>Ga0210057_1001191_pt1 | contig 40151 bp, 51 predicted proteins | sample CryGeyCG2114_010_2_FD_183968 | JGI IMG/M metagenome (GOLD analysis project Ga0210057, IMG submission 183968) | Groundwater microbial communities from aquifer - Crystal Geyser CG10_big_fil_rev_8/21/14_0.10 (SPAdes) (version 2) | ecosystem: Environmental > Aquatic > Deep subsurface > Groundwater ... | reverse complement strand
CCCGCCGTGAATCTTTTATTATTCAATCTTTAAACTAGCAGGGCGTGCCCTGTAGTAGAACTTCAGCTTAGTCTCTGAGGACCAAAACGGGAGCTGACCTTACACTAGCGGGGCATGCTCAATATCTTCTTTTTGCTTTGGCATAATGCCATTTGCTACAAGGAGCTTTTCAAACTCATCTCTCTCAAGCGTTTCATCCTGAATGAGGCGCTTGGCAATGGCTTCAAGTACAGAGCGGTGCTTGATAATAATTTCTTCGGCACGCTTGTACGCTCCATCAATAATTTCTTTTACCTCCGCATCAATTTCTGCAGATACTTTTTCAGAATATTCACTTCCTTCTACACCAGCCCCAAACATTGGCTTCCCACCAGATGTCTCAAGTGCCATGGGGCCAATCTTGTCTGACATACCCCACCGCGTCACCATGGAGCGCGCAAGATTTGTAAGTACCTGCAAATCATTTGAAGGCCCTGTGGTGAGATCACCAAAGATCATTTTCTCCGCAATATATCCTCCAAGTGATACCGCAATATCATCCAAAAATTCATTTTTTGATTGCATTCTCTTATCCTCAAATGGCAAGTGGAGTACATAGCCCGCAACACGTCCACGAGAAATTATGGACACCTTGTGTACCGGATCAGCATAAGGCAACACACTCGAGACCAACGCGTGTCCTGCTTCGTGATACGCAGTAATTTCTTTTTCTTTTTTATTTAGAATGTGACTCTTTCGCTCTGGACCCATCATCACTTTTTCAATGGATCGAATAAGATCAAATTGTGCAATCTCCTTTCTGTCTTCACGAGCGGCAAGAATAGCAGCCTCGTTCATAAGGTTTGCCAAATCAGCACCAGAGAATCCCGGAGTACGCTCTGCAATTACTTCCAATTTTACGTCAGGACCTAGTGGCTTTTTGTTTGAGTGCACTTTTAATATTTCTTCTCGGTCTTTTCTGTCAGGACTATCAATCGTGACTCGGCGATCAAACCTGCCTGGTCTTAGAAGTGCCGGGTCTAGAACATCTGGACGGTTCGTTGCCGCCATGATGATCACTTTTTCGTTTGGTTCAAATCCATCCATCTCCACCAAGATCTGGTTAAGTGTCTGCTCACGCTCGTCGTTACCACCCCCTACGCCAGTGCCACGAACACGTCCAACGGCGTCAATTTCGTCTATAAAAATAATTGCTGGCGCTGAACGTTTTGCTAGCTTAAAAAGATCACGAACACGCGAAGCTCCTACTCCCACAAACATCTCAACAAACTCTGATCCTGAAATGGAGAAGAACGGCACATTTGCCTCCCCTGCCACTGCTCGCGCAAGCAAGGTCTTTCCTGTTCCTGGCGCCCCCATGAGCATTACCCCCTTAGGGATGCGCGCGCCAATTTCAATAAACTTTTTTGGATTCTTTAGAAAATCCACGATCTCCGTTAATTCTTCTTTTGCCTCTTTTGCTCCTGCAACATCTTTAAACAAAACACGCTGCACTTTGTCATCTGGATTTACTATGCGGGCTTTAGACTGCCCGAAGGTAAACGCCTGCATGCCAGCCCCCTTCACTTGTCGAGAGAGATACCAGATGAGTCCAAAGATAAGAAGTATCGGTACAAAAAGTGGAGCAAGTGTCAAAAACCAAAATCGAACACCACCCGGCTCATCTACTTGTATTGTCACACCTGCAAACTGCTCAGCTGTAACACCATAATTTTTAAGAGTCTCCGAAAGAGAACTTTCACTTTCCTTACGAGATTTTTTCTCAGTTTCATCTCCGTACACAGCTGTAATATCATCCCCGCTTACAACTAGCGATACCACCGTGCCTTCGGTTATATCTACAGCGATTTGAGAAAGCGGCACCTCCTCTTTCTCCTCAAATTTATCCTTCACCAGAGTATAGCCAGCGAAAAGAACGGTGAATACCGCAGCGGTAGCAAGCACCTGAACCCAAAAATTAGGCCCGTCTGGGGACATCATTTTCTTTTTTGGCGCCTTCTTTGATGCGCCTTTTTTCGCTGGTGCCATCGGAGGCATTATACGCAAAAAAGCCCATAAAGAAAGGAAAAGACAAGACCCTCTCATCAGGATATAGTATCGCTATGGCACTCATAGAAAACCGCAGAGCAAGGTTCGACCTTGAGATACTCGAAGAGCTCGAGGCGGGTTTAGAATTGTTCGGATTTGAAGTGAAGTCTTTGCGCGCTGGCCAAGGCTCCCTCGCCGGTTCGCGAGTCATCGTACGAGGTGGCGAAGCTTTTCTAGTAAGCGCTTCTATACCACCGTGGCAAGAAAAGAACGCTCCAAAGGAATACGATAAGGAGCGCCCACGCCGACTTCTGCTTTCCAAGAAAGAAATAGCCAAAATAGCCGACTCAGAGGAGAAAAGAGGGTTGACAGCTGTGCCACTTTCAGTGTATAATAAAGGGAGGAAGTTAAAGATTTCTGTTGCTATTGCACGTGGTAAGAAAGCACATGACAAACGTCAGACTATTAAGGCGCGTGAAGACAAAAGAAATATTGAACGTACTTTGAAAAAAGAATATTAACAGCCACTCGCCGACTCAAATCCGCTTGCGGATTTGAGTCGGGGGGTGACTGGCTTCGACAAGGAGAACATGTTAGTTGCATGTTCACGGTGGCAGCGCACACACTGCCTTATCAAGTGTGCAAAACACAAGTGCAACTAAAACTGCACGTGGAATCCTTAGCCCAATACAGGCTAGCGATCTCCAGTTCGCTTACGCTTTAGCCTAAGCGGCCACATCCGAGCATGACATCCGATATTGCTCAGTGATGTGTCATACACTTCGGGTCCGTTAAGTACCACGCCTTTGGTATTTGATTAAATTATAGGGCTAGAGTCTATGCGATTTTGTTTGTTCTTGACGCATAGTCTTGAAATCTTTAGAGCAAACTACGCCGTGTAACCTTCATTCATCTATCCTCTTTTGGACCGGGGTTCGAGTCCCCGCACCTCCACTGCTTCGCAAAAATCCTGCACATATGTGCAGGATTTTTGCTTCGCAGTGCAGGCACGCCCAAAGCCGATCTTGCGAAGAAGCAGTGTCCTGCGTAGCTTTAGGCGAAGCAGGGCTATAAAATAAACCTGTGCATTTCGTTTATATCTTACAAAGTGCCAAAGACTCAAGTTTGTACATTGGCTCAACTTCAGATGTTAAAAAGCGCCTAGCGGAGCATAACAGTGGTAAATCAAGATACTCACACTCAAAACGCCCGTATTTTCTAAAGTGGTTCTGCGGATTTCCAAACAAAAAAATTGCTCTTACGTTTGAAAAGTATCTAAAACATGGTTCGGGACATGCTTTTACAAGAAAGCACCTGTTATAAACTCCGCCGCACTTACCGAGCACTTGCGCAGCTGGTGCTTGGTTAGTGACGGTTAGGTTCGACCCCGCACCTACACAAGTTAGGAGCAAAAAGACGGACTCATTTAACTTGAGGTAAGCGTTTTGCATATATTAAAAGACATGCCTGCCTCACGCACAAATCTTGACCGTGATTTATTTTATGTTATAATGAGACAAGTTAAACGCATACGACCAAGAGGAGATTCGCCATGCATTGGGCAGTTAGCGCCGCTCTGGCAACAATATGCATCACTCCTATCATGCTTTTGACCGGCGTTGCTCAACGCAACTTCGGCATCCAGGCGGATGTCACTGCCGCACTCTGGATGGGTGGTGTTACCATCGGCATCGTCGGATGGATCTTTGCAAGTGGGCGTGGCAGCGAAATAGTGACAATCTCTGGCATGTGGATTGCAATTGCAATCTTCTCCCTCACCGTGGGCACCATCGGGAACATTCTTCTATTCCAGGCATTCGCTACGGCACCAAACCCAGGCCTCGCTCTGGGCATCTTCAACACCAACGCGGTGCTGGCATTTCTCTCTGCTCCGCTATTGGCCTTCATTCTGCCAAAATTCTTCCCTCCCGATTGGGAATTCTCGTGGCAAGAAGGAGGTGGCGTTGCCTTGGTCACCATCGGCATCGTTCTGGTGGTTACCAAGTAGCCAAAACAATCCGCCGCGCTGCCCCCTGGGCTGCGCGGTGGTGCTATTTCTCCTTTCTTGAAAAGTTGATTCTCCGCTTGCCGACCACCAGCGTTCGCTGATGTTCCGTCCAGATAATCTTGACGAGAGGTCTGTGAGTAACGCGATACACCACTTTGATGAACTTGCCTTCCTGTATTCGCATCACCTCCTGCCACTTTAGCCGCGGCCATTCGAAAATCATTCTGTTTCCTCCATCTAGTTTCGCTGAAAGAAACCTATCAATTTTTCACCCTACTTCAACGGCTCCCACTTCCAGATTCTACGAGCTCCTATCCATGCAATTTTTACAATCACCAAGAGTACTCCTAGATACACAAGTGCCTTAACAACTGCGAGCACGAATGAGATGAGACCGAGCACAAGACCTTGTAGTGTGTTGTTTATATCTCGCGCTAGATCACGCAGTGCATTGATCCATGAATCACCAATGTTACGCCAATCAACAATCTTTCGCTCTTGTACTGAAACACTGAAGTGCGCATAACTTATTTGATCTTCTTGCTGCACACCGGTACGTCCATAGCGTTCTATTTGCTCAAGAGTATTGCGCTTTTGTTCGTTCAACCTATTGAGTGTATTAATACGATTATCGATTATTTGCGTGAGCGACTCAACGTCGCCACGATTTGTCGCAATCTGTACCAAATCGCTATATGCCTCTTCTGTTTGGTTAATGGTTTCAGTCAATGCGTCTAGTCGATCGTTAAGAAGAGCTAGCTCAAACTCCGTACCGCTTACGCTATTTTCTATAGTGTACGAATTGTCGTTCCACTCACGAGGATCAAGTTCTTTCAATATTGCTATAACTTCGTCTGCCCGCTCTCTCTCAACACGAAAACTATACCAACAAGAATCGCCTGTTTCTGAACGATTTGAAGAATCAAAGACAACGTGAGAGAGCGGCTTTAACCCTTCTACTGTGTCACAAATTTCTTCAGAATTACCTTTTTCATAATAGGCCGTGTATTCCTGCACTTCGTATTTTTCTGCATCAACTCCTCCCTGCGGTGCTGGATATATTGGCGGCATAGATTCCTCCATCCAATATCCATCTTCAGCACCGTACCCAACTGCATAATCTGCTGAAACAGAGTTTGCTTTAGTGGGCATAACGCCATGCGAAGATCCTCCTCCTATACCGGTAACTTCGCCTATCGCCCTTTGAAGCACATTCATGCCACCGCTAGAGACTTCATCTCTATAACCGTAGCCAACGCCGCCCAAGATACTTTTGAGAGCGCCCCCTACCATACCAATAACGAGTGCTAGTACGACAGCTCCTAAAATAAGTGTGCCTGCGACCTTAAGGATTGATTGCCACGACCAATCAAATTCTTTTAAAAATTTCCTAAACATTTTTTGTATATTCATAATTCATAATATTATCATAGACGTTATTGCGCGCAGTCGCTTACATGGCTACTATGTGCATATGGTAGATACATTCACCCTAGTGCAAAGAACCCTCTTCTTCGCACTTCTACTTACTATTACTGGTATTTTTGTTTGGATGCTACGCGGAGTAATCATGCCCTTATTCTGGGCAACTGTTTTTGCTGTAGTTCTATTCCCTTTTTTCTCTTACCTCAGGAAAAAATTCGGAGGCCGAGGTATCCCAGCGGCTCTTGTTACCATTCTCTTCACACTCATAGTTATTTTTGCTCCGCTCTATATCATCGGCACAATGATTGCAAACGAAGCAATAGACATGTACATAATACTTTCTGAAAGTGATTTCAAAATCTCACCCGTAAGTTTAGAGAATATTCCAATAATCACACCTTTGATTGAAACTTTTGTGGGAGACCCTCAGCTGTTAGTGGAACGCACTGCAGATATTATTCGCGGAGCAACAACATGGTTTGCTTCACAGGCCGTATCGATTGGTACAAATACACTTGGATTTACTTTGAAATTTGCATTGATGATGTACGTGCTTTTCTTTCTTCTGAAAGACGGCGAGAGGTTAGCCTACTACATCATGCGTATAATTCCTCTTGGTGACATGAAAGAGCGACTTTTGTTTACTCGGTTTTCATCTACAACGCGAGCAATAATAAAAGGGAGCGTAATTGTTTCTATCGTACAAGGACTTATTGGTGCAATCCTGTTTCTTATCGCAGGAGTACCTAGCCCCACTTTATGGGGAGTAATGATGGCCCTTCTTGCACTAATTCCTGCAATAGGCCCCGGTCTTGTCTGGGCACCTGTAGGTATTTATTTCTTAATTACCGGGTCAGTTTGGCAAGGCGCCATTATTCTTATTGGGGGCGGTGTTGTTATCAGTCTCATAGACAACATTCTACGCCCTATACTCGTCGGCAGAGACACTGAAATGCCTGACGCGCTCATACTTCTTGCCATCCTGGGCGGCATCGCCTCATTTGGTATTACAGGGGTAATTATAGGCCCTGTTATAGCCGCTCTTTTCCTTTCTACTTGGAATTTATTTGCCCACGAATACGAAAAAGATCTCGATGAGAGAGGTTAAAAATTCGTTATAAAACCGTTGCTTTAAGGCACTCTTTCGTGGTATAGTTCCAGTGCTGCTTTTGGCAGCCTGTCTGCCGGAGGCAGACGTTTTCTTTAGAAATGGGATTCACGAAATACACATCACAAAAGGAGAAGGAGCGCACCCCTATTAATGAGGGTATCCGCTCCAAAGAACTCCGCGTTCTCACCGAAGATGGTGATAACCTAGGTGTGCTCCCTCTTAAGGAGGCAATTGAAAAGGCTCGCGAGATGGGACTTGATCTTATTGAGATATCTCCCAACGCTAAGCCTCCCGTTGCAAAAATTACCGACTACGGAAAGTTCAAATACGAACAGAAGAAAAAAGCGAAGGATATTAAGTCAAAAGCGCACGTAACTGAGACAAAATCTGCACAGGTAAAAATCGGTACGGGTACTCGCGACATGGAAATAAAGGCTAGCCGCATCGCCGGATGGCTACGCGAAGGACATCGCGTAAAGGTAGATCTTTTCCTTTGGGGACGATATAAGTACATGGAATTTGCATTCCTCAAAGAGCGCTTAGAGCGCTTCCTTGCAATTATCCCTGAATCATTTAAAATCGCGGACGAAATAGCTAAAAGCCCAAAAGGGCTCTCGGTAACACTTGAGCGCGATAAATCAGGGAAAAGATGGCAACCATCTGAAGCAGTAAAGAAGGCTATACAAAAAGAAACAACTGAAACACCGGAGGAAACTCCTCAAGAAGACCATGACCAAAACGAATAAATCATACACGAAACGTCTTAAAGTAACGCGAAACGGCAAGCTTGTTGCGCGCAAGGCTGGACAAAACCATTTCAATGCGAAAGAATCTGGTCAGGAGAAGATGCGGGGTAACCGCACAACTTTGTTTGAAATGTCTAATAAAAATCGCTCAAGATTTCTAAATAAATAATATGGTACGCGTAAAAGGAGGAGTAACCGCATTAAAGCGAAGAAAAAACGTCTTAAAGAAGGCTAAGGGTTTTCGATTTGGACGATCTACTAAAGAGCGTATGGCGAAAGAGGCACTTCTTCACGCAGGCAACCACGCTTTTGCACACAGGCGCGATAAAAAGAGTGACTTCCGACGCCTATGGACCACGCGTATCAACGCAGCGGTGCGAGCATTAGGCCTAGGATCATACAGCAAATTTATTGATACTCTTAAGAAGAAGGACGTTGCACTAGACAGGAAGGTCCTATCCACACTTGCAAAAGACCACCCTGAAGTATTTGAACGAGTCACGAAGGAAATAGCATAACAAAGACCCGCCATATAGGCGGGTCTTTGTTTAGGTGGAGTTCTTAAAGAATAAGCGTGCCCTTGGTACCCCCTATTCCATCGTGGTTGTTATAAACAAGATTCAATTCTTCCTTATCCTTCTTAACCATCGCGATTATTTTCTCTACCAACCGCTTTGGATCAGTATCAAATACAACCTTATCCATCGGCCTATTGCTTGCTTTTATTAAATGCTTCAACACTTCGTCTGTTTCCCAACACCCCTCAAGAACACCAATGGGCTTTCTGTCTTCATAAGCAATCGTAAATTCATGTATTGTCCCAACTCGTCCACATCCTAAAATCACTGCATCAGATGACCTTGTAAGAAGTAAATCCCTTCCAGGAAACCCAAATCCTGTATAAACGATCACGTCCATGTAATCAAGAGGAAGTTTGTATGTCTCTAGGTGTTCTCTCTCAGTAGCCGCAGGAGAAAACCCGATCGAAAGACCCCCTTCCTCTTTAGCCCCTACAGCAGCAAATAATGGCATTCCTGTGGTCGCTCCTGTTGTTAGTGCGGCTCCTTGACGTACTATTTCACGCCCTAGCTCCTTACCTAATTCATAAGAGTTAAGTCCGCAGTGCCCTGTTTCAGCAGCACCAGAAACACAAATCTTTATTTGTCCGTGTCCGTGTGGCTCATTCCCAAAAGAATTTGGCTTAGGGTGTGAGTGTGCCTCTTTAGGCATACGTGCAATATCTTCTCTTACGCGCGTATCGTGCGCATCTTGTACTAATTCTTTAGGCATTGCGTTTAAGTATATCAAACATTTCTACAATTCTTTTAGAATTTACCAATCAATTGTGTGAACTGAGCCACTCTCAGGCGCAGTAGCGTCCACTCCAAAAAAATCTCTGAGGCGTTGTGTTAAAAACAATGACGATTTAGGTTCTCCCATAGCAACGAAAACTTTTTGAAGTGTCAGAGATGCTGGTTCAACAAACTCCATCAACTGATCACGATCTTTGTGCGCAGAAAATCCTGAGATACTTTGCACTTCTGCCCGCACGGTGACCCATTGTTTATCAATACGAACACGCTTTTGTCCTTCTGAGAGCCTCCTCCCTAGTGACCCAACTGATTGATACCCAACGAATAGTAGTGTGGTGCTTTTCTCTCCCAAAAACTGTATTTCGTGCATGCGTATTCTCCCACCGTGCGACATACCTGATCCAGCAATAATGATTTTTGGATTAGGGCTATGCTCTATGGCGCGCGATTCTTCTGAGCGAACGGTGAGTTTCAAGCCCGTGAAATCAAAGGGGTCATCCCCTTCCTCCACGCGCTCAGATACACGCTCGTTGAAATATTCTGGATACTTTTGATATACGCCCAGCACCTTTACACCAAGAGGCGTGTCGAGATATACATCAATTGGTTCTATCTCTCCATCCTCTACAAGTGCATTTATTTCTAAAAGCAGTGACTGCGTACGCTGGAGCGAGAAGGCCGGGATAAGTAACGTTCCATTTTTCTTCCGTGTGTCCTCAATTGCCTCCTTAAGAAGCGCGTGTCTGTTTTCCACTTCTTCATGATTCCTGTCTCCGTACACACTCTCCATAACAAGAAAAGAGGTGTCTGAGAGCTTATCATTTTCTTTAACAACTGGTGCTGGCTGGTTCCCCAGATCTCCCGTAAAGACGAGTTTCTTCCCAGAGCGAGTAAACTCAGCCATCGCTGATCCTAAAATGTGACCGGCATTTAAAAACTTGAGCGTTACGTCGTCGCCCATATCTTGCTGTTTATAATATTCAAAAGTCTCCCAGAGTGAGAGAGCTGCCGCAACGTCTTCTTTTTCGTACAAAGGGTCTCGATGTTTCTCTCGCGCCTCCTCCTTCATAATGCCGAGTGCATCCTCGTACATTAAAGCCGCAATGTCTTTTGTGGGATGCGTAGATATTATTTTCCCTTTAAAGCCACGCTTAACCAAAAGTGGTATACGCCCTATGTGATCTGTATGTGCATGCGTCACCACTAAAAAAGAAATTTCTTCCGGTTTATACGCAAACGGCGCATAGTTAGCATCTTCACAAAACTCTGCACCTTGCATAAGGCCGCAGTCAACCAGAATCTTCTGCTCTCCAGTATCAAGAAGAAAATTGGCACCAGTTACTGTGCCAGCACCACCGTGGAAAGTTATTGATGCTGAGTGACTCATACAATTTCTTTTTTAGATGCCAATGCCTTCACTCCAAAGATACCAATTAATGCTCCAGTTGCATCTAGTGCGAAGTCTGCAACTGTGTCTTTCAGTCCTCCAGATATGTCAAAAATAAATTCGAATACTTCCCATCCAGCCCCAATAACCATTACACCAACAAACACATATGTACTTTTTATTGGGTACCCGAATCGTGCAGAGCCCCAAAATAGAGCCAAGGACGCCCAAAGTCCTCCCAAAAAATGTAGCAATACGTCAAACGGAGCTAGCATGTACCACCTAAGTGCTAACCCCACGTGGAAAAGTACTGCGAGAAGCGTGAGTACAAAAAACTGAGATAGAAGCAATTGCCGGTGCGTCACACTAACATCGTAGCATAAGTGTGATAACGACAACGCTGCATCTTTCAGTGAGCCTAAAGCTCCTCAAAAGATGCAGCACTCTCGCGGAGAGGATACATAAGCCTGGAATACAAATAAGGTGGGTGCCCTCAGCGCTACGCCACGGCGTAGACTTAATACATTCGAGCTTCCCTGGTGCGGCCCAAGCAGGACAAGTACCCTTCTCCTCTTTCATTATACGCCTCGTATATTTGTGTCAAACTTTTGTAATTGTTTCGACACACACGGAAGCAGAGTCAATACTTTTTACTCGAGGAAATGTGACAAAAAACAAAAACCTTACATTTACTGTAAGGTTTTTGTTTTTAAAATTCTGCAAGAAGTAACTATTCTAGAATTCCGTCTAAATTTACGTCGTACAAAATCTGCTCTTGAACCAATCGATAATCAATAAGTTCATCCTCACTAAACCAGTGCTTAATTTCATTGTTTGCCTCTTCAACAGAACCAGACGCGTGGATTAAGTTGCGGATCGCGCGCTCATCAGTATCTGCCATTTGATACGAGTCCAACACAAAATCACCTCTAATTGTTCCCACATCTGTTGACCGCGGCTCGGTGCCCCCTGTAATTTTTCGTACAACCTCAACGGCATGCGCTCCCTGCCACACCATAAATATAGCGGGCCCACTGGTCATATATTTTTTAAGACCTTCAAGGATTTTTGCTGTAATCTCAAGTGGATCTTCTGAAGGCGGCGTCAAACCACGACTCTTATATCCGTCTATCGTTTTCTGACCTGTCACGGTGCGCCACTGTGGATCTAGAGTGTAATGCTCTTCTATCTTTTCCTTATTTGGCACAATCATTTTTACTCCAACCAACTTAAGTCCAACTCTCTCGTATCGCTTAGTTATTTCTCCAATGAGTGACCTTTGCACTCCGTCTGGCTTTACTATCACTAGCGTCCTCTCTGATTTATGTTCACTCATAGTATTTACGTGATTGTTTTAAACTTTTCTGCTATTTCTTGTTCGACTTCTTCTCTCTTGCGACCGTAAGAAAGGTATGACACTTGTGCCAGTTCGTCAACTCTACTCACCGCACCCTTATCTGGTTTTTCGGTTCGTATATCAAAAGCCGGCGACGGTGTTCCATTTACCAAAAGTGAAAGATACGCGTGATAATTATCGATATGTTCAAGATCTGCGGCGGTAAACGTTGGCGCAAACGTATTTTCTAAAAATGTTGCGTCTTCGCTCCCCACTCGAAATACACATTTGGTTCCCACGTTACCGAATACCGCGTCTCTAATGTTTTCTGAAAGCTGTGCAATAAATTGGTGCGCCACATTAAGCGACAGCCTGTACTTACGCGCCTCTGAGAAAATTGTCGCAATCGCTGGTGTCGTGAAGTTTTGAAACTCATCAATGTAAAGATGGAAAACCGGTTTTTCGTCACGCGTATCAGCTCGAGATAGAGCCGCGTGGAGAAACTTTCCTACAATGATAAGGCCGAGCAAGTTCGCATTTCTGTCCCCAATCCTACCTTTGGCTAGGTTCACCAAAAAGATTTTCTTATCATCCATCATCGCGCGGAAATTGAATGCCGATTTCTCTTGCGCCACAATGGGGCGCATAATGTCGTTCGCCAGAAAGACATCAAACTTACTAGTAATGTATGGCACGATATTTTCAAGTGCTGCTTCACCACCTGCTTGAACTGCAATTTTCTCCCAGAACTGAACTACGAGTGGATTTTTACACCTTGAGAGCTTAAGTCTTCTGAACGCAGGGTCTGACAGAACTCGAGAAATCTCAATGAGAGAGTTCCCTGAAGATGGGTCTTCTAAAACAAGCATGGTCGCGTTGCGGTAATACTGCTCAAACATCGGTCCGAAAGCCTCAGGTGTATCTGAATACAGCTTGCGAAAGATGTCGTAGAGCTCGTCCACAACGAGCGTCTTCAGCTCTGGGTGATCTGTATCGTACTCGAGCATATTGAGGCCCATAACGTCTTCTGTATGCGCCGGATTGAAGTAAACCACGTCCTTCTCCCTCTCTGGTGGAATGTTTGCCAATATGTCTTCTATGTCGGATCCGTGCGGGTCTATGTAACACACTCCGTCTCCGTTTTGGATGTCCTGAATAATCATATTTTTCATCAACGTGGTTTTACCAGTTCCTGTTTGTCCAATGGTGTAGAAGTGCCGCAGACGATCCTCTGGAGCAAACTGCACACGTGTCTCGCTACTACCATATGTATTGATTCCTAAAACAATCCCTTTGCCAGAAAGGGTGAGTGGGGCTGCACTCTGCTTTGATCGAGACTGCTTAAGCTCCCTAGACGTAGATACTCCCTCCGCCGTGAAATGAAAGAGTGACGTTAGCTCTGATAGATTAAGCGGAGCTATGTGTGATTTGCTAAATGTTCGCATGGTAAATTCTCTAAAAAATTCACTGAGTGTGCGTCCTCGCACTTTTTCTATAACCATTCTGTTTGCCTCTGCATTATCAAATTGATTCACAGTGGAAGTGAGATACTCAAGTATTTCATCTGCTCTCCCACTGTCTTTAGCCGAAGCTATCGCTCGAATTGTAACGGGAACAACACGCATAGATGCTTTTTCTCTCACAAGTTCTAGCGAATGTGTGTCAACATCTTTGCGCTCAAATTTATCATCTTCACTTTTCTTTTTTGAAAAAAGCGCTCCCTTCACTTCTTTTGCAAAATCACCAAGAGTGGTTTCGGGAACCTTTAAAGAGCTATTGAGGGACTCTCCCTTTTGGATTTCTCCGGCTATCTTTTTGTAATACGAATTGTATCTATCTCCTTCGTTTCCAATAATAATTTGAAAAGCGGCTCCTTCGCCGTGTTTTTGTAAACGAGTGAAAGCAGACAAGAGAACATTCATTGGGTCATGCTCAAATGTCTTGTACGTCTTCAGTGGAAGAGCCGGATGCTCAGAGAGTGTCACATATGCCCCGGCATGCGATCCTTCAAAATTAAAAATGTTGTAATCCCCTCTGCATTCTTCTAAATGAGCATTTGGAAACACCGAGTGCACTTGTCGCTCAAGAAGGGACGCTTTCGTATTAGGAACAGCAATATAAAACACGACTTCTTCTGTTCCCTCTGCCACAGCTATTTCGAGCGCGATATGCTCACCTCCTTCGGCCATAGTCAAAAGCCCTGCGTATAGCTGCTCAGTAGACATAAGAAGCTCCTCCATACGTTTCTCGCGCTCTCCCGAGGCCGCTTCAGGGTGCATCTCAAAGAGCGTCATATGTAGCGCTTTCCACATTTCAGTACCTTCACTGAGTCCTTTTGTTGGAAATCCTTGGGCAATATACCTAATTAAAGCTCGGTGGAAATCGTCCTCAACATGACTATTTCCTAGTCGCGCCGCCACGGAAAGTGCATTTTTTATACCCTTTTCCATCGCGATTCGCAGGAGTTTGTCTACTTTTTTATCGTGCGTCTCTGGCTCAAGAGCAAGTGACTCGCGTATCACATCATGCTCTGGCATCACAACTGCGTCGTGTAGTACTTCCTTCGCCGGCTCATCTGCATACCGCACTAGTTCACGCTTTGCTATTCGCTCTCGTTCAAAAGCACTACTTCCAAGCTCAAGCTCTTTCTCTTTTTCTTTTACGCGCTCTTTGAGTTTCGCCAGTTCTTCTTCTGGTGTTCGCGAAATAATTCGCTCTTCGAGTATCCTTGGCTCTTCCATTCGAATCAGTATACCGCGATCACCCACCTTAGGTGAGTTATTTATGTGAAGTTATTATCTCAGCGACGTCTTTCCCAACAATAACAGTGTGTTCAACGTGGGCTGTTTTGGATCCATCGCGTGTGTAATAGGCATATCCATCAGGTGCCAGATCAACTGCACCAGACCCCAAAGAGAGCATCGGCTCTATCGCTATCACCTGACCTTCTCTTAACCGGTCTCCTTTACCTGGGGTGCCATAATTTGCAACGAATGGAGCCTCATGCACTTTGGCGCCCACACCATGACCTCCCAACTCCCTCGGGTAATGATACCCATACTGCTTTGCTACCTGCGCTATAGCGTGTCCTACGTCTCCTAATGTGTTGCCAGAGTGTGCCTTCTCAATGCCGGCCATGAGAGCTTCTTCTGCTGCTTGAATAAGCCGATCATTCTCTTTATGCGATCCTACAGAGACAGACACCGCAGAATCAGTAATGAATCCTTCATGAATTAACCCGCAATCAAGTGTTACCAAATCTCCTTCTGCAAATATTTTAGGCTCTTCATTTGGGATACCATGCACAATCTCTTCATTCACTGAAACGCATAATGCAGCCGGGAACGGACGATCAGCCCCTTCGGGTTTATAACCTAAAAAAGCTGGTGTATCGCCCATCTCCGAAATCATTTCTCGGGCCTCATCTTCAAGCTCTTGCGCATTCACTCCAGCCTTCACTTTATTTTTTAATGTTTGAAGTATTGTCGCCAAACGCCTTCCTCCCTCTCGGAGCTTCACTCTCTCATCTTCATTTTTAACAATCATATTTATTTGAAATGAAGTGTTTCCAAAACAGTTTTGTGAATGTCCTCAATCGATGGTTCAGCGTCTATACGATGTACAGTTGCTCCTAGCTTTTCAATGCTCGCAATTGCTGGAACAACCTCTTCTCTGTACCAACGTAATTTTTCATCTACAGATGACTCATTCGCATCATCACCACGCCCTCGTCCGTGTAGACGATCTCGTATCGATTGTTCTGAAAGCTCAAAAGAAATCACCACATAATCATGTCGGCCATAAAATCTCAAAGCCCCGTCCAAAATATCGGTTGTTTGTTCACGCCGAGCTAGTCCATCGAGTAACAAATGCTCACTTCCATCGAGTTGTTCTATTAACACTTTGGTCCACAAATATACTGGAATGAACGATGGAAGAAGCCCTCCTTTCCCAACAGCATCACGTACCAACTCCTGTGAATATCCGCTTGTTTCCATAAATGAACGTACAAGCGCTCCTGTCTCAACATATTCACTCTGGCGTGAAGAATCGTTATCTCTTAAAAACTCCTGCAATAGCTTAGCCTGCGTACCTTTGCCTGAACCAGAGGGACCATAGAAAAGAACGGTTAGTGGTTTTTCAAACATAGTTTAGACACTATATCCTTCTCTTTTAAGAATTTCCACCACACTGGTCATTGTCTCAGCAAACTCTCCATCTGTATTAAACACCACATGATCGTACGCTCCTGCCGCGTCTACAATTTCGCGCATAGCCTGTAAAATGCGTACATCCACCTCGTGCTTACTTACACTTGGATCACGCTCTTCAATGCGTTTGCGTAACACTTCAATAATTTTTGGCTCTATGAAAATGGTCTCGGCATTGTGATTACGTTTGTAATAATCTGCGCCCACACGATCGGTGTTCACTATAACAATCTTCCCTTCATCTAGTTTTTTCTGTAAATCTGGTAAATACGATCCGTAATACGCGTCACGCTCTTTTACAAAGGTGTGCTCCGGGATATTTCCTTTTTGAATCTCATCAAAAAATGTCTCCTTATCAAAAAAATAATAATCTTCTCCGTCTTTTTCATCCCCACGGGGCTCTCGTGTAGTAGCAGAAATAGCGCGCGCCATCTTTCCGGGATACGCGAGTACGAGCTCGTTTGTAAACGTGGTCTCGCCTGAGCCAGAAGGCCCCGCAATCACCACCACCTGCTTTCCTTTACCCATTGCGTGCATAATAGCATGTCAGAACAATCTTTGGGTAAATGCATTCTTAAGAACTTGACTTTCTTAGCATAAATGTTATTAATTTATTAGCAAACAACTTCGAGAGGATACAAAATGGGATACTCACTTTTCGAGGTAGGCGACAAAATTCGATTCGCTGGGAAATACGAAATTCCCTGCGATGACCTGCCAGTCGATGGTGTCTTCGTAATCGGCGCAGTCGTTCCACTGCCCGACCCTGACGGCTACTACGTCGAAGAATACTATTGGAGTCACCCGGACTGGGAATGGGCTCGTGGAAAAACACGGCTGGATGTGGCGGAACATCCACAGGTCGTATTCCTCAAAGGCGTGCCGAAGCTCAACACCGGATTCCCTGTAAACCCGCCGGATCCCGAGAACAAGGGGCGCCGTGCATTTTCGGGCGTTTACTTCGAGCTCGCCGCCTGACCATCAGACCACCCGTCGCAGAGATCACCCCTACGATCTCTCGACGAGGTGGTCTTCTATTTTGTATTAAAATATCCTGAATTCATTCGGGGGTAATTCGGGAGCCAAGAGCCAAAACCGCAGGGGGTAAACCCTGCGGTCTGTTTTTCGTCGGAACCAATTCCTAGCTCATACCTACTCCGAGGAAACGATCTCGCAGCAATCCGCCGCGAAGCGGAAATAAGACGGAGCCACCGGATTTTTCCAATAATTCGCAGCTCGGTGTTGCCCGTTGTTGCTAAGTGCCGCGACTGCGTCTTCTCCTCGGACAATCGGCCCTCCAACAGATTCTGAAGTCGCATCCATCGCTTCAGCCGCTTCCTCCGCCTCGTCTTCGGGAGCGAGCGGAATCTCGACTCCCACCCACGCTTTACGGACATCTTCATCCGCAAACCCGGGCGGTGTCTTGATGATGCGAATAAGGACGCGTTTTTCCACTTCGCGAGGTCGACACGTTCTCTCAGCGAACACCATGAACCCCGCAAGCGCATTTTTCTCTTCCCAACTCCCCCAGAACGTGCCGATCTTTCTGCCATTGCCGTCAAGTAGATAGATGAACCCTCTCCTGTCGATCGCGGATCCATTGGTCGCGATCGAATATGGACCCGGTGGCAGATTTGCCGAAATGTCGGTGAGGTTTATGTCTTTGGCCATCGCGCGTCTCCGTCTTGGTTGTATGACTAGCACGACCCTATCACAAAATTGCGTCGGCCGAAAACCCACCCAGGTGCTCCTTTTTTATTGAAATGCCCCAAATTAAATATCAAGGGGAGTCCTTGATATAAAAACTGAGACCATTTGTGGTGAATGTTTACTGTATTAGCGCGTTTTTAGATGCAGAACGAGGCGCGCGAGGAAAATTTCGCGAGCCATATTAGAGATATGGTGAGTGGAATTTTCCGAAGCGCAACAAAGTTATGCGCTAAAAACTCGCTAATACTCTCGGATGGAGGTTTGCGCGTCGATCTTCTTCACTACGTCCAAAACCACCGAAACAGCAATCAAAAGCGCAGTACCACCTATGGTAAGCGTCGCTATCCCTGTAATTCCCTGCATGATGATCGGCAACACGGCGATCATACCCAGAAACAGTGCTCCAACGAGTGTAATACGCGTAATGATATTGCCTAGATATTCAGCCGTAGTGTTACCTGGCCGTACTCCCGGTACGAATGCTCCACTTTTTTGTAAGTTTTTAGCAATTTGATTTGGTTCAAAAGTAATTGCTGTGTAGAAGTACGTAAATACAACTACTAACAAGAAGTACATGATGCCGTATACCCAGTTATTTGAAAGGAATGTAAGTGTCGCTTGCGCCCCACTCGCTACAACTGCAATGCCCGACTGCGCGAAGAAACCGGCTATCATTTGAGGAAACAATAGAAGTGACAACGCGAAAATAATTGGAATAACTCCAGCTTGATTCACGCGGAGTGGTAAGTATGTGGATACTCCTCCAAACACTTTTTGCCCACGTACACGACGCGCGTATGTAATAGGTATCGGACGCTCTGCCTCGGTAATAAAGACAACTCCTGCAGTTACTAAAACAGCTGCTGCAACGAATCCGAGATACAAAGGAATCTGTGCGGGATCAAATGTAAAGAAAAGTTGTGATATCGCCTGCGGCAAACCAGCTACGATTCCGGCAAAGATAATGAGCGAAACTCCGTTTCCTACACCAAACTCTGTAACAAGCTCACCAATCCACATAAGTAGGATCGAGCCAGCTGCGATAATGATCACGTTTGACATCATCGTCACAAAATCAAGGTTCGTAACAATGCCATTACGCGCTAGAAGTGTGAGAAATGCGTACCCCTGAATGAATGCAAGAGGCACGGTGATGTACCTCGAGTACATCATAAACTTCTGGCGACCGGCATCACCCTCCTCTTGGTAAAGAGTCTTCAATTTAGGAGAAAGCACAGTTGAGAGCTGCATGATGATGGACGCCGTAATATAAGGTCCTACACCAAGCATCACGATAGATAGGTTCGCTAAACCACCACCTGAGAAGATGTTGAGGAGGCCGAGAAATTGGTTGTTGTTGAAGAATGCTTCAAGCTGTACAAGGTCTACTCCTGGAATAGGGATTGTCGCAAGGATGCGAAACACTACCAAAGCGCCAAGAACAAAAAGAATACGCTTGCGCAAACCCTCATCTCGGAATACCAATTTGAGTTTTCTGAAAAACGTTTCGATCATAATAGTATTACTCAGCTACATTTCCTCCCGCTTTCTCTATTGCCGCTTTAGCTGAAGCGGAAACAAGACAGTTCTCAATAGTTACTTTTTTCGTTATTTCCCCGTTTGCGAGCACTTTTACTTTCGGGAACTTCTTGCCGCGTACGTTGATAACTTTTTTCTCAACAAGTGTCTTTGGGGAAACAACGTCGCCAGCTGCAAATACCGCATCAATGCGTGAGAGTGACACAGGTATCGCTGACACGCGCCCGTCGTTAACAGTTCGTCCTCGATTCTTTCCGTACCCGCGTCTCTTGGGCATCTTCTTAATTACATCTCGGAGCTCTGGGCGAGGGCGACTTCCCGCTCGCGCGTTTTGCCCTTTTGTACCTTTGCCAGATGTCTTACCGCGCTTTCCTCCACGACCAACACGCGCCTGTGGGCGCTTAGTAGTACGTGAGAGTGTGTTTAGAGAAACCATATTATTTATTATTTTTCTGAAAGTGTCTTCAATGCTTTTATTGCAACACGAGCATTGTTCATAGGACTCTTGCTGCGTGAAAGTACTTTTGCAGTGATGTCTGTGATGCCAGCGAGCTCAAGAACTGTACGCACGGAGCTTCCGGCAACTAATCCACGTCCTTTTGACGGACGAATCTGTACCGAAGAAGCGCAATACTTTGCTTCAACCTCATGCGGGATGCTGTTGTTTTTTGTGCGAGTCACCGTGATCATTCGCTTCTTTGCGTCACGTATTGCCTTTTCAATTGCAAGTGCCGTGTCTGATGCCTTGCCGATACCTACGCCTACGCGCCCTTTTTTGTCTCCCAATACCATTGAAACACTGAATGAGAAGCGGCGACCACCTCCCATAACACGCGTTACACGACGAATACCGATGATTTTCTGATCAAATTCACTGCGGCGTTCCTTGTTCTGGGAACGTCCGCGTGGAGAGCGCCTATCGCGACGTCCTTTGTTTTGAGGACGAGCATCTTGCGCTACGGGAGCTGTTGCTACCGCAGCTGCGCTCTCTGTTGTTTTTTCTGTTGTTTCGTTTTCAGTCATACAATTAAAATGAAAGTCCTTCTTTACGGGCAGCTTCAGCAAACACCGCAATAACTCCTCGGTAGCCGAATCCGCCGTGATCAAACACAACTGATGAGACTCCTTTTGCTTTTGCAGCTTTCGCCAAAGTCGCAGCTGCCTGCTCTACACGCTCACGGTTTGTCTTCCCCTTCTCTTTTGATGAATCTGCCGACGCAATCGTTACACCTGCATCATCGTTTATTGCCTGAGCCGTTACGCGGGTGTTTGATTTGAACACCACAAGGCGTGGTCGCTCTTCGGTGCCACGCACCTTAGCGCGAACGCGCGCATGGCGCCACTGTCTTTGTTCTTGTTTGTTAAGCGTATTCATATTGTTTATGCGGCCTTCTTACCTTGCTTGCGACGAACGACCTCATCTTCATATCGCAATCCCTTTCCCTTGTAGGGCTCTGGCTTTTTGGTACTGCGCACGTCTGCTGTAAATTGCCCCACGAGCTCTTTGTCTGCACCTGAGATAGTGATTACGTTTTTCTCAACAACCGCGGTAATACCTTCAGGAATCTTGATTTTTACTGGATGTGAGAATCCGACGTTAAGCTCAAGCGAGTCACCTGAAAGCGCCACCTTATATCCCACTCCCTCAAGTATCAGTTTTTTTACAAATGGCTCATTAACACCCTGAACCATATTTCGTACGTGAGAAGCAAATGTGCCCCATAGCGCTGTTGCTAGCTTTGAATCGTCTGCTGGCTCAACCTTCACTGCACCGTCTTGTACTGATACAGATATTGAGCTGTGCAAAGGGCGCTTGAGTTCGCCTCCTTTTCCTTTTACAGATACCGCACCATCTGAAACCGATACGTCGGTTCCTTGCGGTATTTCAATAGCTAGTTTTCCAATACGACTCATATAATATTTACCAAATTTCAAATAGCGCCTCTCCTCCAACTCCAGCTGCCTGCGCCTCTTTCTCGGTAAGCACGCCTTTTGGAGTAGATAGAATTAGAGATCCGTTTCCAAAACGAATTGGATGAAGCTCTCCGGCATTTTTGTACATACGACGACCTGGCTTTGAAATACGCTTTACGTTGTGAATCTTGTGATCTCCATTTTTTTCATAAAAAAGAGTCACTTCAATGTTCTTCTTTACTTTCTTTCCCTTTTTTTCGGCGGCCTTGATATATCCAGCGTCTTTGAGTTTTTCTGCAATCGCCATTTTAAATTTTGAATACGGGACGAGCACGCTCTCTTTGTGGACAGCGCCAGCATTTTTAAGCCGAATTATGAAGTCTCCTACAGTATCACTCATAGATTACCAGCTAGATTTCTTAATTCCTGGGATATTTCCTTCGAGCGCTTGCTCGCGGAAACACACTCGACACAAATCAAAATCGCGCAGATATCCGCGAGGACGTCCACACTTGAAACAACGTCGTACTATACGACTTTGGAATTTTGGCTCTTTTAGAGCCTTTGCGATCATTGATTTTTTAGCCATAAAAATGGATACCGCGGAGAGAAAACAAGAAGAGTCTGCACCTGACCTTTCGGTCTTCGGTTATAACTGCTTCACGTGTGACTTTGTTCTATGGGGTCTCCAGCAACCTGGACGGCCAAGAAACAAAGCCCCCTACGAGGCACGCGCATACTACTCGAAAAGGGGGTAGGAGTCAAACCCAAGTAACCTTACGCCTCTGTTTGCAGCGGCAGGGTCAAGTCACTAAGATTTTCTTTTGCGCCACGCGCTCAGAAAATCTAAGTGCTTCCTCCCCGGGCTCGCCGTCGCAAAGCGACATGGCTCCGCCTCGTACCGTTGCCGAACGAGAAGAAGTTCTCGTTCTAAACATCGGCTAGGCTGATGTTTGCAACGGTACGCCAAGCTCTCTCAAAAGAGCCTCTGCCTCTTCTTTTGTCTTTGCTGTGGTCACAAGAGTTATTGCGAGCCCAAATACGTCTCGTAGATCTTCATCTGCAGTTTCTGGAAAAACAGTGTGCTCTTTGATGCCGATTGTGAAGTTGCCCATTCCATCGATAGCTGATGCCTTAAGACCGCGGAAATCGCGTGTTCGTGGCAACACTACGTGAATTAGCTTATTTAGAAACGATTCCATTCGCGCACCACGAAGAGTTACTTGAAATCCTGACAGATCTCCTTCTCGAATCTTAAAAGAGGCAATTGATTTCTTTGCCTTCTTCTCCGCTGGCTTTTGTCCGGTAATCTTAGCTATCCGGTCCGCAATAAGTTCCTTCCTCTTTTTATCTTGGATGGACCCAACCCCCGTTGAAACAACGATTTTCATCACATGAGGTGCCTGCATCTTGTTGGTATACCCAAAACGCTCTTTGAGCGAGTCGAAAATAGATTTGTGTGTGTCTGTTTTAGTAGTCATACATTAATCAAGCTTTGTTCCACTCTTTACTGCAACGCGAACTCTTTTGCCTCCTTCTTTTACGATTTTTATGCGTGTTCGCTTGCCGCCCTTAGGATCTAATATCATCACGTTTGAAACGTGCATTGGCACTGATTTCTCAACAACTTGACCTTTCTTATTCTGCGCATTCGCCTTTTGGTGCTTCTTTATGATATTCACTCCGTCTACTAGCACTTTGTCATCACTAGGAAAAGCGCGCAGTACTGTGCCTGTCTTTCCTTTATCTTTCCCGGCAATAACCGTTACTTTGTCTCCTTTCTTAATTTTCATATTTATACAACCTCAGGGGCTAGAGATACTATTTTTTGATAGCCGCGCTCTGAAAGCTCTCGTGGAATCGGACCAAATACACGGTTTGCACGAGGCTCTTTCTTTCCTTTATCTATAATTACTACTGCGTTCTCATCGAAGCGCACGTATGATCCGTCTTTACGGCGGAAAGGTTGCTTCTGGCGGACCACCACTGCTCGTAGTACATCTTTCTTCTTTACAGGCTTTCGTGGCTCAGCAATTTGTACTGACAAAACTACCTCATCTCCAATTTGCGCATAGCGGCGCTTTGAGCCACCAAGCACTTTGAAAATGCGTCCGATTTTTCCACCGGAGTTATCTACAATTTTCACAATGCTTTGTGGTTGCAACATAAAATTATTTTACGATCTCGAAAGATTTTCTCTTTGAGATTGGTTTCGTCTCTCGAATCTCTACTTGCGAACCAACTTCGGCTGTATTGCCTGGATCGTGTACGAGATACTTTTTGGTCTGCTTCATGTACTTCTTATACTTTGGGTCTTTGGTGTAGCGTTGTACAAGCACAGTTGCCGTGTCTTGCATGGCAGACTTAATAACTGTGCCTCGAAGCACTTTTGCGCTGGTTGTTTTTGTTTGGTTTGTTTCCATATTTATATAAGCCGCACAACTCTACGCGCTTTTCTCTGTTTGTACAACCCGATCATTTACCACGGTCAAAATTTGAGCTATCTCTCGACGAGTTTTTCTACCCTCTCGCACGTTTCGTGTCCGTCCACCTGCACCAGAAAAACGGAAGTCTCGAAGCGCGGCACGCTTTTCGGAAAGCACCTTTGAAAGTTCAGTGTCGCTCTTCTTTCGTGTTTCATTAATATCAGTCATATATTATTCGCCTCGCTCTATAACTTTTATTTTCACAGGAAGCTTCATGCCTGCTTTTCTCAAAGCCTCTCTCGCTGTGCTGTCAGATGCTCCATCAACCTCAAAAAGAACTCTTCCTGGGCGCACCTCCACCACGTAGTGATCAAGGTCTCCCTTTCCCTTACCCATTCCCACCTCAGCTGCCTTTCGTGTAACAGGACGATCTGGGAAAACACGAATCCACATTTTTGCACCCTTGCCAGCGGCTCGCACAATAACGCGACGTGCTGCCTCAATCTGGTTTGAAGTAATTCGAGCCGGTGTTACCGCCTTAAGGCCGTGTGATCCAAAAGCAAGCGTAATGCCGCGCTGTGCAGGTGCGCCACGCTTCTCTGGGTGCTTGCGGCCAGTCTGCCACTTACGGTATTTTGTTTTTTTAGGGGACAACATACAAATAATTATGCCTTCACTTTCTCTTCAAAAATATCACCACGATAGATCCATACCTTAATGCCGATTACTCCGTACGGAAGGTAAGCTATCTCTCTATAAAAATCTATATCTGCCCGAAGCGTCTGTAGTGGAATACGCCCCCTCTTAATTTCTTCGCGGCGTGACATTTCTGCGCCTCCTAAACGCCCCGCTACAGCGATGCGAACTCCTTTCACGTCACGGTTAGCCATAACTTTCTCTACTGTCTGTTTCAGTACGCGTCGGTGGGGCTGTCTTTTTTCAAGACCTTCAGAAATCATTTGTGCCACAACAGCAGCTTGAGATTCTGGTGAACGAACCTCTTCAATATCAAGACGAATTTGAGGCACTTCTTTTAGTCGAAGCTTTTTGACCACTTGTTCAATTTCTTTACTGATTTTTGTACTCCCTTCTCCACCGCGCCCGATAACAAATCCTGGTCGTGATGTTTTAAGTAGAATGCGAATTTGGTTTTGTCCTCGTTCAATTTCAATTGAAGTCACATACATTCCACGCAATCGCTTTGTTAGAAATCGACGAATAGATGTATCAATTTTTACATTCTCGCGATACTGCGCAGGCGTTTTTGAAAACCATCGAGATTTCCAATCACGTATGATACCGAGTCTATGTGCGTATGGATGTACTGTATGTGTCATATTATTTTGTCACCGCTTTCTTAGCTGTTTCTTTTTTTGCTTTTACAGACACTTCCTTTTTTACTTTCTTTTCAGGAAGATTTCCTAGAATAAGTGATATACGGCTAGAGCGCTTTCGTATTGGATTTGCTCGCCCTCGCGCCATAGGTATAAACCGCTTCATTGTAAGACCTTGGTCAACGGTTATTTCCTTCACAATCAAGTTCTCTGGCTTTTCACCCTGGACTCGTGCATTTGCAATAGCAGATTCCAAAAGCTTCTTAAGAGCCGGTGCTGATTTGTTGTCTGTAAAAGAGAGGTGCGCTTGTGCACGATCTACTTTTTTACCACGGATTAAGTCGGCAACTAAACGTACCTTTCGTGGAGATTGTCTAAAATTTTTGAGGTACGCTTTCATATTTATTTTGCTGCCGCTGCCTTAGCTGACTTTGCTGATGCAATCTCAGCATCTTTAGCACGCTGCTCAATTTCTTTCTGCATTTTTCCACCATGACGATAAAACTTCTTTGTTGGTGAAAACTCTCCAAGACGATGTCCTACCATTTCATCGTTCACAAACACATCAATGAAATCTTTTCCGTTGTGCACAGAGAAGGTATACCCCACAAACTCTGGAGCAATCTGACTGTTTCGTGCCCACGTCTTAATAGATCCTTCTGAAGGCTTTTTGTTTGAAACTTTTTTCATCAACTTTTCGTCGACGTATGGTCCTTTTGTGAGTGATCGCATAGATAATACAAGACAAAACGCCTCGGCGGCGTGGTGGCATAGTATGCGAAATATGGCCCAATGTCAAACTCAATTGTACCTAGAGACTTTGACCTGTCTCATAAATTAGGTTACAGACGCTCGCAGCCACCAAAGAAAGGAACCTGTACCGTGCCGCACGAAACCAGAACGATTGACTGCCCATTCTGCAGCCACGAAATTCCTGAGGGCACAGCTCCCTGTTCCCGAGAACAGGCACAGCAATGTCCGAATATCGTCGGATCGAGCCGCCGGACACCAGATGACCATGACGGCTTTCTCGAGGACCAACCCCACCCCGACGAGTGAAAAACGGCTAAGGCCCGGCATATTTTGCTGGGCCTCGCTTCTTTTTTATTTATCGCTTCTTGCCAACCTTCCGACGACGAACGATGAGCTTGTTCGAGTATTTCTTTGGTTTTCGAGTCTTTTGACCCTTTCCTGTTGGTTTACCCCACTTTGAGCGGGCTCGGCGATGTCCACGGCCTGATTTACCCTCACCACCACCGTGAGGGTGATCTACCGGGTTCATGGCGCTACCACGCACGGTTGGACGTATACCTAGCCATCGAGAACGCCCTGCTTTTCCAAGTTTTGTAAGACGATGCTCATCATTTGATGCTTCTCCAACTGTAGCCCAGCAAGTACCAAGCACTTTCCTAACCTCAGAAGAAGGCATTTTGATATGTGTGTACCCAGCGTCTTGCGCAACCACCTCTGCGTGGTTTCCGGCAGATCGAGCCAATTTTGCACCACCTTCAGGCTTAAGCTCTACATTGAAAACAAATGTTCCAATTGGCGCATTTTTGATTTGCAATCGATTCCCCTTTACCGCTTTTGCATCGCTCTTTACGACAAAAGAATCACCTGCAGTCATACTCTTTGGTACTACCGTATATCTCTTCTCTCCATCTGCATATACCGCAAGACCAATGAACGCACTTCGGTTTGGGTCATATTCAACCGTTTGAAGTTTTGCTGGAATGTCACGCTTGTTGTATTTGAAATCTATATCTCTGTATAGGCGTTTGTGTCCGCCACCTTTATGGCGGGTCGTTATACGCCCAGCATTGTTGCGTCCAACACCTCGTTTGTGTCCTTTCGTAAGTGCCTTGTGCGGAGATTTTGCAGTCAGCGTTTTCTTATAGCTGATGCGCGTCATGTTGCGGCGTCCTGCTGATGTTGGTTTATAACTTTTCATACATTTATATTACTGAGATTGAATCTCCCTCTTTAAGGTACACATACGCTTTTTTGCCACCACCTTTGACACCCATTTTCCCGGTACGTGCATGACGCACAGACTTGTAAGGAAGAGCCACCACACGGACTTTGCGAGGCTCTACTTTGTATAGTTGCTGTACTGCTTTCTTAATTTGGTTTTTGTTCGAGTTTCGAGCAACGTCAAATACGTACACGCCTCTCTCTTGAACGTCTGTCGCCTTCTCAGTAATTCGTGGGCTAAGTAGCACATGTGCCACGTCTTCTTTTGAAAGAACTTGAGATTGATTAGACTGTACTGACTTAACAGCAGATACATCTGCTTCTTTCTTTTCTTCTTTTTTGTTACCAAATAGAGCCATATTATGCAGTTACCTTTTTACTTGCTACTTTTTTTGCGACCTTTTTTGCTGGTTTTTTCTCTTCAACAGGGACCGAGACTGAAATCCCAGAAACCCTCTTCTCTAGAGTCTGTATAGACTCTTCTGGAGCAACAATAATCAAATATTTGTACTGCAGAAGATCCATTGGGTTTAAGTTTCGCACTTCATCGATTTCTACGTTACCAAAGTTGCTGAAACTCTTTACCACCGCAAGGTCTGTATTCGCTAGAGCAATTAGAGCAGCATTGTTTCTTTTTGTTGCCAATCCGTCAAACCCTTCTATTTTTGAAAGGGCCTTTAGGGACACAAGTGCTTCACTGCTTTTTGGTCCAGAGAAAGTTAGTGTGTCAACAAACAAGATCTCTCCATCGTGCAGTTTGCGAGAAATTACTGACGCGAGGGCCTTTGAGCGCATTTTTTTATTCACTTGCTTTCCAAACACTTTTTCATTACGTGGACCAAATGTGACACCACCGCCAACCCAAATTGGTGAGCGTGTTGATCCGTGTCGAGCGCGACCAGTACCTTTTTGTTGCCATGGCTTTTTACCACCTCCGCGAACCTCTCCGCGATTTTTTGTATGTGCAACTGAAGTACGAGCATTTGCCTGCATTGCAACGACTACCTGATGAACCAAAGATTCATTCCATGGCTGCGCAAAAAGAACATCTGGAAGAGTTATGTCTCCTTTCTTTTTCGCATCTTGTGTGTAAATAGTTGCTTTTGTCATAAAAATTATCCACGAACCTCTACCATAGTCCCTGGGCGACCGGGTATTGCGCCAGAGATCACGAGGGTATTCGACGCCTTATCTATCTGAAGAACTTTCAGATTTTTAACCGTTATACGGTCTCCTCCCATCCTTCCTCCCATGCGCTTACCTTTAAGTACGCGCTGAGGACCTTGAGAACCAATAGAACCAGGCGCTCGCTCTGAATGCTTTTGTCCGTGCGAACGAGGTCCTCCTGCAAAATTGTGTCGCTTAATTACTCCCTGAAATCCTTTTCCTTTTGAGATTGCAGATACAGCAACAGTGTCCCCTGGTTCAAATATAGTGACGTCAATTACAGCACCACGCTCCATGTCAGCATCGGGCGTAAACTCCTTAAAAAACTGGAACGCACCAAGGTCTTTTGTGTGGCCACGCTGTGCCCTTGCCACATTCTTCTCCTTTCTAGTTCCGAACCCTACCTGTACTGCTTTATATCCATCTTTTTCCTCTCCCTTTACCTGAGTAACTGTGAGTGGGCCCGCAGAAAGCACGGTCGCGGCGTGTGCCGTACCGTTTTCATCAAATATTTGGGTCATACGACCCTTGGTTGCGAGCATAAATTTCATATAAATATGATTCCTTCGTTCTATTGATTCTTTGCCTCAGAAATGAAAGAAGACGTGCTATACAGGCACGCCGATGCGGTGCCATTGGTCCCGTTTGGGACATAGCGTTCTCTATTTCAAGAACACGGGCATTGTACAGAAACCCTCACCAAATGCAAGTTTGCGTTTAAGCAACTCCACCTCGCAATGTGCTCGAAAAAGGTCCGCGAGGCATGCACTTCTCCCTTCTCTTAAGAGAGAACAGGAGAGAAACGAAAATCAATAATAGCACTCCAATGGCAACAGACATGCGTAATGTATCTTTATTTGGCACAACATTTCCTACATCATCTTGCATAATGATTCCCTCATATGATTGAATCTCTGAGAGAGACATTCCTGATTTTTCTGCTTCCAAAACGAGGGCCTCAATTAGCTGAGCGTCTTCACTGCCAAAGAACTCTCCCGTTACAGCAATTCCAACCAGCGGCAAACAAAACAGACCCAAAACTATTACGGCTATAAACGTTATTAAAGTATTCGGTAAGATCATAATTAATAACTAACCACTACAAACCCATCTCCTCCTACAGTTCTTTCTGAACCACCCTTACCCATACCTGACACATAATATTCAGATGCTTGAGCATTTTCGCCAACGTTACCACCACTAATCGGTCTTTCATTTACAACTAATGTTCCTGAAGTTAAACTTGAACCTCCGCCACCACCTCCTCCTCCTCCGCCTCCTCCAGAACCGCTGCGGCCCGCACCACCACCACCACCGTAATAACCTCCTCCACCTCCTCCACCACTAAAGGTTCCTCCAGAAGATGACCCATATCCTCCTCCCGAGATTCCCCCTATTCCACCGCTGGCGTTCGTACCGCCACGCCCACCCTGCAAAGATAGTCCGCCTTGTGCATTTGCATTACCCGCTGCACCGCCTGCGGATTGAGTTCCGCCGCCGCCGCCAGGATTTCCATCTCCTCCGCCGTTACCAGAACCCGCAATCGTGCCTCCTCCTGGACCTCCACGACCTCCGTCACTACCACCACCACCACCTCCTCCTCCAGCTATAACAATTGGAGTGCCTGATCGAAGAACTCCTGAGAAACCTCCACCTCCTGCTCCAGTTCCTGACCCGTTATGAACACCGCTGCCAGCCTTTCCTCCACCACCTACTGCAATTGTCAATGTTTCTCCTGGAGTTACCGATACTCCTGTGACTTTGACATATCCTCCAGACCCTCCGTCAGTTTGATAAATTCCTAAACCACCACCTCCGCCTCCGGCGCCAAGTGTTTCAATAGAAATTGATGTTACGCCAGCCGGCACCACCCAAGAAACACCGCTCGTTGGACTGTCAAACAAAATAAAATTATTACTTGAAGGAATTGCTATCCATTCGCTTCCATCACAATAAACAAGCACTCCTCCTTGATATTGAACATTCCCGGCTGAATTGTTGCCGCTACACCCATGCAGTGAGTACAAGTACGAGAAATTATCACTCATCTTTTGAGCTGACACCTCCTCACCCGACGCAATCCAATCAGTACCTTGCCAATCTCCAGCAAAATAAGTCGATTGTGAATAGTATGTGGACTGCGAATAATAAGAGCTCTCTGAGTAATAAGAGCTCTCTGAGTAATAAGAGCTCTGATAATATCCCTGCCCGTAATATGAGCTTTGATAATATCCTTGAGAATATCCGTGCACTGGAGCAGCTATTGATACCGCACCCAAAAAGAGCGCGAGCGGGACGATGAAGAGAGCTCCTATGAGTCCATTTTTTATGCTTGTAAATACTTTATTGTACATATGTTTTAAATCGATATATCAATCCAGGACGTTCCGTTACAATACTGTAATTGCTCATCTTCAATAACGTACTGCATCCGCCCTTCAGTATCCGCGCCACAGTCGTGAAGTGCATATAGATGATTAAAATTATCACGTACAACCTCATCAGTAATTACTTCTCCGCTCGCAATATCGTCAGTGCCCTGCCAAGCAGCAAACACATAACTAGCTGCCACGGAGAGAATTACGGCACTGACACCAATGATTATTATTTGTATTATTGTTCGTACAATGCCTGTCATATTATTCTGAGACACTATAATTAGCGTCTTGCCAACTAACTCCATCACACCATTCAATTAAACCCCCACTATATCTCACTTCACCTATTGCGTTTGCCGTGCAAGAGTGAAGTGACAGCAGCCAATCAAAATTATCTGCTACTTTCGCGGCATCAATGGAGGCTCCTTCGGTAATCCAATCTACTCCTTGCCACTCATATGCAGTCGGCGTGTAATACGTCGACTGAGAATAGTATGAGGCTTCTGAATAATAAGTTGACTGTGAATAATAAGAGCTCTGATAATATCCCTGCCCGTAATATGAGCTTTGATAATATCCTTGAGAATATCCGTGCACTGGAGCAGCTATTGATACCGCACCCAAAAAGAGCGCGAGCGGGACGATGAAGAGAGCTCCTGTAACGTACGATGAAATTCTAGTCATATACACATGCCATCAAATTAAAATTCGTTCCATTTCGGAACCAACCGAATAGTGACGCTCGCCTCAAAACTTTGATCGACCACATTAATACAAGATAGAGTATACGTTTCTTCGTCAGAGAGCACACTGGTTGTTTGAGATCCTGTAAGACCATTCCAACTATCGCCGTTCGTACCCGAAACAGAGCAACTATCCATTTCATTACTCGTCCAAGTAATAACTGAGGATCCATTAGCGGGAACAAGAACCGGATTTGCTGAAATTGAAAGCGTTGAATCTGGTGCACATGCGGCTGAATATGACGTCCACGCAGAAGCAGCTCCCGAAGTATCTGTTGCACGCACTTTGAGTGACACCGTGCTACTCCAAGTATGCGATATATTTTGAGCAACTCCCGCAGCAACATACCCAGTTGCTGGCACCCTCTCGTCTATAGATCCGTTGCTATCCCAGTCAATATCATAGTAAACGTTTAGTCCGGCCGAGTGTGATGCGCTGACTGTCATTGCGTATGATTCATCTGGATAACAAGAAGCGTCACCAACAATACTTGGCGGATTTGCAGGAGTGTCACCAACAACTGTTACACTAACTTCAAAAGTACAATCATCCAGACCAAAGAGTGCGGTGGTATAGACAGAATAATCGAAGAAACTTCCACATAAATCAGGACTCAGAAAAGAAAGCGTGTGTGACCCAGTAGATGCAATTGGATCAAGTTCAACATGATAATACGAGGATGAGTTACCGCTGGTGATTATCTCTTGATATGCACCTCCATCTACAGCAACTTGTAAGGATCCTCCAGATGGCTTTTCTCCAGTATCACTGTCTTCAAAATTGACTGTAAAACCTATGTCTTCGGCCGTAGTATACGATTCTTGGTCAAGATTTATTACAAAAGAAACATTATCTTTATCCTCAGAATAAAATGTTGCTGCATTCACTATCGCGTACGGCACCCCGATAATTAACACGATCAATATACTCAAGGCAGATTTTTTGCCTAAAAACTTTCTTCCGTATACTCCAAACAATACGATAACTGCGATACTTACAAATATACTCAGGGCTGAGATCATAATATTAAAATACGAATTACCGTTTTCATCAGATTGTTTTAGTAGTGATTCAAAATCAGCAACACCGTATGTGTCATATATTACCTGTGATCCGTATTCACCTTTTGTGTATAAAACACCTACCAAAGTTGGATCTATGCAACCCGAATCCAGCGGCGCTATTATGGAGTAGCTGCGCGGCACTAACTTTTCAAACAAAAGTACTCCTTCATCGCATACATCATTCTCTTTGCTCAATACCCACCATGCGAATGCCCTGTTCTTTTCTTCATGCGAACTTTTTACATATATGGCTGCTTCAAGCACATTGTCATCACTTACAATGCTACTTACTCCATCAAGTCGCGACCAATTTCCTTCGATAAGAAACCTCTTCGTTATTTCTTTCGGATGCAATTCGCCTTCCTCAGTTTGAAATGCAAACACTACTTCATATTGGCCGGATGCAAGCTTTGGGAAAGGCAATTTTAACGCAAACAAATCATCTTGCCCTCGCTCAGCTGTAATTACCCCCTCTTTAATAAGCTCTCCATATACTGTGCCGTTATACAGCCTGTAATGAAACGTATGTTGAATTGAAGGACTATTACTAACACCTGAGACTCCGCAAGAAAAAGACGATGTAGATGCATCAACAACAGAACACTCGGTAAGTCTAAGCGCTGTTTTCGCTATATCTTCTTTAACCCCTTTTAATAAAACGTCGCCAGCAAAGGACACGGCCTGCACCGCCCCAAGGACACTTTTAGCTACTACAAAAATTTCGTATTCCCCTTCTACAATTCGCGGTGTTACATCAAATCTCTCATCAATCGTTGTTTTCGCATCAATAAACCTTTCCACCAAAAGAGGAATTTCTTGTACTAATTCCCCTTGCATATTTTGAATTCGAACACCGTACCTAAGAGTGGCGCTTTTAGTGTCTTTGTTTGTAACCGAAAATACAACAGTGAATGTCTTTTCTCCTTCAACAAGAACTCCAGCACGTTCAATTGAAACGTCTAGCGTTTGTTTGAGTGTTGCTGCATGCAAATAAAGTGGCATAACAAAGACTGCCACAAGCGCTATTAATAAAAATCCGCGCAACATATACAGAAAGTATAGCGCACAAACAAACACACCCCGCTTAAAGCGGGGTGTGTTTGTGTATTATTTTAGAGTAATTACATCATCTTCACGTCAATATTTACTCCTGAGGGAAGATCGATGTTAGTGAGCGCTTCTATAACTTTTGGAGTTGGACTCACGATATCAATCAATCGTTTGTGAACACGCATTTCAAACTGTTCTCGCGCGTCCTTGTGGACGAAAGTCGAACGGTTCACTGTGTATTTCTTGATATCTGTGGGAAGCGGCACAGGACCAACCACTTCGGCATTATGACGAGCTGCAGTATCAATGATCTGCTTTATTGCTCCATCTAATACGCGGTGCTCGTAAGCACGTACGCGTATGCGAAGACGCTCAATACCTCCAGCTGGTACTGCTGTCTTTTTAGAGGCCGCTTTCTTAGCGGTCGTCTTCGCTGCCTTTTTGGCTGTTTTCTTAGCTGCTTTTTTTGCTGTCATAGAACATCACTCTTTTTTCAGGATAAGAGTTCTCCTGTTATACCTGAGAAGCTGTATTTAAGCAACGATTTTCGTTACCACTCCAGCTCCAACAGTTTTACCACCCTCTCGCACCGCGAAACGCTGTTGCTCTTCGAGAGCAATTGGTCCCACAAGCTTCACTTTGAATGTCACTGTATCTCCCGGCATTACCATCTCTGTACCCTCCGCAAGCGTTACTTCACCAGTAACGTCTGTTGTACGGATGTAGAACTGTGGCTTGTAACCAGTGAAGAAAGGAGTGTGACGACCGCCTTCTTCTTTGTTCAAGATATATACTTCTGCTTCAAACTCTGTGTGAGGTGTTACAGAACCTGTTGCGGCAAGCACTTGTCCGCGGTGAATTTCTTCTTTCTTAGTACCGCGCAAAAGGATTCCTGCGTTGTCACCTGCCTCTCCGTGATCAAGCTGCTTGTTGAACATTTCAATACCAGTCACTGTTGTTTTCGCGGTATTTTGAATACCTACAATCTCAACTTCAGCTCCTGTTTTGATTTGTCCGCGCTCAATACGACCAGTTACCACTGTCCCTCGTCCTTCGATTGAGAAAATGTCCTCAATTGGCATAAGGAAAGGCTTGTCGTTATCACGCTGTGGCATTGGGATGTATTCATCCATAGCCTTAATAAGCTCCACCACCTTCTGTGCCCACTCGTCTTCAACAGATGAAGACTCAAGGGCCTTTAGGCCTGATCCGCGAATAACAGGTGCATTTGCACCGTCAAACTCCTGCTTCGTAAGAAGCTCGCGAACCTCTTCCTCAACAAGGTCAATGAGGTCGTTGTCGTCTACCTGATCAACTTTGTTTAAAAATACAATGATCTTTGGTACTCCCACCTGTCGAGCAAGCAAGATGTGCTCGCGAGTCTGAGGCATAACACCATCAGATGCGGCAACCACCAAAACTGCGCCGTCCATCTGTGCGGCACCGGTGATCATGTTTTTAATGTAGTCGGCGTGTCCTGGAGCATCGATGTGCGCGTAGTGACGCGACGGAGTCCAGTACTCGTTGTGAGAAAGGGCGATGGTAATACCACGCTCTTTTTCTTCAGGCGCACTGTCAATGGCATCAACTGCCTTAACATTTGCACCATAATCTCCACCCATCATGTCTAGGACGTGGAGGATAGCTGCCGTAAGAGTAGTTTTACCGTGATCAACGTGACCAATGGTTCCTACGTTTACGTGCGGCTTCGAACGATCGAAATCTGCTGCCATAATCGTTTTGGAGCTGTCAGAAGTAAGGGCACGAGAACTCTCCTTTATTCCTAACAACTCAATAATATTACTTTTTAATAAGTGACCTTGCTCTTGTGCGGTCGGACAGAAAAGAAAAAGCCCGCCGTCAAGCGCGACATCATAGTACCAAATCAAGACGTAGGGTCAAGTTTTTGCCGCTTATCAAATTAGATTCACGAGCGATTTGCGACAATCTCTTCTGACACATTCTTTGGTACTACTGCGTAGTGGGAGAACTCAATAGTTGGAGTTGCTCGTCCCTGCGTCATTGATCGGAGGTCAGTCGTATAACCGAAGAGCTCTGAGAGCGGTACTTTGGCAGTAATTACTTTATTACCGCCGATTCTATCTTCCATAGACTCCACGTGTCCTCGCTTTGAGTTAATAGAACCGTTGACGTCACCCATGAATTCCTCCGGCGTCACCACCTCCACCTTCATCACCGGTTCAAGCAAAACTGGTTTTGCTCGCTTCGCTCCGTCTTGGAACGCTTGAGATCCAGAGATTTTGAAAGCAATTTCTGAAGAGTCCACGTCGTGGTATGAACCGTCATAGAGCTCCACTGAAACATCTACCATTGCATACCCTGCAACGATTCCGCGCTCCATAGCCTCTTTTATTCCCTTCTCTACTGCAGGTATGTATTCGGCTGGAATAGTACCTCCCTTAATACTGTTGATGAATTCAAAGTGATCAGATCTTTTTACATTGTTTGGAATCTTTGCTCCTTCAACCAATGGCTCAAGTGGCTTGATGCGAATCTTGGTGTGTCCATACTGGCCGCGGCCACCTGTTTGCTTGATGTATTTATTTTCTGCCTCAGCAGTACCCTGAATAGTTTCTCGATATGCAACTTGTGGTTTACCCGTAGACGCTTCCACTCCAAATTCTCGCTTCATGCGATCAACAATGATGTCAAGATGAAGCTCACCCATACCAGAGATGATGGTCTCCATCGTTTCTTCATCACTTGATACGCGGAATGTTGGATCCTCGTCTGAAAGTTTTGAGAGTGCGATTCCCATCTTCTCTTGGTCGGCTTTTGTTTTTGGCTCAATGCGAACAGAGACAACCGGCTCACGAAAGACAATCTTCTCGAGCTCGATTGGAACATTCTCGTCACAAAGAGTGTTTCCAATCTTCGCCTCTTTCATACCAACAGCTGCAGCAATTTCTCCTGCATGTACTTCGCTAATCTCTTCGCGCTTGTCTGCCTGCAACCGCACCATACGCCCAATTCGCTCCCTTCTTCCTGTTGACGCATTTAAAACCGTCTCTCCAGCTTTGATTACTCCCGAATACACGCGGAAAAAGGATAGTTGTCCAACAAATGGGTCTGTTTGTAGTTTGAAAACAAGAGCTGCAAAGGGCTCTTCGTCACTTGCTTTACGATACATATCTTCGCCAGTGTCTGGGTTGGTTCCATGAGCTGGTGGTACATCAAGTGGCGATGGAAGATACTCAATCACAGCATCGAGAATTGGCTGGACTCCTTTATTTTTAAGAGCTGAGCCGGTAAAGACTGGAAAAATATCATTTGCTATAACACCTTTTCGTAAAAGTTTCTTAAGTTCTTCTATTGATGGCTCGTTTCCTTCAAGATATGCGTTCATTGCCACCTCGTCTTGCTCGACTATTTTCTCAATAAGCTCTCCTCGATATTTTTCAACGTCTGCTTTCAGATTTTCTGGAATATCATCGCTCACCTGAACAATCACGCCCATGTCTCCACTGAAAGAGAACCGTTTGCGTGTAAGCAAATCGATCATACCTTCATGATCACCCTCCTCACCAATTGGGATCTGCGCACGCACAGCATCTTTTGAAAGACGAGCTTGAATACTTGCAAATGATCGTTCAAACGATGCACCTGTTCGATCGAGCTTGTTTATGAAGCAGAGTCTCGGTACACGTGCATCCTCAGCATAGCGCCAGTTTGTTTCGGATTGTGGTTCTACCCCTGCCACTCCATCGAACACTACGATAGCGCCATCTAGTACACGCATTGAGCGTTGCACTTCTGAAGTGAAGTCGATGTGTCCTGGCGTGTCGATAATATTGAAGCGATGCTTCATTTCATCCTTTGTTGTTGTTGATTCAGCGATACCCTCAGCATTAAGACGCTCATACGTTGGGGTCCAGAAACAAGTAATGGCGGCTGCGGTAATCGTAATTCCGCGTTCGCGCTCCTGTTCCATCCAGTCGGTTACCGTTCCACCATCGTGTACTTCACCAATTTTGTGACTTGAACCAGTATAAAAAAGGATGCGCTCAGACGTGGTTGTCTTGCCCGCATCTACGTGCGCGACAATTCCGAAGTTTCGAACTTTCTCAAGTGGGTAATCTCTAGCCATAAATGATTAAACTACCAAGCGAAGTGAGCAAACGCCTTGTTTGCCTCTGCCATTTTGTGAGTGTTCTCTCTCTTTGTTACTGCCTCTCCCTCTCCCTTGCTTGCAAGAAGTAGTTGTTCAGCCAAACGGTCACTCATTGGCGATCCGGTTTTTGCTTTTGCAGCTGATACAATCCAGCGAAGCGCTAGCGCCAAACGACGCTCAGGACGAACCTCTCGTGGTACTTGATAGTTTGCACCACCAACTCGACGTGAACGCACTTCCATAAGTGGCTCAACATTCTTAAGCGCCTCTTCAAAAAGTGCCACAGGGTCGCCATCTTTCTTTAAAACTTCAAAGGCATCGTACACAACGCGACGCGCTGTATCTTTCTTGCCGCGCTCCATGATGTAATTAATTAATTTAGAAACACGAACAGAACTGTACTGCCCGTCAGCCTTAATTATTGGTTTCTTTTTTAGTGGTCGTCGCATATCAAATACTATTCATCAATTACTCTCCCTTAGGCTTCTTCGTTCCGTATCGTGATCGAGCATTTTTCCTCTTATCTACTCCAGTAGCATCAAGGCGCCCTCGTACAACGGTATAACGTACACCAATGTCTTTCACACGGCCACCTCGGATCATTACCACTGAGTGTTCTTGTAGCTGGTGCCCTTCTCCTGGGATGTAAGCTGTTACTTCATATCCGTTTGTAAGTCGGACACGGGCTATTTTTCGAATAGCTGAGTTTGGCTTTCGAGGAGTCTTCGTTGTTACTTTCACACATACTCCACGCTTAAAAGGAGACGCGTAGTGAGAGGGTCTGTTTTTGAGTGAGTTGAAACCACGCCGTAATGCAACGGTTTTAGATTTCTTTACCTGATCTTTGCGCCTTTTGCGCACAAGTTGGTTGATTGTTGACATATACAATAAAAGCACTTCATCTTATATTGGCTCCTCGGCTCGGAAATACTCAAGCTTTCAGCTTGGAATTTCTCTCGCTCTACGTCACCAATTAAAAGTCCCTGCTCAAAGGGACTCGCACACTGTACTATTTATGCCATCCGTTTGCAAGAAAATAGAAGCAGCTACGCTCTTATATTGACTTCTCGGCTCAGAAATGAAAAGTTGACACTTTTTCATTTCCTTCGCTCTACGTCGTCAATAAGCCCCAATGAGCGCGCGAGTAACAGAAAAGATGAAATTCCCAAACACGCCACCGAAAAGCACGATGAAAAGAATCACCGCCCCAAAGCCAAGAAACGGATTAATTTCAAGCATTTGGCGAACTTTTCCGTACTGAAGAGCGAGTGGGGCAGGTAGAATCGATTCCAAAATCTTTGATCCGTCCAAAGGTGGAATAGGAATCATATTGAAAATAGCGAGCATTACATTAATTAAGACTACAGAAAACCCTAACTCAACAACTGCTGGATTATCGGCGAATACACGAACAACGATTGTAAATATGAGAGCGAGGACTACGTTTACTGCCGGCCCCGCTCCTGCGACGAGTGCTTCACCCCACCTTCCTCCTTTTTGAAAGTTGTATGGGTTATATGGCACTGGTTTTGCCCACCCAATTAGAAACGGTGAATGAGTGAGTACAAGAAGTGCTGGAATAATTATTGACCCAAACAAATCTAGGTGAACAAGCGGGTTAAGAGTAAGACGCCCCTGCAATCTAGCCGTTGGGTCTCCTAGCTTATTTGCTGCATATCCATGAGCAACCTCATGAAGCACCACCGACATTATCAAAATGGCAATAAGAAAAAGAATTTCTATAGACATAGCGAAAAGTATACCATCTATGTAAATCGACTAAAATATTTTGCGTTTCCTACGAATATATGTACAATAGCGCAATATATGGCTAGAGAATGCGCAATAACAGGAAAGACTTCGCAAGTCGGCGGTGGGTACTCCAACCGCACGCGTGCTACTCAGTACAACCCTACAGGAAAGCGTCGTCGCCACGTAAATCTCCAAAAGAAAACAATATTCGTGCCTGAAATAGACAAGAAAGTAACCGTGACTGTTTCAGCAAAAGGAATCAAGACCATCAACAAAAAAGGTGCCTTCAAAGCACTTAAAGACGCAAAGATTATTTAAAGTTTGAATATTGAAAAGTTTTCGACCCCGAGCACATGCGTGTGCTCGGGGTCGATTCGTCAATTGCAGGATTCGTAGGGTCCGACCCTGAAAAGGATCTTGCCCGAATACGGATCCCTGCAATTTTTGTAGAGTGGCCGGCCGGGCACCCAATGCCCAGGCCCCTGACGCCGCTGGCCCCCGTGGCGATAGCCGCCGCCTTGGCCGCGTCCGTACACTCCGCTCATGCCGCCGTGCATCGGCGGACCGCGGCGAATTACCGGACGACCATGATCGCGCCGCGGCGGGTGCCGTTTTGCACGCGGCGGATAGCGATAATCGGGCTGCTGGAAATTCTGTCGCCCGAACATATCATTGTATCCGCGGCGGCGATCGCGGTACGACGGCGGACGCACCGGCCCGCTATCGATCCGCGGCAGGTGCCGCGGAACGGCATTCGGGTGCCCTCGCGGACATCCATACCCGTAGACACTGCAGAGCGTCTGCCGGTTCAGTGAACGGTCGTCGTAGTCGGCCTTCGCCGACGTGACGAAAAACACCACAACCATCGCAAGTGCCGCGAATGCACCGCAAACAGCGTAGAAACATATCTTCAGATCACGCCTCGTCGGAGGGATTACGGTGAACCTCCTCATCGGAAATATCCTTTCGTTTCTGGGCGCCCAATGCGCCAAAATCTATAAACAATTATATCACATCCGTAGTAAAAATCAAGCTCCTGCACCGCTCTATTGAGCCACCGTTTTGCCATCCGAAACAAAAGTCACCGTTCCCTCTTTGCAAGTATCCAGTATCTTTATTTCAAACCTCTCTAAAATTTCCACTACTTCTTTGTGAGGATGACCGTATCTGTTGCCACAGCCATATGAAAGCACCGCATACTCTGGAGATGCATACCCCACAAATATCGGCGAAGACGATGTTTTAGATCCATGATGCCCTGCTTTAAGCACGTCTACATCAAGTGACTCTCCATCAAGCGCCGCTAAGTATTCCTCTATTGTTTTCGGAGAATCTCCAGTAAAAAGAAAAGACGTCTCTCCATATACAAGCTTTGCTATGACAGATCCGGTGTTCGTCTCTA
>Ga0210057_1001190_pt1 | contig 40199 bp, 45 predicted proteins | sample CryGeyCG2114_010_2_FD_183968 | JGI IMG/M metagenome (GOLD analysis project Ga0210057, IMG submission 183968) | Groundwater microbial communities from aquifer - Crystal Geyser CG10_big_fil_rev_8/21/14_0.10 (SPAdes) (version 2) | ecosystem: Environmental > Aquatic > Deep subsurface > Groundwater ... | reverse complement strand
TGAAGAAGGCCATGTTTATCGCGGTTGTTTGCCATTTATGGTGGATCGCGTCCAAATCAAGAAAATGGACAAAATCAAAACTAAAATAATGATGAATGTGGGCGATCCGGATAATGCTTTTAATTTTTCCGCCATTCCCAACGACGGCGTGGGCTTGGCGCGCGAGGAATTTATATTTACGGATTTTATCAAAATTCATCCTTTGGCTTTGGTCAATTATAGTAATCTCAAAGACAAAAAAGCCAAAGCCAAAATAAAAGAATTAACCGCTGAATATAAAGACAAAAAACAATATTGCGTGGATCGATTGGCCGAAGGCATGGCTTTTATTGCCAGTGGTTTTTATCCAAATGATGTCATCGTTCGTTTGTCGGATTTCAAAACCAATGAATATGCCACTTTGATCGGCGGATCCGAGTTTGAACCCAAAGAAGAAAATCCCATGCTGGGCTGGCGAGGCGCTTCACGCTATTATGATCCAAAATACAAACCCGGATTTAAGTTGGAATGTTTGGCTATTAAAAAAGCGCGCGAACAATGGGGTCTCAAGAATATGATTATAATGGTGCCGTTTTGCCGGACAGTACAAGAAGGCAAAAAAGTTTTGGCGGTTCTCAAAGAATACGACTTGGAGCGGGGTAAAGATGGGTTGCAAATATATATGATGTGTGAGATTCCATCCAATGTGATTTTGGCTAAAGAATTTTGCGAGATTTTTGATGGTTTTAGTATTGGTTCCAATGATTTGACTCAACTTACTTTGGGTGTGGATCGTGATTCCGCTTTGGTTAGCCACGTATATGATGAAAACAACGCGGCTGTTAAAAAATTGATTCGTGATATTATTCAGACCGCGCACAAATACGGACGCAAAGTCGGCATTTGCGGGCAGGCGCCGAGCGATTATCCGGAGTTTGCCGAGTTTTTGGTGCAAGAGGGGATAGACAGTATTTCACTCAATCCGGATACGGTTCTCAAGACCCGCCAGCGTATTGCCGATATGGAAAAAAAGGTGGCGCGCCGACCCACGGAAAATACTCGCCGGTTGGCATTGGCGAGCAAGCTGGTATTGATATTCGGTTCCATCGGGTTGTTGACGGCTTTGGGAGGGTATGGCTGCCAGACAGTTAATAACAAACAAGTGGAAGAAAACATACGTTCAGCCATGAATACGGAGATTGCCAATGAAACGGCCAAGATCAAAAGCCAATTGCGCGAGCAGATGGAAAAAGAAATTAAAGAGCGCACTTTGCAAAATAACGTTTATACTGAAAACAGTTTTGTCAAATTTACTTTTAGTTATCCGTTTAAATGGACGGTGGATCATGGCGCCAGTCAGATCAAATTTACAGCTTTGGATGGCAGTGGCTGGTTTAGTATTTTAAAACAAACGACTGCTTATGGAGCGGTGCCCGCGGCTGATGTTTCCAGCACTATGTGGCAGGGATATGCTGTTAAAAAATTCAAAGTGCGCGATAAAAACGCTGTAGAATCAATGGTTATGGAAGTTTATCCGGCTGGATATGGTCAGGGTAAAGTGATAGAAATCAGCGGAGATATTAAAAATTGGGATAGTTTTGTCAAAAATATTAACAGTTTTTCCGTATCTGATTAGCTAGCGATCTTTGATTGACATTTTTGTTTGTTTGTAGTATTATTTTCTTACCTAATTTGGGTCGGTAGTTCAACTGGTTAGAGCACTGCCCTGTCACGGCAGAAGTTGCGGGTTCGAGTCCCGTCCGACCCGCTAAAATTACTTGGCTTAAATCAGCCAAGTTTTTTATATTTTCTTCTTATATGATATACTTAATTCATCTTAAAAAAACATGCGCACTCTAAACAGAAAATCAGAAAAAAATAATCAAAAGCCATTTGATCCTTTTTTGTCTTTTGCCAAGGCGCGAGCCATTCAAAATCAACTAAAAAAATTGATAGAAATAAGCCGGCCGAAACTGGCCCAAGAGGTCAATCGTCTTTCTGAATTGGGTGATTTTTCTGAAAACGTGGAATACCAATTGGCTAAAGGAAAATTGCGCCGAATAAATACAGAGATTTTGATTTTGGAAAACCAATTGAAACAAGCGCGAATAATCACCGCGCCTGAGCAGTTTGAGACTGTTCAGATCGGGCACAAAGTGACGGTAGAAGTAAATGGTCGGCAAAAAACATATCAAATACTCGGTTCAGCCCAAGCTGATCCGGCTCAAGGTATTATTTCACATGGCTCGCCGATCGGGTCGGCTCTGCTGGGGCGTAAAGTTGGTGATGTGGTGGAAATAAAACCGGTGAATAAAATAATAAGTTACAAAATAATCAGCTTAAAATAAAATTTGTGATGGAAACAAAGCCAAAAGTTCAAGAAAACAAATTAGTTTTGTGGTTGATATTTTTGGTTGTCCTTTTGGCTTATGGCTTGTTTGTCGGTGTGATTTTGCGCCGTAATTCTTATGATTTTTCTCATTTTATAATTGCCGGCAATATTTATGTTCAACCCGATCAAATTTCCAGCCCGATAAAAATATTGTCTGACTGTGGGCGCGGTCCCAAGTGCGGTGGATATGATGGACAGTTTTATTACCGTCTGGCGCTGGATCCATTTACCAATCAGAGAATCCAACACGGAATCATGATTGATCTGCCGGCTTTACGCATGCAAAGGATTTTTTATCCTTTGACTGTTTGGATATTGAGTTTGGGATTTGATCGAGCCGTGCCGATAATTATGGTCTTGGCCAACTGGCTGGCATTGGGCCTAATCGCCGTGTTTGCCGGAAAAATCATGAAATTAAAAGGCCAGAGCCCTTATTGGGGCTGGTTAATTGCTTTTTATCCAGCTTTTTTATTCAGTTTGGCGCGCGATTTAACGGAAATTTTTGGCATTATTTTTTTAGTGGTTGCTTATTGGGTAATTTTGCGCGACAAAAAAATTTGGGCCGGAGTTTTGGCGTCTTTGGCGGTTTTGTCTCGGGAAACAACTTTGATTTTCGCTTTGGGATTTTTTTTGGCTTTTTTATGGGAAATAATTATAAAAAAGAAAAAAGCGGGCTGGCCGGATGTGTTTGTTTGGCTCTGCCCGATTAGCGTTTTTATAATTTGGCAAACGGCTTTGCGTCTGATTTGGAAAAGCGGAGCTGTGTCCAGCAGTATTTTTTACAATATTAATTGGCCGTTTAGCGGTTTAAAATATCATCTGCTCAACGGCAATTTATCTCACGCGCAAAATTATATTGAATTTGCTTTTATAATCTGGCTGGTTTGTTTGGCCGGCTATCTGTTCAAATCGTCGCGTGTTCATCAGGGCGTCAAATTCGCTTGGTTGATCGCTTTGGGAATTTTTTGTTTAATTTCCAAATCAATTTGGGTGGAGGATTGGAGCTTTATGCGCGCTTTTACGGAAGTGTATTTTTTTAGTCTGTTGATTATTTTGTCCAATCAGTCTAAAATAAAGTATGCGCTGGCGCCAATAGTCTTGATCATGTGGCTGATTTTTTTCAAAATCGCGGTGTTTGGACAGTTATTTTAAATTATTGAAAAATTTTGCCAAACCTGATAAGCTAGTGAATACTATGGATATTAAGCAGATTCACGGCAAAATCGTTGATTTTATTAAAAAACAAGCCGGCCAAAAGCCGGTTGTTTTAGGCTTGTCCGGCGGAATTGATTCAGCTGTTTGCGCTTATCTGGCGGTTGAAGCTTTGGGCAAAGAAAAAGTTAAAGGCTTGATTATGCCGTCAGCCAGCAATAGCGCTGATGATGTACGGCTGGCTAAAGCCACGGCCGATAAATTGGGCGCTAATTATCAGGAGATACGGCTTGATGAAATTTTGCGTTCTTATCAGTCGGTTAGTGTTTTGTTTAATGATGATAAGACTATGGGCAATCTCAAAGCCCGAACGCGCATGAGCCTTTTGTATGGGCAGGCCAATCAAATCAACGGGCTGGTTATGGGCACAGGCAACAAAACTGAATTGATGATTGGATATTTTACCAAATATGGCGATGGCGGAGTGGATTTTTTGCCTTTGGGTGATTTATACAAAACTCAAGTCCGTCAACTGGCCGTGGAATTGGGGGTGGAGAAAGAAATTATTGATCGTCCGCCGAGCGCCGGATTGTGGGCTGGACAGACTGATGAAGACGAAATCGGCATGAGCTATGAACAGATGGACAAGATTTTGCAGGCGATTGAAAATAACAACCGGTTGGATGAGTTTGATCAAGCACAAATAAATAAAATTCAAGCCATGATGGCGACGGCTCGCCACAAGCAGGATATGGCGCCGATTTGTTTTTTTGAAGGAGTTAATTAATAAATTAAAAAATATGAAAATAAAATTAAGTTTGCCTGTTAAAATTGGTCTTTTACCAGCAGGAATTTATACAGTAATTACTTTATTTTCTTTAGTATTAATAACAGCTACTTCTAGTCCTGGGAGTAATATAGATATGAGTCCTTTGGCGCTTCTTTTTCTTCCCGGATTTTTGATTGTACAGACTTTGTTTTATGGAACGTTAGCTACTGGCACAGTCGGAACGATTCTTATTTTTATCATCAATATTTTATTCTATTTTTTACTTGGCTTCATTTTAGGTAAATTGATTGAAAAATATAGTTGATTTTAATTGGTTTTTATGTTGGTAATTTTATGACCATGAAAAAAATTTTATTTATCGGACGGTTTCAGCCTTTTCATTTAGGTCATTTATCCGCGCTTAAAGATATTGATGAACAGCCGGATACCGGCGAAATAGTTATCGGGATTGGTAGCGCTCAATACAGTCGGACGATTGATAATCCATACAGTCTGGAGGAACGCCGAGCTATGTTGCAGGCGGTATTACCGAGTCATTTAAAAAATAAATTTAGTTTGCAAGCCATTCCCGATGTTCATGACAATAATATTTGGGTGGATCATGTAAGGAAAATAGTTGGCGATTTTGACCAAGTTTGGAGTGGTAATCAACTTGTCCGGCAATTGTTTGAACAAAAAAATTATTTGGTTTTTAATCCTAAAAAAGAATTTAATATAACAGCCACGCAAGTCAGACGGATGATAACAGACAATGACGAAGGCTGGCGCCAACTAGTTTCGCCCCAAGTAGCTAAAATTATATGTCAGATCAAGCTTTAATTAAAAAAATCAACCGGCTTAAGAGCGAAAAAAACGCTGTTATTTTGGTGCACAATTACCAGCGTCCCGAGATTTATGAAGTCGCGGATTTTATCGGCGATTCATTGGAATTGGCGCGCGAAGCGCAAAAAACCGACGCCAAAATCATTGTGTTTTGCGGAGTGGATTTTATGGCCGAATCAGCCAAGATCCTTAATCCGGATAAAAAAGTGCTCTTGCCGGCGATTATGGCGCGTTGTCCCATGGCGGCCATGGTGGATGAGGCCGGTTTGGTGGAAATGCAAAAAAAATATCCCGAAGCGGCCACAGTCGGATACATCAATACTTCGGCCGCCACCAAAGCCTTGTGCGATGTTTGTTGCACGTCTGCCAATGTAATAGAAGTTGTTGGCCGTTTGGAGCAAAAACAAATTATTTTCGTGCCGGATAAAAATCTGGCTGACTACGCGCAATCGCGACTGCCGGACAAACAAATTATTCCTTGGGCCGGGTTTTGCTATGTGCACAATCGCATTTTGTCTCAACAACTGCAAGAGGCGCGGCGATTGCATCCCGAGGCCGTGGTTATCGCGCACCCCGAGTGTCCGGCTGACGTGATCAAACTGGCTGACGCGGTCGCGTCTACTTCAGGCATGCTGAAGTTCGCGAGCCGTTCAGACGCGGATGAATTTATTATTGCGACAGAAATGGGAATGACGCATCGCCTGCAAACGCAGATTCCGGATAAGAAATTTTACAGCGCCGGCGGCGTGTGCGTGCAAATGAAAAAAAATACTTTGGAATTGGTGTATCAAGAATTGCGTGAAGAAAACAACGAGATTACCGTGCCCGAAGATGTGCGCTTGGCAGCCAAGCGTTCTTTGGATAAAATGTTGTCTGAATAAATATGAACAAAAAAACTTTAATTAAAAGATATTTTAATCAGGCTGGTCGGCTGACCATCAAAAACCGGACTTATCAGCGTCAAGTCAAATTTTTGTTGGATTTTTGCTTGCGTGAAGATCTGAATAAAATAGGGGACATAACCAGCGAAATTTTGGTGGATAAATCAGCGCGCGGTCAGGCCAATATTATTGCCAAACAAGCCGGTATCATGGCCGGACTGCAAGAAGCCGGCTGGCTTTTGAAAAAATATAAAGTATCCTATCAAGCCCGAGTCAAAGATGGAGATAAAATTAAATCAGGACAGGTTTTACTGGTCGCGCGCGGTAATTTGAGAAAAATTTTGCTGTTGGAAAGAACAATTTTAAATGTCACGCAAAGAATGTCCGGTATAGCCACGACCACCAATCGACTGGCCAAAATAGCCGGCGCCAAAACCTTGCTCTGTCCGACGCGCAAAACCCAATGGGGATTGCTGGATAAAAGAGCGGTTGTGTTGGGCGGAGGCGGAACGCATCGTTTGGGATTGTATGATTTTGTTTTGATCAAAGAAAATCATCTGGCCGACGGCCGTCCGCTTAAAAATGTTATTAAAAAATTATCCCGCCAATTTTGGGAAATAGAAGCGGAAAATCCCAAACAAGCTTTGGCCTTGTCCGCTTTAAATCCAAGCGCTTTAATGTTTGATGATTTTACGCCGGCGCAAATAACGGCCACTATCAAAAAAATCCGTCCAGTCTATAAAAATATAATTTTTGAAGCTTCCGGAGGAATAAACGAATCCAATATCAGCCGTTATGCCAAAACCGGCGTGGATATTATTTCGCTTGGCGCTTTGACTCATTCCACTCAAGCGTTGGATATCAGTTTAAAAATAGATTAGTTCATGGCAAAAAATATTTTTCAATATGACTGCGTGGTGATTGGTTCGGGAATAGCCGGACTTGGTTTTGCTTTGCAAGCTTCCAAAAAATTTAAAATCGCCATTATTACCAAAAAAGAATTGATGGAAAGCAATTCCAATTACGCTCAAGGCGGAATCGCGGCTGTGTTGGATCGCCAAGATAGTTTTGCCAAACATATCCAAGACACGCTTGAAGCCGGCTGTTATTTAAATAATAAAACCGCTGTGCGAACAATGGTGGAACAAGCGCCTCAAGCCATCACATGGCTGATAGAGTTAGGCGCTGGATTCAATCGAGAAAATACTAAAATCGCTTTGACCAAAGAAGGTGGCCATAGCGCCAGGCGGATCGCCCATGCCAAAGATGCCACCGGCAAAGAAATAGAGAGAGCTTTGATATTTAATGTCAGGCGAAATAAAAATATTGATTGTTTTGAATCGCATATCGCGATAGATCTTTTGGTTAAAGATGGGGCTTGTTATGGCGTGGTGATTTTAAATGATGAAAAAAAACAAGTGGAATTTTTCAAAGCCAAGTCAATTGTTTTGGCCACGGGCGGACTGGGCCAAGTTTATGAACGCAATTGCAACCCTAAAATAGCCACGGGTGATGGTTTTGCCATAGCCAATCGCGTCGGAGCTCGCTTAAAACACATGGAATTTGTGCAATTTCACCCTACCGCTCTTTTTAAAAAAGGCCAGCCGGCTTTTTTGTTGTCTGAAACTTTGCGGGGCGAAGGAGCAATATTAGTGGATAAAAACGGGCGAGCGTTTATGAAAAAATACCATCCTCAAGCTGATTTGGCTCCGCGCGATATTGTCAGCCGGGCGGTTTTTGAAGAATTAAAAAAAGGTCCGGTGTATTTGGACGCGCGCTCTTTGGGCGCTAAATTTATCAAAATCAGATTTCCATATATTTACGATAAACTTTGGTGGTATGGCTTTAAAATGGATAAAGATTTAATTCCAATAGCGCCGGCCGCTCATTATGCTTGCGGAGGCGTTCAGACCGATTTGAATGGACGGACAAATATAAAAAATCTTTATGTGGTGGGCGAGACCGCTCATACCGGCGTGCATGGTGGAAATCGTTTGGCTTCCAATTCGCTTTTGGAGTGCGTAGTTTTCAGCCGACGAGCCGCTAAGGCGGTTATTCGTGAAAAACAAATTAGATCAAAAACACCGGCTTTTAGTTGGCGCGTTTTTAAAGTGATTAAAAATAACAACCATCAAGTAGCTAAATTAAAAAGACAAGTTCGCGAATTAATGTGGCAAAATGTGGGTATTGTTCGTCAAGAAAAAAACATAGACAAAACCCTGTCTGATTTGAAAAAAATTGAACGGCAAATAACAAAAATTTTTAATCAAGGCGTCAATCGCGGTATTATTGAATTAAGAAATTTGGTTCAGACCGCTTTGTTAATAACGCAATCCGCCAAAGACCGCAAGATTAGCGCGTGCGCGCATTATCTAAAAAAATAACCAACCAAGTGAAATTGTTTCAAAAAAGGCTTATTATTGCCTTTTTTTATTATTAGCCGTATACTAAAGTATATGAATAGGCAATTTTCCTACAAATTTTATAGTTCAACGAATCTAGCTTGGCAGGCCATGTATGAGGAAGTTTTGGGCGCGATTGAATCAGTTTATTGGGAGATTTATACTTTTGTTGATGATCAAATTGGCAACAAATTTATTGATTTATTGTGCGACAAAGCTCGTCAAGGGGTTGACGTCAAAATTATCGTGGACGGCTTGGGCAGTTTTAATTTGTCCAGATTAGCCATGAATCGGCTCAAAGCCAGCGGAGTTGAAGTTTTAATTTTTAATTCCATGAGTCCGAGCTTAAATTTTCGCCAGTGGTGGACCGGTCTATGGTTGCGCGATCATTGTAAAGTTTTGATAGTGGATGGTGAAACTTCTTTTGTCGGCGGGGTTAATGTCCAATCGCAAATGCAGAATTGGGATGATATTTATCTTAAATTGAATGGCAAAGTAGTGCGTTGGTTTGGACGATATTTTGCTCGCAAATATATTATTTGTGGCGGTCAGCGTTCCAAAGTTCGGCATCTTTTGCATCCCAAATTAAATCAAAGTTTGCAAGAAGTCAAAGGCAATTTAAAATTTTTGGTTAATATACCGTATTTACGCAAATCCAGTTCTCCTTTTCGTTCTTTTTATCATCAAGCCATAGCAACCGCTAAAAATAGTTTTAATTTGCTTACTCCCTATTACGCGCCCGATCCCAAGTTTTTGGAATTGATTTACAAAGCCAGCCGGCGGGGCGTAAAAATAAATATAATTATGCCTTTTAAAAATGATATCAAATTAATGCATTATGTGGCCCGAGCTTTTTACGCCATTTCTAAAAAAGCCGGCGCCAGTTTTTATTTTTTGAGCAACTTTAATCATGGCAAAGCCGTTACAGTTGACGATCGCTTGGGTATGGTGGGTAGCGCCAATTTGACCAAACACAGTTTGTTCAAAAATCATGAAACCGGTGTATCTTTTACCGACGAACTGATGGTGCGCGATTTGAATAGTATTTTGGATAAATGGAAAAATCAAGCCGATCCGTTATTGGAAGAAGACTTTCGCCGGCCGTCTTGGACAAACAAATTTAAAACTTGGTGGGTTGAAAAAATAAAAAATAAAATTTAATATGCAAATTAAGCCTTTGGCCGAAAAAATGCGTCCGCAAAATTTCAAAGAATTTTTTGGTCAGGATCAGATTGTCGGTCCGGGAAAACTTTTGCGCCGCTTGATAGAAAAAAATGAAATGTCTTCATTGATTTTTTGGGGACCGCCCGGAGTGGGTAAAACCACTTTGGCCAAAATTATCGCTAACTTGGCTCAAGCTAATTTTGTTATTTTGTCCGGCGTGGCCAGTGGAAAAGAAGATTTGAAAAAAGCCGTGAACGAGGCGCAAAGTCTTTTACAGAGTCATAAAAAAACGATTTTATTTATTGATGAAATACATCGCTGGAACAAAGCTCAGCAAGACGCTTTGTTGCCTTATGTGGAAAAAGGCATAATTATTTTGATTGGCGCCACCACGGAAAATCCTTCTTTTGAAATAATCGGCGCGCTTTTGTCGCGTTCGCAAGTTTTTATTTTAAATAATTTGCGAGAGGTTGATATTATTAAAATAATTAAGCGCGCCGCGCAAGACAAAACAAACGGCTTGGGCGAATATAATTTTGAAATTGATAAACAGGCGATTGAGCAATTGGCCAGTTTGGCGGGCGGAGACGCGCGCGTGGCTCTTAATGGTTTGGAATTGGCCGTCAAAGCCAAAGTCGGACAAAACAAAAAAAAGATAAAAATTACCTTGGCTGACATTAAAGAAGCTTTGCAAAAGACTCATTTAATTTTTGACAAAAACGGCGAGCAGTTTTATAATCTTATTTCGGCTTTGCATAAATCAATGAGAGGTTCAAACGCCAGCGCGTCTTTGTATTGGCTGGCGCGCATGCTGGAAGGCGGAGCTGATCCGCTCTATGTGGCTCGGCGAGTGTTGCGTTTTGCCAGCGAGGATATCGGCATGGCCAACAGCGAGGCGCTGGTGCAGGCCAATGCCGCTTATGATGCTTGTCACAAACTAGGTATGCCGGAATGTTCGGTTCATTTGGCTCAGGCGGTGGTGTATTGCGCCAAATCGCAAAAATCCAATTTATTGTATCGGGCGTATGAAGAAGCTTCTTTGGACGCGCGCGCCACATCGCATTTGGGCGTGCCTATTCATCTGCGCAACGCGCCGACTGAATTTATGAAAAAAATCGGTTATGGCAAAAATTACAAGTACAATCCGGATTATGACGGGCCGGTGGATCAGGATTATTTGCCGTTGGAGTTAAAAAATAAAAAATATTTGTCGGCCGGTCCGACGCGCTGGCCCAAATACATGCTTGAGCGCAAGCAGGCGCAAAAAAATAATTCCAAAAAATGAGTTTACAAAAGCCAAAATTATTATTGCATGTTTGTTGCGCGCCGTGCAGCATCGCCGTGATTGATGAGTTAAAAAATCAGTTTGATTTGACTGTCTTTTTTTACAATCCCAATATTTACCCCAAAGCGGAATATTTAAAGAGAAAAAAATATGTGATGTTGATTTGCCGAGAGTGGAATGTGCCCATGATTGATGCTGATTATGAGACTGATATTTACGCGCGCGCCACAATCGGTTTGACGGATGAACCGGAAGGCGGACGGCGATGTCGCGAGTGTTTTAAATTACGTCTGGCCAAAACCGCTAAATATTCAGCCGAGGGCGGTTGGCGGATTTTTTCCACCAGCTTGTCCAGCGGACGCAACAAAAAAGCTGAAATGATTAATGCCATTGGACAAGAATTGGCGCGCCAGCATGGTCTTGAATTTTTATCCAAAGACTGGAAAAAAGACGGCCGGCAGGAAAAGGCTCGTCAAATGATAGCACAGAGAAATATTTATAGACAAGATTATTGCGGTTGTGTATATTCATTAAAAGGCGTCAAAAAATATGATTAGTCATTCCAAAGAACAGACAATTAAAATCGGCCAACAATTTGCCAAAAAACTTAAAGGCGGAGATGTGGTGCTTTTGCAAGGAGAATTGGGAACTGGAAAAACCAGTTTTGTCCAAGGAGTGGCGATTGGATTGGGAATAAAACAGCATTTAACCAGCCCGACTTTTAGTTTGATGAATTTGTATAACATTAAATTTCAAGCGGGCGGTGCCAGTCAATTGGCGCATATAGACACTTATCGCCTCAAAGATGCCAAAGAATTATTGGAAATAGGGGCGCAAGATTATTTGGGCGACAAAAAAACGATTTGTCTGGTGGAATGGCCTCAAAAGGCAAAAAAAATATTGGCTGGTAAAACAGTTTTAACTGTTAAAATTTCTCATTTGGATCAGGATAAAAGAAAGATTGAATTTTTGTAAAAAATCATATAATAAAACAGCGCTTGACTGAAGTTTCAACGCCTGTTAAAATACAGTTAGGTTTTGTTTTTGGCGGATAATATATGTTCTACAATTGGTTTTGTAAGGTTTGCCAATATTTGTTTGGCTCGTGGGCCAGACGTGAGGCTTACCACCCTTATTTTTTAGGGGCATACAGTTCGCCATTATAAAACCATCGCGCCTATCCCGATTTTTATCGGGATTTTCGCGGTTTAATGGTGTTTTTCGCTTTTGGCTGAAAACGCCGTCTCGGGGTGTAGTTCAGTTGGCTAGAACGCCCCGACGTCCGTCGGGGAGGCCGCAGGTTCAAGTAAAATCAATTATTCGGGGTGTAGTTCAGTTGGCTAGAACGCATGCATGGGGTGCATGAGGCCGCAGGTTCAAGTCCTGTCACCCCGACAATTCTACAAAAGAGCAGTTTTTGGAGACCTCTATCATACTTTGGTAGGGGTCTTTTAGTTTAAAGCTAGCTAAATCTTTACCTTGGATAAAAAGGTTCAAAAGTACTTTTTTTAGCACTCCACGCTTTTTGCAATCATGAGCGTTCTCGAACTCTTTTTTGGCTTTAATAGCGGTTAAAAAGTGTTTTTTACAAAGTTCTAAAGTAGATTCTTCATTTTCAGACTTACCATTTAATTTTTTAAGTTGCATTTCTAGTGTTGTAATTTCGTTATTAAGATTTTGCATTTTGGTGTTATGGACTGTTTCAGATATTATTCCAGACAAATAGCCGTCCACTAGCTTGTCTTGCTTCTCATGGGCAATTTTAAGGCGATTACATATGGACGGGTATTGTATTATGAAATGGAGGTAGGGTCAAAGATTGGTTGCAATATATGTTAATTTATAGTATAATTTAATAAAAGTTATTCTTTAATATATAATCTATATGGAACAATTTGATCAAAATAATTTTGTGCAAAATGAACCTGCGCAAATTAAGTCACCCCACATGGTGTGGGCTATTGTTATTACTGCTATTTTAGTAGCGGTATTAGTCGGAGTTGGGGTATATATGTTACAATTACAGAGAGTAAAAAATCTGGAAAAACAGCTTAGCCAAACCAACGAAACTTTAAAAGTTTTAGCTTCAAAATCAGTATCGACAATGAACACTGTTACTACTACAAATAATACTGTCAGTAATACTACCACCAGTAAAGCGACTAATAACGCATCTGATTATTCTAGCTGGCAGTCATATAGTGATAGTCAAATTGAATTTAAGTATCCAAATAATTGGAAGATCCAAGCGGGCTATGGAGTGACAGTAGCCGTAAAAGACCTATCGTTTAGTAATCCTCTTCAGGGCTCAAGTATGATATTTAATATTACGTATAGTCCTGTTGGCAGTAATATAACTTTGGAGAGTATGGAAAAAGATAATTCACAACTAACCAAAACTAGTTCTCTGACTATTAGCGGTTATCAAGCCAGTAAGTACAATGACTCATCAGGGAATTTTTTAAATACCGTATATCGTACCATAGGAAATAACTTATTATTGACTGTATATTCTAGTCAGACTGCCATTATTGATAATCAAATTATAGCTAGTATAAAAATAAAATCTGTTAATTCTACCAATTCTGATCAAACTAGCAAATCTGTTAGTTCACAAGATATCAAGAACGCCTTTTCAAAAAAATATCCAAATATAAATTATAGTCCTTATACTATTAAAATAGATAAATACACTGATACTTATGCAAGAGGTAGTATATCAAGCGGGGCTGGTTGGTTCGCTAAAAAAATTAATGGGGTTTGGACCATTGTCGCTGATGGCCAGGCTATTAATTGTTCTGATTTGGATAGTTATGGTTTTCCAAAGGATTTTAAATCGGTTTATTGTGGATAATCAACAATAAATATCTTTATTTTTTTATTTAATATGAAACAGAATACGAACAAAATAGTTATGATTTTAGTCATTGTTATGATTATTTTAATTGGTATTATAATCTATTTTACGACTAGAAATTCAGATAATCAAACCAATGATAAAATTAAAATACAAAATAACAACCAAACCACGACAACCGATAATAAACAAAGTATAAGCAAAGAAACAGAAGTTAAAAAGGTAGATGAAACTGTTAATTGGCAGACATATAAAAATGATAAATATAAATTTGAATTTAAGTACCCACCAAAACACACAATGAATCCGGCCGCTAATCAACAAACAAACTCTAATCTAATGATAGCATTGGTAGATTCAACTAGTAAAATTCCAGCACAATATATAGCTATAGAAGTATGGGATAGTAAACAAGATTTTGAATCAGAAAAAAATAATGCTAAACCTACGTATGTTATTGAAAATAATGATGTATATATAACTTTTTTATACCAAATGGAGGAATATAAAGAAACTGTTAAAAAAATTATTGAGTCTTTTAAATTGGCCAAATAATCATATTTAATATAGTATCCTAAAGGATGGTTGTTCTTGATTAAAAACCTTATTCTTAGCCAAATACGTTCCCACTTCGTCCCATAACCCCGACAATTAGGCAAAAGTTTAAAATCCATGTCAAATTCTTCTCAAAAATTTTCCAAAACCTTTTCCGTAATCATAATTATCATATTGGTTGTCAGTTTTGTTGGCATTATTATGACAGCCACGCTTAAGCCCGGTGAATTATATTTGGCCGCGCATGGGGATCAGGAAGCGTTAAGCGCGATCGGTCTAGGGCGACAATTACAAGATATCTATTATTTTTTGACTTCCAATAATTCAGTACGGTCCACAATCAATCAAATTATTTTTATTTTATTGCTGATTTTTGTCGTGGTATTTTTGAAAAAAAGAATTGGCAATGACAACAATAAAACCATATGAATTTTTCTAAAAAGTTTTTAATTATTTGTTTGTTGGCCGGAGCCACAGTTTTGTCGGGTTGTGGCAATCAGTCGGATGGTGATCAGCCAAAGCCCTTATATTATGATTATTTTATTGACCAATCTGACACCCAACAGGCCAAGATATCTATTCCGGGCAGTTGGGGGAGTAAAAGTTCTCTGGAGGCCACAGCTCAAGTCACAGTCAAAAGCCATGGCATAAGCGCCAGCAGTCTGCCCACCAAACTCAAGGCTGAATATGATTATCAGACTTTGTGGGAAATGAGTTTTGATTATACCGAATTGTGGGATCAGACCAGTATAGATTTGGGCCAGTTGGGAACTTGCGCGTTTAGTCAACATAAAATACAATTTAAAGCGGATTTGAGCTTTGATATAGGTAGCGCGGATGAGAACGGTTATTTCAATGTGACTGCCAAGAATTTTAAAACTGATATGGGTAAATTGTATATGGTATGCGCGGGCAGTTTTGGCACGCAGACAATAGAGGTGCCGGCATTCAGCCAACAAACATCAGCCATGTTTGAGCGCGGGCGCGTTACCAATCTAACGACCGAAGGCGCGGATATTATTTTCCCCAAATCATATATTTATGAAAGCGGAGTTTATAAAACCGTGGATAAGCCGATTGTCATAAAGATCAAAAAAGCCAAAGAATAATTTTAATTATTTTTTATGGATCAAACTAAAGGCGTTTCGCCAGAAAAAAGATGGAATTTAAACGGCGATTTAGGTGCGGTAGAAGAAAAAACTCCGGTTGATCGCGAAGAACAAAAAATGGAAGAATTGATCGCTCAATTTAGAGAATGGTTGCTGGAAATGAAAAAAATTTTTGATCGTCCCAATACTCAAGATTTCGGCGGTTTTTTAAAAATGTTTGGCGTGATAATGAGCAATTTGAGCGAAATAACAAACAAGTTGGGCCGAATGGAGGGCGGTTCTCAAAAAATTACGGAATTTTACGGATTTTTGGAAAACGCGTTAGAGAAAATCAAAGAACAAAATAATGACATTATTTTGGAAATGGTTAAAGTTTTGAAAAATTTTTTAGATAGCGCTAAAAAAGGCGGGTTGTCTGTCATGTCCGTGGGCAGATTGTTGGTGGGTTTGGGAGGGTTGATGAAAAATAAAAAATAGAGGTTTAATTTTTAATTTATTTTTTATGGCAAAAAAAATATATAAGAAGGGTTGGCGCCGGGCGTTGCACGTTATTTCCATTATTAGTCTTTTGATTGGCAGTTTGGGGGTTAACTTGTCAATGACTTCGGTGGCCAAAGCAACGGCGATCATAAATTATACTGAATTCCTCAGTATTTATGGTAATAATGTCGTGGCTATTGGCGAAGATCAGGCCAACGAAATGTCTTATGTGGTGCTTTATGACATATCAAACAACACTACCAATTTTATTGATGGGGTCAGTACTGTGGTTAATAGATTTATATTTATTGATGTAAGCGATGATTATGTCGCTTATGGCGACTATTTGGGTAATTTACATATTTATAATATAGCTTCTCAATCCGAATCGATAGTGGCTACTGATGTTAAATTTTTAAGCCAAATTAAAATAGCGGATAATAAAGTTATTTACGTGAACATCTATGATGAATTGGTTAATTATGATATTTATAGTTCATCCAGCTCAATAATCGCCAATTATGCGATTACTGAAACCAATTCATTTGATTCGTATTTGGGCGGTACTGTCGCGATGGAAGATTTTAAAACGCCATTTGTAATGGATAGATCATTAAAAGTGGCCGTGGATGTAAATGCCGGCAGTCCTACATGGTATACTATTCCTGTCAATCCCGCGCCAATAAGTTTTTGGAGCATAGAGATAGATAAGAATCACACTGCTTGGCTTGAAGATCACTTTGGAGGTGTCCGTAAAATAGGCGTCATGAATAACAAGACAATAACCAGTGGTTCACCTAATTTTATTTATCCAACTTTGCCCGTTAATGAGCTTATAGAAAGTGCGGACATTTTTACCTATGATGATAGTGAAAGTGTTGATGTGAATTTGGATAAACTAATTTTTTGTTTTAAATCTTTTTCCCCCGTCACGCTTAAACAATCTATTTGGTTAAGTCAAAATGGTTATAATTACGGTATTCATGAAACAAGCCATTCTGTTATTTATCCAAAAATTTATGGAGATTATGTAGTTTGGAGTGAGACAGTAGGTGATGGTTGGCCAACTAGTATCAATCCCGCTGAAGTCCATTTATATAATATTGGCACTGGTCAGGAGACCGTGATTTTGCCCAGCAACTACTAGAATATAATTATAAAACAACAAAAAACCCCGACAGTGATGATAATCGGGGTTTTTAAATATTTTTAGTTTACTTGCTTTGCTTATTCATTGTCCTTCGGCAAGTGGAACAAACATTTTTGATTTTCATATCACCCACGGTAAAAGATTGTAAATTAGGCCTTTGTTTGCGTTTTACCTTGTTTTGGGCATGACTAACATGGTTGGCGGTGTTAGCGTTTTTTCCGCACAAATCGCAGGAACGGGACATATTGTTTGATTTATATTGATTAATAAGATATAATACAGCCTAAATAATACTATAAAATTAATTTTTTGTCAATATTATGACCATGCTTTTACCCCAAATAATTTTCTTTTTTTTGGTTATTGTGCCTTCGGCCATTATTCATGAATATGCCCATGGCTGGGCGGCAGACCGCTTGGGCGATCCCACGGCCAGATATGCCGGCCGGCTTAGTCTTAATCCTAAAGTTCATATTGACAAATGGGGAACGATTTTATTGCCCTTATTGCTGATTATCGGCACTGGCGGCAAATTTTTGTTTGCTTATGCCAAGCCGGTGCCATACAATCCGTACAACCTCAAGGATCAAAAATGGGGTCCGGTCTGGGTAGCTCTGGCTGGTCCCATGGCCAATTTTTTATTGGCTTTTAGTTTTGCTCTGCTTTTGAAGTTTTTGCCGGTCGGTTTGGCTATCAACGAATTTTTGCCGATTATTGTTTATGCCAATGTTTTGTTGATGATTTTTAATTTGGTGCCGATTCCGCCTTTGGACGGTTCCAAATTGCTTTATGCTTTGTTGCCGTCTTCAGCCGTCAATGTCAGGCGTTTTTTGGATCAATACGGCTTTATAATTTTGCTTTTTTTTATTTTTTTCTTTTTTAATTTGATTACTCCCTTGATAAACTGGCTGTATGTTTTTTTAATGAGCTTATAATATGAAAAATTATTCATCCAATAAAGCGCAAAAAGGCAAGACCGCTTATCGCACGCCCAGCCGACTGGCTCGTAGTCCGGTGCCCAAAGGCAAGCCTTGGTCCGGCAATTTAAAAGCCAGAGTGTGGAACAGAGCGGTCAGGCATGTTTAAATTGAATTTTAAAATTTTTTTATGTATAAAATAATTTCTTTGGGAGGTTCAATTATAATTCCTTCCACCGGTTTTGATATTGAATTTTTGAAAAAATTTCGCGCTTTGATTATGGCGCGCGTTAAACAGGGCGATAAGTTTATTTTGGTCGTGGGCGGGGGAGGGACTTGCCGGCAATACCAGCGAACAGCCAAAAGCGTGGCTGATTTGTCAGATAAAGAATTAGACTGGCTGGGAATTTATACGACTTGGTACAACGCCGAGTTTGTCAGACTGCTGTTTGGCGATTTGGCTTACAAAGAAGTAATAAAAAATCCAAATAAAAAAATCAAGACTAATAAGCCGATTGTCGTGGCCGGGGGCTGGAAAACGGGCTGTTCCACTGATTATGACGCGGTTTTGTTGGCCAAGGCTTATGGCGCCGAAGAAATGATTAACGCTTCCAACATTGATTATGTTTATACAGCTGATCCCAAGATTGACAAAACCGCCACCGCCATAAAACAAATGGATTGGAAACAATTTAGAAAAATTATCGGCGAAAATTGGATCCCGGGCGCCAATTTACCGTTTGATCCCAAAGCCGCCAAGACCGCGCAAAAATTGAGTTTAAGATTAATTTTTGTTAAAGGAACTGATTTACAAAGTCTAAAAGCGAGTTTGACAATTGGTAAAGTAAGAGGAACTATTGTTCAATAATATTAATATGCCTGAAAAAATCAATCAAATTATTATTAAAAATGTAAGCGCTGATGTTTATTTTAGAGTTGCCGAGATAATTGATAAAATGACGATAAAAGGAAATGTAATGAAAAACGGTTTTATTGTAGAAAAAAAACAAGAAGACAATCATGATAATAAGTTATTGGATTCTTTATCCGTTTATTTTTTGCCAAATGATTCCGGAGAAAACGGGGATCTGATTGTGGAAAAAAAAGGAAGTGAAGATGATTGGAAATGTTTTTTTGAATCCAAAGAGCGTCCAAATGATGTTTTAATTGTTTTTTGGGGAAAATTAACGGAAGAATTAAAAAAAGCATATCCAAGTAGAGAAAATTTTTTTGAATTTGGCCAACGTTTCGCGTCTCAAGAAGCCAAAGCTGTTCGCGCGCTTGATAAACAAAACTTATCAGACAATAAAAAAGAAAAGCCTAGTCCCGTCTACAAAATATTAAGTATAGAAGAAATTTTAAGAAAATCTCGCGAAAAACCAAAATCCAGCATAGAGGATGACAGGGGAGTGAATTATTGTCCGTCTAGCCGAGATTATGATCTTGATGACGAAACTAAAAAAAGACAAAAAAATTGGTATGACTTTTTATTTAATAAACGTTAGTCAGCCTCCCTTGACAAAATTTACCTACCTGCTATAATCAAGTCAACCATAGACAGCAGGTTCGGGTTCAAAAGCTCTGTAAATCCTGCCGAGGCGCGAAATCTGTTATAGATGAGGTCGATTTGTGCTATTTGTCTGTGGAAATCCACAGATTTTTTGTTTAAAATATGCCTAAAAACTTACAACAAAAACAAGATTCAGTCAGTTCACTGGCTCAATCATTAAAAGCTGGCAAAGGAGCTGTTTTTGCCAATTTTCAAGGGCTTAAAGTATCAGAAAGCCAAGAATTGCGTAAATCCAGCCGATCCGAAGGAGTAGAAATGCTGGCAGCCAAAAAAACATTGGTCAAACTGGCTTGCCAACAAGCCGGCTTGCAAGATGTTGACCCCACAGAATTTAACGGCGCTATTGCCACTTTTATCAGCGCCAATGATGAAGTTTCCGCCGCTAGAGTGGTTAATCGTTTTGCCAAAGATCATGAATTAGTTAAAATATTTGGCGGTATCCTGGAAGGCAAGTTTATTACTAGCGATGAAGTCAAAAATCTGGCCAATCTGCCCAACCGGACAGAACTTTTGGCCAAATTGGTTGGCACGCTTAACGCTCCGGTTTCCGGTTTTGTCAATGTTTTAGCCGGCAATTTGCGCGCCTTGGTAAGCGTATTAAATAATATCAAAGAAGCAAAAGTCTAACAATTTGTTTTTGCTTTAAAAAATAATATATAATAAAAATATGTCTGACGAAAATACCACTACCGTCGAAGAAAAGGCGGAAAAAAAGGACGTAGTCGTTCCAGCTAAATTTAAATCTTTAGTTGAAGAAGTTGAAAAAATGTCAGTTTTGGACTTGTCTGAACTGATAAAAGTATTGGAAGATAAGTTCGGTGTTTCAGCGGCTGCTCCGGCCATGATGATGGCGGCTGCTCCGGGCGCTGGCGCGGCTGCTCCGGTTGCGGAAGAAAAAACAGAATTCACGGTTGAATTGACTTCAGCCGGCGCGAGCAAAATCAATGTTATTAAAGCGGTAAAAGATATTACCGCCAAAGGTCTGGCTGAAGCCAAAGCTTTGGTTGACGGCGCTCCAGCTGTTATCAAAGAAGGCGTTAAAAAAGAAGAAGCCGAAGAAATCAAGAAAAAGATTGAGGCGGCCGGCGGTGTGGCCACTTTGAAATAATACTTGAGATTATATTCAATTTAAAAAGAGCGTCCCATGGGCGCTCTTTTTTTTAAATCAATTAAAGAGCCAGATCCAGTTCGTAAACTTTGTTAGAGTCTAAAATATAGGCGGTATTGTTTGGTTCATCCACTACCATGCTTTGCGGTTGATTAAATTCAGTGGCGGTAAGCTGTTTTTTGAGACTGCCGTCCGCTTTGTCAATGATAACGAGGCGCTTGTTAACTGAATCTAAAATATATAAGTATTTTAATTCATAATAGGTCCAAATTTGATTAATATTGGCAAGAGCCGGATCAACTCCGCTCAAGGAATAATCCTGTTTTTGGCCGTTATTGAACTTGTAAACATGTCCGTCTTGGGTGGCTGTGTAGATATCGCCATCAATAGTTAATCCAACCGCTTTGCTTAGATCTACGCCGGAACTGCCGGCTATCCATTCTTTGCCCTTGGCAAATCCGGTTTGAATGGCATCATGCCGATAAATCTGGTTGTTAGTTCGGTCCAAGCTGTAGAGTCGCCGGCTATAGACGGTTAGGCCGGCAATTTCTGTTTTGTCAAAGGGAAAAGAAATATCAGCCGTAGCATAGGTGTTTTTGACCGGATCATATTGGGTAAGTCCGCTAGAACCGTAAAATAAAGCATAATCTTGTTCTTTGGGCACGGCTGATTGGTAAAGACCGTTTGAACTTTGTCCGGCTGTAGAAGCCTGGCCGGTCTTGCTTAGTTGGTCATAAACAAAGACATTGTTGTTCTGGCTGTTGAAGCCAATTATTTTTTTGTTAATAAGTGTTATTTTATCAGCTTGAACAGCGGTTCCCAAAGTTTTCCAATCAATCAATAATTTGGGTGTAATCGTGTAAAGGCGTCGGACGCGATTAAATATTTCTTCTATATCTTTATTGGTTTGATCACAAATGGTTTTTTTATCCGGTTCAGAGCAATCCAATTCATTATATAATTTTTTGGCTTCAGCCAAAGCGGTAAAAACGTCGGTTGTATTGTTGTAGATCAACAAACTTTCCGCGCTGTCTTTTTTTTCTTTAATTTTTTGGATTGATTCATTAAAAATGGCGTTAGCTTGTTTGGTCGCTTGTTGATGTTTGATATATAAAATAACTCCGGTCAAAATAGCCAATGAGGTAATTATAAAAAGGATCAATATTTTTACGACGATTGGTATTTGGCGTATGTTTTGCCAAAAATTTTTATGGCCATGCGACCAATTATCTAAAATTTCTTGACGTTGTCCATGAATGTTAAAAATCGCGTTAAAGATTTGTCCAAATATTTTGGCTAACCAACCAAAAAAAGAACCTAACAGCAAAAATAACCACACCAAACCGCGGGCCAGTTGTTTGAGACTCAAGTAAGCATAACGGCCGGTTAGAGAAGCGATTTTAGCCCAATTTATTGAGGTTTTTTTGACAATATCGGTTTTGTCCGGTCTGGCTCGCAAATGCAAGGCATTGATTTGGGTGGATGGCTTGGAAACCGGATCCGAAGCGCCATCATTTGCGGTTGGCAAGGGGATGGCTGTTTCAAGTTTGTGGCTGATTTTTTTGAGTCCGTTTAGCAGAGAAGGGGATAAAATATTGGCGGTTATTTGTTCGGTATTAAAAAGACCGCGCAAGGATTTTTGCGAACTGCCCTTTTTGGGCGGTTTAATTCCGCCCGCTGAATTTTTGGCTTGGCGTTCTTGTAGATGGATGATAAGACCGCCAAATGATAATTCGTTTTTTAATTCTTGTAAAACCCTTTGAATATGCTCGGCGCTTTGGCGGGGGGGACGCTGGGTAATTATTTTTTGCAGACGATCATTGCTAAAATAGTCATTAATTTTGGTAGTGCCGGCAAAAAAATAGTCATTGGCGCTGATTTTGCCTTGAATTATTTGCGCGAAAAGCATTTGCTCGTCTTCTTTGGCTTCTTCAATTTGATTTTGTTTGACCAAATCCATTTGCTCATAAGAGCCCTGTTTATTTTTGTAAAAGATTATTATTTGGGGAGAGCCGTAAAAACTGAAGATAATGTCAGTTTGTCTAATAGCGCCAATAACACAATTAAAATCCGCGGTGGCGCGCGCCAAAAGAAGGGCTTGCTGGTTGATATTGTGCAAAACTATTTCCAGCGAGGTTTTATCTTCTTCATCTTCCACTTCGTAATATCTGTTTTCAATCTCATCAATAATATTTTGCAGTTTTAGAATTCGGTCTTTGTCAGCATTGGCAACATCACAGAGCGCGAAAAAATAACCTTTGGTTTTTTCCGACGGAGTGGAAGGTTCGGTGATGTTTAACAAAACATGAGATTTTGAAGGATTGTCGCCTTCAACAAAAAACTCATTCAGTTGTAGGATGTTTTCCATAATTTTGGCCCTTTTGTCTTTGACTTTTTGGTTCATTCTTATTATACTATATATTATAATTCTTGAGAAGACCTATGATTGAACAATTATTTGGTTCAAAGACCAGAGTTAATTTGCTTTACCTCTTGTTTGGCAATCCCACCAAGCTGTATTTTGTCAGAGAAATGTCGCGCGCCATCAATGTCCAGTTGAACGCGGTTAGGCGGGAAATAGCCAATTTGGAGAAAATAGGCCTGATACATCAAGTCAAAAAAAAGCCCGTGTCAAAAGCGGACGCTTATGATTTCGTTGATGGCGACTCAAATGCCAGAGCCAAGTTTTATGCTTTAAATACCGGCAGTTTGCTTTATCCGGAGTTAAAATCACTTTTGCAAACAGCTCAAGTTTTGAAGGAAAGAGAAATGATTGAAGATCTCAAACAAAAAGCCGGCAATATTAAGCTGATGATTTTGAGCGGAGTTTTTATGCAAGGAGCGCAATCGCCGACTGATATTTTGATTGTCGGCCAAGTCAAACCCCAAGTTTTGTCCAAAAGCGTGAAAAATTTTGAAAAAAGGTTCGGCAAGTCAGTGCGCTATACGGTTATGTCAGAAAAAGAATTTGAAGAGCGCAAGGAAATCGGCGACAAGTTTTTGTATTCTATTTTAGAATGCAATCATTTGGTAGTAGTTGATAATTATTAAAATCATGATTAAACTTAGATTTTCCGATCATTTTATTTACCGTTTTTTTGAGACTCTGCCCGGGCTTTCTATCTGGGTTTCTTTATTGGCGGTTATTATTTTTTCTTTTGTCCGTCCTTTGTGGATGGTTTATTTTATAATTGTTTTTGATATATATTGGGTATTGCGCGTTAGTTATTTCGCTTTTTATCTGATAATTTCTTGGCGTCGGTTTCGCCACAGCCTAACGATTGATTGGCAAGCGGAGCTGGAGCAAAAGTTTCCCGATTGGGAAAAAAAAATCAATGTGGTTTTTTTGCCTTTGTGCAATGAAGGTTGGGAAGTGGTGCGCAGTAGTTTGGAAAGTTTAAAAAAATCCAGCTTGTCATCTAAAAAAATATTATTAGTATTTTCCGGAGAGGATCGTTTTTTGGATAATTGGTTGGCCATTCAAAAAAATATATCTGACAATTATCAAGGAGTTTTTTTGGATTTATTATTTTATACTCATCCTTTTGGCTTGGTTGATGAAATACCGGGCAAAGGTTCAAATATTAATTACGCGGAAAAAGAATTTCGTGTTTACGCGGACAAAAAAAAATGGGATTACAAATCAATCATTGTTTCGGTTTTTGACATAGATACCGTGATTCATCCGCAGTATTTTTCGCATTTGACTTATATGTATTGTTCGCACCCGCGTCCGGAAAGAAGTTCGTTTCAGCCTTTGACTTTATACAATAACAATATTTGGGAATCGCCGTCCGTATTGCGCATTATGGCTTTTGGCACCAGTTTTTGGATTTTGTTTAGTTTGGCCCGTCTGGATAATTTGGTTACTTTTTCTTCACACAGTCTAAGCTTTCAAGCGATTGTGGATTGTGGCGGACACGCCAAAAATATTGTTAGCGAGGATTCGCGAATATTTTTTCAGTGTTGGCTTCGGTATGACGGCGATTATGAGGTTACGCCTCTTTATATTCCGGTTTCAATGGATACGGTGCGCGAAGAGTCGCTTTGGAAGAGCTTGAAAAATCTCTATTATCAGCAAAGAAGATGGGCTTGGGGGAGCGAACATATACCTTATTTGCTTTGGCAGTTTAGAAAAAACAAAAAAATTTCTTTGAGAGAAAAAATGATCAAGCTTTTTCACGAATGGGAAGGCAAATGGAGTTGGGGCGTGGTGGCTATTCTTATTACTATTGTCGGCCAGTTGCCTTTGCAAGTAATTCATTTTACAGGCGGTTCAGCCGGTTCCAGCTCGCTTTTTTTTAACGCTCCTTTTATTCTGCAATTTTTAATGACTCTTTCCATGCTTGGTTTAATGGTTTCAGCTATTTTAGGAATGTTAGTGCTTCCACCCAAGCCAAATCATTACGCGACGCATCGTTATTTGTATATGGTTTTGCAGTGGGTTTTATTGCCGTTTTCATTGATATTTTTTTCCGCCATTCCTTGCATAGACGCGGTTACTCATTTGATGTTTGGCCGATATTTGGGATTTAATGTTTCCGTTAAAAAAAGATAATTTTTTTAAAATGTTTAAAAAATATTTATTGTTGGGTGTAATTTTATTTTTAGCCTTGACTGCCGGACTGGGTTATTATTGTTATCGTATCGGTTATTGGCAACAAAAAGCAGTTAGTGTTTTGGGAGGGTATTTTGAAGATAAAACAGATGATGGTCTTATAGCCACGGATGATTCCAAGGCTTTGATAAAAGAATTATTGGGATTTGGCGCGGATAAATATTATCTTTTTTTGTTTTTAAATAATACTGAATTAAGGCCGGGCGGAGGATTTATCGGCGTTTACGCGGTTGTCAAGATGAGCCACGGCAATCCGGAAATATTAAAAGTGGAGGGAACGGAAATTTTGGATAATTACGCGCCCGCCGATTTTGTTTCACCGCCTCCGGAGGCGTTGGCGCGATATACCGGCATCAAAAGATTGGAATTTCGTGATAGTAATTGGTGGCCTGATTTTGCTTCTTCTTCGCAAAAAACAATGGAATTATACATTAAAGAAAAGGGCTTATACAGCGATAAAATTGACGCGATTATAGCGTTAACGCCAACGGTGGTGGAAGAAATACTCAAAATCAGCGGTCCGATCACTTATGATGGCATAGAATTTAATGCCGACAATTTTACTGAAAAATTGGAATATGAAGTGGAATACGGCTATAAGGATAAAAATTTAAAATTTGTTGATCGCAAAAAAATTATTTCCGGACTGGGTAATGAATTTATCAAAAAATTGGCTTTGGATGCTTGGAAAAATTGGAGTAAATATTTATCCGTTTTGCAAAAAATGATTACCCAAAAACAAATTTTGGCTTATTCTGAACAGCAAAATTTACAAGACATGATTGAGCAAAAACAATTGGATGGAAAGATGAAAAAAAATGCCGGCGATTATATTATGTGGGTTGATGCCAATTTAGGCGCTTTGAAAACAGATGCTTCCATCAGCCGAGAATTATCTTATTTTCTTGAACCACAGCCAAATGGCTTATATCAAGCCACCGTATCAATGAAATACAATCATCAAGGTTGGTTTGATTGGCGGACATCGCGTTATCGCACTTATGCCCGTCTTTATGTTCCGTTGGATAGCAAATTGATCGGCGTCAAAGGGTCTATGCTTACCGATCGCAATTCTTTGCCGGGAAAAGTAGACAGCGGAATTGAAAACGGACGCCAATTTTTTGGTACTTTTGTGGCGGTTGAGCCAGCCACCAGTCAAACATTGCAATGGCAGTTTTATGTCTCGCCTCAAGTGGCCAAAATGATTAAAGACGGTCATTATCAGCTTTTGGTCCAAAAACAGCTTGGTTTGGTTAACGCCAAATTGACGCTGGGGCTTAATTTTGGTAAAAATATAGTATCAGCTTATCCGGGCGAAGATAAAAACAATTACGGAGATTCTAAATTTGACTATAAAACAAAAATGGACGCGGATTTATTATTTACTGTTAACACTAATTGAGCCAGATTATGTTTATCAAAAAAATCGGTATAGATCTCGGTACTACCAATGTTTTGGTTTATGTGCCCAAAAAAGGCGTGGTTATAAATGAACCAAGCGTGGTTGGTATTTCCAAAGCTGATAACAAAATATTGGCGGTTGGTTTGGAAGCCAAAGATATGTTGGGTCGAGCGCCAGACAACTTGATCGCCCAAAGACCGCTTAAAGACGGTGTGATCGCCAATTACAAAGTGACCGAAGCCATGCTAAGGTATTTTATTAACAAAGCTTTGGGCGGAGTTCATTTATTCCGTCCCGAAGTGATGGTTTCAGTGCCGGCGGGAATTACTTCAACTGAAAGAAGAGCGGTAATTGACGCCACTATAGCGGCCGGAGCCAGAGCCGCTTATATCATCAAAGAGCCATTGGTGGCCGCGATTGGAGCGGATATTCCGATTGGAGCCGCTTCCGGACATATGATAATCAATATTGGCGGTGGCACCGCGGAAATAGCGGTTATTTCTCTGGGCGGGATAGTATCATGGGGATCAGTAAGGATTGGCGGAAATAAATTTGATTTAGCCATTGTGGAATATATTCGGCATAAATACAATTTGGCTATTGGCGAGCGCATGGCTGAAGACATGAAAATAAAAGTCGGTTCCGCTTTGTTTATTGACAAGCCCTTGACCATGGAAATAAAAGGGCGCGATATGATCGGCGGATTGCCGAGAATTTTAAAAGTAACATCAGATGACGTGACTGAAGCATTGCAGGTGGATTTGGAAAATTTGATGGAGGCGGTCAAAGAAGTCCTGCAAAAAACTCCGCCTGAATTGTCAGCCGATGTGATTGACAAAGGCATTATTTTGTCGGGCGGTTCAGCCTTGTTGCGCAATTTGGATGAATTGATTTTTCAATCCACCGGCGTGGCCACTTACGTGGCGGAAGAGCCATTGCTTTGCGTGGCCAAGGGTTTGGGCATAGCTTTGGATAATTTAGATAATTACAAGCGTTCAATTTTGGCGACTAAGTAATAAATAATTATGTTTTTAGCTATTGAAGCGACTCATGCCAACAAAGAACAAAGAACCGGAGTGGAACAGGTTTGCTGGCATTTGATAAATAATTTGAAAAAAGAGATACCCTCTGATTGGAGGGTAGTTTTATATTCAAACAAACCTTTGCTTGGCCGACTGGCTGATTTGCCCGCCAATTGGTCAACCAAAATCTTATCTTGGCCTTTAAAAAAAGGCTGGAGTCAAACACGCTTATTTTATCAGCTTTGGCGCGACCGACCGGATATCTTTTTGGCTCCCGGACAATTGGTGCCGATTTTTTGTCCATTTAAAACAATCACTATTATTCATGATTGCGCTTGGAAAGCTTTTCCTCAAGCCTATGGGTTGCTTAGCCGAATCTATTTGGAAAGAATGAACAAGCTGATCGTAAAAAATTCTCATTTAATAATAACGCCAACCGAGTTTGGCCGGCAAGAATTGCATCAGTATTACAAATTTCCATTGGAAAAAATCAAAGTGATCCCTTGGGGATTTGACGCAAATAAATTTAAACCAGCCAAGTTTGAATTGTCCCGTTTTGAAAAATTCAAGATTAATCAGCCGTATTTGTTATTTGTCGGCCGGTTGGAAGAAAAGAAAAATGTTAACGGTATTATCAAAGCCTTTGAAATCTTACGTTCTCAATACCGGCGTGATTTGGACTTGGTTTTGGTTGGCCGTCCGGGCGTGGGGTATGAACAAATTAATCAGTTGATAAATAAAAGCCTTTTTAAAAAAAATATTATCAAATTGGGTTGGGTAAAAGAAGATGATTTGCCAATTCTTTATTCATCAGCCCAAGCTTTTGTTTTTCCCAGTTTGTATGAAGGTTTTGGACTGCCGATTTTGGAAGCCATGGCTTGCGGTTGTCCGGTGGTAACGGCGCGACAAAACAGCTTGCTTGAAGTTGGCGGTCAGTCAGCTATTTATATTGATAACAGCGATCCGGCGCAAATGGCGCGAAAAATAGAGGAATTATTAGCCAAGTCTGATTTGCGCCAACAAATGATAAATAGCGGTCTAAAAACCGCCAAGCTGTTTAGTTGGCAAAAAACCGCCCAAGCCCTAACTCTCTTATTGTCAAAACAAGTTTAATTTGCTAAAATAACAATTACCACAGCTAAACAATCGGCCCGCTTATGGAATTTATTGGTAATAAAAAAATACTTGATTTTTTTCGTCGGTCTATTGATGGCGGACGATTGGTTTGCGCCTATTGTTTGTCAGGTGTTGATCAAGTCGGCAAGCGAAAATTAGCCAATCTAATTGCCAGCCAATTGTTGAATACCTCGGCGGATAAATTGCCGGTTAACGCGGATTATTATTATCTTAGCCGAGAATTTGATGATAAAACCGATAAATTAAAAAAAGATATCAGCATTGATCAAGCGCGAGCGCTCAAACACAGGTTTTGTGGAAAATCGTGGTTGGGCGGATATAGAGTGGCTATAATTGACGAAGCGGAAAAACTTAATAAAGAATCTGGCAACGCTCTTTTAAAAATGTTGGAAGAAGCCGGAGAAAAAACGGTTTTTTTTCTTTTAACACAGGATGACCACGCGCTTTTGCCCACTATTCGTTCACGCTGTCAAATTTTGTATTTAAATATCACGCCGGTTCGGCAAATTGAACAAAGTTTGATTGAACTCGGACATGAACAAATAAAAGCCAAACTCGCGGCGGAATTAAGCTGGGGCAGGCCGGGTAGAGCTGTGAGATTATTGCAAGATGAAAATTATTTAATTTTGGCTAAAGAACAAGCTGAACGTTTGCATATACTTTCCCAAAAACCATTTTATGAACGGGTTAGCCAGATGACTAAAATTTTAAAATCTAAAAAAGGAATTGAAAAAGAAAAAATGTTGCTTGAATTGGAAAGCTGGCAGATGGCCATCCATCAAAATATGGGCCAGCTCGCGGTAAATAACGTTGAATTATCTGAGGCTATCAATTTAAGCCGAAAAATGCTTTTACAAAACGTCAGTCCGGCCTTGGTGCTGGAAAATCTGCTTTTAAAAATAAATTAGTTTTTAAAAATATCATATGGGATTTAAAACAAAATCTTTATTGGCGAGTCTGGTGGCTGTCTTGGTTTTATCCGGCGCCAGCTGTCTTAGCCTTTCCGGTCAGAGTCAGGGAATTGTCGGCATGTTTCGCACTGACAATAAAGGCGACGCTTGGAAGGCGATCGCCGCTTATCCTACCTTGCAAGGAGTCAAAAGTTTGGCCGGGTTAAATGTTTTTAGATTATATTTTGATCCGTCAGATCCCAATGCCATTTATTTGGCCACGCGGGGGCAAGGTTTGTACTATAGTTATGATAATGGCGAAAGCTGGGATTTTGTCGACGGTTTAGGTAATTTTTACGCTTATGGCTTGGTGGTTGATCCGCAAGATAAATGCACTATTTATGTAAGCGATGGTCCGCATATTTACAAAACCGAAGATTGCCTGCGTTCTTGGAAGTTGATATTTACTGAAGAAAGATCCTCCGAACGTTTTGTGGGTTTGGCGGTTGATTACAAAAATTCCAAAATCATATACGGCGCCGAGATTAACGGCGATATTTTGCGCAGTCAAGATGCCGGTCTTAGCTGGCGAATTGTTAAGCGTTTTGGTTTGGGATTGCGCGAGATCGCGGTTGATCCGCAGACCAACAAAATTTATGTGGCCTCTTATGAAAAAGGTTTGTTTAGTTCCGTTGATGGAGCTGAAAACTGGACTGATTTAAGCGCTGATTTCGCCAAATACAGCAACAGTGAAAAATACAATCGTTTGGTTTTTAATTCCGCCAAAAAAGACAGCTTATTTTGGGTCTCAAAATATGGTATTTTGCGTTCTGATGACGCCGGTAAAACTTGGCAAGATTTGAAACTGCTGACTCCGCCGGGAGGTGTTAATATTTATGCTTTTGCCGTTAATCCGCAAAATGACAAAGAAATATACTATACCGGCACTATTCTGGACAGCAAAAATCAAAATCTAAAATCAACTTTTTATCGCACCAGCGATGGAGGAACAAATTGGGTGACTAAGCGTCTACCCACCAATACTGTACCGGTAAATATGTTTGTGCATACAAAAAACTCAAGCATGATTTTTTTGGGCTTTACCATGCTGGAAGAGGGGCAGTCCAAGAATTCTGCCGGCCAGTATGGAATTTAATTAATAATTTTAATTATATGCAAATTTCTGAGCATAAAAATGATTTTGACAAAGCGGTTGAATATTTAAAAAATGATATTACCAGTTTGCGCACCGGTCGCGCTACCACCGCTTTGGTGGAGGATTTGCCGGTTAACGCCTATGGCGCGCGCCAGCCTCTCAAAGCAGTGGGCACAATCAACGTACTGGATGCTAAAACCGTGGCGATTGAACCATGGGACAAGAGTTTGATGGTGGAAATAGAAAAAGCCGTGCGTGATTCCAGTTTGGGTATTAATCCAGTTAATAACGGCAAACAAATAATTTTGGCTTTGCCTCAACTAACTTCAGAAAGGCGAGCGGAATTAATAAAAGTTTTACACCAAAAATTAGAAGGCGCGCGCATTTCTTTGCGCAAAATTCGCGAGGATGTCAAGGATTTAATAATGACAGCGGAAAAAGACAAAGCCATTGGCGAAGATGAGCGTTATAAATTGCAAGAAGATTTGGAAAAAATGGTTAAAGATTATAATGAAAAAATCAAGACAATAGGGGAGGAAAAAGAAAAAGAGATTAATAGTGTTTAATATATTTTTATGTCCATAAAACTTGAAACAATTGTCAGCTTTGCCAAGCGTCGGGGTTTTATTTTTCCTTCCGCTGAGATTTATGGAGGTTTGTCTTCTTGTTATGATTACGGTCCGCTCGGCGTGGAATTAAAAAATAATGTTAAAAAAGCTTGGTGGAAAGCCATGGTGCAACAACGTAATGACGTGGTTGGCCTTGATTCGTCCATATTGACGCCCAAGATAGTTTGGGAGGCCAGCGGTCATTTGCAAAGCTTCCATGATCCATTGGTGGAGTGTTTTGGCTGTCATCATCGTTTTCGCGCGGATCATTTGTTGGAAGCCAAGCAAGCCGAACCCGGCTATATCAAAGAACAGCCTTTAGACATCAAAGACATTCCTTGTCCTGATTGCGCCGGCCAGCTGGGCGAAGCTCGCAATTTTAATTTATTGATGAAAACAGAATTGGGAGCGGTGGAAGGCGCCAAAGACGAAGCTTATTTGCGCGGTGAAACTTGTCAAGGAATATATTTGGATTATTTAAATGTCAAAGAAAGCACGCGCAAGAAATTACCTTTTGGCATCGCTCAAATCGGCAAAGCTTTTCGCAATGAAATCACTACCAAAGCTTTTACGTTTCGCACGCGCGAATTTGAACAAATGGAACAACAATATTTTATTCACCCCAATCAATCTTTGGAAATGTTTGATTATTGGCGACAGCAACGTTGGGATTGGTATTTGAATTTAGGCATCAAATCTGAAAATATTCGTTGGCGTCAGCACGCGCCGGATGAGCGCGCTCATTATGCCAAAGACGCTTGGGACATTGAATACAATTCGCCTTGGTCCGGTTGGGGCGAAATGGCGGGTGTGCATAATCGCGGAGATTGGGATTTAACTCGCCATAGCCAGTATTCCAAAGTTGATTTGTCATATCGCGATCCAGAATCAAGCGAGCAGTTTACGCCATATATTATTGAGACTTCCGATGGAGCGGATCGGGCCACTTTGATGTTTTTGGCGGATGCTTATGAAGAAGTGCAAACGCGCAGCGGTGAGCGGGAAAGCAAACATGAAACTGAAGTGGTTTTGCGCCTGCACAAAGATTTGGCGCCGATCAAAATCGCGATTTTGCCTTTATCCAAAAAAGAACCATTGCAAAAATTGGCGCTGAATATTCAGTCCGGCTTGTGGGGTAAATTAATGACTCAATATGATGAAACCGGTTCTATTGGCAAGCGCTATCGCCGGCAAGATGAAATTGGCACGCCTTATTGTTTGACAGTTGATTTTGACAGTTTGCAAGACAATCAAGTGACTGTGCGCGATCGCGACACCATGGAACAAGAAAGGATCAACATCGCTGAGTTAAAAAATTATTTCCAAGAAAAATTTTAAGCGCCTAATTTTGATTAATTTATGATTAAACAATTAAAACTTAAAAACGGACTTAAGGTTGTTTGTTTTCCTCTCAAAGGCACGCGTGCTCTTAGCGTAATGGCGCTTTTGCCAATTGGCGCGCGTTATGAATCAGCTGATATGTCGGGCGCTTCTCATTTTGTGGAGCATTTGATGTTTGATGGCACGATCAAACGGCCGACCAGCTTGGATATTTCCCGTTTGCTGGAGTCAGAAGGGGCTGATTATAATGCCATGACCAATAAGGAATACACCGGTTATTATGTCAAAATTAACAGCGAGCGAGCGCAAATAGCTTTTGATTTATTATCGGATATGCTTTTTAACGCCAAATTTGAACAAAAAGAAGTAGACAAAGAAAAAGGCGTGATTGTGGAAGAATTGCGCATGTATGAAGATAATCCCAGCATGGCGATTGATCTTTTGTTTGATAAAATTGTTTTTGGCGATCATCCTTTGGGTTGGGATGTCGGAGGCACCGCTCAAACCGTGCGCGCTTTAAGTCGTGAAAAGTTATGGTCTCATTACCAAAAATATTATCAGCCCGGCAATATGGTTTTGGTTGTGGCCGGTTGCCTGCCGGACAAAAAAAAGTTAAAAAAATATCTTGATTATTTTAACGTCAAATCAAAAATTAAATTCAAGCCGTTAAAGGACCAATATCAACATTGGACTTGGCCCAAAAAATTGCCTTTGGAAAAAAGAGTGGAAACGCAAATCAGAAAACTTGATCAAGCTCAAGTCATGCTGGGTTTTCCCGGTTTGGATTACGGGCACAAAGACCGCTACGCGGTAGCGGTTTTGACCAATATTTTGGGCGTGGGCATGAGTTCCAGATTGTTTGTTGAAGTGCGGGAAAAACGCGGGTTGGCCTATATGATCAGAGCCGATCATGTTGGCCTGCGTGATTGCGGAATATTTCAAATTCAAGCCGGTTTGGATCCGGCTCGTTTGGCGGAAGCTTTAAAAGTTATTAAGCAGGAATTAAAAAAAATATCCAGTGAAAAAGTAAGCGTTAATGAATTAAAAGAAGCCAAAAGCGCGATTATTGGACGCATGGTGCTTGGTTTTGAAGACAGTTCGGCCGTGGCCTCATCATATGCCAAACAATTTTGGTTTGATAATCGGCTTTGGACGCAAAAAGAAGTATTTGCCAAAGTCAGAGCGGTTACCAGCAATGATATTTTGCGCGTAGCTAAAAATATTTTTGTGCCTGAACAGATCAGGTTGGCTACGATCGGCTCATTTGATAAAAAAGAAATTTTAAAAATGATTTAATTATGAAAAAAATTTATTTATTTGCTAATTGGAAAATGTATTTGAATTTGCGAGAAAGCCAAGAATTAGCGGGTGATTTTACTCGTTTGGCGGTTAAAATGTCGCCCTCAGTGGAAATGGCGGTTTTTCCTAGCGCTTTGGCTTGGGCATCCATTAGAGATGTTCTCAATTTGGCGGATATTCGTTTGGGAGCGCAGAATGTTTATTGGGTGGATAAAGGCGGATATACCGGTGAAATTTCAGCCGCGATGTACAAGGAAGCCGGTTGTCATTATGCTTTGGTCGGCCATTCCGAACGCCGGCATCAATTTAATGAAAGTAATAGCGAAGTGCGTAAAAAAATGGAAGCGGTTTTGACTGCTGGACTCACGCCGGTTTTGTGCGTGGGTGAAACAGATCAAGAACGAGCCGATGGAATGAGCGAGCAAATTGTTCGCAGGCAAGTGGCTCGCGCTTTAACCGATTTGGATTGGTCATTTGACCATGAGCTTTTTATCGCTTACGAGCCGGTATGGGCCATTAGCAAAAGCGGAGTGGGAGTGGCTTGCGACGCGCGCGAGGCTGAACGCATGCACGCGGTCATTAAGAAAGAAGTCAACGCGATTCTACCGAATGTTAAACCGATTATTTTGTATGGTGGCAGTGTTCGGCCTGAAAATATTGCCGAATATTTGTCCAGCTCGCTGGTTGATGGCGTCTTGGTTGGCGGAGCTTCGGTTAAGTCGGATAGCTGGCAATCAATGGTGAAAATTTCCAGTCAAGTAAATATTGATTAAAATAGCGCTTAATTTTTTTATGCTTAATATTATTTTTATTATATTAATTTTAGCAAGTTTGACGGCTATTATTTTTATCGTGGCGCGAAAATTTCCTCAAGTTTCTAACCTGGATTTGGACAGTTTGCCTCAAGAAAAAGTTTTTCAGCGCAAAAAAAATATTATTGTCCATCGAGTAGACCAAAGCGCCACTCAATTTGGCGCTAAAATATTAAATTTTTTACAGCCAATCAAAAAAGTCTGGTTGACGGCGCAAGCCGATTTTCGGGTTTACGCGGAAAAAATATATCGTTTGTGGCAACACGAACAAGTGGTTAAGAAAAAAGAAAATATTGAAAGCAATAATTATTTGAAGCCGGAAAAAGTCAAAGAATTGGTATTCCAAGCCGAAGAATTTTTTAAGGCCAAAGATTATGAGCAAGCGGAAAATTTGTATATTACGGCCGTGAGCCTTGATCATAAATACGCGCCAGCTTATCGTGGATTGGGAGACACATATTTGGCTAAAAATGAAGTGGAAGAAGCGCGCCAGACTTATCTGTTTTTGGCTCGACTGGAACCGGAAGATGACGGAGTTATGGTCAAATTGGCTGAATTAGCTGAAAGTCAAGGGGATTTGGAAGAGGCGATTGAATATTATCAAAAAGCGTTAATAATCAACAGTTCTTTTTCTCCGCGTTTTTATCATTTGGCTGAACTTTTGCATAAGATTGGCCAGCCAGTGGTGGCTATTGAAGCGATTGAACAGGCGGTTGAGCTTGAACCGAGCAACCCGCGTTATCTTGACTTATTGATAGAACTTGCTATAATATGCGGAAACAAAGAACAAGCTATCAATGGTTTGAACAAATTAAGACTGGTTAATTTGGATAATCAGAAATTGGACAGTTTTAAGGAAAGAATAGAACAGATGAAGTCAAAAAGTTAGTATGTTTATAAAAAAGAAAATTAATGAAGGGAAAGCGATTAAGATAGCTGATTTATATAAAAAAGGTCTAATGGGTCGTGAAATAGCTGAAGAGTTAAATATTTCTTTAAAACAAGTATATATATCTCTGCGACATCAACAAATTCCACGTAAGAGTTTATGGGAGCAGAATAAGGTTCTCTTTGACAAAAAAACACCATCCTTTTCTCTAAAAAAGAATTTATTAAATAAAGAGAAAGAATTGTTAATTGCAGGAGTAATGCTATATTATGGTGAAGGGGCAAAAACAGGCAGAACAGTAGATTTTGTAAATGCAGATAATAAAGCAGTTAAGTTGTTCCTTAAATTTTTAAGAAATATTTGTCAAATAGACGAAAAGAGATTAAAATTTTATTTATATTGTTTTTCTGATCAAAATGCTAAAAAACTTATAGAATATTGGTCACTTCAATTAAGAGCTGGACAAAATCAATTCACTAAGCCTTTTATACGTCCATCTCTTAACAGAAGTAAGAGAAAAATTTTACACGGTGTTTTACATGTTCGTTATAATGATAAAAAGTTGTTAGAAACAATTTTATCACTTTGTAATAACACTGTTGAGAAATTATTATAAGGGTCGGTACCAAAGCGGTCAAATGGGGCAGACTGTAAAAATTGCAGCTCTTTGGAGTAATCCAAGGATGTACTCTCTGGGATAACGGTGAAAGCTAAAGCCTTGAGCCATGCTAATACCGTGGGAACCTCGATTTAGTCGGGGGCGCCGTAGAGACTAGATACCAGAGTATCCCGACTTAGTCGGGATAAAGATATAGTCCATGCCAGAAGGAAACTTTTGGATTTGTGAAATCTGCTGGCTTATGTCTTCGTAGGTTCGAATCCTACCCGGCCCACTAATCTGGCGCTATTCGGCGCCAAAACGCCGTTGTAGCTCAGTTGGTAGAGCACTTCCATGGTAAGGAAGGGGTCTCGAGTTCAAATCTCGACAACGGCTCAAAGAAACATTAAAAATCAATTGCCGCCTTAGCTCAGTTGGTAGAGCATCGGTTTTGTAAACCGCAGGTCCTGGGTTCGAATCCCTGAGGCGGCTCAAGTTAATTAATAATAAATTTAAATTTATGCCATCAAAAGAAAGAGAAAATCGCATGAAAATGCAGTGCGCCGACTGCAAACGAGTCAATTATTATACCAGAAAAAATAAAAAGACTCTTAAAAATCGTTTGGAGTTGAAAAAATATTGCAAGTTTTGTAAAAAACAAACTTTGCATAAAGAAACAAAATAGTTTAAAATATAAGGTGGATTATTATCCGCCTTTAATTTTCAGCAATTTATTTGTTTTATGAATTTTTTTAAAAGTTTTTATAAAAGTCTGTATAATTTTAAATGGCTGGCCGAGCAAAAAGACAAGCTCAGTCAGGCTTTTGGTTATTATTTTTTGTTGATTTTGGTAGCGGTGGTCGTCATGTTTGTTCCGGCAGTGTATGAAATAGGCAAATTTGTTAATAATTTTGAAAATTTTGCCAAAATTGATATTCCTGATTTTACCGCTCGGTTCAAGCAGGATAAATTAATAATAACGGATTTGTCCCAGCCTTATATCAAACAAAGAGAGCAAGATGGATTTAATTTTACTTTGATAGTAGATACGGTCACCACCAGTACTTATGATTACAAGGATTATGTTAAAAGCAAAGATGATTTGGTTGTGATTGTGGTTCAGGATTATGTCAGTTTTTATGACGCTGACAAACAAAAATCCGAAACTCAATATTTTTCTGACATGATTACTTCCACGAGCGTTAGTTCTACCGGCGGAATTTCTACGTATTTGTCGGGCTCGGATGATGTCTTTACCGGCAAACAATTGCGTGGTTTTGTGGATAAATACGGCGGAATAATAAAATATTTCTTTTTCTTTTTGATGCTGGTAATTTTTTATTTGACCTATGCCGGTGTCACCTTGGCTTTTACGGCTTTTTGGTCATTGATTCTGTTGGTTTTGGCAAGAATAATCAAAAAAGATTTTACTTATAAGCAGATTTTTACAATCGGTTTATTCGCGCTTACTTGGCCGGTATTGGTTAGAATGTTGGTAAGTTTGACTGGTTTTAATATTCCATATTTGTTTACGGTTTTGTTTATGGCGATTATGGGAATATTGTTATTTATGGGCGGGTTTAGAAATAAGATAGAAAAGGATGATATTAAAGCGGAATAAAAAAATAATAAATTGTAGAGCGCGTGGCGTTAATTGCCAAAGGATAAAGGCTTTTAACCAAGGTGTTTATTGGAAAACTAAAATAGGCCTGTAGTTTCAACGGTAAAACATCGGTCTCCAAAACCGAGGTTCCCGGTTCGAATCCGGGCGGGCCTGCACTAAAATTCGTGGCCTAAATTAGCCACGTTTTTTGTATACCGAGTATGGAATCGAACTAAATTAGAAAAGTCAACTTTTTTATGTTATAATTTAGACAAATTATTAAGATACTATGAATAACAAAGAAAACAATTTTGCCTTTATTGATAGCCAAAATCTTAACCTTGGGGTAAAAAGTCAGGGTTGGATTTTAGATTTTGTTAGATTCAGAGTTTTTCTTAATGATAAGTATCATGTCAAAAAAGCTTTTTTATTTATCGGTTATATTCCAAGTAATCAGTCGTTATATACTGATTTGCAGAAGGCGGGTTATATTTGTATATTCAAACCCACCTTGGAATTTAAAGAAGGTAAAAATGTTAAGACTAAAGGCAATGTTGACGCAGAATTAGTTTTGCATTCAGTGATAGAAATGCCAAATTATGAAAAAGCCATCGTGGTTTCAGGCGATGGTGATTTTTATTGTCTTTTTGAGTATTTATGCACTAATAATAAGTTGTTTAAAATTATTGTGCCAAACGTTAAATATTCTTCTCTAATCCGTAAATTTAGCAATTATATAGTCAACATACAAAGTTTTAGACATAAACTGGAAAGAAAATTGAACAAATAAAAAAGAGGCATTCCCTAGGGACGAAACCCGTCGGTAGTCCTCTCATCGTGATATTGATATTATATCAGATTTTAAAGCATTGTCAACATCTCGTATCCACAAGATGAAACAGTGAGTGAGATTAGAGGATAAAACTTACTTTTACTCCAAAGACCTCATCAATTCAATATTCATTCTAACAAAAGTTCTGACTTCCCTCACGATGGCCTGCACTAAAATTCGTGGCCTAAATTAGCCACGTTTTTTGTTTGAACGAGGAAGGAATCAAACCAAATTAATAATCAGAGAGATCTTTTTTGATCTGATTAAATTCTTTCGTAAATTTTATATTACCTAAGCGTGGGCGAGAAAATGGTATTTTAATATTTTTTCTAAATTTACTTTTATTAAGAATTATAATTCTATCGGCCAAAAATATAGCTTCTTCAATATCGTGGGTTACAAAGATAATTGTTTTTTTGTATTTGGACCATAAATATAAAAGCCATTCTTGCATTTTGGAGCGTGTATATGAATCCAAAGATCCAAAAGGTTCATCCATCAATAAAAGTTCTGGATTAGGAGCTATTGAACGCGCTATGGCCACTCGTTGTTTTTGACCGCCAGAAAGATTATTTGGATATTCGTTTTTTTTATCTTCCAGTCTTGTGATTTGCAGTAGTTCGCTGATTATTTTTTCTTTTTTAACTTGTTCATAATCACTGATTCCAAATAATATATTTTCACGTACCGTAAGCCATGGGAATACACCATACTGTTGAAATACCATACCTTTATTTTTGGAAATAGATATTTTTCCAGAGTAAGGAATAAGATTAGCCAAGGCTTTTAAAAAAGTTGTTTTTCCGCTCCCTGATTCTCCCACGATTACAATAAATTCACCCTTATTAATTTTAAGATTAAGGTTTTTTAAAACATAGTATTTATCATAGTGAACTGACAAATTTTTTACTATATAATGATTCATTTGGAGTAATATTTAAGCCAAGGGTACATTTTATTTGTTAAGTATATAAATATTTTATCAGTTAGGGCGCCTAAAAGACCTAGAATAATTAGAACTGCCATCATTTCATCTGTCCTGTATGTTAGATGGGATATAGAGATTCTATAACCAAGACCGCTTGATGCTCCAGTTAATTCAGAAACAAAAACCATGATAAAGGCAACGGCAATGCCAGTGCGTATACCCGCAATAATAAATGGTATAGCACAGGGAAATATAATTTTGTATAATATTTTTAGGCGAGATTTGGTTAGTAATTTAGCGCTCCAAAGATATACATTATCAACTTGGAATGTACCCCAAAAATTAGACATATTTGTTACCTTTGGTAATATATATAGTCTATGGCAAAACACATCAATCAGGCCATAAAGGACGAAGTCCTTTTGGCCGTCAAAAACGGCATGTCAGTGGC
>Ga0210057_1001188_pt1 | contig 40212 bp, 46 predicted proteins | sample CryGeyCG2114_010_2_FD_183968 | JGI IMG/M metagenome (GOLD analysis project Ga0210057, IMG submission 183968) | Groundwater microbial communities from aquifer - Crystal Geyser CG10_big_fil_rev_8/21/14_0.10 (SPAdes) (version 2) | ecosystem: Environmental > Aquatic > Deep subsurface > Groundwater ... | reverse complement strand
GCCATGATCTCGTCTGTACCATTTATAGTATGTTTTACGTGACATGCTAAAAAATTGCACACACTTCTTTGACTGTTTTGCCATATTTATCGGTTTACAGATACCATCGGCCTCTAATTTCTTTAGGGGCGCTAAGAGATGAACCAGCCATATTTTACTTTGATATTATGAGTTAACCTTTGTTACCCTTATTTTATCAAAGTGTTACCCCTTATGGTTAACTATACAGATTATTTTTACTCCGATATTAGAGAGTGTCAAACATTATAGTTTATACTCACGAAAACCAATCTATATTCTCCACCGTCACCTTTCCACCAAGCTTGTTGATAATATCCGCCAATCTCTCAGCTTTAATCAAATCATCAACCACCGGTCTTATCCAAAAAAGAACTCCACTGCCAAGCGTATCTGAATGACCTTTCCCAGAGACGCACCACTCTGGAGATTCATCAATTCCACAACTAATTTCCGCTACCAATTCATCATACTCTGCTTCCAACTGCTCTTTTGTTTTATCTTCTTTTTCTTCATCAACCAAATTCATAATCGCCTCCAACTTTTGTTGAAACTCTGCTAAAGCTTTTACATCTTCCCAAATCTCATCAAAATCTTTACCAACCACAATAGCATTCAACTCTTTTAGCAGTTGTTTATATTGGGCTTGACGATCAGCGTCTTTAAATTTATTCTCGGAAACCCATTGAAATAATTGTTCTAAATTGTTTTTTGATTCAGTCATATTAATACTTTACTCTGTTATAATATTGCCTTTTATTTGGCCTTTTTCTTTCATCTTATTCAATTTATCAATCAAACTTTGAGGACAACCTTTGGCATAAACATTCGCCTCTATCCTTAAACTATCAGGGATATCTGTAATTTGGCTATTTTCAAGAAATAAATCACCACCTATCGTTGTCAGTCCAGCTGGAAATTCTCGCAGTTGGCTATTATTGAGAAACAAACCACCACCAATACTCGTCAACCCGGCTGGCAACTCTTGCACTTGGCTATTTCCAAGATACAAACCACCACCAATAGTAATCAATTCAGCTGGCAGTTCTCGCACTTCACTATTTCTAAGATCAAAAAAACCACCAATACTCGTCAGTCCTGCTGGAAGTTCTCGCACTTGGCTATTCGCAAGATTGAGCATTCCGGTAATTGCGCGCAAACTCTTTGGCAAGAAATATATTTCCGTTGTGTTGTTCAAATCCAAATATCCATGAATTACGGTCAAACCAGACGGGAGGACTCGCAGAGCCTTATTTTGCAAATCAAAATCACCAACAAATATAATTTGATCACGTTCAAATATAAAATGTTCATCAACATAATGAGCTGAATCTGTATATAGCGGTTCTTGCCCTCTAGCTCGTCGAAGCAACTCACTGATTTTCACTAATTTCAATTGCTCAACCCATTCAACACATTGACTCTCGTCCCAAACAACACTCGCTTCATTTTCTACCTGCAGCAAATCAAGTATAGCCTCTAACTTTTGAGTAAATGTTTCCATCAAGCCGATGTCATTCCAAATCTGGTCAAAAGTATACTTTTCCACAATCAAATTCAAACCAGCCATTAATCCATCATGCTGCTTTTGCCGATCAACGTCTTCAAACTTAAAGGTAGAAACCCGCTGAAACAATTGTTCTAAATTTTTTTTTGATTCAGTCATATTAATACTTTACTCCGTTATAATATCGCCTTTTATTTGGCCTTTTTCTTTCATCTTATTCAACACAGCAATAAATTCCGGCGAATTACCCGTGACATAAACGTCACCACCAATCTCTAAACTGTCAGGCATATAGTCCAAATCACAACCATCAAGAAAAAGATTTTCTCCGATCTTTTCCAAACTGACCGGCAGACTTCTTACCTGACTTTCATACAAACTGACAAAGCCAGAAATCCAAGTAATACCACGAGGCAACTCTGTCACTGACCGACCAGACACATCGATATCTCCAATAACTTCAATGTGACCATCGACAAATCTAAATGAATAATCAATATAATCCTCCGGATCTTTAATCCCAGCCTCTTTGGCCCATTCAATACATTCATCCTTTAACCAAACTCTTTCCTGCTCCATTGTTTCTGCGTGAAGCAAATCAAGTATAGCCTCTAACTTTTGAGTAAATGTTTCCATCAACCCAGTATCATCCCAAATCTCGTCAAAATCATTATTAGAAATCAAAGATTCTAAACCAACCAATAATTCTTTATACTGCTTTTGTCGCTCAACGCTTGTAAATTTATACGCAGAAACTTGTTTGAACAATTGTTCTAAATTGTTTTTTAATTCAGTCATGTTAATTCTTTAAACAAATATGTTTCCCTTTATTTTTCCTTCTTTTTTCATTTTTTTAAATTTTTTAATCAGTTTACGACTACAACCATGCAAATAAACATCCTTTTCAACCACCAAATCGCCGGAAACTTCAACCACGGAGCTGTCTCGAAGATCCAAATACCCCTTGACGACTATCAACCCCACTGGCAATTCAGTTACTTTACTTTGTTGCAAACTCAAATTACCACCAACCAACCCCAATCTATCTGGAAACTTCAAAATGTCAGTACCACAAAGATTCAAATCACCCATTACACGAGTCAGTCCAGCTGGCAATTTCTTTACCTTTGTACCTTCAAGATTCAAATGTCCACCGATGTAATCCAATCCGACCGGTAATTCTTCAATCTCAGTATCCTGGAGATATACACTACCAGTGATGTGAGTTAATCCAGTTGGCAAAACCTTCACTTTTGTTCCCTTCAAATCCAAATCACCACCGACAATTTCCAAGCTACTCGGCAACCTCTGAACTCCACTACCAGAAAGCATTAAACTTTTTCTTATTCTTCTGATTCCCCATGGCAATTCTGTTACATTTTTCTTACCCCTTAGATCCAAACCTTCAACATCAATATAGTGATCATAAAAAGAAAAATCTTCTTTTAGACATCTCTCTGGATCATCAAAACCGGCCTGAATTAACCATTTAAGACACTGTTCAGGCGTCCACATCTCTTCAAACTCAACATTTTCCGTCTCAATCAAATCACTGATCGCATCCAACTTTTGTTGAAACTCTGCTAAAGCTTTTACATCTTCCCAAATCTCATCAAAATCTTTACCAACCACAATAGCATTCAACTCTTTTAGCAGTTGTTTATATTGGGCTTGACGATCAGCGTCTTCAAGCTTATAAGCAGACACTGCGGCCAATATTTCGCGCATTTTTGACATATCTATTTACAATATCACACTTTAGTCGCTTCTTTATAATCATTATAAGAAATAGTCCCTGGAAAAAATTTCGAATTCCATCTTTTTTCAAAATCCCTGTTCGGATATAAAAGTTCGTATGCATTCCGAACCAATTGCCGCACTCTGGCTTCAGGTGGCAACGAATTTAATTCTTTGGCAATTGTTTCCAATTCTTGCACTACAAAATTTTCCGGCGACAAAACGCCGGGAGAAAATTCATCATCCTTGCCGTGATATCGCTCCAATGGTCCTTTTATTGGCTGATCTTTTACTCTTTGACAAAATCTTTCATACCAATCAACATCGGGATACATCTCCCCCATATCAAATTCTTGTTTGATATTAAGAACCTCATTAGTCCAATCTTCAAAAGTATCGAGCAAGACCTCTCGAGTTTTTAATTTATTACTTTCAATTGACGCACTCATAAATTCATCGAATTAATAACCTTATTATTTACTCCCAACCACCTTCACCACATCAGAATACTCCAATTGAAATTTGTCCAATTTTTCTTTTAACAATTCAAAGTCATCACCAAAATTAATCACGGCGATATGATCTAATAATTCTTCAATACCAATCAGATCAACTGTCTCAAAATTATGCAAAAAATCATTGACTACTTGGATATAATTATCTTCAATAAAACACAAATCAAACTCTGGTGCACCCTTGAGACCAGGCTCAACCGAGTTAACCAACTCATGACTTTTTAATTGCCCCAAGATCTCACTTCTATTTTCCAAAGGCACATTTATCACAAAACACTTTTTTGCTATCAAATCTTTTACTTCAAATTGATTCAACCAAACAAAATCCCCAATAAAATCTTTCAAATTTTTATTTGTTTCAATTGGAGTTTCTCCTCGAAAAAATTTGCTGAAATAAATACTATTATATTGATAAATAAACTCATCCACCTCTAATTTCCCGGAATCTGCCTCACCAGTATTTGTAATGTTATTCAACTCCGCATTATCATTTTCCCGGAATAATTCATCCGGATGAGGAATTCGAAGTTCATCATAAATTGACAAATCAAACACCGGCGGTTTAGCTAAATTTTTTCCTTGCACAAAATTATACCCCCAAATCAAAGCCCCTGCCCCCATTATAATAATCAGTACCAGCCACCACAGATTGTGTAAATTATTCTTCATCAGAATATTTAATTTCTATCTCAGGGAAATGATCTGGAATCACTTCAATCCAAGTTTGACCTGGAACAAAATTAATTTCATTTCCAGTCTCATTGTCATAAAATCTGGTTCGATCATTCAAATTATCTCGTTGCCATTTGGCTTCAATCGCATATCCCTCTTGCAAAACCACAGCCTTACCCGAACCAATCGTCGTAGTTCTCCGTCGGCCATAATCATCAATCGGCGTACTTTCAGTATACACAATTGCGATATTCTTGGCTGACAATTGCGTCCCATCAGCCATTTTATGCTTTAAGCCACCTTGACTACGCCAATAAACATTTTCTTCATTATCATAAACCCACGTAATGTTGTGAACCAAACTGCGATAATCAATCCGAGCACTAATCATATCGCCCCGGTCTTCTTTATCCACTTCAGGCCGAAAAATCCATGAACCAAAACTACTTTGAGTTGACCACTCTTTGGTCTCTATCGCTCGCTTCAACAATTCACTGGAAGTCATCACACTGTGTGGTGCTACTCGAGCAGGGTCACGCCAAAAATATGCCGCGTTGGAAAATTCATTCAAATCATAAACCGATTTTCTTCTTTGCAAAATGGACAAAGCCTCATCACTCCCACCCACATGTGCATATACCGCTCCAAACTCAGTCGCATAATCAACAAAATATGGTCGAGCCGAACGAACCGGTCCAATATCAGTTGGTTCCATATTCATATCAAATACAGCCACCAATCGCGTGATCGTACCTTCAGCTATCGCTTCAAAAACAATTGATGCTTCATCAATACCTTCTGGTGGCCTAGCATCAACATGATTGTCAATCATGACCACAATCGGCAAAGTATTTTGATCATTTTCAACACACTTACCATCCAAATTACTTCTAAATTCACACTCATCATTATTAACATTGCTCAAAACATCATTAACAACATTGTCCAGTTGACCGGCTGGCCAAAAAACAATCAATAAAGTAGCCACCATCACAATACTAAACCCCGAAACTCCAATCCAAATCATCAAAGGCGTTAATCCGAATTTTTTCAATAGTTTCTTTCCCTTATCCACCGCTCCATTGGTGATAGAGGATTTATTTTTTACCATGTTTTTATAATTATTTAATATCTAATGAATAAAAAAACACCGTATATACATTATACGGCATTCTTATATTGGAAACAAATTATCGTGAATTACTCTTTTTTCTCTCCGTCGGCTGATTTCTCTTCTGCCTTACCATCAGTTTTTCCTTCTTCCTTGGTCTCTTCACCTTCTGCAGACTCAGGCATATCAGATTTTGGCGCTTCATCGACAATCACCTCTTCTCTCACCTGAGAGACATAAGCCACCGGTTCATTGTCTTCAGCCATAATCTCAACTGATTCAGGCACATTCAAATCACTGATTAAAATCGCATCTTCAAAAGTCTTCAAACCGGTCAAATCAACTTCAATTTCTGACATCAAGTCTTTTGGAAAACATTTGATAGTAACCTCATCAATAGATGTTACCAGCACACCACCAAAAGCTTTTACCGCCGGAGCTTCGCCGACAAAACTAATCTCGACAGACGCTTCGATCTTTTGACCACGTTTAATTTTGAAAAAATCAATATGAGTGATCAATTGTGTGACCGGTTCATACTCAATGTCTTTAACCAAAACCTCGAGTGGTTCTTTATTACCATCAATTGTCAAATTGATAATACTACTTTCACCCGCATCACTGTAAAGCTTACGTACATCTGCTTCTCGCATTTTAATGTACAAATTTTCTGTTAGTTCTGGACCGTAAATTACTCCTGGACACATTCCATCGGCCCGAAGTTGTTTTACTTTTTTGCCCATCTCCAATCTTTTCTCTGTTGGAAAATTGAATACTTGCATAAAGTTTTCTTAATTTAATAAAGTAACCCTATTATAGAGCAAAACTCACTCTCTGTCAACTACCCAATCAAAAAGTTCTAATTAATAAATTTATTTATTCAAATTTTCGTAATAAAAAACGTACCGCCAACATTAGCAACACGCCCATTTATAAGCTAAATTAACTCAAAAAACTTCTCTTTTTTTTCAAACAAACTATCATAAAGCTCCAACACATCGTCATGATTTATTGGCTCTTGAGTCGAAAATTTGAGTACCTCATCACTGCTAAGATCGGTCAACAGACCAACCGAACTAATTCCATTTTGATGAGCTGTAATCAAAACAATCACCCGACTTTTACATCGTCGACATTGAACATAGAGCAAATGAGAGTTATCTTTTTCTTGCAATACTTTTATTTGAGATGGAAAATTTCGACTGTCACACACCGGGCAATTAGAAATTATTTTAAGCTGATCTTGATTATTCATCATAATATTCATTTTTACTGAAATTTATATTAATATTTTATCGTTTATCTCATCTAAAGTCAAAATAATTCTCCCCCATTGACAAATCACTTATTTTACGCTATATTAATATATCACACAAATCACCAAAGGAGCAGAAAATGACCACACCCAAACAGTCAGATTTCCCGCATATCAATCAACTGATGAGATGGCGTGAATATGAACCCGGCACCAATCGTTTGATGGAAAAATTTCACATCAATCGAATGTGTGCTTCCCTCCTCAGCATTCTCCGAGGAACTCCTTTGTGGAAACAAGATGATGAAATTGCTATTTGCAATCTCAACTATTCGGAACAAAATCTGTGGCTCCACCCCATTATTCCGACTTTGGAAAAAGAACTTCAAGGTCACGAGGAATTCTCGATCAATCCTCATGATAACGATGAAAAATCTTTGTTGGAGCAGGCTTTCAGCACCGTAGTCTTTTTTACAACCCTCCCAATCACGTTGCCATTCCAAGCAATAATCAAAATCAAAAACATTTTTAGCAAACGTTAAAACTCAGTCAACAAACTGAGTTTTTTATTTTTTCAATATTTCAACCTTATTTATATTTTACCAATTAATTTTTCATTCCTGCCTCTATCCACCAAATTTTGTGTACTCTTTTCGCTATTTACTATTTGCTATTCGCTAATCACCCTCCCACCTCCTAATTCTTCTTTCCTAATTCTTCATTCCCGCCTCTACTCACTTTTCACTATCCACCAGATTTTACGTATGCACCACCACACTTTCAACCATTCCGATCACAAACAAACAGGTCAACAAAAAACTACCACCTGAACTCATAAACGGCAAAGAAATTCCCGTTACCGGCAGCATTCCCATATTCATGCCCACATTCACGATCAAATGAATAAACAACATCGCCGTCACCCCCAAAATCATATACATACCAAAATCATCCCGAGCTCTTTTGGCTGCTTTTATCAATCGATAAAAAATCAAGATCCACAAACTGAGCATCAGAGCTACACCCAAAAAACCCAATTCTTCTGCCACCACCGCAAACACAAAATCAGTCTGACTTTCAGGAATAAACTTTAATTGACTTTGTGAACCAAATCCCAATCCTCGTCCCATCAAACCACCTGAACCAACTGCAATAATTGCTTGAGTTACATTATAACCACTACCAAGAGGGTCTAAGCTCGGATCAAGAAAAGTCATTACCCGATCTTTTTGATAATCTTTGAGCGCCCCCCCCCACAAAGACGTCAAAATTATTCCCAAAATCAATCCCATAATCATCAAATACCGCAAACGGATACCAGACAATATCAAAACAATCAGCCAAATACCAAACAATACCGCGGCTGATCCGGTGTCAGGTTGCATCAAAACTAATATCACCAATATTATTGTCCCCACCACACTAACCACAATATGTCTCACTTCTTGAAACTGTTGATACCGATGGGCAAAAAATCGAGCCAAAAATAAAATCAATGCAATTTTGACCAACTCCACTGGTTGAAATCGAAATCCAAACACTGACAGCCAGCCAGTAGTTCCACGAACCGTAGAACCGAACAACAAAACCGCTACCAGCAGAAAGATACTGACCAAATACAAATATCGACTATACATTCTATACGCAGAATAATTAAAAAAAGTCGCAACAAACAACACCAAAATTCCCACCAAAGCAAAAATTATTTGTTTTTTCAAATTAGAGAAATCCAACGGTTCTTGACCGAGACTAACCGAGTACAAAGCGGTAAACCCCAAAACCAACAACAAAAAAACCGCCCCAAACAGGACCCAATCAAATTTTCTTAATTTTTCCGTAATCGATCCGAGAACCATAAGTCAGTTGTTAGTTATGAGTTAAAAGTTATCAGTTTACGTATACGACCTCAAATCTCAAAACTCTAATCTTTGATCTTGCAACTCTAATCTTCACTATTGTATCGCATTATCTTTCATTATTCAATAAAAAACAGCCCTCACTTTGGCTGCTTCATTTTTGTAATATTTGTAGTTGTTGTAAATTAGTAACTTTACAAATCAAATCCCCGAAAATTATCTGGATTCAAAATGTCCACCATCGGCACCACTCGCACTTCACCCGGACTGGTAATGTTTTGATAAATATTAAAAGCAATATCTTTTTCTTGACCAGACTTGAAATCCTTGACCGGTACACTATTCACATACACAATACTACTACCTCTCATTAGTTGTACCACAAAATCAACTTGCCAAAAATTATAAGCGCTATTATTCTTTGTTTTAAATTCTACCCGACTTACACTGGAGTTTCCGGACAAATCACTTTGTCCACTGGAGATATATTTCGGTTCAATCACTTCAATATTCAAAATCTTTTCCTGAAGTTTGTCAAAATCCGCCACTTTATCCCACTTTACATTTTCAATCACCAGCACTGCATTGGTGGCAGCACCTTCAACTTCCACGCCCAAATCAACAAAATAATGGACCGTTGATGGCAGCACATAATCAATCTTGGTTTCAGTCACCACATTACCGGCTTCAAAATGATACTTTACTTCTGACGCGTACCAACTCGGGTTGGTGTTTTCAATTTCAGCCACAAAATCATACTTACCGGTGCCGCTCACCAATGATTTTGTCTCAGACACAAACAACGCTGTCGGCTCATTAATCTGGTACAATTGACTATAATTCAACTTGGCTGACGATAAAGCCAACTGCATCTGCTTGTCAGCCGATCGAGACAAAACATAATAGTCCAAAAATCCATACAACACAAACAAAATCAAAGCTATATCCAATCCGATCAAAACCAATATCAAAATTCGCCGCATCATCAATCGGTGTTTTACAAACCAATAGCCAAATTTCAGTTTATCAGCTGACAACCGGTCTCCGGTTGGAGTAAATTCTGTTTTTGGCGGCAGAGCAGTTTTCTGTTTACCAAACATAATCTAATAATTACTCACCATTTAGTAAGCAAGATAAATCATTGAAACGCAAAAATAAAGATACTGTGGAATCAATTTATTTCAAATTCCTTTATTTCTATCTCCCAAATTATACCATTTTATTCATTTTACGCCAAAATGTTATAAACATATTATTCCTAATTTTACTTAACAAATTTTAATTTCTCTGCTATTATAGCTATATAATTAACAATCGTTTACACTAAAAGCTACAAGCTAACTGCTAAAAGCTATTTTTAATATGTCACCAAAAAAAGAAACTGCCACTTCTAAAAAATCACCCAAGAAAAACAAAGACGACTATGGCGCCGAGCAAATTACTGTACTCGAAGGGCTTGATCCGGTCCGAAAACGCCCTGGTATGTATATTGGTAATACCGCTAGCGAAGGTTTACATCATCTGATTTGGGAAATCGTCAACAACTCGATCGACGAAGCCATGGCCGGATATTGTACTGATATTGTCCTCAAACTCAACATTGATGGTTCTGTCACCGTCGCTGACAATGGACGTGGTATCCCAGTGGAAAAACACAAAGCAACCGGTGTCTCTGCACTAGAAACCGTCATGACCAAACTTCATGCCGGTGGTAAATTTGGCCAAGGTGGTTACAAAGTATCAGGCGGACTGCATGGGGTTGGTGTTTCAGTGGTAAACGCCCTTTCAACCCTAACCAAAGCTGAAATCAAACGTGACGGTAAGGTCTACGAACAAGAATACAAAATCGGTATTCCTCAAAAAAAATTAAAAGTAATTGGCCCAGTCCAAAAACCAAAAAAACTTGATCCTTGGGCGCCAGAAGCTTCATTTGCGAGCGGTACCGCAATCTCATTTATACCAGATGACTCTATTTTTACCGTCACTGAATTCAGCTGGGAAAAGATTCTAACCTATCTCCGTCAACAAGCCTATCTGACCAAAGGAATCCGTCTAATGGCTTTTGATATGAGAGATAAAGAAAATCCCAAACAATATTCTTTCTTTTTTGAAGGTGGTATTGGTTCTTATGTTCGTCATCTAAACCGTCAAGACAAACCAGCTCATGAAAATGTTTTTTATGTTGATAAAATTGTTGATGAAGTTCAGGTCGAAGTCGCCATTCGCTACATCCAAGAATACAATGAAACCGTCATTGCTTTTACCAACAATATTGTCAATCCGGAAGGTGGCACTCACATCGCCGGTTTTCGCACCGCCCTCACTCGAACCTTGAATTCTTACGCCCGCAAACACAACATGCTCAAAGAAAAAGATGAAAATCTCACCGGTGATGATGTCCGTGAAGGTTTGACCGCCATTATTTCCGTCAAAATAAAAGACCCACAATTTGAGGGTCAAACCAAAGCCAAACTGGGTAACGCTGAAGTTAAACCGGCCGTTGACAACATTTTATCTGAAGCCCTTGATATATTTTTCGAAGAACACCCCAAAGATGCTGAAGCAATTATTGGCAAATCATTTCTAGCCGCTCAAGCTCGCAAAGCCTCTCGTGCCGCCCGTGAAACCGTATTACGAAAAGGCGTCCTTGAAAGTTTATCCCTACCGGGAAAGTTGGCGGACTGTTCATCCAAAAATCCTGATGAATGTGAATTATATATTGTCGAGGGTGACTCGGCTGGCGGATCTGCCAAACAAGGTCGCAACCGAAAATTCCAAGCTATTCTCCCCCTTCGCGGTAAAATTATCAACATTGAAAAAGCTCGAATCGACAAAATGCTCGCCAACAATGAAGTCAAATCACTGATCATTGCTCTTGGTACCAACTTTGGTGAACAATACAATGCCGACAACCTACGTTACGGCAAAGTGATCATTATGACCGACGCCGATGTTGACGGAGCTCACATTCGGACTCTACTCTTGACTTTATTTTTCAGATATTTCAGCCCGCTAATTTACAACGGCAACCTCTTTATCGCTCAACCACCATTATACCAAGTCAAAAAAGGTCGAGCCTTCGAATATGTTTATTCTGATACTGAATTGGATGCGGTATTAGAAAAATTCAAAAAAATCAAAGATGACTCACCAAAGAAAAAAGTTGAAACCGAAGAAGATGACACCACCGAAGAAACCAACGACGAAGACGATGTTAGCGTAGAACATATAGAAATCAAAGATGAATCTCTCAAAGGCGTCAACATTCAACGCTACAAAGGTCTCGGTGAGATGAACCCCGATCAACTCTGGAATACCACCATGGATCCGGCTCACCGCACACTCAAAAAAGTCACGGTTGAAGACGCCGAAAAAGCTGACCAAATCTTCGACATTCTCATGGGTTCAGAAGTCGCTCCCCGCAAACGCTTTATCCAAACTCACGCCAAATCAGTACAGAACCTAGACATTTAACTAGCTTACTTGTCACCCTTCGAGAGCCCTGCCTGCCGGTAGGCAGGGCTCTCGAAGGGTGACTTTTCATTATACAAAAAAACAACTGACGTTCTCAGTTGTTTTTGTTTTACAAATTTATTCTTTAGCTCTTTCATTGAAGGAAAAAATCAACAGTAAATCACTTCCGCTATCAGCCTTGACTAGTCGAACCAAATCAATTCGCAGCCAAGGATTTGAAGCATTAAACTCTCCGAGAGCCTCAAAAAAAGCCTCAGTCGGATCATAGGGATAACATTGTTCAAGTCTTGTTTGATCTTTTTCATCAAAAGAATATGCAGTTAAAAAAGGAACATCACCCCAAAGCATCTTTATAATAGCATCTTCATCCACCAAAGTCCGATCATACTTTTCTTCATTTGACAGTTCTGCCAAATCAATATAATCGCGACCATGATGACCAAAACGCTGCACTTCATTACGAACCAATTTGGCATCATAAGCCAACAAAACCTCGGAACCAAATTCTTGATTAAACAAACAGCGCGCCAACACCTTGGCCAGACCGATCTCATCTTCAAAATAATCTCTCAAAAAACTTTTAATAGACTCCGGCATCCTGCCCCAAATTTCAGTAGCCAACTGTCGCACTCTAGGACCACGATTAATTCTCATCATCCCTCCTTCTCCATGGTTTGCTGTGGTCTATTTTTTTACCAAGAACCAAATAACTTATCATTACTTATCAATATTGTCAACAAAAAAACAACTGACATTCTCAGTTGTTTTTGTTATCTAGGAAAATTTGAGTTAAAGGAAAATAACAGCCAAATAAATTCTGTTCTATCCTCATTACCCTGACGAACCACATCCATCCTAAACCCTGTTCCCAAAGTATTAATCATACGAGCCGCTTCAATCAAGCTCCCCTCAGTATTTCTCGGAAAAATATTCGCCAATCGATCATACGCTAATTCGTATGTATCAATTTCGTGAACTGTAAAACATGGAATTTCTTCATCAAACAATCTTTTTAATTCTTCCAAATCAACCAAACTAATATCAAAAAAATCACTAGTTCCCTGACTCAAAGCATCTTGAATTCTTTTATCGCATTGAAAGCCAAAACTCCCAAACAGCTTCCCAAACATACAATCATCATCAGCCTCTTGATATGCAAAAAACAGTTCACTTCCAAATTCCTGAGTGGTCAAACAATTCACCAGTAAGACTGCCAAAGCTTCTTCCCTCTCAAAATATTCATGAAGAAATCTTCTGGCTTTGCCTTTTGACTTGGTCCACAATGCCGCTACGGCCTCTTTAACGTTAGGTACTCGATTTAGCCGCATGATTTTCCCTCCTTCTTGGTGGTGGGTAGAACAACAAATATTACCTTATATATAACTTTATGTCAATAAAAAAAAGAAGGCTAATTCAACCTTCTTCTCAACTTTTCTTTCTTCGATCAACTTTTCGGATAAACGCTCCCAAATCTTCACAAAAATAACATGAAGAAAAGACCTTTTGGCGAGTAATGACAAAAATCCACTGTTCATTCTCCCAATACTCTTGTTCTTGTCCAAAATATTTTTCTCGCAGGTATCGTCGGACCTCTTGCCTTCGTTTAATAGACTTGGACTTTAACAAATCCCGTTTAAGCCTATCAACCACATCAACCAAGACTAAACCTGATTTGACTTTCTTCCTTTCCACATAACGCAGCAACCCATGCCATGAAATTTCCAAATCTCGATTTTCAGTAAAAGGAAATTCCGTACATTTCCGGCTATTCGATGATTCCAAATATTTATGTGAAGCATTATCCAACAACAAGACTTTGATCACTTTATTGTCACGCCCCAAAAACAACACTTTCTCACAAATCGCCACCCACTCCGTACACACAACTTGTTTCTTTCTATTTCTTCGCTCTCGCCGATAAAACGCTCGATAACATCGCAACTGATCGGCCAAAAACTTCGCAATTGCCACCGAAGAATTCAAAAACAGCCACTGTTCCGCCTTTCGGGTCGTGTAAACAGCCTCAAACTGATTAAAAACATCTTGATAAAAATCAAACACTTCACCTTGTCCATGAATCTCCGCTTTGATTTGTAAAAATCTTTTTACCTCCAAAGAAAACCCAACATACTCTGGAAGCTGTTCATTAAACGTTTGTAATCGTTTCCTTTTTTCTTCTGCTTTTGCTCTAACACGTTCTCTATCACTTTTCTGTTGGATCATAACTGCCGGTTTTAGCTCAACTTTCTGCTCAATTACAACCTCTGACCCCGGTTCAACCACATCACAAGCATCACCAGAAATCGCCACCGCCACCTTGAGTGGTTTGATAACTTTAAACCATTTATTAAGTTCCAGATGAAACAACCCAACAAACAGTTTTCGCCTGATTATCAGTTGATCATAAATCTGCTCCAATGAAATTTGCCGGTTGTCATGAGTATGTTGATATCCAAACTGATCATCACACACCAATTGATATCGCCCAAAATGATCTTCGTCCGATGTCAAATAAAACTTAAGCTTTCCATTCTGCACCACAACCATCTCCCGATCAACCACCCAGAATTCCCATTGCAACCGATCATCCGCTTCAACCGGCCAGACATATCTTTGAGCTTGAACCAAAACTTCATGCAAATATCTAAGTATAGACAAAGGATCATTTTTACGTGAATTCTTGAATTTTTCCAGAAAAAAAGTACCAATTCGCCTAAGTTTATCTTGTGATAATTCAATCCAACATTCATCACAAAAACCAACAAACAAATACCCGCCTTCACCTTCAGTCAATCTTTTAACTTTCCCCGGCAAGATACAATCCTCCACCAAGCGTCCATATTCACCCATATCATAACATGACACAACTTCGCCTTCAGTAAAAAACTGATCCAAAACTTTCATCCGTTCAAACATCAAAAAACCACAAATAATATTGTTTCCCCTCAAAACACATTTCCAAGTCTTGTTAAAATACTTATGCTTTAACCGACTCCTTGCCTGCTGATAATTTATGAACGTATTCAGATTGAGCATCAAAACATTGGTAAAGATATCAAGAAAAATCACCATATTATCTTTCGATACAAACAAACCTTGATCAGTATAAATCACCAGCTTCTTAAAAATAACCAATTCAACAGGTGACAACGCACAAATCTGATTGATCACTTCGAGATCAATATCATCCATTATATCCCCCTTTTTGTGGATTTTATCCAGTAGTATAAAACAAAAACTCACATTTGTCAATCAAACAAAAAAACTGAGTTATTACCCAGTTTTAATTTCTTCAACCCCACTTCTCCACCAAGGATTTGCCAATGTATCATGAATAAAAATCATACAAAAACTACATTCATCTGGTTCAATTACTCTATCTGAAAATAACGGCGGGGATGCATTTGGCCAAAATTGAACCAAGGGACTAAATTCATCTTCAATCGCTCCAACAATTATCTTTACCAATTGAGGAAAAGTCTTAACTGTTGAATTAATATCAACTCTAACCTTATCCAAAAATGACTCCACCGCTACCTTCAACTCTGTCTTTCGTCCATTACCGTCAAAAGATTTGACATATAGTCTACCATCATAAGACTCCAACGCAATTCTCTTTTGAGTCATATAGTCAAAGACCGAACTTCTCTGCCCTTTTGGTGCACCCGTCGCCCCAAAAAATAACACTATTTCTCTTTTTCTACCCATCGATAATCCCCTCTTCCTGAAGTTTTTTCCACCAAATATTCTGTTCCGAATCTTCAACATAAATCAAACTGGCATTATATTCATCCGGACCATGCTCTCGCGCCCAGAATAATCCCAGATCAACAAAATTAAAATCCACTTCAACCCCGGATTTTTCAATCATCTCAACCAAGACCTGGTTTATACCAGTTAATGTCCAAGTTTCAATCCTACTCATCCATTCCGCCATAAAATTCATAGCAAATAGACGACAATTCACCGGTTCCATTTCACCTTCGATATCACGCAAAGAAATCACGCCACATTCCAAGTCAACATCAAAAACCATTTTATAGCTGTATCCAATCACCGGCCAGTCGCTACCAAATCTTTCACGTTGATATCGACCATAATTAATATAAAACGATTTGACTCCTTGTGACCTCATCTTCGCCTCCCAACCTCTATGGATGTGATAAATCCAATTTACCACAAATATATTTTTTGGCAAACAAAAAACTGAGAAATTTCTCAGCTAAACATCATCAATCCTGCAACTCAGACATTCTCCGCTGAAGCTCAGCCACACGCCGCTAAAACAAATTTCGATTATCCCCTGAGCCCAGTAGTCCTCGTAGCCATTCAACCTACTCAATCAAAGCACCGCTTGGAATGTACTGTTCATCAAACAACACCTTGTCTGGCCACATCTGATCAGTGACAGCCACGCAATAATCATAACTTCGCCGCTCAGCAATCTTGAGACAAAAAGTGAATCCAAAATGAGCAAACCAGGCCTTCAGAGCATCACCCAAACTCGGCCACTTGGACTGATTCAAGAAATACTGCAACCTCTTGGCCACACCATCATAAGGCTTCACATCTCCAACTGCAATAACTCGATTGGGCTTTCGAAGATCCTTGACCTGCACAAACCAACAATCCTCTGGCGTCAAGTCAAAATCAAAAACAACAATAGTCTGATCAAATTCCACATCTCCAATATCAGGCAGCTGACCAGCTTTGACCAACTGTTCATCACCCACCGTCAAAAGCAATGAATAATGGTATGTATAACGTCGCATATCTCCCTCCTTTGGGGGGTCGTTGTGAACATAAAATTATACGGCAATATCATACTTTTGTCAACCTTATTTTACCAACAATTTCTCTTGCAAAAATATTACTTTATGCTATAATTAGGGTGTAAATAGCCCTTGGGGGCTTTTTAAGATAGTTTTATCACTAATTTTAGACAAATATAAACATTACAAAACTCTTATAGTTTTAGCAATTTTTGTATTTTATTAAGCTTTTTATAAATTATTATTTCCAATAGTTACCTAAAAGCTATATTAGTAGTATTCGTAACTATTAATATATCCGTAATATATGACTTTAAAAAACAACCGACTGTTCAATTATCTCAAAGAATCACGAACTGAGCTAAAAAAAGTTACTTGGCCAACCAAAAAAGAAACCACCAAGTACACCTTTATTGTAATTGTGATTTCTCTTGCAGTCGCCGCCTTCCTTGGCGGATTGGACTTCGTATTTCAATATTTATTGGGACTGGTGATCTAAATCAATTCCTCAATTAGCTATCTTGCTAATTAACTAACTTGCTAATTACCTAATTATATATGCCAAAACAAAGTTCCGAACGCGGCAAACGGTGGTATGTGATTCACACTCAAACTGGTCACGAAGAAAGTGTGGCTGAAAATTTGAGACAGCGTATCGAATCCATGGATATGGAAGACAAGATCTTCGGTATCATGATCCCAACCGAGAAAAAAATCCGCATTAAAAACGGAAAACGAAAAACCATGACTGAAAAGATTTTCCCCGGATATGTTTTCGTCGAAATGATCGTCACCGATGACTCTTGGTATGTTGTTCGCAACACCCCAAACGTTACCGGTTTTATTGGCACCGGTACGATTCCTACTCCGATTTCTGATCAAGAGATTCAAACCTTACAAAAACGAATGGGAGTTGATGAGCCAACTGTCGATATCGAATTGACCCCAGGCACCCCAGTCAAAATCATTGATGGTCCATTCAAAGACTATGAAGGTCGTATTGATGATGTCGACCAGACTCGAGGCAAGATCAAAGTGGCCGTAACCATGTTTGGCCGTGAAACACCGATTGAACTTGATCCATTACAAGTCCAACAGCTATAATTCGTTCCAGCGTCTTTTCCCCATGCTTACAAGACGTTAGAATTACCATTCTAATTAGTTTTAATTTTATTAAATAAAACAATCTGGTTCACATTCAAGTGTGCTTCTAATCAGCTTGTAATCACTAACCACTAACAGCTAATAACTATAAGCTAAAAGCTATTAAATGATATGGCCAAGAAAATAACAACTCAAATTAAACTTCAAATCCAAGCCGGCCAAGCCAACCCAGCTCCACCAGTAGGTCCAGCTCTAGGTCAGCATGGTTTGAATATTCAAGAATTTTGCACCAAATTTAATGATGCCACCAAAGATCGAATGGGAGACATTGTTCCGACTGTAATTACCGTGTATGAAGATCGTACTTTTAGCTTCATCACCAAAACCCCTCCAGCTTCATCACTAATTTTGAAAGAATTAAACTTAAAAAAAGGTTCGCAAAAACCTTTGACCGATAAAGTCGGCAAATTGACCAAAGACCAATTACGAAAAATCGCTGAAATCAAATTAACCGACCTGAATACCAACGATATTGACCAAGCAGCCAAGATTATCGCCGGTACCGCTCGTCAAATGGGCATTGAAAGTGAAGAAATCTAACGCTATTATTTATTATTTATCAATTTAAGTGGGAGTCCTGGGCTTGTCGAAGGGCCGAAGGACGCTCGCACCACAACTGCCTGAAACTTGACTGACAATATTTCACTATTGCAATATTTCACTACAAAACTTCATGCAGAAAAACAGTATGTCAAAACATTCAAAACGCTTTGCTGATGTGACCAAGCAAGTTGACAAAGAAAAAGTCTACACCATTGAAGAAGCCGTTGAACTCTTAAAAACCACCGCCACCGCAAAATTTGATGAATCATTTGAAGTTCATTTCCGATTAGGCATTGATCCTAAAAAAGGTGAACAACAAATTCGATCTACCGTTATCCTGCCACACGGTATTGGAAAAAAAACTCGAGTAGCTGTCTTTGCTAGCGGCGACAAAGCCAAAGAAGCCAAGGACGCTGGAGCTGACCTTGTCGGCGAAGATGATCTAATCCAAGAAATCAAAAAAACCGGTAAATGTGACTTTGACGTTGCCGTTGCCACTCCAGATATGATGAAAAATTTGGCTGTAATCGCTAGAACTCTTGGACCAAAAGGTCTAATGCCTTCACCCAAAAATGAAACCATTACTACCAACATCAAAAAAACCGTTGAGGAATTGAAAAAAGGTAAAATTGCTTTCAAAAATGATGACACCGCCAACATCCATCAAGTCATCGGCAAAGTTTCATTTGATTCAGCCCAGATTATCCAAAATTATTATGCCTTCATTGAAGCTTTGGAAAAAGCTAAACCAGAAGGTAGCAAGGGTACTTACATCAGATCAATCAGCATGACAACGACCATGGGCCCTGGGTTGAAAGTTGAACACAAAAAAGCTTAATCTTTTGGTTAGCAGACTTTAGTCTGCAGTTTACCTTCAAAATAAAAAATCGTGTCATACTGAGGCTCTCGAAGTACGACGCGATTTTTTAATATTAAAAAAAGCTGACTTTTATCAGCTACCTTTTTATTTTCGTCTTCTGGCTTCAGCTCCGGAAACAAACAAATTAAAATGCTGGCAATCTGGAGGCAGTGAAACATCCGCCCCATTCCGACAAATCAAAAACTGAGTATAATCATCCAGAACCTCAGGCTTTACTTCTTTCCTGTGAACACTACTCACCAAATCAACAGTTCTTCCTAGGCTAGCCCCCCATTCATACATTTGTCGATTCAAATCTCTCAATCTGGTAACCGCCGAAAGATCATCATCAGACATTTCCACCACTTTTACAATCTCCACATCAGGCGACACACATGACTCACATGGATAATCTTCAACCAACACTTGCTGCCCCGGCGGCAGACTTGAATTAAATCCGAGATGAACATCTACGTTCCTCATAGCAAATCTTGATGGGACATTGATCAAGACCAGTCTCGTCGGAAAATGAATCCCATTCAAATCTGATTTTGAGGTATGCATTTTTACTAAAAACACTTGCATATCTTCCCCCCTTCCCTCGTGGTGGTAAACTAACTTGATCATACCTTATAATAATCTACTTCTTTTGTCAATTTTCCTCAAAATTAACTTAAAATCTAATCCACACCCCCAGTTTTGCTCTTGGGTTGCTATCTGCTAAAATAAAGGAACAACAAAACAAAAGTAAATTAGTAAATCAGTAAACTAGCAAGTTAGTTTTCCCAACTAATTAACTGATTATCTAATTAACTACTTCACTACACCATGACCCAATTTGACCAACAATACAAAGACGCCATCCTAAGAATCATGAATGAAGGCTTTGAAGAAAAGAATGAGCGAACCGGCCACAGTACCAAGATAATTCCTGGATTAACTTTTGAGTTAGATCAAGGTTTTCCCTTACTTACATTACGCAAAATACCGATCAAAATATTTGTGGCCGAACAAATATGGTTCATCATGGGCAGCAAAAATCCTGATGATTTTGTCAACAAATTTACCAAAATTTGGGAAGACTTCACCGAAGCCGACGGAACCATTCCAGCTGCTTATGGCCATCGCTGGCGCAGTGCTTTTGGTCGAGATCAGCTGGGTTTACTGTTACAACATCTTGACGATAAACCAGGCTCTCGCCACGGTGTAGTCATCACCTGGGATCCGCGTGAAGACGGCTTGGGCAATCCTGACGCCAAAAAAAATGTCCCCTGCCCTTACACGTGGACCGCCAATATCATCGGCAACAAACTTCATATTCACAGCATTGTCCGCAGCAACGATATGATGCTTGGCTGTCCTCATGATGTCGCTGGCTTTGCCACACTCCAATGTATTCTTGCTGCCAGATTGGGTGTCCAACCAGGCAAACTGACTCACTCAATCAGCAATGCCCATATTTACGACACTCACTACCAACAAGCCTGGGAACTGGTCGAACGAAACAACAATCATCCCCCGATATTTTTTGAAGCTCAACCTGATTATTTTTCCCGAGCCGAACAAGGCGATGAAAAATTAGTTCACGAAATTGTTTCCCGATTGGATCAACAATACAACCCAATGCCTTCAATCAAAGGCATGAAAATCGTCCTCTAAACTCCCTAATTACTAATTACTATTTACTCTTTACCTATATATGAAAACAAGAGTCATAATGGTCATGTCATCAGATGGCGTCATTGCCAAAGACGCTAATCACAACCCCGTCGAATGGACCTCAAAAGAAGACCAACAATTATACAAAGAAACCACCAAAGAAGCCGGAGTCATGATTTTCGGCCAGAGCACCTATGACGCCATTGGTATGCCACTTCCCGGCCGCCTGAATATCGTTTTGACAAAAGAAGATCGGACCGATCAGCCCGGTCTACTCGAACACAAACAAGGTGATCTCCGAGCTATTCTTGACGAATTGGCTAAACGTGGTTTTGAACTTGTAATTATTGGTGGCGGAACTTTTGTAAATTCCAAATTTCTGGAAGCTGGTTTAGTTGATGAGATTCAACTGACCATTGAACCCAAACTTTTTGGTTCTGGTTTACGTGTCTTTGACCAAATTAACATTGATCACGACCTGGAATTACTCCAATTACAAAAGCTAAATGACCATACGATTAATGTTCTTTATAGAATAAAAAAAGAAGCTGTTTAAGCTTCCACACTATTTTACGGATTTTCCGCCTGAGATTGGGTTGCAGCCAATTGCTGCTCCATTTCCTGAATTTCCAGATCCTTCCCTATATCAGCAGAAAGAATTTGATAATCCTTGGAAAATGACGAAAAACTGGAAACATTGTACTGCAAATCCTGCCGAAACAGACCTTCTCGCTGATCTTTCCGCTGAATCCGATAATTGATGTATCGGAATCGAGCCAAAAACTTCTTCAACTCTGCATTATTGGTATAAAAAACCGTTCCAAAAGTTGTCTTCCCAATCAGCCCGCGCTGCACCGACCAACGCCGGGACCAACCACGAGTCATATCCACCGTCTCGGAATACGTCAATACCACAAAATCATAACCCTTTTTTTTCAAATTACCCATAACTCGACCAATATGAAGATACTTACCGACATACGTGTAAAGCACACCCTTCCACTTTCCTAGACGAACTTCTGTCTTGTAAGCCATTTTCACCCTTCCTTCTCCTTTGAGTTACCAAACATTATACCACATTAAAATAATAAAGTCAATAGCAAATCGCATCCCAACTCCATGTTGCAATTCCTTATTAATAATAATCATTAACCCTATGTCAATCCTTACCAGACATGAAATTCAACAAAAAATCAATAACAATCAACTGATTATTGAACCGGCCCTTGATGAATACCAAATGCAACCGACATCAATTGATTTGCGTATTGGTTGGAGTTTTTATATCCCTTATACTTGGAAATTCACCGACAAAGGCCGAGTCGCGGTTGTAGCCGACTATATGGACTATTCAACCACCCACGAAAACTTTCAGCTAATCAAACTAAAAGCCGGCCAATACTTTGAAATTCTACCAGGTGAAATGATTCTCGCCTCCAGTTTAGAAAAAGTCGGCATGAGCGGCAAACTCTGCGGCGTCCTTCATGCTCGAAGTTCCGCCTCTCGCCGAGGACTATCAATTGAAAGCGGCCTCGTCAACCCTCATTATTCAGGCCAGCTAACCATTCCCATCATCAACCAATCTCACCATGTACTCAAAATATACCCGGGTGAAAGACTCTGCCAAATGATTATCCACGAATTACAAACAGACACCTCAACCGAAGAAGCTGAGAAACATGGTCTTGATGCTTCAAAATACGATCAAACTACACCATATGGATTAACCAGTAAACTGGACTCACATGCCGAAATTGATATTCTTAAAATAGGCAACCTTGACGAACTCAAAAAAAAAACAATAACTCCAACGCCTGAAATTGAACCAAACACCAAAGTTGAATATCCATATTTGCCGGCTGACCGTCATTTTAAATTTGTTGATCTCAATAATCCTTGGATGATCGAAGCTCGCAAGGCAGCTGAAGAACGAGTCGCTTGTTCTTGGTGGCCAACTGGCGCAGTTCTAGTCAAAGATAATCAGCTTATTGGCCGAGGCTCCAATGCCGGTCGCTTTGTCCCCCTCTGCCCAAGATACAAAAACAATTGTCCAACCGGCACCGGCTATGAATTGTGTAAAAATGACTGCCTTCAAACATCTCATGCTGAAGTGTCTTCCATTGACGACGCCATTGCTCTCAATCATAACCCAGAAGGCGCCGATCTCTATTTATTCGGACACTGGTGGGCCTGCGAAGATTGTTGGAGCCATATAATTGACGCCAAAATAAAAAACGTCTTTCTGGTCCAAGATGCGCACCTAATTTTTACTCGAGAAAAACGTGTTGCTTTGATGAAAACAATTGAAGCCCGCTTGACCAACAATGAAGTTATTCAACCGGTAGATATTCATTGGGAAATCTAACCCCAATTACAATTTACACATTTCAAACAGCTATCTTATGAAACTAATCCTCGGCTTCACCGGTCAGATCGCCAGTGGCAAAGGCACTGCTTGTGATTATTTGATAAAAAAATACCATGCCGGTTATCATCGTTTTTCCACGCCTCTTTTTGATATTCTAAATCGTATTTATTTGCCGACCGACCGCGATCATCTGCAAAAAACCTCATCTATGCTTCGTGAAACTTTTGGTCAAGAAACGTTAGCCAAAATTCTCAGCCGGGATGTAGAGAATGATAAACATGAAATCATTTGCATTGATGGCATCCGTCGACCGCAAGACATCCAAGAACTCAAACAGTTCGATGGTTTTGTTTTGATTCATATCTTTGCCGACATGAAAAAACGCTTTAACCGCATAACCAAAAGAAATGAAAAAGTTGACGACCAAAACAAAACATTTGAGGAATTCAAACAAGATCACCAAAAAGAAGCTGAACTGCTGATCCAAACCGTTGGGGAAAATGCTGACGTTCAAATTGACAATAATGGCGAGATTGATAATCTGCACCTTGCCCTGGACAAAATAATTTCAGAGTATAAACAATCATAATTATGGATCTTCTCATAAAACGAATGGACAAAACCCTTCCGCTTCCAGAGTTTCAAACCTCTGGTTCGGTTGCTTTTGATTTGTACTCTAGAGTGGAAACCATTATTGATCCTCATAGTATTGAATTGATTCCTGTCAACCTAATTATCAAAGTCCCTGCCGGCTACATGCTACTAGTTGCTTCGCGCAGCAGCACGCCAAAGAAAAAAGGTATTATGTGTGCCAACAGTATTGGCGTCATCGATCAAGATTTTTGCGGCGAAGAGGATGAAATTCGTTATGCAGCTTACAACTACACCGCCAGATCCATCACCATTCCCCGCGGCGAAAGAATCGGGCAAGCAATTTTAGTTAAAATCGAAAAGCCAAATCTAACTGAAACCAATCAAATGAACCCAGAATCGCGAGGCGGCTTTGGCTCAACCGGATAAACACAATGATCTCAATTGACACAATCAAACAAAACTTCTTCCCAGAAAAAATAAATGCTATTCGGCATTCTGAATATGAATTTTTGTTCCGAGACACCATAGAATTCATTCTGGAACAACATCAAAAATTATCCACAGAAATAACTGATAATACCATCACCGATTTGCTTTTTCCTCTCGCCTATCACCCAGATTTTATCCTTAGCCCTGAATCAATCAATCACTCACAGTATTCTGATTATCTCAATCAATTCACCCCTCCACATAAACCCAGTAGGCCGGAAACAAAAATCATCAACCATCCTGAGGAAGAAACTGACCTGGTCCGAATTCTCTTTCAACGATTTACCACCAGCAGTTATGAAACAATTATAGAAAGACAAAAAATGTTCACTCTGGAACAAAAAGAAAACATCCAAAGTCAATATTTCATTCTAAACCAATCATTTCCTGAGCTCGATTTTTTATCATACACATTTGAAGCTGCTTTGGATTTCAATTCTCTTCAAAAATTAAAAAAACATTCCTTTCAAGCGTTTATTACCCTACCAATCATACCCACTCATGGATATTACACACCAGAGACAATCATCAACTCCGGGCTTCTCAGTACCTATGTTATGACGATGAAAAAAACTCTTGATGCCTTTTACAAAATCTCTGGCGAGTTATCCACACACGCCTGTTATCTTTTACCTATTGCATTTAACCACAAAGTAATATTTACTATTAATATAAATCAATTATTAAAAATAAATAGTCCCTTAATTGATGAATTATGGCCACTGGTCAAAAAAGCCACCCCTACAATTTATCACAACATTCAAAAATTAAAACAAAACTATGAGACCCAATAAACTTGTCCGTGATCTCGTCCCCCAAATGATCGAAGATAATGGGGATGAAGCCATCACTAAAATTTTGGAACAAGAAGAATACTACGAAGCATTGAAAGCAAAATTAAAAGAAGAAGTTGAAGATTATTTAGAAAGTGACGACCCTGAAGAGTTGGCCGACATTATTGAAGTCATCCACGCTTTGAGTGATTATCATCAAATGACCATCGAAGATATTGAGAATATGCGAAAAACCAAACTGGAAGAACGTGGCGGTTTTGCCGAACGCGTTTACCTGGTCGAAGTAATAGAAAACTAAAAAAATTTTTAATCAAATAAAAAGGAGGCTAAACTTCCTTTTTATCTATGCAAAAACAAACAGGAAAATTTATTGTCATTGACGGTACTGATGGCAGTGGCAAAGCCACTCAAACCAACATTTTGGTCGAAAAACTTCGAGCCAAAGGTCTTGAGGTTGAAAAATTAGATTTCCCGAGATACGGTGAAAAAAGCGCTGGTTTAGTTGAAGAATATTTAAATGGGAAATTCGGTACCGCCGAAGAGGTCGGCGCTTATCGTGCTTCCATTTTTTACGCCGTCGATCGTTTTGCTGCCGCCAACCAAATTAAGGAATGGTTAAACCAAGGCAAGATAATTATCAGCAATCGCTATGTTTCATCCAACATGGGTCATCAAGCGGGAAAAATACAAGAACCGATTGAACGAGACAAATTTCTGGCTTGGCTTCATCATCTTGAATATGAACTTTTTGAGATTCCTCAACCAGACATCAACGTCCTCCTCTACATGCCGCCACACATCGGCCAAAAATTAGTAGATCAAAAAGGTCACCGAGATTATGTTGGTGGTGAAAAACGAGATATTCATGAAGCAGACCTCAATCATCTTCGCGACGCGGCTGAAGCCTACAAATATGTTGCTGATAAATACAGTTGGGATATTATTGATTGCGCACCTGGAGACAAACTTCGCACCATTGACGATATTTCACTTGATCTTTGGCGTCTTGCAGCCTCACATCTCAACCTTGGCACGCCAACGCCAAACACTCCTCTGTCTTCTGATATTCGTCCCACAAAAAATCAAACCGGTGTCCTTGAAGTTGTCTGCGGATCAATGTTTGCCGGCAAAACTGAGGAACTACTTCGACGATTAAAACGTTCGGTGATTGCCAAAAAATCAGTCAAACTGTTCAAACCATCACTGGATACTCGTTTTAGCGAAACTCATGTTGTCAGCCACGACAACAACCAGATGGAATCCATCATCATCAACAAAGCCGAAGACATACTCAAGCATTTGGATCACAACACCGATGTCATCGGCATCGACGAAGCCCAATTCTTTGATGACAAACTGCCTCAAATTTGTGATGATCTGGCCAATCTTGGTTTCAAAGTCATCGTTGCCGGCCTGGACACCACCTTTGATAGCCGACCATTCGGCCCCATGCCTGAGCTCTTGTCCTTGGCTGAGAAAGTAACCAAACTCCGAGCCATTTGCTCTGACTGCGGTGCCGATGCTGTCCGAAACCTTCGCAAGTCTAACACCCAAGAAACTATTGGTATCGGTGGCAAGGATGAATACAAACCTCTGTGTCGCAAATGCTTTAACCAGAACAGATAAAAATTAAATAAAAAAAGATACTCAAGTTTGAGTATTTTTTATTATCTCTTTCTAGGCCTTTTTCCACCTACACCCGCCGCACAAACACAAGTTTTGAGCCTCTCAAGCGTACTTTTAAGCCCCCAATAGTTATCGATTTCACTCACTAATTCCGCCAATTGATAACCGCCATAAGTTTCAAACCTTAGAAATGCCATATTTTTGAAAAATTCATCAACAAACTTAGGATAACCAAGTGAATCGTATCTAAACTTGCCCAAAATCATTCTCAACTGATTCATAAATCTCGGAGACCCAGCCAAACGACGCCGATAGTATCTCTTGACCACATCATTGAACTCACCAATTAAAACCTTCAAACTTTCCGGCATAAACTGATCTTTGAATTCAAAATATTCGTTGCGGTCAATAACCCACACAACCAAATAATCCACTATCGTATGCATCGACTCCCATCGTTTACCCTCAATTTTCTCACGCTGCAATGTAATGTAAATGGTTTCAATCAAAGCATTAACAATGGCCAAAACCCCATCCGAATCACTCTCCAGCATCAAAAATGTACTCTTCGGATAATCTGCTTCTACCACTTGCTCAAAAATAAAGTCTGACGTCGATTTTAATTTAGCATCAAACAACTCCTCTGTATCACTGAGTAAAATATAATACTTAACAATCGCTTGAATTAATCTAACGCGTTGAAGCTCTTCACCTTTTACCCAATTTGGAATTTTTCCTTTATCCAACCACTCCAACCAAGTTGCCCAATAAACATAATCTTCAGGATCGACTGAAATGTCTTTGAGCAAATCCAAGCTCAGTCCCATATTATCACCAATTAGTTCAACACATATTGAATCAACTAAAGGCAAGGCTTTTTGCACATCAGCATAAACCATTTGAGAATCTCGGTCTGTCATAAGCACCTCCCTCAAGCACATTACTGCTTGAAGCCATGAGCAGCCTCTCGACTACCAAGTTGTGGGATGTCTGGACTCTCACCCAGACCAAATACATTATCACAAACAATTAACTTTGTCAATCTCAACCAAGTTTTTACAAACCATTCATTCACTCACCAAATTTTTGTAAAAAACATTAACTATTCATCATTTTGTAAAATCAAAAAAACACACCTTTTAGATGTGTCTATACTTTAATCAGATCAAACAACTCCAGTCCACCTTGACGTTCTGCCCACATGAAAAACAAATTTTTCAAAATTTCAATTCCGACAAAACCAACTTTCCTTCCTGAAAAGCCATGCCCCGCACCTATTGATTGATCGTTTTTCAACTTAATGTTGATCTGGAGAGCTCGAAGATCCTCCAACAAACGGACAAAATACTTTAAACCGTTTGCATTATCATCACCACAATAATGAAAAATCACTCGATAAAACATCTTGATTGTCTTCAACAGCCGGTCAGTGACCTTTACCAAACCAGACTTTTCATCTTCAAATTTTATCTCAACTCGCTCACACCGACCGACCACAAACACAATCAGCTTATTGATCACCAAGACCGCCTCTTCAACACCATCAATTACATTGTTGCTAACAATATATGTCGCCGACTCAATCATACCAGCAAACAATGCAATCAAAGCCTTTTCTTTATCAAATTTAAACAGTCCAGGTTGGCCAAAATCAACACCCGTATTTCGTCGGTCATCATAAGCACGAACAAAATCAATGATCACATTCATTACTTCAAGTGCTTGTTGCCAACTATTGGCCATGAGTAGCAGATGCTTGAAATATACCTGAAGCACCACATATGACTCCCGATCATGATCATATGGAGACAAAAATTGACTAAGTTCATGAGCAAAATCAATTTCAACACCACCATTGCTATAATTTCGCCAAAAATTAACCACGTCAATAAGGTAAGCCCCACCACGAACAACAGAAATATCATTAAAATCTGTCGCAGCCTGAACCATACATTGACCCAACTCAATTTGCCTTCGCTGCTTGGTCATAACATCATTCATCGTCAGTCTCCTATCCAGACAACTTTCTTCAAAGCTGTCGGCTGTGCAGTCCCTCGACTGCAATTTATGGGTTGTCTGAATCCTCACCCAGACCAAACACGTTATCACGTCAAATATATTATGTCAACCAACATTCCTTACGTAATGAAGCTGTCCCATCAGTAATCATCCGCACTCCGTATATCAAAAAACACATCTTTTAGATGTGCTTACTAATAAACAAACATTGGTCCTGACAACCCTCCTCGAAAAACAATTTCCCCATAATAAAGATACTCGAATCCATCCCCGAATCCAAAATTAATATTTTGCTGGTGCTCACTAAAGTTCAATTGAACAAAATCACCCTGACGATGGAAGCCTGTCGTATCAACCTGAATTTGAACCAAACGATAAGAGCCAGCTGGTACATACAAACCTTCTTCTCCAAAATCAATATCCATAAAATTGCGCTCTGATGACCTGATACCAACTCGCCCTTCAGCCAATACATTATAAGACCCAAAATCCACCACCCGGAAATTCACTTCATCAGTTTCACATTGCGAGCAAAAAGCAAGTAGATACAGCCTAAGTCCATTGTACCTAATTTTTCCGTGTGAATCTGCCGTCAATCTTACTGTAGCCAGATCAAAATACGGCAAAGGAATCAAGAGACCACCTGAAGAACTATGTTCAAAACTGACATACGGACGAGATTCATACACAACATAAGTCGGACTAAGCATCTCATGCCAATTTTCTTCATAATCATTAACCGCCTCAACCCCACTCTGCAAACCATGAGCTCGAACTGAAGTCAATGCTCCGTGCAACTCCATAGCGTTTAATGATCCGTTATAATCTGGAAGCAAATCAACTTTCAAATAAACCCGCCGAATGTTTCCAACATCAACCACCAAATTACTCTGCCAAAGATTAAACCGAGCTAGACCATCAATCGGATATCCTGTCTGTACAAAAACCAAGTCACCAAAATCATTTTCAAGCCACAATGAGAACCGATCAATGGGCAAGGTTTCGCCGTAATTGGTAAAAACCAGCTCATCCAGCACCATAGCTTCATTTTCAGCTACAAAATCATAAACAACCATCACATTATCATCCGTTCCGCTGATCCAAATATAATCAAAACTTGAATTATAATTGATGGGACTCTCAGTTGAAATCTGAACATTAAAAATCCCCGGATCAGAAACATTAATATCTGGCTCTTCAATTGGAAATGGGCTACAACGCGAAGGTGTATTTGCCGCCAAAAAAATAGTCAAACCAATCACCAACCAATGGACACTCTTCATTGTTCCTCCTGGTCTGCTTTTACTGCAGACGTTGTCATGGTTGAGACACCAGAATCACCCTATATTATAACAAAAAATTAACATTTGTCAACCCAGACACTAAAACCTTTAATTATCCCAATAATCATGCTAAAATTAAGTTAAGTTTTATCAAAAAACTTGTAACGTGTATCATGTATCATATGCGTTGTCTTTACATTTAATTCTACACAACAAATGACTGATGAAACATTTCATAATTCATTGAAAAGACTGATGAAAGAATACGCTCATTTGATTTACAAAATATCCAAAAATTTTCCTCGCAAAGAGCTGTTTGGTATATCCAGCCAGATTAGACGCTCATCTCTATCAGTTGCCCTAAATTACGTTGAAGGATATGCCAGAGGTAGAATTAAAGAAAATAAAAAATTTTTAGACATCTCCTACGCTTCATTAAAAGAAGCTGAATTTACCCTCGATTTTGCAAAAGAAGAAGGTTTTGAGATGAATCAAAATGAATATAATCACGCAAAGTCTCTTTCAGATAAAATCGGCGGTATGCTCTGGTCAACAAAAGAAAATATGAAATAAAATCATTATACACGACACAAGCTATACACGCTACACGACACAAGCTACACGATAATTATTAATCGCTAAAAGCTACACGACAATATGAAATACGAAGTCCTGATCGGTTTGGAATTTCATGTTCAAATGAAGACCAAAAGCAAGATGTTTTGCTCTTGCGCCAACGAAGCTGATCACACCAAACCAAACACGAATATTTGTCCAATTTGTCTCGGTCATCCCGGTACGTTACCGACCGTCAACAAAAAAGCCATTAAAATGTCTCAACTGGCCTCATTGGCCTTGGGTTGCAAACTCAATTCTTATATTAAATTTGACCGCAAAAACTATTTTTATCCAGACTTACCAAAAGGCTATCAAATTTCTCAATTTGACAAACCGGTGGCTGAACATGGTGAATTGATCATCAACGCGGTCGCCACTGATGGCTTGACCGGAAGTTTAGAACTCGAAAATGAACTCAAACGAATCGGTATTACTCGTCTTCATATTGAAGAAGACTCAGCCAAATCAATCCACACCAAAGACAAAGAGGCCTCTTTGATCGATTACAATCGTGGTGGAGCACCACTAATCGAAATTGTCACCGATCCTGATTTTTCAACCCCACTTGAAGCCAAAACTTTTGCCCAAGAAATACAATTACTCATGCGTCATTTGGATATTTCTGATGCTGACATGGAAAAAGGCCACCTTCGCTGCGATGCGAACATTTCCCTTCGTCCCAAAGGTGAAACTATTTTATACCCAAAAACTGAAATCAAAAACATCAACTCATTTCGATCTTTGGAAAAAGCTTTAGAATTTGAAATCAAACGTCAAAAAATTCTTTGGGAAGACGGCAAGGCCCCCAAAGTTCAAGAAACCAGGGGTTATGACGACCACTCAGGCGAGACAAAATCACAAAGAACCAAAGAAGGATTCGCCGATTACCGGTATTTTCCCGAACCAGATATCCCACCACTCACTTTTTCAGCCAAAGAATTTTCTGCCCTTGGCACTGAACTACCCGAACTACCACAAGCCAAACGTCTACGATTTTGTCATGAATACACACATACTGGCGAAGAAGCCAAGATAATTACGGGCAATATTCATTTAGCTAATTATTTTGAACAAATTATCTCCGAGTTGCAAGCATGGATATCTACTTCCGAACTAGATTGGGACAAAGAAAAAAATACTTTAATAAAACTGGCCACAAACTGGCTGATCAATAATTTGATTACTCGCTTAGATGAAAAAAATATCAGTTTTGATGATAATAAAATTTCTGCTGAAAATTTTGCCGAATTCATCACTTTACTCCATCAAAAGAAACTGGGTAGCACCAATGCCGTCAAAGTTTTGGACATCATGATTGACAATGGCGCTGACCCGTCAAATGTATTACGAGACTATGGACTTGAACAGGTAGACAACGATGATGAAATAAAAAAAATCATTGACACAGTCATCACTACCTTCCCGGATCAAATCGCCGAATATCAAGCCGGGAAGGAAACCATCATAAAGTTCCTTCTTGGTCAAGTGATGCGAGAATCTCAAGGTAAAGCCGACCCGGAAAAAGCTGAAAATCTTTTAATTGAAAAATTAAAAAAATAACTTGACACAGTATTCTAATTTGATACAATACAAAAAGTCATACTTTTCATACTTATACAACTATGAAGAAAAATACTGATAAACAATTTTTCGGGACTGCCACCATTGGAGAAAAGGGCCAAATTGTCATTCCGAGTGCAGCGAGAAAAAAAATGAAGCTCAACAAAGGTGATCAACTTTTAGTTTTTGGTCCTCACGATGAAATGATTGCCCTAGTGAAACTTTCTGAAATTGAAAATATCATCACCGGCCTGTCAGAAAAACTAAATTCCATCAGTGACTCAATCAAAAAAAAGAAAAAATAATTTAATTCCCTATTAAAAACGACTACTAAGACTCTTTTCCCATGCATTCGTAGTATTTGTTTTATTCTGCGCCATAGGCGCACCCGTCCTCCGGCCTGGTAAATTCGTAACTATGAAATTTCTGCTCAAAAAACTTTGGTGGTTAATATTAATTATCGTCGTTATACTGATAATTGTTTTTGTTTCTACTTCAAATAAACCTAAAGTCGAGTACTCTACTGCAATTGTTGAAAAAGGCATACTGGAACAAACGGTCGACGCCACCGGTTCAGTCGAGGCTGCAGTCGACATTGACCTTCACTTTCAGACCAGCGGTCAATTGATCGAAAATTTAGTTCGCATTGGTGATCAAGTAAAGCGAGGTGACAGTCTGGCCATACTCAAAGGTACCAAAAACCAATATCAACTTGACCAAGCTGCCGCTAACCTTAATCAAGCTCAAGCAAATCTACAAAAAATTATCGCTGGCGCCAGCCCGGAAGATATTAATGTTTCGCAAAAAACCGTTGATCAGGCTTATGTTGCCTACAAAAACGCTGAAAATAATTTGATCATTCTCAGTCTAAAAGCTGATAGTGACTTGGCCGCTTCTTATGAAGCGCTAGTCAAAGCCCAAGCAGATCTCAATGAATCCAAACAAAGCTTGGGTGACACCCAAAATGATCAAAACCAAGCGGTGATCAACTATACCAACCTAGCTTTAACCAAAACTGCCATTGCTCTAGCTGACTCTGAAGTCGCTCTAGGCAAAGCCAAGGAAATAAAAGAAGACGCCAATTCCAGTTACTTTGGTTTGGCTGACCCCCAAGCTCTAAATGATGAATCACTGTCATATGCATTAGCCAAAAATTTAATTAGCACCGCTCTATCTCAACATAAAGCCACTACCATTAATTCTGATCCAGAAACCATCACCAACACAATCAACGCTGCCATCAATGCTGTATCAGCCACCCATAATGAAATAAGCAACCTTTATCAAGTAATGGTCTATACATATCCGTCAAGCAACTTAACCTCCACAGATATTTCAACCTACAAAACAGCTATTTCCACTCAATTATCTACGGTCGCCGCTGACCTCTCCACCCTCCAAACTGCCAGACAAAATTTACTTGACACTCGCTTAGATCGAAATTCCAATTTAAATACTTATGACGCCAATGTAGTCTCAGCTGAACAAGCCCTAGCTATTGCTGAAGCCAACTATAATTCTGCCTCTGCCACCAATGACTCATCTATTTTGTCAGCTGAAAATCAAGTCAATACGACAAAAGCTGCCTGGGAACTAACCATCGCTCAACTGGAACTAAAAACCGCCCCAGCCAGATCATATGATGTCACATCTTATCAAGCGCAAGTCAACAATTTAGCCGCTGCTTATAATCTAGCCAAAGAAAACTTTGAAGACACCAACCTCAAAGCTCCAATTGACGGCATTATTAGCAAAATTAACTTTGATCCGGGTGAAAATGTCTCAGCAACTGAAACGGCTGTCTCATTGGTCAATGACAATGGCTATAAAATCTCTGTTGACATTTCCGAAACTGATATTACAAAAATCAAACTTGAAAATAAAGTTGACATTACTCTCGACGCTTTTGGCGATGATATAATGTTCACCGGTTATGTCTCTGAAATCGAACCAGCTCAAACGGTCATTCAAGATGTTATTTATTATCGCGTCACAATTTTATTTGATGAAATAGAACAAGACATAAAACCAGGTATGACTGCCAATGTAACCATTCACACGGCCACTAAAAACAATACACTATATATTCCTCGTCGTGCTGTCCTAGACAAAGACAATAAAAAAATCGTTCGAGTCCTTGATGGTGACAAAATTCATGAAGTTGAAGTCCAAATTGGCTTACGAGCAGACAATGGCTTGATCGAAATAATTTCCGGATTAGAGGAAGGTGAAACAATTGTTACTTTTATCAAAGAAGAATAAACAAATTACACTAATCATTTCAATTACACTAATCAATCTAAACAATTTTCAGCCTAAAAATACCAACCGTGATCATTGAAACCTAACCATCAATTAGACCTATTAGATAAATTCGGATTTAGATTAATTTTCTTATGACCGAGTTAATAAAAGTTCAAGATCTCAAAAAACAATATGAAAATGATGAAATAGTCACCAAGGTTCTTCATGGTGTCTCTTTTAGTATAAAGCAAGGTGAATTCGTAGCGATTATGGGACCGTCTGGGTCAGGCAAGTCAACTTTGATGCACATTCTGGGTTTCCTAGACCAACTCACAACCGGAAAATACTTTTTTAAAAATAACGACACATCAAACCTGTCAGACGATCAAATGGCTGAATATCGTAATTTCGAAATTGGTTTTGTGTTTCAAGCCTTCAATCTTTTACCTCGAACCTCAGTTTTTGATAATGTAAAATTACCACTAACCTATGCCAAAAATCCTGGAGATATAAATGACAAGGTAAAAAAAGCCATTGAAGCCGTTGACCTCACTCATCGTACCAACAATCTATCCAATCAATTATCTGGCGGAGAAAAACAGCGCGTGGCAATCGCCAGAGCCCTTGTCAATGACCCGGCCCTTATTTTTGCCGACGAACCCACCGGCAACCTTGACTCAAAAACAGGTGGCCAAGTCATGAGAATTCTTCAAAACCTCAACAAACAAGGAAAAACTATCATCTTGGTTACACATGAGAAATATACAGCCGAACATGCTCGAAGAATTATCAAAATTCGTGATGGCCTGATCGAAAGTGATTTCAAGGTAACTAATCATATTGAAATAAACGATGGTGACGAATTACTCAAATAACATCACCATACATTGATCAATTTCTTGAAGCTAATTACAACCAGTTATGATCATCATCGATACCATCAAAATGTCCCTAAAAAACTTGCGCGTCAATAAAATGCGCTCTTTTTTGACCATGCTGGGAATTATTATCGGTATTTCTTCAGTTATATTAATTACATCATTAGTCGCCGGAGCTGAAAGTTTGATTGTCAACCAAATACAGGGCATCGGCACCAACCTAATCGCTGTTTTACCTGGAGCTTCAGATGAAGATGGACCTCCGGCCGCTCTTTATGGCATCGTAATTACCACTCTCAAAGATAGTGATGTCGAAGCGATCAAGGAGCGAGTTCCCCATATCACCGCCGGGTCTTCATATGTGACATCAACCGAAATTATTTCCAGCGGCAACCAAAAAGCCACCGTATCCATGTTTGGTGTTGACTCTGACTATCCCAATATTAGCGAAACATCAGTCGATATTGGTCATTTTTTAACTCCAGAAGACAAAGGCTCAACGGCTAGAGTCGTTGTTCTCGGCTCCCAAGTTGCCGAAGAACTTTTTAATAGTCAAATTGCAGTTGGTCAAAAAATTAAAATAAAAAACGACCCATACTCAATCATTGGAGTAATGAAAAGCCAAGGAACAGTTGGATTTCAAAATGTCGATAATGCAATTTTCATCCCAATCACAACCGCTCAAAGAAAAGTTCTCGGCATTAACCACATTGGATTTGCACGATTCAAAATAGACCATCAAGACAATATTCCCGAAGCCTCCATTCAAATTGAAGAACTTCTACGCGATCGTCACAATATATCAAATCCAACAGAAGATGATTTTACCGTCAACAACACTGAAAACGCTTTGGCCATTTTAGATACTGTCACCGGAGCTCTGAATTTATTCTTGGTCGCCATCGCCGGGATATCGTTGATTGTTGGAGGCATTGGTATCATGAACATCATGCTGGCCGCCGTAACGGAAAGAATTCGTGAAATTGGTTTACGCAAAGCTGTCGGAGCCACCAGCTCAAATATCACGACTCAATTTTTGATCGAAACTATTATTATTACATTTGTTGGTGCTATTATCGGCATGCTAATTGGAACTTTTATCGCTTTTTTAATTTCACTTGGAGTCAACGCTCTGGGTTATGATTGGGATTTTGTAATTACACCCGTTTCAATCATCATCTCAAGTCTGTTTGCCATCATTGTCGGTCTATCTTTTGGAGTCTATCCAGCCAAAAAAGCCGCCAGCTATGATCCAATTACTGCCCTTCGCTACGAATAATATGCTTATATCAACCATCAAAACAGCCATTCAAAGTCTGCTACACAACAAAACACGCTCATTACTGACCGTCGTTGGTATTGTGATTGGCATCACATCTGTTATCACAGTTTTGTCGGCTGGACAAGCAATCAAAGGACTGATCATCGGCGAAATCGAGGCTTTTGGCTCCAATTACATACAAGTCGAAGTCAAAACACCATCTACCAATCAAGCTTCAGTTGAAAACGCATTTAGTCAAGTCGGTGGAGCCACCATTACGACCTTGAAAGAGAGTGACGCCGAAGAAGTAGCTAAACTCCAAAACATTAGCGCTTACTACACCGCTATTATGGGTCAAGAAATTGTCGGTTATCAAAGCGAAATTGAGAAAGTATTTTTATTTGGCACCAATTCTGATTTTTTAAAAATTGATACCGGTGAAATTGACACTGGACGTTTTTTTGACAAAGAAGAAAACCAATCACTGGCAAGAGTCGCCGTCATCGGTTCCAAAGTCAAAGACAATCTTTTCGGTGACAATGACCCAATTGGCAAATCAATAAAAATTGGCAAAGAAAAGTTTACGGTTATTGGTGTCATGAAAGAACGTGGAGCTTCATTTAGCCTCGATATGGACGGTATGATTTTTTTACCTGTTAAAACGTTACAAAAAAGACTCTTGGGCATAGATTATATCAGCTTTATGATTATGCAACTGGTCGACAACAACTTGGCAGATCAAACAGCTGAAGATGTTATATTTACCATGAGAGAATTACACAACATCACCGATCCTGATCGTGATGACTTTGCTGTCACCACCATGGACCAAGCCATGGAAATGCTTGATACAATCATCCTCGGAATGCAATTTCTATTGATCATGCTTGGTTCAATATCTCTGATTGTTGGTGGTGTAGGGATTATGAATATCATGTATGTTTCAGTAACCGAAAGAACTTTTGAAATCGGCCTGCGCAAATCTGTTGGAGCCAAAAGCGGTAATATTCTTTGGCAGTTTTTATTTGAAGCCATTATCATCACTCTCATTGGAGGAATCATTGGGATAATTTTTGGTCTATTACTATCCATATTGATATCAATCGGTGCTAAATCACAAGGCTTTGATTGGGAATTCTCTATTTCAATTGCGGGAATTATCCTCGCCACGTCCATGAGCACTATCGTAGGGTTGGTCTTTGGTTTGTATCCGGCCAAAAAAGCCGCGGCCATGAATCCAATTCAAGCCATCAGTCACGAGTAAACATAAAAACACAAAACAATTGCCACTACAATCAAAAAAACGACCTATTAGTCGTTTGTTTTATTCCCAAGAAACCTCGGGTACACCACTTACTCTAAACCCAATTTCTTTGAGACCGACATTCAAATCACCGTAAACATCTCCAGCAATTATCGCCATCTTAATCTGTTCACACGGCACACCACGATACTTCGCGATCAGCATGAGATCAGTCATTTTAATGACTTTATAGAAGATTGGTCTCAAAACATAATCTGATTCTGAGATCTCCATCGGCGATTCACGGTCAACAAAATGAAAATGACTCGCCAATCGCGGCAGATTCTCAAAATCAATCTCCGCTACCGACTTGTATCTGAATGCACAACCTTCCAATGGGACGTAATTATCAATTTTATACTCATCCCGAACACTTACACAGTCAGTATCACAAAAATTACTACCCATTTTAATTTCACCGTCAGCGCTCATCATTAACACCGTACTGATACCGGTATTATATTCCACATACAATGATGAAAAACACAAAGCGCCCAAAAACACAAAGAAACCAATCCGGAAAACCCAACGTAGTGGATGCCAGAGATTAGGCGAGGTTAAAAAACTACTGCCAAGATCATTTAAGACATCTGAATCCCATGAATACCCCATCATTACCAAAAAAATAATTAAGAAAATGGCATCAAAAAAAACCAACGATCCAATCAGTCCTGGCATGTCGTCCTCCTGAGTGTGGGGTTATTAACTATCAACTTTATCACAAATTATCTATAAAGTCAACACTGGCCACTAATAAAAACCTAAAACAACAAAAAAGACGCATTTTTTACGTCTTAATAATCTTGAAACAATTCTTGTACTTTACTGCCTACTTGATTTTTATAACACCAGTCACTGGCCCCAGATTCAACCAACTGCAAATTATATCCCCTATCAGCAGAGATACCAACAACCAACCCATCAAAACCACTTCGCCTGAAAAAAGTTACCAACGGAATAGTATTAATCTTTTTTCCAGGCACACAAGCATCAAGCAAAATTAAATCAATTATGGCTTGATTAGCTATAAACTGATCTATCGCCTCAATCTGTGTCAATGCGGACACAATCACAAAACCCAATTGATCCATAATTTTTTGAACTGATCTCAAATAAGCTTCATCACTCACAACCAACAAAATCAGTTTTTTAGCTACCACCATCTTTTTCACTCCTCGGCCAAATTCTTGGAGCAAAAATCTGATGAACCACCACTGGACTAAATCCAGCTTTATCACCAAATTTATAACTAAAATCGTCAGCCATTGCCCGAACAATATCTCGCTTGAAAAAACTGGCAAAGATTTCAACATTATCATTATTACATCCGCCAAAACTATGCACACTTTGATTCATCAATTGCTCATCAATGATTTTAGCAATTTTTTGTTTAGTAAATTCAATCGTGATCGCCTTGGTGACCGGCCACTGATATTTGGCCCAATCACCATCACTCAACAATGCTTCAAATGCACTTGGATTATCAGCATTCAATTCAAATCGAAGGGTCATATGCACAGCACAAGTGCCCACAAAACCATAGTACTCAATCATAATCTGATCTGAAAAAACAGCACAATTGTCTACACAAAATAAGACAAAACCAGTTTCAACCGTTTTATCATCTTTATATTTAACCACGGTAGTCGATTTGGAACCAAACTCCATATACAATGACATAGTCGACAATGCTCCAATCAAAACCATTCCACCAATCATCAATAATACATGAACCCATTTTCTATATGGTATCTCGAAAAATACATAATAAATAATCACCAGTAAAAATAGTGACAACCCAACCAAGTAAACTACCCCCATGGCCTATCTCCTATTTTAGTTTTACCAAAAACGCAAAATGTCAACGAACACTATAAAATATCATATAAATTTTAATCTGTCAAACATATGTACAATTAACCTTCAAGGGTTACACATTTAGAGGCTAAAATAAGGTATTTTTCGTGTGGAGTTAAACCGTTCATTCCCTTGCCTTCATGCGGTCTGTCAAAATTATACCAGTTAAAATATTC
>Ga0210057_1001187_pt1 | contig 40218 bp, 43 predicted proteins | sample CryGeyCG2114_010_2_FD_183968 | JGI IMG/M metagenome (GOLD analysis project Ga0210057, IMG submission 183968) | Groundwater microbial communities from aquifer - Crystal Geyser CG10_big_fil_rev_8/21/14_0.10 (SPAdes) (version 2) | ecosystem: Environmental > Aquatic > Deep subsurface > Groundwater ... | reverse complement strand
ATGATTTTGTCTTTTTCTCTTATTATTTGTCTCCAGCTTTTCATTAGGACCTCTTGGTCCCCCACACCAAGAGTTAGAAAAAGGTACTAAAATATATTTTTTTCTATACTACAGACTTATTAAGTACTGTTTTTAGAAAAGTTTAAATATAAGATGTTCTTATTGGTAAGATATACTTATTTTGGAGGTAAGTAAAATGGAAAAGCTTGAAATTACCAGTTTGAGTTCAAGAGGGCAGATTGTCATACCTCAAGGTGTGAGAGATCAGTTACATCTTTATACTGGAGAAAAATTTGTAGTTATAGGAGAAGATGATACTATTGTATTGAAGAAAATAGAAGTTCCATCATTTAAAGGATTTGACAAATTGTTGAAAAAAACCAGAGATTTCGCTAAAAAGAAAGGACTGAAACCTCAAGATGTGGAAGAGGCTATTAAAAGAGTCCGTTCAATCTAAAATAAGGATTAGGACTCTAAATTAAATTTACATTATCTATTAATTACTAATATCTACTAATCTCTACTAAATTAGTAGATAAATTTAGAAAAAGATTTTGAAAGAATATAACAAACTGCTGTCCTAAAAAACAAAATCAACTCCTTTTTCATCAAACCCTTCTCAAACTATCAAATTCAGCTATCTTATTTTGAAAGTGTGAGATATACTCTAAATCAATTAGAAGATATCTAAAAAATAAGTCTAAATTTAGATATATTCTAACTCAAATATTATATTCTACAATTCATTTAGAACATATCCAAATTTTTCTACTAAAGTTCTTTTAAGAATGAATGTATAGTAAAAGATGGTGATGTCAAATGAAATTAAGAGAAATTGTTTTGTTAGGAACTTTAGGTGCAAGTCTGATGGGTGGATGTGCAAGTAAACAAATAGAATTCAAAGATCCGTTTGATTACAGATCAAGAGGATGTGTGATAGAGAATCTGAATAAAGATTTGAATGAAAACTACCAATTCATTCCTCCATCAGAACATAATAAACACAAACCGTACGAACAATCTTGGAGCATAGAATTGTTGAGATGGTGAAATAATATAGATATTTGTAAAATATATCAATACTAAAATATTTAGTAAAATTATGGTAGAAATCAAGAGGAGGACAAATCACTTTAACAAAAGATATACGGACCAGATTAAAAGTATCTGAAGGAGATATAATGAAATTCGCAAGAAATCGAACACAAATAGTTACGAATTTCAGACATAGTAAATTGCTAAAATGTTCGATTCCTAAGGCAATTTACTATATAATAATAAGTAATATTGTTGGGGAGAATGTAGTAATAAGTAAAAAAAATTCAGAAATGTTTGAAAAACATAATTTCCTCCAAAATAGAGATCATATACAAAATGATTGGGGATGTTAATGATTAATTTTTGAATTACTTAAATTTAGGAGGAGATAGATCAAAAGTCCTAAGAACATTTAACATTTTCCCCAGATATTTATTTGAAGAGGGGTACCTTTCAAATTCACACAAGATATTTATACTTCGAAATATTCTCAATTGAGACATAGAAAGAGTTATAAAAATATTAGTTTAATATTATTATAAGAGGCAAAAATGGAGACAAATATCCTTAAAGCAATAATTACAATAAAAAGGAGAAAAGATTTTGATTTATCTAAGATAGGTGTTGTTTCTAAAGAAAGGATGTCAGCTGTAAATCGTGCTAATAATATGGGAGAAGCATTGGAGTTTTTTACAAAAGACGCTTTTTGTAATACTTTTGAAGAAACTAACGCCCAAAAGAAAAAAGAAATTTATCGCGAAAATTTCTCTTATTTAGGAAACCAAAATAATCCTCCTGACATTATAATAAAAAATAGTGATGCGATAGAAGTTAAAAAAATTGATGGAGTTAGGGCATCAGATTTGGCGTTAAATAGTTCTTTTCCAAAAGCAAAATTACATAAAGATAGTCTGATGATAACTTCTGCTTGTAAAAGATGTGAAGAATGGACAGAGAAAGATATTATTTATGTTGTGGGTCATATAGATAATCAAAACTTAAGAATTTTGTCTTTAGTCTATGGAGATTGTTACGCTGCAAGTAAAGAAATTTATGAAAGAATTAAAAATAAAATTAGCATAGGATTAAAAGAAATGGATTTAGAATTTTCTGAAACTAAAGAGTTAGGGAGAGTAAACCGAGTTGACCCTTTAGGAATTACAAATCTTAGAATAAGGGGGATGTGGACTATTCAAAATCCATTAAAAGTGTATAAGGAATTATTTAATGTGAATGAAGAAGGTTTTCAATTATTTGCTTTAATGAGAAAATCAAAATACGATTCTTTTCCAAAAGAAGATAAAATTGCAATAGAAAAGGAAACAGGAATCACAATTAAGGATGTAAAAATTCAAGACCCAGATAATCCTGCTAAACAAATTTTAGCTAAATTAATTGTGGTGAGAAAATGAAAATCGCATCATTTTTTTCAGGAGCAGGAGGACTTGACCTAGGTTTTACTAACGCAGGTTTTAATTTAGCTTTCGCTAATGATAATTGGGAGGGGTGTTGGGAAACTTTTGAAAAAAATCATAATCATTCAATTTGTAAAAAGTCCATAACTGAAATAAAACCCGAAGAAATACCAAAAGTTGTTGGATTTGTGGGAGGTCCACCTTGTCAAAGTTGGAGTCTTGCGGGAGCAATGAAAGGAATAAATGACCCAAGAGGAAAATTATTTTATAATTATGTAGAATTGATAAAAGATAAACAACCTTTATTTTTTCTTGCTGAAAATGTCCCAGGAATTTTGTCAGATAAGCATATATCTGAATTTATTAAGATAATTCAGGCATTTAAAGAAATAGGATATAATGTTTCTTATAAACTATTAAATGCGAAAGATTATGGTGTCCCACAAGATAGACAAAGAGTTATTATTGTTGGGTATCATAAGAAGCTAGGCAAAAAATTTGAATTTCCAGAACCAACAAATTCTAAAATTTTTTTAAGAGATGCTATTGGAGAACTTTCTCCTGCAAAATCTGCAAAGGATAAGAATAAAACAAATGGAAAAACAGAAATTTTAAATCATGAATATATGAATGGGGGTTTTTCTACAATTTATATGTCTAGAAATCGTGTTAGAAGTTGGAATGAACATTCTTTCACAATTCAAGCAGGGGGAAGGCATGCTCCAATTCATCCTCAAGCCCCAAAAATGAGATTTATCACACAAAATAAGAGAGAATTTGTAAAGGGTAAAGAACATCTTTATAGAAGATTATCTATAAGAGAATGTGCAAGAATACAAACGTTCCCTGATGATTTTGAGTTTTTTTATACTGATGTTGCTGACGGATACAAAATGGTTGGGAATGCAGTTCCAGTAAAATTTGCAGAAGTTATTGCTAATAAAATTAAAAAAGATATTCAAAATGAGATATAAACAAATACATTTCAATAACTAAAATCTCATCTCTTTTAGCTTTTTAATTCTTGATTCTGCAGAAGGATGTGTGGAGAAAAGATTGACTATCCCTCCTATTTTGAAAGGATTTATAATAAACATATGTGCGGTCGCTTCAGTTACTCCAGTTGGTTTAATATGAGAATGTTGTGAATGTAATTTATGAAGAGCATTCGCAAGATGAGTCCCTGAACGCATAGCTTTGGCTCCAGTAGCATCAGCCAGATATTCCCTTGATCTTGAAATTGCAAGCTGGATTATCATTGCCATCAACGGAGCTATTATTGCTAATGCTAATAACTCTAAAAAATTATTATCTCTATCTCTTCCAAACCCTCCAAAAATCGCACCCCATCTCGCAATGAAAGCAACATAAGAAATAACTGCTGCGACTGTTGCTGCAATACTTGATATTAATATATCTCTGTTTTTTATGTGAGCAAGTTCGTGTGCAATAACTCCTTTTAATTCTTCTGAAGATAAATGAGATATGATCCCTTCAGTCAATGCAACACTTGCATGATTAGGATTTCTTCCCGTGGCAAATGCATTAAGATATTGTGCAGGGATCAAATATAACTTTGGAATTGGTAAACTCATTCTCCTACACAAATCTTGCGTCATATCATATATCTCATTATATTTAGATTTGTCTAAAGGATATGCTCTATAAACTTTAAGTGCAATTTTATCAGAGAACCAATAAGATAAAGAATTAGTTAAGATTGCAAATATTAGCCCAATAAATAATCCTGAATAACCTCCTAGAATATATCCTATCAATAATAATATCCCGGAAAGTGTTCCAAGTAGTATTGCAGTCTTAATCTGATTCCACATAATTTGTTATAAGATTCCTCAATTTTAAAAGCGTTACGATTTTAGGTTGTCTAAACATTTTTATACTCCTAATTATATATTCAATCTTATGGTTGAGAAGATTAAAAAGGGTTTGGATAAAGAGAACATAAAAACGTTTTATTCTAAAAAGGAGGTTGCGGAAGCAATAGTAAATCTTTGTTCACAGAGAGAAGTTGGAGTTATGTATGAGGGGGGGAGATATGGAAAACGTCCTGACATTCTTCAGTATCCACAAGATGTTATTGAACTAGCAAACAAAGGAGCACTATCTTTTCATATCTCTGAGGAGAGATGGAACAATCCATTAGAACTCCAACCAGGGATGAGGACTATTGAATTGGATAATAATAGAATTGGATGGGATTTGATAATAGATATTGATTGTAAAATATTTGAGATATCAAAGATAGCAACTGAAGTTATAATAAATGCATTAAAATATTATGAAGTTCCTCTTACAGTTAAATTTTCTGGGGGATCTGGTTTTCATATAGGGATTGTGTGGGAAGTTCTTCCAAAAACAATAAATCAAAAAGATACCTCTATTCTATTCCCAGATATCCCAAGAGCGGTTGCTAATTATCTTAAGAAAATGATAGAAGAACCATTTATCATTAAATTATTAGAAATATTTTCTATTGATGAAATAGTTAATATGTCTGGAAAACCTTTCGAGCAATTAGTACAAAATAACAAACTTAATCCTTGGTCATTAATAGAGATTGATAATGTTGCACTTTCTTCTCGGCATCTTATTAGATGTATTTATTCCATTAATGAAAAATCAGGATTGGTTTCCATACCTTTGCTTCCAGCTGAGATTAAAGACTTTACTTTAGAGGATGCAAGAATGGAAAATGTGAATGTTGATGATGATATCAAAAAGAAGAGGATTTTCTTAAATAGAGACATAATTATAAAAGAAAACAATATCAATAATTTATTCTTACAATCTATTGATTATACGAGAAAAGAAAAAATAGATATTGAAGAAAAAGAGTCTCAAAAGGAATACGAAGATTTAGAAGAAGCAGCTCCAGAAGAATTATTCCCACCATGCATAAAATTGATATTGGCTGGAATAAAAGACGGAAGGAAAAGAGCAACTTTTATTCTGGTTAACTTTTTACGTTCTGTGGGGTGGAGTTATGATATGATTGAAGTTCGTTTGAAAGAATGGAATAAAGTTTTAGAAGACCCTTTGAACGAACAAGATTTGTTTGGTTCTTTGCGTTATCATAAAAACAAGAAATCAAAAGTTCTTCCTCCTAATTGCGACAACCAAGGATATTATCTTGATATTGGAGTTTGCAAACCAGATAATTTATGCAAGAAGATTAAGAATCCTGTTTCGTATGTTAGGGTTAAGGTTCATTCTGCTAAGGAGAATATGAAAGAGAGTAAGAAAGATAATAATAAAGTTACTAAGAAAGTTATTAAAGAAATTGTGAGAGAAGAGAAAAATTAAAGAGAAGATTTCAACATAAAAAATTACTCCCAAATCAAGAATAACTAACCATCTAAGAATTAGTTTATTCCATCAGCTTCTAAAATATACTCTTTTAGAAGTTGTTTGAAAATAACATTATCTAAATTATCTATCTCATCATAAGAAACCCAAATAAAATCTGAATGTTCATCTGAGATTTTTACATCTTCTTTGTTAGTTTCAGCAAGAAATACGTGTGTATTTGTCTTAATATTATCCTTTTCAATATTGAGAAATTTTAATTCCTTAACAATCTTGCAATCAATACCTGTTTCTTCTTTTATTTCTCTCAAACTTGCTTCTATTGGATTCTCTCCAAACTTTATTTTCCCACCTGGTACTTCCCAACAGTTTATATGATCTTTATGAATATCTCTTGCTTTCTTTAGAAGTAAATATTTCCCATTATTTCGTATTAATATCTTAGTTTGATATATCACCCATCAATCACCCTTCATACTCTTCATTAAATATCTCTTTTATCTGCTTAGCTTTCTTTTCTCCAATCAAATCTATTCTTCTAAGCTCAGCTTCCGAAGCGTTCACAATATTCTTAATGGTTTTGAAATTATTAAGCAATTCTTTTGCAACAGGAAGCCCTATATTTGGAAGAGAACTAACTAAATATTCTTGTTGTGATTTTAATGAACTTCCTTTAGACGAATGAGGAGAATAATTTGAATCAGATTCTGATTTTGATATGAGTATCTTGAATAGATTAGTGGTTTCTTCTGAATTCTTAGTTTGTATAACTGGGATTTTGTAAGAAGTGGTTATTGTTGCTAACATCCCCATTATTGCATTAGGATGAACATTTCTAATAGAGTAAATATCCTCCTCACCTTCAATCACTAATAATGGAGACAAATAATATTCTTTTAATCTCTTCAATTGTATTAACAATCTCCCATCTACAATAGAATCAACAAAATCTTTAACTTTCTTAAACTCAACTCCAACCTCTTTAGATAAAATATAATCTCCAGCATCCAAAACTTTCAATTCAACATTAATATCATTGTCAACTAAATTTCTAATGATGGATGAATTTTTCTCTCTAGTATCTGCGAATATTTTAATTTTTGTTTTTTGTTCTAAGTCTATATTATTATTGTTATGGCTATTGATGTTATTGTTGTTGCTAATAAATTGGCTAAGGTTTGAATTTTTGTTATTATTGTTATTTGAATTATTCTTATCTGTATCACTTATCAAATTCAAACTCTTTGCAATCTTTTCAATATTTCTATACATCTTTTTCTCTTTATGATATGCACTCCATCTATACGCTTCATCTCTTGTACCTTTAGTAAAAAGTACATAAACTTCTCCAGAACGTTTTCTCCCTGTACGCCCTCTTCTTTGTACTGAACGTATGGCTGAAGGGACAGGTTCAAAGAATATAATCAAATCCACTTCAGGGATATCTAAACCTTCCTCTGCGACACTATTGTGGAGACAAGCAAGACCAGATCCCCCAAAAAAACGTTCAGTATTTTTTACAGAGATATCATAAACAAACTTTGGTTGTTTGTCCATAACTTCATTTTTATATATATAATCAAAAGAATTCCTCTGAGTTATTACTGATTTTTTTCTGCATTTAGGATATCTTTTATTACTTAAGTACTTATTACTAAATTTCCCATATATCTTGTAGTTAGCTAATGCAGAAGGAACAACATCATAATACGTTTTCTTCCCTTCCTTCTGTTTTATTTGTCTGAAAGGCAAACTTTCGTATACATTCACTCTATATATATCATGATGATTTGGTTTTTTTCTCACTTCTCTACGCACAGTAATCTTTCTTATCCCTAATTGTCTTAAAATAAAAACTAATCCTGTTGCTAATTTTCTACTTATAGTAGTCAATGTAATAATATCTTCTGTAGAATATCCGTCACCTTCAAAATATGCTTGTAAAAATGCCCATTTGATATCATCAGATGAAGAAAACACTTGAGTTGGAACTTGTTTGTTTATGGTACTATCTCCACATTTGAATACATATCTTATAAGATAATAAGCTAATCTTCCATAAATATGAACTCCTGCCGAAGTAATTGCTGGGGCAATACCAAAGCCCTCTTCTACACTTTTTTTCATATCTCTTTTTATCTTTCCTCCAGATTTAGAAATTAAAGATACTTGTCCAGTCTTATCAGTATTTCTTGCCGAACCTTCAGATACAAAATATCCTAGAAACTTTGCAATTCCTTCATTAAATCTTAATAAGCGTGGAAATGATAACTTTCCGTATGATAATTCAACCCTCATATCAATGAAATCATTAAAGTATGGTGGTGCTGATAAGAAGGATTTTAACTTCACCCTATATTTTCCTTTTGAATATCTTAAAACCTCATTTATCCAAACTAAAAATTTTTTGTATTTTTCACCACTATCTGTAATAATAAATATCTTTTCTCTCCCTTTAGTCTTTACATTAATAAAACCTCTTTTCTTAAGTCTGATAGCCACAGAAGTCACCGTAGATTCGTTAAGCTTAGATCTATTAGCTATAATTTTTTTTGAAGTAATCCCATTAAGAGATATCATAAATTTTATTTCAGATTTTAATTTTCTTATCTTAGACTGGTTTAAATCCAATAAACTAACATAAAATTTAGAAAGCTCTTCTTTGGGTAATTCTAGTAAGAAAATTTCAACTAAATCTAAAGTGATTTCTTTTTTGATATTTGGAGCTGAGAAAGCAGTATTAACAAATACTCCTTCTTCTGGTTTTTCAGGAACATGTTTACCTTCTTCATTAAAGCTAAGTATACTATGATTTTCTGTAACTAAAAAATCACCGCAACTCCTTAACCTAGAGAGAATTACATTATTTTGACGTTTGTGCCTATGAATATGGGTTATTAGTGCGAAAAAAGAAGTTTCTCCATCAGTAGTAAAAACTTCCCAACCATCTTCCATCTTTGAGGAAGCGTGACCATCTAATTTTAGGAACTGATCTACAAACTCACCTATCTCTCTCACCATTATTTCTCCTCTAGGAGACTTCACCACTATAGTCTCTTGAGGATGCAAACTGGTGGCAATAATGACGTTATATCTCCCCTCTCTAAAATCATCCAATACTTCTGCTTGTTTTTTCTGCGTCATCCCTTTTTCTTTCTTAGAACTCTGTCCGAAAAAAGTCTCACATTTCAAATCAAGATCAGATAATTTTTCTTTTATGTATGATGCAGTATCTCTATAATTAGAGAAGATGATCGCTTTTGAATCTTTGTCTAGATTAGATAATATCTCTTTCAATTTTTCTATTTTTGGATGAGGGATTGAATCTGAAAATTTTTTTGAAAGTTCATAAGATCTAATAAAATATGGATCATTAACCAGATTTTGTACAGCTTTTATCTTGGAAAACGGTGCTTTTGAAAACATTTCTGCCATATAAAGATTCATTGAATGGACTCCTTGAGTTTCTAGCATTTCTATCGCATGCTCAATTTTCAATGCTTCGGCAGACAAAGAAATGGATCTCATCAATTCCATACTTCTGTCTCCTATAGCTATTTGAGATTGAAGAACTCCTTGTAGACTTAACAAATCCCTTTTTGTTTTGTTATCTATACTATTGATATAACCGTTCTGTTTAATTTGTTCCAACTTACTTCTTAGACATAGTTTGAGATTCTTATGTATCAATTCAAGTTCTTTAGGAAATTCGACTCCAATATAATTCATTTTGATATCTTGCACATATGGTTTTACATCATTGTCTTCTTCAGTTCTAATCTCAATCTTTGAGATATCTAAATTCAAAATAACTTCATTTATTTTATCAACATCAACCCCTGGGGAAGCAGTTAAACCAAGAATTCGTTGGAATCTTCCATTCTTTTTGTATTGATTGGAGATGTAAACATAAGCATAGTCTCCTGTTGCACGATGACATTCATCAAAACAAATCAGAGAAACATTATCTAATTTTATTCTCCCACTTATGATATCATTATCAATAGTTTGTGGGGTTGCGAAAATAATTTGATTTTTCTCCCATAATTCTTTTCTCTTGTCTGGAGAAATTGAACCAGAGAATGTAGTAAATAATTCACAATCTATACTCTCCATATTTAAATGTGAAGAGAATGTGTTGAGATGTTGATCGAGTAATGGTTTGGTCGGGGCCAATACTAATATTTTTGAATTGGGATATTGTTTGAGTCTCTGTACTGCCAACATTAGAGAAATGCCGGTTTTACCCATCCCTGTTGGAATTACAACTAATGTATTGTTAGAAACACATGTATTTAGAATAGTTTCTTGATATAATCGTGGTTGAAAATTCTTCAAGATCATAGTAGTTTGCTTTGTGAAGGAGTATCCGGAACATAATTCTCTTTAATATCATCAAGTTTATTTTGCATGATTTCTAATTCGTGTCTTAAAGAAGATATTTGATCTAACATTGTATCTCTCACAGCTTCAAACTCTGCGATAAAATGATCGAATTCTAATCTTTCAATTTGATTAATTTCTCTTTCATCTATATCCTCTTCCATACCTTCCTCCATGCAATAAGAGTATTCATTAGGGTTTATATGGTTTTTGGGTGTCAGTAATCATGTCCTGGACACAGAACATCATAATCTAGATTATTGAGCAAATCTATTGATGATCTCATTTGATCTGGTCTTGATGTTGGGAGATCAATTCTTCCAGAGCCATTTTCAAATATAACATCTCCTGAGAAAAGATATTTTTTTCCATCTTCTTCGTATAAAAAACTAATCTCACCCGGAGAATGTCCGGGGGTATGAAAAACTTTTATATTTGGATGAGAAAATTCTTCTATTGGTAACAACTCAATTTCTCCTAAATCTTTGTTGACACCATATCCAAACATATCAAAAGTTAGCATACTCCCATGTTCTTCAAGAGCAGTTATCTCATCTTGCGAAGTATAAAATTTGGCATTTGTGAACAAACAAACATTCCCTGAATGATCAAAGTGAAGATGTGTTAAAAGAACTGTTTGGATTTTTTCTAATTCTATAACTTTTGAAAGTTCACTTTTGAGTTCTTCTCTATCTAGAGGATTGCCTGTATCTATCAATATTTTTTCCTTTTTCAAAAGATAACAATTAACTACATCATTCCCAGTGAATTTGAAAATGTTGTTACTGATACTCATGGTTTTTATCATTTCATATTGAAAGTGTGATTCATTTATAATACTTTATCATAGACGGCACAGTTCAAAAAGTGAATGAGATATGTCTAAGAGAAAAGTTTTGAAGAATAATAATAGCAATACTCATAGTTATCACATCATATATTAGCCCAAAAAATGATAATATCAAAACGACATGAAAATTAATATTAGATAAAATCAATGATATAATCTATGAAGTTTATTTTAATATCAGTTGATAAAATATTATATTATAAGTTATCTCATAACCAATAAGATGGATAGTGCTCCATAAACTAATCATAACTCTTGTCCAAACAAATAGATTAAAGCGATTGTTCCTGCGAGTATCCCACCTATTATAAGAGAAGCAATAATTGGAAGATAACTTAATCCTGCTAACAATATTAAAATAAAAGCTAATGAGAATATGTAAAATATTCTTGAATCATAAAATATATAGAATCCATGCAATGCTGTCGCATCCTTAATAATATTATATTCTTTACTTGCTCCTTTTATTTTAGGGATTAGACTTTCAAATTGAGGTATTGGAAGAATGGTAGTTATTGCTAAAATCATATTTAAAGAGATGATTTGATTAACTAGATAATTGTCCATCCCAGAATCTAATAAATATTTGAAGATGTAAGCTAATAATATGTGTACGAAAGGACCAAAAAAAGCTACGATTCCTCTGGAATGGTGCAATATTCTTCCCTCATATTTATTTCCTACTCCAAGTAAAGATGAAGCTGAGAATAATAATCCTCCTGGAAGCAAAATCAACCATGAACCATTAGTTATAATCACAAATATCAATCCGAACAATAATCCAAGAGACCATACTTTAAACTCTACAAGATGAGATTTTCTTAATGAAACTAATTTCTGTATAGCAGTCACGATAACTAAAGAAAAGAAAACGACTAATGAAGAATTAATCCAATTAGTTACTCCTTGAGATAATAAAGGAGTTGGATCTCCCCAATCTCTAAAAGATATGAAAAAACCCAATGATAAAGAAGCTATGACTAAATGTATTATCTCTTTCTTCCCAAAACGGAAGTGCAACTTAATGTTCTCTATCACCCTCATATTATAGTTTTAGAATGAGTTTGTATATAAAGTTTTAGGGAGATTAGCACTATTCACTTTCTAAGTGATAATAATATTTAATAAAATAATTTTCAATATGGTAAAATTTTTTTAATCGCTTCTGTTATTTCCAAAAACATCTTTCATAATCATTGATTAAATCTTGCAAACAGTAACGTTTTCACTCCAAAGTCAAACTCTATATTTTGTATTTATGCCGGCTTAGATTATTAAATTCTTCATAATATATATCTTTTCTATATTTTCCAGTATAATCTAATTTAAATATAAAACTCGTATAACAACATTGAAGGGAAAAGAGGGAGATACTAAATCTTTAGTACCTTTATTGTAAGCTTTGCATTTGTACTGTGAAGTTTATCAATTATAAAAATAAGAGGTGAATAGAATGGCAATTAGTTTTAAATCAATGATGGGGAATGTGGACTTGGCTAATTTTGAAGAAGAAGTTATCGATCCAAAAGATGACATGGAGAAACAAAGAGCATACTTTTTAGATATTGACAAAGAGTTTAGTACAACTTAATTAGTTTATTTCTTATTTTTTCTCCTTTGATTATTTCAGCATTCTTCCCAAACTCTTTCTTCAATAATTTAACTAGCTCTTTGTTAGCTTTGCCTTTGTCTGGTATAGATTTTAGCTTAACATAAAGAATATCATTCTTGAACTCTTTTATGCACGACTCTTTAGAATTAGGCGTTACTCTTACATTAATGAATTCTTTGTTCAAGAATAATCTCTCCATGTATGATTGCATTTTTCACAACGTAAGAATTTAGTTTCTGCCTCATCAGCACTTCTCGTTTGCAATAACCAATAATATGCTTTACCATGTCCGCATTTCCCACATATCTCATCAGTTAATGGTAGATTTTGTTCTTTATCAGCATCAATGACTTCTATCTTTTTATTATTTCTTTTCTCCTCTTTTATTACAGTATATTCCGCCTTATCATCCTTTGCACCACATGATGTGCAAGTCATTATAACTTTTCCACCCACTCTTTTTGGGATCATCAATGATTTACATTTCTGACAAAATTTCATTTTATTATTCTATTTTTTTATTTATTTAAAAGTTTTTGTAATGTTTCCACAAATACTATTTTCACATATCCTAATAAAGGAATTTTAAAAAGTGATACCCCTATAATATTATCTTGGCTTATCTTATTCTCTCCTATCCCAGAATTGCTATCTGGATTGTGGTCTCCTTTCGCTTGGAAATAATATCTCTCGTTTTCATAATTTATATCCACCACTCTATGAATGATTGGATCTCCTCTGTTAGAGGCACGAAAAACAATTATGTCTCCCCTATTTATAACTTCTGGTTTTTTGCCTTTAAGAACTATAATATCTCCTCTCCTAAATCCATTCTTAAGAGGAAATTTCTCAAAACTTTCTTTAGATATATCTTTCTCTTCATACCATCCCCCACAAATATGCCACCAGTCATCAAAATTGTTTGAATAATCACCCACAACATTATCACGAAATTCTCCACATATCTGGTTATTGTTTAATCTGTGATCCATACTCCCAGAAATAACTGCAACTATTGGATGAGAGGTTCCCATTATTAATCCTAATACTGGGAATATGATAAATTTAATTAACACAAAAGCTAGTATCAGAAGTGTGACCCAACTTAGTAAAGAATCATCTTTCCATAAAAAATGCCAGAATTTGTTGATGATATTTTTTTCTTTCATTTAATATTTGTATCATCTGATTAGTTTATAAACATTGTCCAAATGTTTTTAAAGGAGCGAAAGGAGATTATTTTATGCATAACGATTATTATGAAGGAATTCTTCAATTAAGAGATATTGAACAAGACGTACTAGATTTTGTGTTCTCACAGTTTGAGAAAAACAAAATTTCAATTGCTAAGATAGTTGAATTGAAATCAGGATGTGATATATACTCTTCATCTAATAAATTTTCAAGAAAGATAGCAAAAAAACTCTTCAAAGAATATGGAGGAGAGTTAAAAGAAAGTCCCCAATTATTCTCAAGAAGTGAACAAGAAGGAAGAAATATCTATCGGCTTAATGTATTATATAAAGCTTCCAAGTATAGGAAAGGAGAGATTGTTATCAATAATAATAATATTTACAAAATAACTTCTATAGAGAAAGAAACTATTAGTGGGACAAATATAATTACAGGAAAAAAAAGAAAATTTAGAGAATGTGAGAAGTTAGAAATATACCTCACAGAAGTGGTTAGCACAAAACCAAAAACTCACATATTAGATCGTGAAAGTTATGAACTTGTTCCAGTAGAAAATTCTAAGAATGAGATTGAAGGTGAGCAAATCAATGTGGTTAATTATAAAAATAGAGTTTATATCGTGTAATATTTTATATTTTTCAATGCCAATGTTTATAAATAACATTAGCTTTGATAAGTTATAAAGAGGTGTATATGGTGCGAAGGAGATTTACTCTCATTTTTAATGTAATATTAATTATAATCTTACTACTTGTTCTCCAATCAGTTAGTGTACTCGCTCTTTCTTTAGAAGTAAATCCTCAAAATCTTTCTGGGGATGGAACTGTGACTCTAGATATAGTAAAATCCATTGGGCAAAATATTGTGGTAGAATTTTCTTCTGATGTAACTTCCGCACTCACTTATCCAATAGACATTGGTCAAGTTGATCCCGAATCTCTCGAAGAGGGAGAAACGGCCACTAATACAGTAACCAATTTTGGAAATGGAAGAACCGCTCTGATAATTGTTACAGAAGATAAAGAAACTAATGTAAGGATGGCAGTCTCAGTCACTGAATCAACTATTTTTAATGTATATAGTGTTCCAAATTATATCCCAGAGTCAACATTAATATCTATGGATTCTGAAACATACAGTTATGAAATTTATGGATTGTTTGATAATCCTATTACAGGATATGTTAATGTAACTCCAAACCAAGCTCCTTTTGCTACATCTTTTACAATCAACTTAATGATTAATCAAATGTGGGGAGGAGATATAGATAACTTTGCGGGAGATCCTAATGGGGATGATATATCTATTGGAAATGTCGGAGCTCCATGTAATGCAGTAGGAGATAAAGGTATAACTTATCTAGGGAGTTCTGTTCCAATAATAGAAACATGCACATATACTGTGGTTGATGGTGGAGTTCCTAGCTTAGAATCTGCACCTTATACTATAACATTCAAAGTTTCTGGTTCAGATGGCGGTTCAGATGGCGGTTCAGATGGCGGTTCAGATGGCGGATCGGGTGATGGTTCAGATGGTGGTTCTGGCGGGGGTCCGAGTGGGGGTCCGGATGGTAATCCGGATGGTGATTCAGGAGGGGATAACGTAGAGAATAGCACTTCAGATTGTCCTCCATATCCTCCGTACATATTATTAGAAGATAGAAAAACTAATTTAACAGATAATACAAAAATATTCTTTGACCTAAGAGGATATATCTGGGATGAAAGAGATTATAATGGTAGGGAACAATACTGGGAATGTAATCCCGGCTCTATAATTACACTTTATAGTTTTGATTTTTTTGATAATACATACTATAGACTCGGAAATGATCCAAACACAGATTATAAATGGCAGGTTTCTTGGTGGGAAGAAGGAATAAATGTGGGTATGGGGGACACATTCACCCTTTCTTCTCAATCAAAACCAATAAATAAATCTGGAGAATACAATAGTTATAAGTATAATAATTCATGGGTTATGACAACAAAAGATGAAATGTCTTTTTATTTAAATATAATAGAGGATCCTCCATGGACTCCTTCGCTTTCTAGAGAAGAACTTTACATATGGATTAAAGGAACTGAGAATTCTCAATACAAAGTAGATATTAAAAGATATAATGGTGATAATATAACTACTGGATGGAAAGATTCTCCAAGGGGATGGAATATAAATTCAATAACAAATTCATTATTGGAATTTAATGTTACAGATATTGAATCAATTACTCTCAACGCAAAATCAAAAGATGGGAATGATGCAAGTGTTTGGTTTGATGATCTCAAAACACACAGTGAGGAGTATAATTTATCTATTACCTCCCAATCTAATCAGAACATTGTTGATTGTAACATTGAAGATAACAGATATCTTAACTGTACATCTTACTCTTTAGGAGAAAGTTTTATAGAGATTGAAATTATTAATATAGAAGGACTAATCTCAAAAAGTAATTTTACATTTACAGTGGAGAATACCCTCCCAAAAGTCAGTTCTGTGGATTTCGTACATCCATTAACTTCTTCTAACATAGTTGCACAAATCTCAGGATGGAATGATCCTGATGGACATTCTCCATTGTATAGAATTGAATGGTATATAAATCAAATTTTGCAAACTTCATACACTTCATCTGACGTTACACAAACATTTAGTGGAAATATTAATCCTAATCAAGAAGTTTCAATATCTGTAACTGCAGTAGATCCTTTCGGTGATGGTAATACTGTATCTACCGCTCAAGTGATATCCAACTCTCTTCCAATAGTTACCAAGTTTGATTCCAATTCTCCTATTAGAAGCCCATTAGATTGTGATGATACTATAATGTTTGATATAATTGGTAGCGATACTGATTCTCAAACATTGTTCTTTGATTTAGATTATGGTGATGGAGATTTTGTACAATTCAGCTCTTCTCCAGGTGATCAGATTACTGTTTCACATATATATTCTCCTAATTCAGTACAATCTTTCTATACTGTTAGTCTGAATGTAAGTGACGGGATAGATATAATCTCTTCAGATATACAAATAGAATTATCATGTAACAAACTTAATCCTCCCTCAAAACCTGAATCCATGAGTGATGTTAGAGGAGTATTTGATTCTAATAATATGACCGTGGAATTACAGTGGGATCTCCCAATCTCTCAATCAGATAAAATAGTCATATGTTCTTTAGATTCTATCAATGAAAATACGGATTTGTCTTCAAACTCTCCTGAATTTTTGGCTGCATGTAATTCTCAGAATGCAATAGTTATTAATGGAGATATCACTTCAAAAATAATTTATCCATTCTCTGGAGCAGAAAGTTATTACAAAGTTGGTACTCTGAATATTAATCAATTAACTAGAGCTTATGAGATTACTTTAAGCAATCAAACTATTGGAGTTTATGGGATTCCATTAATAGCTTCTGATGAATATCAATGGATCTCTCTCCCATTATTACCTGAAGGTTCTTCTGTTGATTATGTATTCAGTTCTATTGGGAATGGGAAAGGGGAAGATAATGTATTACATAGTTGTGGATCTAGTGATTATGTTGGAGTTATAGATGAAGTCAGACATTTCGATATTGATTCATATAAATCAAGCTTCTCTTCTAGTTCTGAAGAAGATGATTCTGTCAGAGAAGCTAATCTTTTGTACAAGCCAGATTTGGATTGTAGGTATTATTCTTCTGGGTTATTTGATACTCTCAATTATATATCTGTAAATGATGGATATTGGATTAAAGTTAATCAAGATACTGAACTTATTGTTGCAGGCGAAGTCATAACTTCGATTTCTGTTCCGATAATTGAATCCCTAAATAATAAAACTGCGTGGATAGGATATCCTTTTGTTTATCCAACTAATAATAATTTGGCACCTAGCGATATGATAGTTGAACATTTTGATGTTGGTGAGTATAAACAATTAATTAATTCAGGACAGAGTAAAACAAACGCGTTATCATCTTCGTATAAAATTAATCTTCCCGGGCAAACTAAACAAATAGATGAATTCCAACCAGGGAGGGGATATAGAATATTATCAGATCAAGACACAAGTCTAATATTAGACCATCCTAAAAGATAGATGAGATATAAAAATAAAATAACAAAAATAAATAGTAAAAAAAGAAAGATAAATAATAAAATGAAAAATAAATCAATAACAAAAACATTAACATTCAGTATCACTCTAATTTTGATATCTATATTTAGTTTATCTTTTGCGTCTGCGGGATGTAATGATTTTGTAACTTATTATGGAAGTTGTGAGGGCGCAGGTGATATAATTGTTGAGGATGTTGATGGAAATGTGATAGTTGAACAATTATATACTATTGATAAAGGATGTTATGAAAACAAATATCTTGTTTCTGTTCCTGGAGGGAGTTCGGGTTGCCCCGTTTCAGATGGGGATAGTTTAAGATTTAAAGTTTCAGGTAAAGAATATACCTCTCATTTGTTTGATGTCAACCAAAAATATGTAGAACTTAATCTTGAAAGACCAAAGTATAAGCAAGGAGGAAACGTTTTATCCTCCGGTTCGGTTTATTTATTATTGAGTGTTTTGGCTATATTGGTTGTATTTTATTTTATAATAAGATTTTATCGGAGGAGAGTGTTGTATTAAAATGAGATTGGATAAATTTATTAAAAATGTTGGGATGTTTGTTTTAATCTTAACTCTATTTACATTAACAATATCTTTGGTAAACGCATCTTGTGAGAATTCAATCATATATTATGGTACTTGTATTCCTAGTGGAGATATTGAAGTTAGTATTGATAATGGAATTAATAACAATGTTGTTGCACAGACAATATGTAATTCAGGATTATTCGCCACACATATAGGAACTGGAGGAGAAGGTTGTACTGTCCAAGAAGGAGATTTAATAAAATTTAAGATAGATGGTGTTTCTGCAGGAGAAACTAATTGGGATGGAAATTTTGTAAATTTTATTAATCTGGATGGAACTCCTGTACCAGCAAACAAACTTCCTTCTATTAATATTAATTTTAATAGCAATTCCAACTTTAAGTCTCAAGATAATTTCACTTGTAGTGCACACATTATTGATCCGGATGGAGATAGTTTGCAAGAAGTTTATTCTTCAATAACCTCTTTAAAAAATTCTAGTTATTCTTACATTTCTGTACAAGATATGCTCACAACTTCTGATTGTGTTCTTGTTTCTCCCTCTTCCGCTAATTGTGAAGTTAGTTTAAGTGTGGATTTGCCAGTTGGAGGTGTTGAGTGTACTTTCTATGCAAATGATGGGAAGAATAATTCCGAATCTTCGTCTTCACTTAACATAATCAATACAATCCCATCTTTACATTCTTCAATTAAGAATTATACTGGACTTATTGATACAGAATTAATGTTTAATTTAACAGTATTGGATATTGATATTGAACAGATATATTCTGTTTCAAAGAATTTTCAATTTGGAAATTTGAGCAAAATAAATAATATATATGCTTTCTCATGGACTTCTAATGATACGGGAAATTATTCTCTTGGATTTACGGTAAATGATGGATATGATTCTTCTGTTTTAATAATTCCAATAGAAATAATCACACAAGGAACTCCTATCCAAACTCCAAATCCTCCCCCACAACAAAGTTCGGGGGGAGGGAGTCATAGAAATTATGTTAAGGTAGAAGAGAATGAAACTTCTGGAAATGGAGGGGGATGTTATTCGTACAAAGATGTAGAAAGTAGAAATGTTAAATGTATAGGGAAAGCAGGAGAAGAGGTATGGATAAAACAAAGAGCTTTTTGTTGGGGTAATTTCACAGGACAAAGAGATAGTTATATATTAGATAGATATACTTGTCCGTTACCCCCTCAACCTGAAGTCAAGGAAGAGATAATTCTGCCAGAAGAACAGAAACCTCAACCTCCAGAGGAATTGAGCAAATGGTGGTTATGGGTGATAATAGGATTAGTGTTCGTTATTGCGGGTTCATTTACTGTTTATGAACTTAAACAGAAAGGAGTATTTGATCATAATATTAATAAGAAATTTGAATCTAAGAGTTATACTCCTAAAAAACAATCTGAGAATATCAAAACTCAAACAAAATCAGATCCAAGTTCTGCAAATATCAAAAAACAAAAAACAGTAATCTCCTCACCTTCCGAACCTCCAAGGGTTTCTTTTCATGTGGATGTTAGGGGGATAGAGAAAAAAATCAAAGAAGCTAACAAATTATTCTCCCGAGGAAAGATTGATGATGTTAAAAAATTGATACATGAAATCTCTTCTGATTACAAAATAATGAATCCTAATGATAGAGAAGAAGTATATGGAGAATATATGAAACTTTACGAAAGGATTCGTTCTGCACAATGATAAGGCATAGTGAAAAAGAAGTGTTGAGAGAAGTTAATAGATTAAAAAAAAGAGGACATTCTAATAACGGAATTAAGAATAAATTAAGAAAACAAGGTCTAAAACAATCTTTGATTGACAAAGGGATAAAACATCATACTAATAGACATAAACATAAAAAAGAAACAATACATAAAATATTTGGAAAAGTTGAATCTAATAGTAAAGTTAAATATGAAGAAAGAAAAGCTCCTGAATTGATAATTGTGTTCATACTGTTTGTTCTTGGTTTGTCGATATTATCTGTTTTATTAACTTCTTCTCCTCTCTGTAAAGATGAGGGTTGTTTTTTGGAGAAATCTAATGATTGCGAAAACGTTATTTTTTATAAGAAAATAAATAATGTATTGTTTAGCTTTCATTCAAACGAATGTACTGTTATTAAACGTGTGGAAAGAGTTGATTTTTCTGGAGAGATTGGAAGATTAATGAAAGGTAAAGAGATGAGTTGTTTTTATAACAAAGAAGAGTTTGATGAATCTCTTTTAGATTCTCTAGGAGGCGATTTGGATAAATGTTCTGGTGAGTATAAGAATGTTTATATATCTGTTATTAATAATTGATGATATGTCTAATTATAAAATATTAATCTTGTTGACTTTAGTATTTATATTAATTTTTGGAATTTCTTCACTGGTTTCTGCAAACCCTCAATCTTATGATGACAATAACAATATCTGTGCGTGTTATGTATCTGTTGAAGAATGTGGATGGACTATTAATCCATTTCACTTGCCTCCATTTAGGGATTGCAAGAATGTGGAATTCAAACTTAGAGTTGGAGAGACTGTCCAATGTGGAAAAAATATTAATTCTGCAGAATATTATGACTGTGTTATAGAAAAGGGAAAGTTCGTTGTGAAAAGAACTTCTGATGGAGAATTGATCTCTAACAAAGAAGAGGGTTATGTTGGGAATGGGAAATATGAATTCAATGTGGACGACATTAGTGTATGTACAAAGAAAAGATTAGATGGAGAGGGTGTTCTAGAGCCATTAAGAACTGAGTGTATTGAAAATAGGAACATTGATGAGAGTGATTATTATAGGACTGCGCGTAAGATTCTTACAAGAAAAGAGTCTTCTGGTGAAAGAAGTTCTGATTCTAAATGTTGTAAAATTTCTATAAGTGAATGGGCGGATGGAATTGATGAAGATGTTGATCTATCTTTACTAAATAAAAGATACAAAAAAGGAAGTATAATAACTTATAATTTTAGAATCGAGGAAAATGTATTATCCTCTTCTAGATGGGAGCGTGCTGAAACATTTAGGGGTAATAGCCCATATCCAACAGAAGTGGAATGTGTTGGAGGGGGGATAGTAATTCCTAATGAAGATAGTTTATTAAAAGGTTTTAAAAGAACTTACGGAGCTTTTAATAATGTAAATGGAATTTATAATGCAATTGAGGATAAACAAAAACGGATTTTCATAAATGATTTAAAGGTTAATGGGGAATTATGCGAATCTTCATCTAATAGCTTTCCTCCACCACAAGAATCAGATGACTCCTCTCCAGATACCTCAAATACAGAAAGTAATAATAATGACGCTGAGACTTCTTCTAATGATAACAACAATGAAGCCGATGATTTAGCTTGTGGATGTGCAGTTAAAATAAATAATGATGTTTGGGTAAGCGATGAGAACAGAGAATTTGTTAAAGGGAAGAAAATAAAGAGAGGTTTTTCTGTTATTTATAATTATGGAGTTGATGTTTATACTAATGAGAGAGAAGCATTGTCTCCGGATTTGCCGAGAGTAAAACCTATAAAAAGAATAACGGAATTAGAAAGGGAGGTTTGCCAAGGTAATCAAGATATAATCATTCCTCCAGATGAAAGAATAAATAGTTTGGTTTCCTCTGAAGTGGATTCAGAAGAAAATATTCTAAAGACAGTTATATTCAAATATGGAAACGCAAGACCTTTCCTTTTGGATGTAGAAATTAAAGATGAAGATTTATGTGAGAATGAAATAGCTCTTGAATCACAAAATAGCGTTGTAGCTCCAGAGTTCAATATATTTACTATTATAATAGCTCTATTAGTTTCATTACTAATAATCTCAGTAATTAGAGTCCGAAAAACGAAACAATCCGATTAATTTAAATATGAGAATATATTTCTAGATTAAAAGAGATGGTAGATATGAAAAAGCTATTTGTAGTACTTATAATGGGGTTATTAATGATTTCTTTAGTTGGTGCTCAGGAGAATTCTGCAAGTGAGAGTCCTGTTATTGGTTTATGTTGTAATGTTGTAATAGATAGTGAGATAGATAATCCGCGAAATATACAAAGTGATGTTAAAACTTTTTGGATTCCTGTTAGGGCTTCTGTGAGTTATAATTATATTCGAAATGGAACCTTTGGGGCTACAAAACATACTTGCGAAGGAAGATCAAAAAAAATTACAATTCCTTTAAGTGGTGCAACATTCACAAATGATGGGTATTATGTTACAAGTAGTAACTCCCTTAAACATGATGAGGGGTTAATATTTTCTGATGAGGATAGTTGTGTTGAGAATGCGAAAAGGAATCCACTACTTTCCCCTCAAGATACAACCCCTCAAGGAGAGCCTACGACAGGGAGTGGTGATGCAACTAATCTAGAAGATCCACGCCCTTGTTGTAAAATCCCAACTTCAGATGATGAAGAATTTTTATACATCCGTAATGGAGGGATTTTTAGATTGTTGTTTGCAGGTGCAAAAGAAACTATAGTAACATGTGATGGAAATTCAGAATATCCTAGTACATGGGAAAACTTAATTAAGAAATATGAAAAAAAATCAGAAGTTTATAGTGATGATGGAAAAAATCTATCCTCATATACTGTAAATTCCGATGATACAGTTCCTGCTTCTGAATGTGTTGTAGAGGAAAGCGGAGAAAGCGGTAGAAGATGGTACAAACCATGGACTTGGCTTTTTGCCAAAGGACCAAAGGACACTCCTGGTGGATTGGATGATTCTGATTTTAATAATCCTAAGGGGGAGGATGGTGTTCTTGCAAGTTATAGTTCCAAATATTTTGCTTTGTTAGAGATGGGGGATGTTATATCTGTCTATAGTAGTGAGACTGGCAAAGAGATAGAGAGAGGAAAATTATCTCCCAGAGCATTTAGTAATGAAAAAGATAAAATAGATGATCCTTATGTGCCTGGTTGGGATTTTGTACCAGAGAATAATGGTATTCCGCCTTCAGAAATAACAAAAATAACATTAAAGAATGGAGGATATATGTATAGTTTTATTTATAATAACAATTATGTCTCTATCTTATTTAGAAATATTAATTTTGGAGGGGATTTGGGGATAAATAATCCACACGGAACATGGTCTGAGGAGGAGTGGAAGATAATTGAGAGGATGCTCAAGAACAGTGTTATCCCCGATAAAGAAGCCACCCCTTTTGCTATGAAATTAATCAATCGACCCAACATATTTGATGATATCCCAACTAACAGTGATGACAAAGCTAATGAGGATGTTTTTGCAAATAAGGCTCTGATGGATTTACTAGAGGGCAACATTGCGAGGGATAAACAACAAGCAAAATTTTCTATACCTGACGCAAACAAAGGACCACTATGGGTATTAATATCAAATAAAGGAGATGAAAATTTAGCTTCATATGTTGCTAGTGTGGGAAAGAGAGTAACAGAAGGTATAAAAGATACAATTGCCAAAGTTACACAAAGAGCAGATGTTGAAGTTGTAAGTGTTAATAATAACGGAGAATTATTATTGAAATCAAATGTAGAAGTAGCAGGAGTGTTTGAAGGTGAAGGAAAAACATTATTAGGCACTGCATTTGTATTAACACCAGAACAAGTTTCTGATTTAGATAGAAATGGAGAATTATCATTGCTTACATATAAAGAAGGGAAAAATTTAAATCTAGATTTAACTAAAGCTTGTAAAAAAGATAATGGTAAAGTTACCATTTCAAGAAGTGGAGTTGTTAGTTATAGTGGAAAAGAGAAACCAGATAGCTATTTCTTAGCAATATATAATCCTAAAGATAAAAAATATCATTATGTATCTCAATCTAAAAATGAAAAGGTAAAAGTTAAATCTGTTAAAGAGGATAATTCATTTGCTCTTTATAATAAGGGAGAAAAATGCTCTCGTTCTTCTCTTGAAATAGCTTCTTCTTCGTCTAGTGGTGGAGGAGGTTCTGGAAGTGGTGGTTCAGATACCTCCCCAACAATACCATTTTTAGAACCACCATCTGAAACTCAAACAACTGATGGAAAAGAAGACGGAGTAAATACAATAACTTATACTTATGGAGATAATGTTATTCCAGCTGTTGTTGAAACTCCGAAAGAAGATGTTCCAGTTGCGATAATATTCAATTCAAATAGTAGGGAATTCGAAGTTGTTTACAGAGATAATGTTCAAGGAACTTCAAAAGAACTTTATGATGGAACAGTAACTGCATTATTCACTGGAAAGTGGACTGTTGGATTGAATGATGAAAGAAATGGGAATGCACTTTTCCTTGAAGATATTTATTATCATATTCCAAACATTAAGAGATTAACCTCACAAAGAGTTGAAAGTGTAATTATTGGATTAAATTTAATGAATGGTAAAACATTTATGCAAACAGTTAAATTCAGTCTTGGAATTACAGAGTTAGCTTCTAAATATGAGATTGCATTAAATAATGTAGAAGTTGCCAATTTAGTAACTGGAGTTCAAATAAACTTTGAAGAATCAGATTCTATATTTGTCGCATTATATGGTCAAGAAGCAAGCCCATCTGATGAAGAAGAAGTTATCTATGCAAGTGAGGATGATGGATTCTCAATAACTTATACTTCACCTAGTGGAGGAGGTTCTAAAGCAGATGAACCAATGGAAGGATTTGCTTAAATTTATATAATATCTTTTCTTTATTCTAAAATATGGTGAAAAAGATTCTTGTTTTATTGATAATATTAATCTTATCTACATCTATTGTCTATGCAATAGAAGAAACCAATAAAAAAGAATTTAAGTTTGATTTTGTGAGAGCTAATTTAGGAATTATTATAAGTTTGTTTTTAGAAGAGAAGTCTGTTGATGATTCTGTTTCTGTGAAAGTTACCCAACCAGTTAATGCTAAAGTTAATGATAGAACTAATGATGATGTGAAAGATTTACAACAAAACTCTCCCTCAAGCACATCCGGAGGCTCTTCCGGTGGCTCTGGTGGAAGTGGTGGGAGCTCTTCTGGTGGCTCTGGTGGAAGTAGTGGGAGCTCTTCCGGTGGTGGAAGTTCTTCTGGTGGCTCTGGTGGAAGTAGTGGGAGCTCTTCCGGTGGTGGAAGTTCTTCTGGTGGCTCTTCTAGTGGAAGTGGAGGTTCTTCTGGCGGTGGTGGAGGAAGTGGAAGCTCTCCAATTAATCAATCCAAAACCAACATTTCAACATCTTCAAACTATACAACAATAGCCAAGATAGGAAATATAGACATATACGATTATGCTTTTAATAATCAAATATACTCCTCACAAGGATATCTTAATGCTGTTATTGGATATAATAACATATACGTTTTCAAAGATAATTTATTCACAACGATAAATAATGTAACTCCTCAACTCTCAAACACAATTAATCAATTAAACACAGATCCAACAATTCTCCCAGTAATATTGTTTGGTAAAGAAGCACATATTATCGCACACGATTTTGAACAACTAAATGAAGAGATATACTTTAACTTATACATAACTGAAGATATGCAAAAATATGCAACAACCCAGACAATTCCTATAAACTTTGTATATTACACAGAAAATTCCACCCAATCAAAGATAGAGATCACAAACAAATTCATTTATTTTGATTTCAAAGATTATAATTTAATGATACAAGACCCTCTTTTCAATAACAATTCTATAACTCAAGTAGAGTATATTATAAACGCTCAGGAAAAACCTCTTTATGATTTTCTTGGAGATTTCTATGCACAAATTGGACCTTGAAAGAGTTCCATTATTTATTAGAGAATATCTATTTTCTTTTGTAAAAAGCCACTAGACAAATGGAAGTTTTCTAAAACTCTGTTTAAACAATAAATTTGGATAATACAAGACGTATCCTCGAATATAAGCCACTAGCCACTGGACAAGTGCGCACGCAGGGTTTATAAATGAGAATAATAATAAAAGTATAATGGATAATAATAACATAATTCAAGTTGAAGGTATAAGTATAAACATTCAGAAAATAAATTCTGAAAAGTATATTTCTCTAACTGATATTGCTAAAAAAAAGAATTTAAAAGAACCTAGATTTGTTGTAATAAATTGGCTTAGAAATAGAAATACTATTGAGTTTTTAGGTATTTGGGAGAAGATACATAATCCTAATTTTAACCGTGTCGGATTCGATACGGTTAAATCAAATGCGGGATTAAACTCTTTTACAATCTCTCCTTCAAAATGGATTGAAGAAACTAATTCAATAGGAATTGTATCAAAAATGGGAAGATATGAAAGTGGGACTTATGCTCATGAGGATATTGCTTTAGAATTCGCATCTTGGATCTCTGCAGAATTCAAACTATATTTTATAAAAGAATTTAGGAGATTAAAATATGAAGAAAATGAAAGATTAAATCTAAGTTGGGATATAAAAAGAGAGTTGACAAAGATTAACTATAAAATTCACACAGATTCAATCAAAGAAAATTTAATTCCTCCTATCATTTCTTTAAAAGAAGCAAGATTAATATATGCGACTGAAGCGGATTTATTAAATAAAGCACTATTTGGAATAACTGCAAAAGAATGGAATCAGAAAAATCCTTCAAATAAAGGAAATATGAGAGATTATGCAAACGTTTCTCAATTAATTGTTTTAGCAAATCTTGAAGCACTGAATTCTGAATTTATTAATCAAAAATTATCTCAGGAAGAAAGGATTATGAACTTGAACAGAATTGCAATTTCGCAAATGACTTCTCTAATTAAAAATAAAAGAGTAAAGAACTTAGAAAAAAAGGATAAAAAATGAAAACTATCTCATTAAAAGATAAAATTATAACTTATGAACAAGATTATATTGAAAGTGAAATCAAATGGAGATTAAAACTAGGGGATGAAATTTTTAAAAAATCTGATGTTAAAAGAGCTGTATTTTATCTTAAATCTGAGATATCTAAAATTTATAAAGACAAAGATAATATTCAATTGCAAAATATATTATCTATTATAAATAATTCATTCACTGATGTAACTACAAATAAAAAAAGATGATTCTATTTTGCGATTCTTACAAATGGGATTACAAGAGCATGGTCTGATAAAACAGTTCAAGAATATAAAAAACACAAAAATTTGAAAAAAGAGAGCTTAAGAGATAATATGACTAATCTTGAACTTGTTCTAAATATGCTTGCGGAAGCTACAACTAAATAATTTTCTAAGAAAGAAGATCCGGATACGTTTGAAGAAAGTAAAACAATTGCAGTCACGGGAGGAAAAGTTGCTGGCAATGCTAGAAAAGAGATAGAGAAAGAACTAGGAAGCTCAGTTATTTCAAAAGAGAATTATATCTCCAAACCTGAAAAAAAGAAGAGATTAACAAAAGCAAACAAAAGCTAAGCTTCCGCTTTAAGAGCTAGGAATTCGTAAGCTTTCTGTATAACCAAATTCACTTTAGGGAGGTCGGATTCGTTAAAAGAAGATGTATTCTTCCAGCTCCCATCTTTCGCTTTGTATCTTTTTTGTATGGTTACACTTTGGAATATCTTATTATCTTTGTTGTTGTTCCAAACAACACCTTCAATTCCTCCAGACTGAAACTTCTTCGCAATTAAATTTGTTTTTTCCATTTTGTATTACCTCGCGAGTATTTGTTTTATTGATTAATATAAAAATAATCCAATTACGGCGAATTCGCCATAACTAGATTTGGATTAATTTCTCACCTCCTTGCTTATTTTTGTTATTTGCTCTATGAAGAGATCTTCAATATAGCTCACGCTAAATTTGTTATGGATCATTTTTATCACCAATTATCATATGACAGAACTTATTTATATACCCTACGCGTGCGGTTGTCTAGTGTGTCTAGTGGCTTTTTGTGAATATGGAAAAGAATTTATAGTTTATTTCATCGTTATTAATCAATCAATTTTTGTTGTGATTCGAAAGAAGAATTGCGTAATTTAATTAAATTTAATACATCTTCATATGATTTAATTTCTTTTCCTTTCCATTCAGATATAATTTGAGGAAGACCTTCATTAGGTAATAAATTTAATGATCTATCTGGATAGAAAATAGGGATTCTTTGCTCAAATGCAATTTTAGTTTGTACCATTGCTCCCCCTCTTTCTCCACTAGCAACCATAATCAACGCATCAGAAATTCCAGATGTGATTCTATTTCTTTGTACTAATGCTATGGCAGAACCTGGAAAATTAGGAAGATGTTCAGAGATTAATAGACCTTTTTCTGCTATTGTATTGAATAAATCTAAATGCTTTTCAGGAAACATTTTAAAAAATCCAGAACCCAATACACAAATAGTTTTTCCATTCGCATCAATAGTACCTTTATGAGCAGAATAATCAATACCAATTGCCCCCCCACTAACAACAACATAATTTTCTTTAACAAAATCCTGAGCAATATTATATGCCCAATTTTTGGCTTTTTCATCAGCTTTCCTGCTTCCAACTATTGCTACTTTTTTTAAATATAACAAATTCATATCTCCTTTTAGAAATAGAGTTAATGGTGGATAAGGTATATTTTTTAAGAAAGAAGGATACATATTGTCAATTAGAGGCAATATTATTATATTATTTTCATTGCATTCATAAATGACTTTTATAAAATTATTATCTGATGCTTCTTTTAATTTATGAAACTCCAAAAGCATAGGTTCATTAAAAATTCTTGTTCTAAGCAAATCATCATCAGACATATAAAATATATTATCAATTGAAGGTATAATCCCAAATAACTTCATTATTTTACTAGGACCTAATTTTGGAACTTTTGTAAGTTTTAGCCACATAACTAATTGAGATTCATTCAATTTCACCCTTTCACCTCTTTTATTTTAGGTTCATTTGAAGAATTGGTTCCCAATGCAAAAGAAATTATATTTAGTGCATTATTTTCTTTTAAAACTCTTGCACATTCCAAAATTGAAATGCCTGTTGTTCGAATATCATCTATAATAAGAATTGTTTTTCCAGAAACATTAACTTCTTTTAATTTAAATTTCCCATGTAGATTATTATATCTGTTTTGGCGATCTCTTTGAAAATTTTTTTGGGTATCTTCTCTATCAAATATCACAGATACAGGTTTAGACAGTAAAGTAGATATAATTTTTGCTACACTTATAATATTAGGATAATACTTGTTATTACCATTTGGGATTAAACTAATTATATCAACTGTGTTTAATTTTAGATCCTCTTTAAACTTATTTACACAATCTAATACAAATGGTTTGAAATATTCAGACTCATCTTTACATGATTCTTTTGTATACAAAATAATTTGAGAATATTTATCTTGTGGATGATACTTTTTATGATAATAAAATCTGGGGGTTACAGTTTGAACTTCTAAGGAAGGGTATAAATCATCTTTTAGTATAGCTCTAACACATCCTTTATCTTCATATTCTTCCGGTCTAATTGCTATTTTCCATTCAATTTCATCAAAGTTCATAATAATCACCAATATATTAGTTTTTTTCTAATATATTATATAATCTCCCTTTCGCTTTATATACCTTACGCGTGCGGTTGTCTAGTGTGTCTAGTGGCTTTTTGTGAATATAGAAAAGAATTCCTAGTTTATTTCATCGTTATTAATCTTCTTGGATCTTTCAAACACCATTTCAAATGATTATCTATTTGTGGCATTTCTTAATCACCTCAACATATTTTTCTGCATTATAGAATATCAAATTATTAGTAAGAATATTATAAAAAACTTTATCTTCTTTATTAGGTATTATATCTTTTTCAGTAATGTCTATATATCTGATTGGTTTTTCAACTAAATCAGATTTTCTTATCTCTTCCTTAATTTTCTTAATTTTCTTAGCTTTTTTTTTATCATAAACAATCAAAACATCAATATCATTGAAATCCTTGTTTTTTATAGATGAACCAAAAACCAATCCTAATGAGATACATTGTTTAAATTTCTGCAAATTGTGTAAAACAACATTTAACCACTTAGGAAATTCTTTTTCTTCTAAACTTAACATATATTCCATAAACTTAATAGCTAAATTATTTTCATAATTATATGAAAAATAAATAGAATTTCCAATATCTTCTTTAACTAATAATTTTTTTTCTAACAAAACATTGCATAATTTGTTTGTATGAGCATGATTTATAGCAAGAGTTCTAGCTAATTGCCTTGCATTATACCTTTCTTTGTAATGCTTGAAGAGATATTTAGCTATTTGAATCTCTATCTTTGTAAATTGTATGTTCTCAACAGTCATATGTATGTTGATAAGATACGTTATATATAAACCTTTTTATTTTCAGTGTTTTCTTCCTCTAAATCTAACCTTTTAGCATGATTTATTTAGGATGATTATCATACATTCTATCAATCCTTAATCTTCTCCAAAGCACTCTTCGCATAGAATTTTATCCTATCTTTAATTCCAAAGTTAGGATCATCAAGCTCTTCTTTGGTGAACCATTTGCATCCATCTGTTAACTCACTTTTAGAAAGATTTAATTTATCAGTTTTAGATTTTGCAAAATAAGTCAAAGAAACGTGTTCGTGAGTATCTGTAATATTATGCCTGTTCAAGAACTGAGGAGGGATTAATTCTTTATACTTTCTTTTTTCTTTATCTTTGAATTCAACTAAATCCAAATTTGAATCTTTGTATAACTCAACTTTTAATCCAACCTCTTCCATAACTTCCCTTAAAGCAGTTTGATTAGGATCTTCATCTAACTCAATATGTCCCCCAACACTAAGCCAGAATTTATACTTATCATGCAACCTTAGGAGAACTCTATTTTTATGTACAACAAAAACTTCAACAGTAAAATCTATCTTTTCATGAATGTGAGACATTATTTCGTCTCCATATTCTCAACAACCTTCTTGAAAGCTTCTATTTGTTTCTCTGACAAATTATTATATCTCAGATAATTTTTCTTAATATCCCTCAAAAAAGAATTATCTTTGTAATACTCTTCAGGAATGTTAAACATTTCTTTCATCTTTGGATCTTCTATCTCTCTACTTAATTCTTTTTTCTCACAATCATAACATACAGGGAATTTATTCCTCCAATTAGTTAGAACATAATTCTTCTTACATCTGATACATTTTTGTTTATATGATGCCATTTCAAAACTCGCTCAACTTCTTATCGCCTATTTTAGAGATAATAGTTGTATTACCTTCCTTTCCAACTTCATTTTGTGTGTATAAAAATTTGCCTTTAGCTAAATTCTCTACTTTCCTAGTAAATGTTTTGTAACTAACATCCCCTCCATTCTCTTTATATAAATTATACAAATCTCCGATTCTATATTCTTTATCAACCAATTCCAATATCTTTTTTTCTTCAAGATCAATTCCTTCCTTATCATTCTGCGTAAACTCTTTTAGTTTAGATAATACTTTTTGTGTATCCTTTTCAGTAATATTTTTAGAAGATCTTAACTCCGCACAATTCCCTGATTCTTTAAGTAAATAAAGTCCTTTACGAATATCTTTAAGGTCATAACATTTCCCAACAATCTCGTCAAAAGCAGATTCATCCCAAACTCCTTCAACAAATGCAAACTTTTTTCTCTGTTCCAATATCCCTCTAACTTCTTCTAATGAATAAGCTCTGAACTCTAACAATTCAGGCAATAATCGTGATTTAATTCTCTCATCCATACTAGTTAAAGTATCTTTATAGTTAGTTAATAAGATGATAGATTTCCTATAAACTTTTTCTAGCAAAGCATATAAAAAATCTAAATCATTAACTTTGTCTATCTCATCAAATATAAGAACAGAAGAACTCTTGTTTAACATTTTTATAACTATTTCCACTAAATCATTAGTGTTCTTATTCATAATTCTAACATATCCAAGAGTTTTGCATATTTCCATTACAACTTTATATGAAGAGTTTGATTGCCAACAATTAATATATACGGGGATTATATCTTCAGAAACCTCTTCTAATTCTTCTAAGACTTTTTTAACAGCTAATGTTTTACCAATCCCGGGAGAACCATATATTAGCAAATTGGAACCGTTTCTTTTATGGAATAATGGTTTTATCACTGTGGCTATATGTTGATTCTCAGATTCTCTATACTGGACTTGTTTAGGCATGAAATCAAAATCAAGAGCTATTTCATTCAAGAATAAAGTCTCATTATCTTTCAACATCTCATCAAATAATCCCATATTCTAGGAGATTAATTTAAGGTATTTAAAGATTGTTAAGAATAACCGGTTTTTTAAGACTCATTCAATGTTATACCTAAAAGAGATATAGTCATACTTATCATAAAGATTTAGATGAAAGAGTTAGAGAAGTTCTGGAAAACGCTCGGGATGTTATGTTCTCTGAAAGAAACGAAGTGAGAAAGTCAGTCGTTAATTATTTTTAGCGTGCGTTATTTTTCTAAAGACTTTTTCCGCAGTATCTAATAATTTTTATCTTGTAAATATGTTTACTAGTGCTTTTTCTATTTCTTTTATTTTTTTGTCGTTAATAGTCCCTGCTTTATAAGAAATAAGCGATTTATCTGCGGTGAATAATTTGTTTGGACGAATCATACTGTTGTACGGGAGTTTCCCATTTTTGAAATCTTTTACTTCAAGTGAAATTGCATAATTATCAGTACGAGCTACACTAGTTATTTGTGCAATGATGTGATCTTCTCCATTTAAATCTGCAACAATTACTGCGGGCCTTTTCTTTGAAGCACTCAAATCAGAGAATGGAAATGGGATAACAACAACATCTCCTTTTACAAGTCCTTCCATGCTTCCTCATCCTCTTTACTTAGCCAGTCTTTAGCAAGAGATTTTTCACTAGCAAAAGCAGTAAACATTTTTTCATTCACTTGATTTAATGGGCGCAGTTCAATCCTATTTTCAAAGGCAAGAATCACAACTTTTGTTCCTTCTCTAAAACCTTCAATATTTCGGATATATTTTGGCAATGCAATCTGACCTTTGCTGGTAATTTTTGATGTTTTCATTTCTATTAATGGCATATTAATCCCCTTTCTTAACTGTAAGAAAAGTAAGAAAATATATAAATGTTTTGATTCAAACCATCTATTAATCTGTTTAAAAAATATAAAAGATTAAAACCAAGAGATGCTATACACACATCAATTTTAAAGAATAATAATATTATGAATATTGTAAGTGATCATAAAGATTTGGATGCAATTCAAGGAATAAAGAGGATTATAGTTTGATTAACTTGCCTTTGGCAACCTTTAAATAACTCTATTCCTCTCTCATAAATATGCAATACTCAGAGCTAGTGGAAGTATATGATAAGTTAGAATCTACATCCAAAAGACTTGAAAAAACGTATTATATTTCTGAACTATTAAAGAAAACTCCAAAGAAAGAATTAGAGAAGATTATATTATTAATTCAGGGGAGAGTTTTTCCACGAACTGAAGAAAGAAATATAGGAGTTGCATCAAAAATAATAGTAAAAGCAATCAACAAAGCTACTGGGAATAATGAAAATAGAATAGATAAAGAATGGAGAAAGTTAGGAGATCTTGGGAAAGTTGCTGAGGAGCTAACTAAGAATAAAGTACAGTTTACATTAGGAAAAGAAAATTTAACAGTAGATAAAGTATTTGATTCTATTAGAAAATTGGTGGAATATGAAGGGAATAAAAGTCAGGAGAGAAAATTAGAGATTATCTCTAACTTATTAACAAGTGCAGAACCAAAGGAAGCAAAATATATAGTGAAAACAATATTGGAAGAGTTAAGATTAGGAACTGGGGAGGGAACTATAAGGGATGCAATTGTATGGGCATTCTTTGGGAAAGAAATAGAATTGAGTTATGAAGAAGAAAATAAAGTTAGTTATAATGATAAATATAAAGAATATGTTGATTTGGTACAACAAGGTTACGATCTAACTGCAGAATTTGGTAAGGTTGCAGTTGCAGCGAAAGAAGGAAAGAAAGTTTTAGAAGATATTAAGCTAAAAGTAGGAGCTCCGATAAAAGTTATGTTGGCTTCTAAAGAAACAACTATCAAAGGAGCTATGGATAGGGTGGGAAGACCTTGTGCTGTGGAATTCAAATATGACGGGTTTCGTTTACTTATTCATAAAGATGGAGATAAAGTTAAATTATTCACTCGTCGTTTAGAAAATGTAACTATACAATTTCCAGAGATAGTTTCTATAATAAAATCAAATATCAATGCTAATAAATGCATAATAGATTCTGAAGCTGTAGGGATAAATCCAAAAACAAAAAAACATTATCCATTCCAACAAATTTCTCAGAGAATTAGAAGGAAATATGATATTGATAAAGTAGCTAAAGAATTTCCTGTTGAAGTAAATGTTTTCGATGTATTATATTTGGATGGAGAGAATATTATCAAACTTTCCCACAAAGAAAGATATAAAAAACTTATAAGGATAATAAAAGAAAAAAAATATCATATCCAAATTGCTAAACAATTGATTACTTCCAGTGAAGAAGATGCTGAAAAATTCTTTAATGAGGCTCTTAAAGATGGACAAGAAGGAGCAATGTTCAAGAATTTGGAAGCTCCTTACAAACCCGGAGCACGTGTTGGATATATGATTAAGTACAAACAGGCAATGGATACTCTTGATTTAGTTATCGTAGGAGCTGAATGGGGAGAAGGTAAAAGATCCGGATGGTTAAGTTCTTTCAGTGTTGCTTGCCATGATTCTGATAATAATTTGTTAGAGATTGGAAAAGTTTCCACTGGATTGAAAGAGAAGAAAGAAGAAGGGCTTAGTTTTGAAGAGATGACAGAGATGTTAAAGAGTTTGATTGTCGAGGAAAAAGGAAGAGAGGTTGTTATTACTCCTAGTATAGTTATAGAAGTGGAGTTTGAGGAGATACAAAAGTCCCCTTCTTATAGTTCAGGATATGCTCTTAGATTCCCAAGAATAATTCGTTTGCGATCAGATAAAGGAGTTGAGGATATTGCATTCTTAGAGGATATTGATTCTCGTTACAGAGAGCAGAGAGGGAGAGGATGAGATACCATTAAGTAAATACATATTTACTTTTTAGTTATTACCTTAAATTAATCTCCTCAATCTTTTTCTTTAATCCTTCTAAAATATCTACTCCAATAGTTTTAGAAAGAAGTAGAGCGACTATTATTACATCAGAAAGTTCTTCATTAATCTTCTCTGATATATTCTGATTGTTATTTATCTTATCATTTCTCTGATCTCCTACAAAAGCTAACAATTCATTACATAACTCTCCTACTTCCTCATTAAGCTTAATAGCTCTCGCGAAGATTCTTTCTTTTTGTGTAGTGTATAAGTGGCTAAACTTCTCTCTTAGTCTCTTGTCTTCAAGATCAATAAAATTCATTAATTCTTTAATTTCTATATTATCATAATGCATTTCTCGCATCCTCTAAGTAATTTTTTACAGAACTATAATCCATTCTTCTCTTATCATCTTTTACTCTTAGCTTACCTTGTGCGTCTATGCAGAAAGGTTTACTAAATCTAGATTGAATATCTCTAATTCTTTCTCTTACATTATCTCCACTAAAACCACCAGCAACACCAACCATTATATTTAGGGCTTCATCAACAGCCGACATTACATCTATACATTTTTCTAAGTTGAAATCTAAACCCAACCCTCCAGAAGGATCTACTAAAACATAAGAAATTAATCCTTCATACTCCTTTACTCTTCTTGTTGCTTGTTCTGGAGTTAGTTCTTCTAAAAATTTTCTTGGTAGTTGGAGAATTACTTCTAGTTTTGGAAGGGATTGTATAATTCTATCAACATCTTCTACAGTTGGTAATACATCCATGTTATTTAGTTGCACAGATCTGCAGATTCCATTTTCATATAGTCTCCCAAAATTAAATAATTCTTGAATCTCCTCGGCATATTCATTTCCTCTAGTAAAATAATGTAATACTGGGAAACCAAATCTAGGAGTTAATCTAACTATTGTTGGGAGATCATTCAGAGAAGAAGATTGTTTACCTTCACTGTCTCTGTCTCTTATTCTTTTATCAGAAACTAGATATCCAAACATTAGAGAATGTGAAAAATTTTCAAATCCTAATTCATTTGCTATATCTTCAACTTCTAAAACATCTTCTCTAGTCTTAAATCCAGTTATCCCAACATATGGTTTCATAGTATCACCATAAAAATAGAATTTTCTATAGATAATTAACCTTTAGCTTAAGCTATATATACGAGCTTAATTAGTTATACTATTTAGAAAAGCTTATATTTAGAGTTTATTTTAATCATTTTATGAAAAGAAGCCTTATACAACTCTCCCCATCAACTTCAGTAGTTTCATTACCCTCTTCTTGGATAAAGAAAAACAAACTAAACAAAGGAGATGAAATAGAAATAGAAGAGAAGGAGAATAAGATTATAGTATCTAGTTCTAAAGATGTTTCAAAGAAAGAGATAACTATAGATCTAAATAAAGCTCCGGGAAGATTGATGTGGACAATAATAGATGGAGCATATGTTAATGGGTATCATTCTATAATATTACAAACAAAAGACCAGGAACAAACTGATTTCATGACAAAAGTAGTTAGATATTTCCCTGGGATGATCATACATAGTGAGAGAAAGAATAGGATTGAGTTTAGAGATATATCTTCAGATTCTGAAGAGGAGTTAGATAATATATTAAGTAGAATATTCAATATGAATATTGCATTAATAGAAGATTGTATAGAAGCTGTCAAAACAAAAGATAATCACACATTAGAGAGAGTAAAATATAGAGATTACAATATTAATAGTTATGTTAGTTATTATTTGAGAAAAATAAATAAGTTTGGATATAAAGAAATGTCTAAGGTAGGGGCAATGCATAGTTACATTAAGATTATAGAGATGATTTCTGATAAATTATGTGTATTATTTGAAGGAATTGTCAAAGAGAAGATAGATGCTAGGAAAGAGATAAATGTTTTTAACAATATTCTCGAAGTATACAAAAATATACAAAGAATTCATTTTGGATATTCACAAGAGAAGTTAAAACAATTAGAAGTTGAAAGGCAGAAATTAATGGAAAAATTACCTAAAAATCAGCATTTGAGACAGTACACAATAGAGATTTATGAACTATTCTTTGATTTGATTGAGTTAGAAACTCAGTTGCACATTTAATCTAATTAGTTATGAGTATGATGAGTGAATTATCTTTCTTATCTCTTTATTGAATTTGTCAGCTCTTTCAAGAGAGGTTTTAGCTTTGTTTTTCATTGCAAAGCTACCAGTTTCATATGTAAACTCTCCGTGTTTGCCTTTTTCATGAAAATAGCTTTCAATTAATTCATCTGCTACATTTTTACCTAGAAGTTCGGCTGTTTCTTCTTTAGCTTCTAAAAATATTTGTACAAGATTTTTTTCAAGTTTGCCATTCAAATAGAAATAATGTACTAAGACATCAAAAGCGAGAGCATGGATTGAAAGATCTGATTTTAACTTTATTCCAGAATTTTCTATCATTGCTCTTGCCATATAAAATATAGAATAATAACTTGAATTTATCACCCACAAATACCCATTGAATTTCATAAATCCAGTTTTTTCCTGCAGATCTTCGCTGTCTGAAACGCTAAAAAGCAATTTTGCCGATTCTAAAGAATTCTTTGCATTAATGAGGAAGAAATCAACATCTTTAACGTTTTCTTTAGTTCTAATTACTCCATCACTTAAATAATTCTTTATTCGAGTATTAACTTCTTCTAATTTTTTACTGTCTAGCATTTTTAATCAACCTGTAAAAATTCTCTCCACCATATAAAATAATATGTTTGTTAAGAAGTTCATTCAATACATTCTTCTGTTTTCTCTTAGAAGCCATCTCATAAATACTTTCAACTGAAATAACAGTTATATCAAATCTATCAGAGTGGTTTGATGCAACCGTTTTTATTGTCCTCTCTCTTTTTTCCACTTTTTCATAGTTTTCAAAGATGAACAAAACATCTCTGTCTCTAGGATTAGTTTTTGTTACTGCTGAACCAAAAAGAATAATAATAAAATATTCATCTTTTAATTTATCCATAATTTCTTCTAAAAATTCTTTAATAATTTTGTGCTCTTTTTTGTTCAATAACTCTTGGCTACGTATATTTTCTATAAATGCTAATGTCCCATGATTATTTTCATAATTTAAAGAAATAAGCTTTTTTTTATCCAATTCAATTAACTTATATTCTTTTATTAATGGAGTTATCATCCTATGGGTTAAAGAAACATTCATATCAAGACATCTAGAAACTCCATTAATAGTAAAATTCTCATTAATATTAGATACGAATAGTTTCATTATTTCTATTTGAGTTTTATTAAGAGAGATGATATTTACCATTTAGTAAATAAATATTTACTATTTAGTATATAAATATTTCGGTTTTTTGGTTACTCAGAAATAATAAGTCTCTAATTTGTTTGTTAACCACCACAAAAATTTTCCATGAGATACTTTTCTCTTGAGTTGTTTGTATTTCAATATCTCATTCAAGAAGTCTTTTCCAACATCTTCCATAAATCTAAGCTTTACATTTCCAGAAGAAGAAGTGTAAATCGTGAAAAAGTTAAAATCTGGAGACTCAATTGTGGGCTTGTCTAAAATTACTATTTTCTTTATGCTATTTATTGAGAATATAATCCTTTGATAACTATCTTTCTTTACTTCTACAAGTTCTCTTGATACAATTACATCAGCATTTCCATTATATCTCCAATTGTAGAATTTTATTAAAAGAAACAACCCAATTATGCACCCAAGGAGCAATATTGAAGCAACTATTTTTCCTTCCTTGTTTGGCATAACAACAATTACAGGAACTATGAAAATCAAAAATACCACAAGTGTAATGTAAAAACCTGTTCTTCTTGAGAATTCCCTCATTTCCAGAGGATCAAATGTTCTGAATGTTTTATTTTGTTTTTTGTTCTTCATTTTATTAATTAAAAATTGTTAAAAATAATATTCTTCTAAATTGTCGTGAATTAATCTTCGTAATAAGTCCTTTCCTTTTCTTTTTGGTTTCTTGTATTTTAGTATTTCTGAAATAAATTTTCTCCCGTCTTTATCTGTAAACCTAAGATTTACCTTTCCTAATGGAGAAGATGTAAATATTGTGAATGTTAATAAGAGAGGGGCTCCTTCTCCCCCTACATATACCTCTTTTGAGCTATTGTTATGCAACATTATTTTTTTAATACTATTCATTGTGAAAATTTTTCTTTGATTGTTTTGGAGTTTAATCTCTACTAATTCTTTTGTAACGCTTACTTCTGCCCCTCCATTGTATTTATAGTTGTAGAATTTGCCTATCAAATATAAAGAGAGAATAAATAATGCGTAAAATCCTAAAACAACAATTTTATTTACAATAGTTGGAACAATATAAACAATGTATATAATAGGAGAAAGGAGAATAACACAACATATTATAGCTATATAGATATTCTTTTTGCTCTTCATATCCCTTATATCCAAAAGAATATACGTTCTGAATGTTGCCATTGAGTTAATTATTCATAGTGAATATTTAAGGTTTGCTTTGGATAGAGTAAGAAATAAGTTACAATATAATTTATAAATAAAGAATATTTCTCGGCTTTGCGTGGAAACTAATTTTTTCTGACAAGAACATATACTTTTTTTCCTAGCAATTCTTTCGGAGCATCAATTTTAGCTCCAGTTCCAAATTTAGTAATTATTTTTTCGAATAAGAATTCTATG
>Ga0210057_1001186_pt1 | contig 40231 bp, 54 predicted proteins | sample CryGeyCG2114_010_2_FD_183968 | JGI IMG/M metagenome (GOLD analysis project Ga0210057, IMG submission 183968) | Groundwater microbial communities from aquifer - Crystal Geyser CG10_big_fil_rev_8/21/14_0.10 (SPAdes) (version 2) | ecosystem: Environmental > Aquatic > Deep subsurface > Groundwater ... | reverse complement strand
ACATTGCTGAAGGCCAGAAAAAGCACTGGCAGGCAGCAGAGCAGAAGATGCAGAAAACGCTCTTCAACTTTTCATGCTAGGCACGAGACGCCACGGGTTGAGCGAAGCGAAACCCGTGGTAGTTCACACCACTGGCAGATTCAAGCTGAACTGGATATAATATAATCCAATATAAAAAAGAGGAGAATAATGAAGCTGAGCACAATAATTATTTCTGCATTTCTAATCATGCTGCTGCTGGCAGGTTTAGGAAGCCTCAGTTATTCTTATATAAGTGCAAAGGGAGTTTTTGAACAGGAAGTGAGGGATAGGATGGAAGTGGCAGTAGAGTCAAGGGCGACATATATAAATTATTACCTGGAAGAAAATCAGAAAAGCGTGTTCCTCATAAGTGAAAGCCCGTCCATAACCTCTTTCTTGAAGACACCGCCTGGCAGCAAGGATTATGCAGCTGATATGGAGACCGCCAAAACAAGGATTAATTCTTTCCTTCAGGAAGGGGTTTACAAGATTTTTGTTGTTGGTAAAGAAGGGATTGTTGTCATCTCGACAGCAGACAAAGAGCTTGGAACAAACAAATCAAATGAAGATTATTTCATCGAAGGCAAAAAAGGCCCTTATCATGACAGCGTCTATTATGATCAAGAAGATTCCAAAAGGACCCTGATCTATTCATATCCTTTCATAGATGATGAGACACAGGAGGTATTGGGCGTAGTGGTCGCATACCATGACACCCTTATTTTAGACGCCTTAGCCAGTGATTATGTCGGCTTGGGGAACACAGGGGAATCATTCTTGGTGAACAAGGAATTCTATATGGTAACTCCTTCAAGATTCGTAAAAGACGCTCCCCTGAATCAGAAGGTCGATACTCAGAACGCAAGATCATGTTTTCAGCACCCCATGATGTCAGAAGAGCAGATAAAAAAGGCACATGAAAAAATGTTTGCCAATCCGGATTATAGGGGAGTGATGGTTGTAGGCACGCATGCCTATCTTCCTTTGATGGAATGGTGCCTGATAGTCAAGATAAACAAAGAAGAGGCCATAGGCACATACGAGAAAGAATTGCTGAGATCATTCATCTACTCTTTCATGATTGCTGTCATCTTCATAATCCTGGCAGGGATCATACTTGCCAGGAGGATATCAAGACCTATAAACAATCTTGCTGAAGATGTTACTGAGATAACAAAAGGCAGGCTTGAGATAGAGCTCAAGCCGAGCAGGATATATGAAGTCCAGAACCTCATAGCCTCAATGAACAGGATCCTTGTGAGCCTGAAGCTTGCTGTGATAAAGACGGGCCTGAGAAAACAGGATATAGGGTTGGGCGAAGCGATCAGAGCCAAGGAAGAAGCAGAAGAGAGATATGAATCGCTCTTCAATGGCGTGAAAACAGGTTTCCTTATCGTGGATCTGGATACGCATAAATTCATTCTCGCGAATCCTGAGATGTCCAGGATCACAGGATACCCTGAAAAAGAGCTCATCGGATCGGATTTCTCAATGCTGCACCCGAAAGAGGACCTTCATTATGTGATCAAAAAATTCAATGAGCTGGTAGAAGGCAAGATAAGGGTAGCCGAGAACATACGTGTTTTGAGGAAGAACGGAGAGATCATCTACTGTGATATCAGCGCCACGACACAAAATTTCAGGGGCAAGAAGGTGGTAATGGGAATATTTATTGATGTGACCGAACGCAAGGAGACCGAAAATAAATACAGGTTGCTCTATGAAACTTCTGCTGACGCCATCATGACCATAGAGCCCCCAAGCTGGAAATTCACTGCAGGGAACCCTGCGGCAATAAAGATGTTCAATACAAAAGACGAGAAAGAATTTATCTCCCTGGGGCCATGGGAGCTTTCCCCTAAAAAGCAGCCTGATGGGCAGCCGTCGAACGAGAAGGCGAAAAGGATGATAATGAAAGCGATGAAAGAAGGCTCGAATTTCTTTGAATGGATTCACAAGAGATACAAAGGGGGGAATTTCCCTGCGACTGTGCTATTGAGCAGGATTGAGGAAGGAGGAAAGAAATATCTGCAGGCGACTGTGAGGGAAATTGACGGGAGCATCTGAATGAGGAAAAACTTTAAATAAGCTTATGTTAATATAAGCATCATAAACAGGGATTATAAGGCAGGAAAAGATGAAAAAAGAGAGAAAGGAAAGAAAGGAGATAAAAGGAAAAAACAAGCCGAAGACCCCAGGTGGCTACGCCACGCCCCGGAGCCAGATAGTCGAGCAGAGACGGCCCGTTGTGGACGCAATCTTGCGGCTTGGCACATCCCGAAAAAAAGCCGGCAAATGGGTATATTAAGACGGGCATTTCAGGGTTTGATGGACTTTTTGACAAGGGCATACCGAAGAATACGTCCACACTCATAGCTGGCGGGACCGGTTCCGGAAAAACAATCTTCTGCCTTCAGATGCTGTATAATGCAGCAAAAAATGGAGAGAAGTGCATATTCTTAAGTTTCGAAGAGTCTGAAGAAAGACTTAAGAAACATATGGATGATTTTGGATGGGATTGGAGAAGATTAGAAGAGAAAGGGCTCCTCAGGATCGTAAAAAAAGAGCCATTTATCCTGACCACCAATATCGAAGCGATGTTCGCTAAAGCGAAGGGTGAGCTTCTTATTGATATAAACGAAGTCCTGGAAATAATCCCAAAGGGATTCCACCCGGATAGGCTCGCTTTGGATTCTGTAACTGCCATCTCTTCCGCTTTCGGCAAAAAAGAGGAAGGCTTCCGTATCTTCATCCAGCAGCTGTTCAACTATTTTGAATCATTAAAAGTGACTTCCTTCTTGATATCTGAAACAGAGCAGCTTCCTGCTGTATATTCGCCGGGGGGAGTGGAGGAATTCCTTGCTGACGGCCTCATAGTGCTTTATGCCATCCAAAGCGGCAATATAAGGGAGAATGCAATCGAAGTCCTTAAGATGAGGGGCGCCAAGCATCAGAAAAAGATTGTTGCCATGCAGATAACCGATAAAGGCATAGAAGTATATCCTGATCGGGAAGTTTTTGGAGGGATAGAAAAACAAAAATGAGAAGACTATTCTTCGCCTGCCTGTTTATGCTCGCGCTGCTGGCAGCCATGTTTCCGGCAAATGCTGCTCCACCCGTATGCGGCGACGGCAGCTGCACTGGACCTGAAACCTGCTCAAGCTGCCCTGGCGATTGCGGAGCCTGTACTCCAACATGCGGCGACGGCAGCTGCAACGGAGCCGAGACATGCTCAAGCTGCCCTGGCGATTGCGGAGCCTGTCCGCCCGGTACAACATCTACAACAACTGAAAATGAAGATAATGCCCAAGTCCCGATAAAAGCGGTTTTTAAGAATCCAAAAGGAGGCGATACCATAAAAAGAGGTATCCTTCCTATTGTTGTGCAGGGATTTGAAGGAAACAACCTGAATCCAGGCATACAAATCACTGCGGAATCCGATATCTTCGGGACTATCAGCTTAGTAAACAATTTTGAGAACAGGGGTTCTGGCATCTATGGGGCGAATGTTGTCATCGGAAAAGATATCGGGAAAGGGCAATATGCAATCATCGTAAAGGCAAAAAAAGCCACATACGATGAAGAGAGGATATTGATCACATTTGATCCTACAATCTATTTCAACGCTTCCCTGGACAAAAAAGAGTATTTCAAGGGGGAAAGGGTGAATATCATCGGGAGCATGGCCTATTTTGGCCAGCAGCCTCTCAGGAATAGCACTGCAGAGATAAGCTTTTCTGCAAAAGACTTTTCTCTCAATAAGACAATCAGGTCTGATAATGATGGGGGGTTCAGTGACAGCTATCTCATCAGTTTCGCTGAGCCGGAAGGAGACTGGGCAATAAAATTTCTGGCAGAAGATGAAGCCGGCAATGAAGGAAGCGCAGATCTCCTGACAAATGTTTCTACACCAAAAGGAGTGGCTTTTTACACAGTTACATTCCTAAGCCCGCTTGAGAACGCAGAATTCAAGAGGGGAAATCCCGTCCCTATCACGGTCGAAATCAAAGAAGAAGGGAAACCAGTCAAAAATGCCACCGTCGATTTCAGGAATCCTACTGCAGAGATAATAACTCTTCAGGAAATAACTCCGGGAACCTACACTGCTGAATATAAGATCGATGTCAATGATCCCCTTGGGCCATGGTATATCGCCGTGCAGGCTGTGAAAACCAAGGAGGGTGTTACAAGAGCAGGAGGGACAAAAATACCTGTGACCATAAGGACTGCTTCCCTTAATCTGGCGCTCATCAAGCCCAGAACAGCTGATTTTTTCACAGGATTGCAGACAGAGATCATAGCCGAGCTGAGATATCCTGACGGAACAAGGGTTGAGAAAGCTGATATTTTTGCCAATATTGGCGATGAAACAGTCAGATTGGAAGAAATCGAATCAGGGACATATTCTTCATTCTACCTATTCACTGAAAAGGATGTGGCGGCAACATATTTACAGCTCAATGCCTCAGATATCTATGGAAACAGCATTGCCCTCGCCCCCAAGGCAATAGGGGTAGAAAAGATCGGCGAGCGTGAATTAAAGCTCAGGTTATTTTATTATAATGTGATTGTCAGATATTGGTATCTGTTCGTTTCAGGCATAATGCTCTTCATAATAATAACAAGCCCTTTCTGGTATTATATTCATCTAAAAAGAAGCCTGAAAAAGACCGAACAGGAAGAAAAAAGGATAATATATATGGAAGAGGAGACCCAGAGAAAATATTTTAAACAACATTCCATAACTGTGGAAGATTATAATAAACTGATGTTGAAATACCGGGAAAGGCTTTCTGATCTGAAAGAAAAGGAATTAAGATTGAGAAATAGGCTTGCCAGTTTCGCCAAGAAAAAAATAAAAAGGATTAAAAAATAAAATCTATCTTCTCCATATGGTGGGTAAGAAATACCCTGCCCTGGCTTTTCATCCAAAAAATTTATAAACTTAGTAATATTCTGTAATATAATATAATATTAAATATTATTTTTATATATGAAAATAAATAATCTCTAGCAAAATGAAAGAAAGGATCTCAGTGACAATAGACAGGGAGATTGTTGATCTTCTGGATAAACTTTCAAAAAAAAGGAAATTCAGGAACAGGAGCCATATTGTGGAGTTTGCAGTAGGGAAGCTCGCAGAGGAAGAGCTTGCGGACGATATCAACAGTCCGAAATGATTGAAAAAGGTAAAGGAGAAAAATGCAAGGAAAAAAGAACAAGGGAAAAGAAAGCAGGGAAAAATGAGATATGGAAAAAGAGGACGAATATGCTAAGGAAGCATGAAGGGAGGGTAGTGATGGCGGCGTGGGTATTGCTGGCATTCTTCCTGTTGGCGCTCCAGGGCAGGCACGGCATGACCGGCTTTGTCGTCTATGAAGGAGGATCAAAAACGCATTCTTTTGCCGTCCCAGAACTTTCATTCAATGCAACTGCGATGAACAGCTCTGCAGATGAGCTGAAACTGAATCTGATCACAGAAACAGGGCAGTATGATACTTTGGAGACTGAGATCATCAATGTCTCATCTGCAATAAGCAACGGATATGATAAAACAGAAGAGATAAAGAGAATTGATGGCAACTATGCAAATATTGACAAGAGCAGGATATTTGATGTAACATTTAAAAGCAATCTTACAGATGGTGATATGATTCAATTCTACCTATTGAACAGCGATGCAATAATGATCTATCTATGCAATCTTTCAAGAAGATGCTGGGCTCCGGGATATGGCGGCGTGAATTATGACGGCGGGACAGGATATTATAATATGACAGTCTCGAATCTGGAGGATGAGACTAACGGATTTAATATCGATCCTCCAAAAAAAGTTAAATTCGATCACATCAGGGCGATAAAAGAGCATAATCTTACGCATTATCATAACATAAGCTATTATCCGCTGCAGGCTTTTGCTGAGACAGCAGATTTTATGCCTGATTCCCTGTACGCATGGCAGGACATTGCTGCTGATGAGCAGCTCAATGGCCAGGTCATTGAATATTATTATTCTACAGATTCAGGCCTGACATGGGATTACATTGCAGGCAAAGACATAAGCAGCGCATCTGCATCGTCTGGCAAGATAAGACTGAGGGTCCTTTTCACGAGCGACGGAGCGGATACGCCGATAGTAAAGAACATCACCATAACCTATTCCGAAAGGAGTACATGCGATCCTGACTGGCAGCCTGACGACAACCTATGCAGGAATGATGATTCAAGGCCGGTGACCTATACTGATGCGAACAGCTGCAATTCATCAGAGAATCTTCCTGCAGACAATGGCACTTATGCATACTGCGATTTCTGCACCCCTTCATGGCAGGATATCAACTCATCATGCCTTGTTGAGGATATGATAAATCAGTATTTTAACGATGCCAATGATTGCTATGCCCAGACAGGCCTCTCATCAGATAACAATCCTCCGGGCAATAACACCTTCAGCTGCGATTTCTGCACCCCTTCATCCACAGGATATAACACCACATGCGATGGCCAGACGCAGGCATTCACATCTTACTACATTGACAGCAATGGCTGTTATGACATTACGGGCCTCGCTTCAGACATCCCGCCTGCAAACATGACTTATGATTGCATCTATGATTCCATAAACACATCTAATGCTACAAACCCAGAAAATACAACCCAGCCGACAAATATGACCAATGCTACAAGCCAGGAGGCTGGGCCTGGCTTGTTCAATGTCAATAAGCTGGATGAGAATACTGGAGTGATGGTCATGGTAGAGACAACGGTGGATTTCACTGCCAGCAGCATCTCCATACAAAATACAGAGATCGACACATCAACTGCGCTTTTTACAGTGAATGAGGTCAATATAACTATGGACGATTCCCCGGAGGATAACATAACCTCCATCACCCTGCGGTTCTATTATAATGAGACATCGCTCAATCAATCAAATGTGAATGAAAGCACCCTTGCAGTATATTACTATGATGAAGAGTATGATGAGCTGCAGGAGATCCCAAGCACAATAAACTCATCTGGGATGTATGTTGAGGCTGATATCAACCATCTGAGCATGTATGGCTTGTATGGATTGTTGAATTTAGATACAGATTTGGATATAACAGAGGGTGACAGCACGCCAGCTCAATCACAGCAGGAGACAGGAGGAGATAATGAGGTTGGGGCAGCAGCTGAGAGCCAGCAGGATGTCCAGCCGCCTGCAGAGCAGGCTATAAGCCCAGAAGCCTCTCAGGCGCTTCAACAGGAAGCTGCAGCTGAATTAGAAAGCGGTCTTGACGAACTTTCCCTTGAACCAGGCTATAACTCTTCTGAGGGCATAGGCAGCAATCAAACCTTCTATAAGATAGGTAAAACCCTTAGCAGCGGCCTAAAGAACAAGAACAACATCGCCTTAAGCGGCATAATCCTTATTATGCTGGTCATAACCTATGTAATCGTCGAGATGAGGGCAAAAAGAGGCAACAACCTATAATAATACCAAAAAACAAACCTTTAAATATTTCCTTGTATTCTCTACTTCTGGGGTGAAAAATATGAAAAACAAGCTTATTTTACTGGCAATATTGGGAGTAGCCCTAATGTTTGTAGCAGCAGGCTGCAGAAGCAATACTGTCACAGGCAATGTGGTTGCAGAGAAAGACTCTGCTGCGCCTGTACAAAGCGCACAGAAACCGGCTGCACAGACTGAGCAGCCAGCACCAGCAACAGACGACAGCATATATGCCGTCGAATGCAAGCAGGATTCTGACTGCGGCGAGACAGTCTACGGAGAGAGATACTGCTTCCAGAACGGAGTGGTCACTCCCTTGACAAAGAACATCTGCGTGAATCCCGGATCGATAAAATCATACTGCAAGAGGGAGATGGCAGATGAGGTATTGATGTGCGCGAGCGGCAAGGAAGTATGCAGGAAAGGCGAGTGTTATGTCTTAGCGAATCTTCCATGCACAGACTCTGACGGCGGCAAGAATTATGATGTCGCAGGCACTGTTGTCGATGCAGAGATGCTAGAATACAAGGATTACTGCATTGATAAGTACCAGATTATGGAGTACTTTTGCCCGTCAACAAACAAGGGCCTTGTCCTCAAGGAGCCTAAGATCTGCACAGGCGGAAAATGCATAACAGGCGCATGCGTGGATTGAACTTCTTTTTATTTTTCTTTTTTTTATTATTTTTTCATTGATAATATCATCCTTCTATCTGTTTTACTAAATGCCTCACCTTGTTCCGCACTCCCAAGTGCTAAAAATGGAAAGATTTATATATGATTTCTTGGTTTTGAAGGTTGATTTTTGGGGAAAAATGGCACTTAAAGATATAATAATAAGTTCTTTGACAAAAGCAGAGGATTCGATGAAGATTGCCAGGAAGAGTGCAGAATATCTTAGGACGAGATATGGGATCAATATGCCTGATGTCAGTCAGACAATACATCCCGGCGATTTCAGCGGCGGCGAATTCAACCCAGAAGTCTTATGCGACCTCAAAGGGAAGCATGTCTTTCTGTTCGCTGTGCCTACGGATCCTGCCAATATACTGAATAATGTCTCGCCCGGCGAGATGAAGTCAAGGGCCGAATTCGCTGCAAACGCAGCAAAGGAATGGGGCGCAGCGCATGTGACCTTGGTGGCCACAGACCTCTACTTCAGCAGGGCTGACAAAGGGCCGGAAGATTTTAGCGAGAAATCTGACGATGAGAAGAAGAAGCTTTTCAAGGGCAAAGGCAATCTTGCAAGGGCACAGGCAAAAGCATTCATGTCCAATGGGATAGACCGCGTTCTGACACTTCATCTGCATAGCGGACATGTCCAAGAATCATACGGCAAGATCTATGGAAGAGGGGATGTATTGATGGATCTTAGTCCTGTCCCTCTCCTTATCCATTACTTAACTCATTACTCAAATGTGGGCCTGAATAAGAACAATGGCTCAAACATAGTCCTTTTACTCTCGGATTTAGGCGCAAAACCAATAGGCGACTATCTTTACGACAGCCTGCATAGGTTGGGCTACACAGGCATAAGCAAGATACAGTTCAGCAAGACAAGGAAAGTTGCAAATGATCCGAACAAGGTGGAGATATACAATCCGCAGGTTTCCCCAAACTACACAGGGTTGGAAGGAAAAACAGCCTTGACTATAGATGACATGGATGATACTGCCGGAACAAGGAAGGCTACATGCGTGACGATAAAGGAAGATGGCATAGAGATTGAGGGATTTGGCAGGCAAAGGCCCGCAAACATAGTGATCTACGGCACCCATGCAGTACATGCCGGCCTTAATTTTGAGAGTGCAATGCAGACAATAGCTGCAGCTGAACCAAGCGAAGTGATATATACCAATTCCCATCCATCAATAGAACGGAATATGACTTATTATCTTAAGAAGGTGACATCTGTGATAAGGACAGCGCATTTTTTCGGCGAGGTCATAAGATGCCTCGAAGAAGAGATACCTATTGGGGAATCATACACTACGAACGGAATTCTTGACATGGCCAAGATAAGCAAATTTGCAGTCCAGCCATTCAGGAGATCAGAGCATATGAATAATTTAAGATAATCATAAAATGATCATAACCTAATTAGGGTTATAAGACTGGTCAGATTTGATAATCCTTCAGACTTATCTGCCCCTTCCTCTTCCCTTCAGGTATCTTTTCTTTCTCAATATCCTGGCCCACCTGCTTCTTTATGCTGAGCGCAGTGTTTTTCCCGACGATCTGGACAAGCACCATTATGTCTGCGTTCTTCACATCCCCCAGGTCCTTTATCCTGTTATTGTACAGCTTCCTTGCCCTTACCCTTCCTATGCCTTCAAGCTTCAATAATGTGATAAGCTCTTCTTTGACGCCGTACTTCAGCCTCAGCCTGACCTTGATTATATCTTTTATTATCGCGTGCTTTTTCATCATCCTTGCCAGCTCCTCAGTCGAATAGAGAAGCCAGTCCGCAAGCTCAAGCTTGACCCTTATCTCGCCGGGCCTGATCGAATATTTCTCCAGCAATTCCTCTTCATCCTTCTCATCGCACCAGTCCTCAAGGAACATGGCCGTCTTTATCGAGTGGAGGAAATGCTCGTAATCAGGGTCATACATCGAAGGCTCGGGGATGAGGATATCCGACTGATGCTCGTTCAGCTTCCCATTCACATCCTCGTATTCTGCAGCCTTTATCCTAAGCAAGGGCCTCATCTCAAGGCAGCTAGATGCGAGCTGTAGGAAAGAGAAATCAGTGGCAGACTTCGATTCTGCCTTTTTCAATGCAGTTATTATGCCGTTGGCTGTCAATGGGTCGATGTAGAGCTGCGCAACCCTCTTGCCGACGATAGTCGCCTCCAGTCTTCCCCCCTTAAGCTTGTCTGCTGATACGAACTCGTCCCTTGTCTTTTCGGTCTTTATGAACCCGAAATCCTCAAGCAGCTTTATCATCTTCCTTATGATCTTCTCGAGCTTCTTCATGTCCTTGAACTGGTGGGCCCAGAAGGTCTTCTCAAAGAACGCAAACAGGCTTTCTTCGCTGCCTACGAATTCAGATGCGATCAGGGAAAGGATATAGGTCCTCAGGACGGGCTCGACTGCGAGCTTCGAGTAGATCTCTTCAACCTCCCCATTGATGTAAACATCCGTTATATTCTTTTTCTCATTCTCTGTTGTTGCTACTGCGATCGCTTCCCCGTACTTGTCATACTTGGGCCTTCCGCATCTTCCTGCCATCTGCTCATATTCAAGCACAGGGATCCAGTTAAGCCCATGCAGGCCGTATCTCTTAAGGTCCCTCAGTATCACCCTGAAAGCCGGAAGGTCCATACCTGCGGCCAAAGTGGGTGTGCAGCATATTATCGGGAGGATGTTCTGCCTGAACGCATCCTCGATTATCGTCTTCTGCTTCTGGGCCAGTCCTGCATGATGGAATGCGATGCCTTTCCTTATGCATTTCCCCAGCCTTTCGCATTGTTTTGTAGGCCTTGGCAGGACCTTTATGATCTCATCAGCAGTCTGCTCCCATTCCTGCTTCCGTTTCCTTAGTATCGGATTGTTCTCATCAAATTTGATCTTAGAAGCGATATCCTCTGCAGCCTTCTCTGCGCCGCGCTTTGTGTTCACGAAAACAAGGGCCTGCTTGCCAATGCTGATAGTGTCCAGGGCTAGATTCACTGTGTCATTGTCTGTCTGCTGCCTGATTTCGAGGATTTTTTGGTGTGGCATTTTTGGTTTTAAGAAATGAATATGAATGCGAAAATAATCCCGACTCGCAAGCTTATAGAAAATCCCGACTAAAGTCGAGATTTTCAGACTTGCCTCGACAAGCTCGGCAAGCGTCTGGGATTATTGAGCATTAAAAAAGACAAAATCCCGACTCGCAAGCTCGTCTGGGATTTTGCCTTTGTTTAATGGCTCCGCCGAGATTCGAACTCGGGACCTTACGATATCTGAAAATTTCTTATCAGTCGTATGCTCCAGCCAGGCTAAGCTACGGAGCCATTAAAATAAACGCCCCTGGGCAGACTTGAACTGCCGACCTCGCGATGTCTTTCTGGCGATACAAACCGTCGGATAACAGTCGCGCGCTCCACCTGCTAAGCTACAGGGGCTTATAGCCGAAAATAAGGCGGTTCATTTATATAGTTTTTGGTAGAAATTTAAGGTTTCTAAAACCTATGTTTTCGTTAATAGAATAAACCCACCATATCTGCGGGGAAACGTGGTTTCCCCCGTCCCCTTCCTGCACTGTGCTGGGTTACTGTGCATATATGGTAAGTGATGGGCAAAAATCAGTTGTGCGACCATGAGCCATATGGGAAGGTTGTGAGATGGAGGCGAATGGGTGGTTGTTTTTGTTGCAAAAAACTTAGAAATAAAATATCTGGAGCTTAAACAATCAAAATTAAAAATCCAGAATAAAAAACTCACTTCTCAAGCCAAAATCTCGAAGTTATGCACTTTTGCGCTCCTGACCTGGCTTATCACATTACCCTGGGTATCGAACAATGTCGCAATATCCTCTTCATTGTTCCATATCGGTGTAGGGTTCTTCCAGAACAATCTTGAGGATGTGTTCCTTCCTTTCCCTGAGAAAACCTTGACCTTTCCATGTATTATGAATCCGTCCGGGAATGTGAATACATGCTTGTTGTCCCCATCGCAAAGCATCCATCCTGACATATTGACGCCGTATCCTTCGATCTCAACCCACTCTCCGTTGGGATTTTCCCTGTCAGAAGGGCCTTCGAACTGCACGCCTATTATCCTCACTCCTGCCTGAGCTGTCTGCTGTGGCTCCTGTGCCGCCTCTGCAGCAGGCTGGGCGTTATGGGCATAAGCTTCTGCGATCATCTGCTTCATTGTCTCAAGCTCTTTCTCCTGGAAAGCTATGAATTCCTTCATCGCTCCGAGATTAGAGTTTGCAAGTATGGCCTCGATCTGGTCTATCCTCTGATTGAGCCTTAGGATATCATTCCTAAGATTGCCGAAAGAATTGGTTAAAAGCATGTTCAGCTTGTCAAATTTCTTCTGTGTTCCGAATGCCATTTTCTCAACCTCGTGTCCGTTTAGATGATAATCTGGGTTTATAATCCTTATATAACTATTGTTCAGTGATAACATATATATAAATCTTTCGTTTAGAGATGGTTACGTGGAAAACTATATATAATCAAGGCCCATAAAGCATGTTATGGGCGTTTTAATGCTGTTATCAGGGGTTGTAGCAGGGATAATTGCCCTATTCGGGCTGTTCTACAAGTTCTGGTTCCTAAGGGACCCATTAAGGCTGGCTCCGTCAGGGAATAACATAATATCGCCTGCAGACGGCAAAATCATAGAGATAAAGGAGATACATCCGGACAGCAAGGGAGACATAAAGAAAGGCAAAGGTGTAATCCAGACGGTTTATTCTGATACTATCCTTCACGGAAAAAGCGGCTATCTGATAACGATATTCATGACCCCTTTTGATGTCCATTACCAGAGGGCGCCTTACGATGGAAAAGTAGTCTACTCAAAGCATAAAAAAGGCCAGTTCAGGTCTGCAGAAAAACCAAGGCCGCAGAACGAGAACAACCAGATTCTGATAAGGACAAGGCTAGGCAACATGAAAGTAATACAGGTCTCAGGATTCATAGCACGAAGGATAGTATCTTTTGTAAAAGAAAACCAGAACATTAAAAAAGGCCAGAAGATTGGGATGATAAGGATGGGCAGCCAGTGCTGCCTGATAATCCCTAAGATGACCCATAAGATGAAGGCCGAACTGAAGATAAAAAAAGGCGACAGGCTGAAGGCAGGAGAAACAATCATCATGTCCCTTGGTAAGTGAGCTCCGATGAAGGACAATAAAAAAGATAATGATAAAAATGAAAAAGAGGGTAAAATGAGGATATATGGTTTTTTCAGGCCGCAGGACCTGTTCACATTCGGGAATGCAGCATGCGGCGTGGTCTCGGCGATATTCTCGATAAGAGGTGAATTCAGGATCGCAGCCATCCTTCTTGTTGCAGCAGTCGTGATGGATTTCCTCGACGGAAAGGTCGCAAGGCTTTTCAAAGGGGCCCATCCGTACGGCAAAGAGCTGGACTCCCTGTCAGACGCAATATCATTCGGATTCGCATCAGCGCTGTTCGGATATTGTTTCCTTGAGGCTAACTCCTCGAACAGGCCCGTCTTCATAGTCGTGCTGGTATTTTTCGTCCTGTGCGGGATTGCCAGGCTTGCGAGGTTCAATATAACAAATCTTAAGGGATATTATCAGGGCATGCCCATAACGATGAACGGACTCATTATTCCCGCAATCTATTTTGCAGGCCTGCCGGCAGAATGGTATCCTTTAGTTTATGCTTTGTCAGGCGTTTTGATGATAAGCTCTTTCAGGGTGAAGAAGATAGTATAATCTGGTATAAATCTGACTCTGCAAAGGGATAATCAAGTAAAAAAACAAAAAATAACAATAAAAAAATGATAAGTAAGTGATAAGTAAACAAAAAAGGTGAGAATATGGGATTTTGGATCAATCTTTTGACGAGCAGGATTTTCATATCCGTGATCGTGGCATTGGTGCTTGCGCAGGCAGGCAAAGTGCTTGTTTTATCGGTAAAGAAGAGAAGGTTTGATGCCTCATTGATGGCCCGTACAGGAGGCATGCCTAGCAGCCACACCGCGGTTGTTGTGGCCCTTACAGCATCGATATACTATCAGGAGGGCGTTTCTGCGCTGGCGATAGCAGCAGGCACATTCGCCGTGATAGTGGTCCATGATGCGCTGACACTGAGGAGAGCAGTAGGCTTCCAGAGCGAAGCGATAAACAAGATAATAAAGAAGATGCGCGTGGATTACAAGAGAAAACTGAGGGAGCTTCTTGGGCATAATTTTACTGAAGTGCTGATTGGAGGCTTGTTAGGGTACATTGTCGCATATGCAGTTTATTCCCTATAAATTGGAGGTTGTTATGGGATTGGGATTATTGGTGTTGAGGTCGCTTTACTTCATGCTGCCCGGCTACCTGGCAAACTCATCTCCTGTGCTTTCAAAGAATATCCTTGATTTCCTCGCGAAGCCAGTTGACATGGGCCTGAAGTTCAGGGGAAAGCCATTGCTTGGCACCCATAAGACCTGGCGCGGTGTTATAATAGCATCTATAGTTGGAATGCTTATCTTTGCGCTCCAGAAATACCTTTATCAGTTCCCATTTTTCCAGAAATGGAGCATTGTTGATTATGGTATGTTATATTCAAAATATTCAATACTGCCCGGCTTTTTGCTCGGCTTCGGGGCGATATTCGGTGATATGGTGAAGAGTTTCTTCAAGAGGCAGTTTGATGTGAAATCCGGGGAAAGATGGTTTCCATTCGACCAGATTGATTTCCTGATAGGCGCGCTCATGTTCGTTTCTTTTGTTTACATCCCTTCATGGCAGGTGATATTGATCCTATTCATACTGACGCCTTTGATACATATAAGCTCGAATCACATCGCTTTCTATCTAAAGATCAGAAAAGAAAAGTGGTAATGAGATTAACAAGAAGAACGCGTGGCAGATTAATATCTTCCTCAATATCCTGGTCTTTTTCATGCCCTCATGCTCGTGCGCAAAAATAGTCCCTTTTGCAAGTCCGAGGATGAAGATAAGGCCTGCGATGATCGGGAATAATCCGGCATCTCTTGCAGAGATATAGAAGAATATCCCAAGAAGGGGATAGATGAACCTCTTGTTCGAATAGAAGACGAATGCTATGCAGAGAAGGATGAAGACGGCAGACAGAAGGAGATTATCCCTTCCGAGGAAAAATACCATTAGCGACGGGATGGCTATGAAGACTGTCTTTATCATTGCCTCGAAATGCCTCCTTCCTGGCTTCATCTCTTCAGGGGATACGAATGCGAGCATTGCCCCGCAAAAAAGCCCTGAGAATGCGATGATAGAGACAGCAGCATAATTCAGGAATTCCATCTTTCACCTCTTGATCCCGTTTGTATCCCTCGCTTGCTCTTTTATCCGCCCGTATCACTCGTCTGTCCAGCCAGAATGCCCCCATTGTATCATGAGGTCAATGCCGAGATTCTCCGCTTGCCGCGGGACATCGCATGCGCCGAAGCACGAGCCTGCCCATATGAATATATCTGCGCCTGTCTGGCCTGAAAGAAAATCAGTTATCTCGCCTGCCTTCGGCTTAAGGCCGTCCGGAAGCTGTACGCATACTTTCCTGGCTTTCAGCCCCTTTATCTCAGAAACCGCCTTATTCAGCTCCAGATCATACATGTTGCCTGACATGTGCTGAAAGAAAAAGTTTAGTTTTAAAAGGTTTGCGGTCAGTTGAATGTTATATTGCTTTTAGGAAGATAGTTCTGGAGTGTCGCTGCGTCAGGAAACTCCCTGTCACACCTGTTGAATCCGATATTAGGATTATTGAACTCGCTAATAAACACTTCCCTTTTAAAATTTTCTTTGGCCTCTTCTATGTTTTTTTCAATGAACTTTTTAGCCTCTTCAGGCGTGCCTCCGAAATAAGTCGGAGGACATTGGTTCTGGTAGTATGCCATATCATATCATCTCTATCCTTACTGTGTAATCTATCTCCATTATGGGGGGCCTATAACCCATCCCTTTTTTTTCATCAATTTCCGTCTCAGGCACGGGTATCTCATACTGACAAGGCCTTTTCTCCTGCTCCTTCTTCCTTATGAAATCAATAGGGATTATGTCTGCGGGTATTATAATGTTTGTGTTTATGCCCCTTCTGCTGCCCGGCAATCCGGGGTTCTCTTTTCTCCAGTCATCCGGGACTTCATCAGTCTGTTTTGCAGGTTTTGATGTCATCTTACGCACCTCTTGTACAGGATAATCCTTTTTGCCGGCTTAGAGGCATTTACCTCAGTCTGCCGTATCTTTCCTTTACTGCGTGCTCTATGCACCCTATTGTCCCCAGGATGTACGCTGGCGCAGCAACAAAGAAGGTTAAGATCTCTCCTCTGCTGAAATCTATCACATTCTTCAATGGTTCATGAGCATGAGTAATCTGGTCTATGCACTGCGCTGCCTCTTTACCCTGTGTTGCCGCAACATAAACTACTCCGGCAGCGACTGCCACTTCAAGGCAAACTTTTGCCACTTTTATCCCAAATGGGATTTTTTTCTCCTGCAATACTGAGATATAAGCCTGTTGTTCATCTTTTGATAACATTTTTACCTCCTTATTGAAGATTTTCAGATCCTGGCATGATATACCTGATATCGCCTTTTCTTCTTGTGAAGATATCATTGAGTGTCCCATAGATTATCTTTTCATCCTCATCCGGCAAGATAAGCTCAAGCCCTCTTGGGACGACAATGAATACTCCTTTTGGCGTCGATACATAGGTCTCCCCATCAAAATCATCAAGCATTCTTTTAAGATCAGGGTGCTGGTCTATCCTCATGACCTCTATCTGGCCTTTCTTTTTGTGCGTTGACGCACCACTATGGTAACTCTGTGAAACACGAGCATAATTCTCTGTTGGCCCTATCTTAGCCACTTCTCTCTTCTTAGAATCTATTACAAAAACCACAGGGCATGTTGTCTGTGCCATTTTTACCTCATTATCTCAGCTATGTAATCCATGTATTTTGCTATTTCCATGCGAACCTTTACCTCGCTTGTAAGATCTTCTTTTGACATTTTACCACCTTTAACAGCCTTTTAAGCTCTTTTTAGGCATTATGGGCCTTTTTATCACTAATGGGTAGTAATACTAATATATAAATGTTTCGGTTTTTGCAGAAGAAGAAATTCACTTATAACTCACATCATGCCCTATTGACCTGAGCCTTTCGACATCTTCCTTGGAATCTATGTCAATACCTATCCTTGCATCATTGCTCTCTATGATCCTGCATTCTGTCCTGAATGCCCCCGAAGAAACCTTCTCGAACCTTGAGACAGTGAGGTTATTTGTAAAGTATGCCAAGGCATAAAGGGGCATGTAGGGGCCGATAAGCCTCAGATTCAGCGCCAAAAGCTTCAGGAAGGGAACCTTATCCTGGGATTTCCTTGATGCCCTAATCCCATCAAAATACTCCATCAATCTTCCGGTGTTTTCAGGCTCCATATAGGCAAGATTTCCCAGCCTGTATCTTTCCACCCCGTCGATTTTCATCAAAGTAAACGTCGGCCTATTCCTGAAGCCGCCATAAGAGCTGAACGCATTTCATGCACTATGGGATAGCATACATTCCCTCCCTTCAGTCTGCTTTCATAGATGAATGAATCAACTGAGTCCGGCGTCAGGAGAGGCATGTCGCATGCTGCAAGAATTATCGCTTTGCTCTTTGAAGCTTCAATTCCTCTGGCCACATTGTCCCTTAATCCGCTATCGCTGTCTACAATCATGCATTCATTCAGCCGGCCATTCAGTTTTTTCGCCGGGCCCACAGCAATCACGCTGCTGATCTCTTCAGAGGAGTTGAATGCATCAACGACAAGTATCTTAGCCTCTCATTCTCCATCTCCTCAGGGCTTCTCCTGTCTGCGCCGCAGAGGACAATTCCTGTGATGCTGCCCCCCATAAACCACTCTGAAGAAGTAAAAGTTTTTAAAATTTTCTATTCTTAAGAACAAACCTGGCTACTTCTTCCTTTTCTTCTCAACAGCCTTATTCATGTCCTGGATAAGCTTCTTTGGGTCTATGCCATGTGCTGTCGCGCCCTGCTCTATGGTCTCGAATGCAGAGATATGGCAGCCTATGCAATGCAGGCCGTGCTTGAACATGACTTCGGCAGTCTCAGGATATTGCTGGATCGCTTCGCCCAATGTCATCCCGGGTGTTATCTTCTGCGTTGCCTTTGCTGCGGCCTTTTGAGGCTTAGCTGCATTTTTGGATGGTTTTTTTGTTGCCATGGACATATAAGAAGGGGGCGGGTTTTTAAATTTTATCAAATTTGATGGCAGCAGGGTTCATGAATCTCACCTATCTATCTGCGTTAGGATTTCGTTTAGGATTTTTAATGGTTCTTGCCCGCAATGCCTTATATATTTAGGTTCTCTCAGCTTCCTAGCAGCTGTTTTTATCTCATCTGAGAATTCCCTCATAGCATCTTCGGGAGCCAACCCAGAAAAATTTTCAAGACCTGCACCATACGCCCTTTTAGCAAATCCGTTTTCTAAGGTTTGTTGTTTCTGACCGAAGAATCCCCTTGGGGGGCGCAATCCCATTCTCTCTTGCAATACTTCGCAGCCCGCAGATATATAAGCGAACATTATTTTCCATCTGCAATCATAACATGTGGCTTCTTCAAGGATATCGGTCAGTCTTTCCCCCATAAAGTCTTAACACCAATTCGCTTTAAATTTTTTTCATTCAGTGAGCAGGTAAGGTATGGGACAATCAATTGCCTATTCATCCCCTAATCACCAGGACAATCCTCATAAGAACGCCGATCACAAAAGAGATTATAGCCCCATAGATAAGATAATCCATGTAAGCGTCCCTGCCTATGAAAAACAGGAGCAGGCTCACGCCGAGCAGTATGAACGCAAGGACTATAAGGAAATTCGCCAAGAAATAGAAATTGAATGCTTTTCTCTCGCCTTTTTCAGAGGATTTTCCTGCAGCCTTGAACCCTTTCCTTTTCAGGTACTCTATCTCCGACTTGAGGTTCCCTATCTCCCCATTAAGGCTCACGAACTGCTGCTCGAAGAATCTCTTGCCCACCTTTTCCCTCCTCATGTTCTTAAGGTCATTCTTCACGATGCCGATCTCATCGATCTTCTCCTTGATGTCGTCGAATTCCCTGTTCATCATCCTGAGGAGCTGGTTGATCTCCTGCTTTGTGGGGTATTTCTTCTGCTCTTCCATGAACATGCTGAGCTTGTTGCTTATGCTCAATGTCCTCTTGTTCACATCATTCTCGAGCTTCGTGAACTTGTCATCGACTATCGAGCCGCCCTTGTTCTCCACTTCTCTCACTGCTTTCCTTAGGTCTGCGAACTCGCCGTTTATCTCCTTGACTAATTTGTCGACCTTGGAATCTGGAGAAGCCGCCTTGCTGACCTTTTCGATGGACTCGATCTTGCCCTCGATCTCATCCAGCTTTGCCTCTGTCTTCTCTTTTTCAGCGGCCTTGGCTTCAATCTCATTCAGCTTTTTCTCCAGCCTTTCGACTGCCTTAAGCTCTTCCCTCAGGTCGCCTATCTTTATCTTCAGGGCATTGATCTTGTCTATGCCTACAAAATCTTTCTTAGAATCATCAACCTCTTTCTTCACTTCTTTGAGGGAACCCAGCTGCATCTCCAGCTTGCCTTTGATGTCCCCTATCTCATCCCTTATCTTCGAGAAAGAATCGCGCAGGGCAATGTCTAGCCGTATGAACCTTGCCCTATTGTCTTCAACCATCCTTTAGACCCCCCTTAATAAGGGTTATAGATTAGCAAATACTATTTAAATCTTTTGGTGGGTGAGTACTTTCAAGTAGAAATAAATAAGGGGTTTTTCTAACCGTTTAGTGCATAATCCCTATGGTCCCTATCTTTCCCTCTTTGCCTTCCTCTTACCTATCCTGAACCTCATGAATTTCCTGCACTCAAGGCAATAATATATCACATTCCCTTTTGCCAGCCTCACCCTGCAGTTCACGCCTGGCTTGAGATAGCAATGGCAGTGCTTGCAGAATCTCCTCTTGAGACCCAGCGGTATCTTGACCTTGTATTTCATGGATATTCTCCTTGCCAATGAGACATACCTGTTAGAATACTTCCTGTCTTTCCTGAACATATCCTCAGCCTGGCCGAACAGCCCCCTTATCCTTTCCTCTGCGATCGCCCTCTGCTCTGCGGGTTTCTTCGAATGCCTGCGTTTCATGATTATTCTGTTGGGTTGGGGGGTATATAATTTTTTTGTTTATAATAAAGTATGGTGCTCTCTTATTATACAATCAAGCACATTTGGACGGCGGGGCGGGACATCGATGTGTTTATAGATAAGGGCTGGCCGGTTTTTGAGGAAAGAAAAAAGCACCATCTTCACAATACCCAAAAACTAATGCGCTGATCAAAATCCCTCATAAAAACCCATAAACTATATAAATCACCTCTAATACATTTTCTCTTATGGGATGGTTTTCAGGCATATTCAGGAAGAAGGAGCAGGAGCTCCAGAAGGCATACGTCAATGTCGATGGTCTGCAGCAGTGGTTCGATTCAAGGGCAGAGATAAGGATAGAGAACATCAGGGAGAGCATAAAAGAGGACCTTGACAAGATAAACCAGCTTTCAGAGCAGATAAAGACCTCTTCAGCAGTGCTTCAGGAAGCGAAGCTCAGGAACGAGAACATACCTGAGAGGGCCATACAGATAATGGAAGGCAACAGGAAATCATACCTCCATGCAGTCAGTAATTTCGTCGGAAAGATACAGGCTCCATCTACGATCAATTTCAATTCAGTATCGGAGTTCGTCTCGCAGTTTGAGAACAACATAACCTCCTTCGCGAAGATGTCATCAAGGAATTTCCATGTCCTCCAGGAATTCTTCGCCCATGAATCCGGAGAGATAGCGCAGAGCGTGAAGGATATAGATTTCACAGTCAGGAGCATGCTTGATAATGAGTATAAGAGGATAAACACCCTTTCATCAAACATATCAAAGGTCAATGATCTGCTGAAGAAGAAGGAGACAGCAGAGATAATGATGGAGGACCATAGCAGGGAGAAGGCGGAGCTCCTCAGGCAGATAGATGAGGCCAAGAAGGGCATCGAGGATGTCAAGAAGACGAAGGATTACAGGTTCTTCCTCGAGACAGAAAGAAGCAAGGAACAGCTGGCCAGGCAGATGAAGGATGTCGAGAAAAGGCTTTTCGAACTGTTCGCGCCATTGGACAGGCCGCTGAGGAAATTCGCAAAGATATCAGCTGATGGGGAGAGATTGATCAATGCTTATTCAGGGTCGCCATTGAACGCAGCCCTTGATGACAATGAATTCAAAATTCTGGGACTTCTGGACAAGATGAAGGGCCTGTTAGAGAGGGGCGAGTTGGAGCTTAAGGACAAGGCGAAAGAGAAGGCCATAAACCAGATAAATGCCATAACATCGCAGGTATTGAGGGATTCAGTCGCAGAATACAACAATATCAAAGAGACATATTCCGAGAGGGAAAGGAGCCTCAAGATGAACAATTCCCTCCATGCCCAGAACGAATTCGAGTACAAGCTCAATCACCTCCAGGACAAGCTCGGCAAAGTTGAGAAGAACATGGAGAAGCTTGAGAAATTCATCGAGATGCCAGAGCTCGATTCGGCATTGGATATTATAAAGAAGGATATCCTTGAAGTCTTCAGCACAGAGATCACTGTGAGATTCGATAACAAGGGCAAGAAAGGTGCAGAATGAAATTCCATAAATTCCTTTTCAATGTTGCCATAGGCATTGTCCTTATTGTGCTAGGCCTGTGGCTTTCCATTGATATTGTTTTGAAGTTCGCGAAAGCTGCCCTAGGACTTCTTCTCGTGATGATAGGGATAAGCTTCCTGATGAGGAGATGGTGAGTTTTCTTTCCGGAATCCCGATAATCACATCCTTTCTGCCTTCACTTTATCTTGCTCAGCAGCCATATCACAAGGATGACGATTATCGCTATCAATATGTAGAACCAAGCCCTGCTCTCTTCTGTCTTGGAATAATCCGGATGTTTCGAGATATCATATCTTGACATTTTCAGCCGAAACTGTCAGCGTTCTCTTCAAGGGCGGCGATCGCAGGAAGCTTTTTCCCCTCAAGGAATTCAAGGGAAGCGCCTCCGCCTGTGCTGACATGGGTCATTTTCTTCTCTAATCTAAGCTTCTCGATGGCTGCTGCAGTGTCTCCGCCGCCTATTATCGTTATTGCCTTGGACTTGGCGAGGAAAGATGCGATGTCCTTTGTCCCCTTGGAGAACTTCTCTGTCTCAAACTTGCCCAATGGCCCGTTCCATATCACTGTTTTTGCATTCTTCAGCTGATCCTTGAAGAATTTCACGGTCTCTGGGCCTATGTCAAGGCCCATCATATCCTCAGGAATCCCGCTTATGCCAACAACTTTCGTGTCCGCATCATCAGCTATCCTGTCTGCCACGACTATGTCTGATGGAAGGATTATCTTATCCTCATATTCTGCAAGGATGTCCTTTGCGAGCTTCAGGCTTCCGTCTTCAACGAGGCTTTTTCCTATGCCGAATCCCTGCGATTTCAGGAATGTGAATACTACTGCCCCCCCTATCAATGCCTTGTCGACCTTCTGGAGGAGATTCTTCATGAGATCAAGCTTGTCAGAGATCTTGGCAAATCCCAGTATTGCGACCAATGGCCTTTCAGGATCGCTTATCGCCTTGCCCATTATCGTTATCTCCTTATCCACAAGCAATCCTGCGCAAGCAGGCAGGAATCTCATTATCGCATGGACAGAAGCATGAGGCCTGTGGCATGTTCCGAAAGCATCATTGACATAGACATCCCCATGCCCAGCAAGCGCCTTTGCAAAGCCCTCATTGTCCTCTTTTTCCCCCTTATAGAACCTGAGGTTTTCCAGCATTACGACCCTGCTGTCTTTTGGGTCAGGAAGGGTCACATTCACACAGTCATCAAGTTTTTCCACCTTCTTTTTCATGAGCTTTGCAAGCCTTTCAGAGACCTTGTCCATCTTCAGGATCTTTTTCCCTTCGTCTGTCGCCTTGTCAGGCTCGCCGAGATGGCTCATGAGGATCACCTGTCTTGCGCCCTTGTCGAGGACATATCCTATCGTAGGCAATGCCTTCTTTATCCTGGAATCATTGGTTATATTGCCTTCTTTGTCGATAGGCACATTGAAATCCACCCTTATGAGAACTCTCTTGTCTTTGAAATCGAAATCTTTCAGTGTTTTGAACATGCAATCACCTCAGTAAGGGGCTTAAATGATATGGGTATAAAAAGATTTTGAAGGCAAAAACCTAATAAACCCCTTCAGCAATGCACGATTATGCTTTATATTATCTCAACACCCATAGGCAATCTAGGGGATATATCACAAAGAGCTATAGATTCTCTGAGGGCCGCAGACCTCATAGTGGCAGAGGATACAAGAAGGACGATAAACCTCCTCAAACATCTTGGTATAGGGAAGAAACGGATGACCTCTTTTGATAGGCATTCCGAGAGAAGGAAGACGCCTTACATCCTCGCAGAGCTTAAGGAAGGGAAGAATATCGCCTTAGTATCCGATTCCGGGACTCCAGGGATAAATGATCCCGGCGAATATCTGGTAAAGGAGGCAGTTGCTGCAGGAATCGCTGTCTCTCCTGTCCCAGGGCCCAGCGCAATAATCTCTGCTTTGGTATGCTCAGGCCTTCTGACCGGGAAATTCACATTCTATGGCTTTGCGCCTAAGAAAGAAGGCGAGAAAAGGAGATTCCTTGAAGAGATGAATGGCAGGAAAGAGACGAAGATATTCTATGAAAGCCCTTATAGGATTGAAAAGACCATCAAGCTCATTGCAGAACTCATCCCTGAAAGCAGGATATGCATCGCACGGGAGCTTACAAAGATGCATGAGGAATTCATAAGGGGCACGGCAAAGGAAGTTTTTGCCAGGATAAAAGATAAAAATTTAAAAGGGGAAATGGTTATTGTTCTGGAATGAGTGATACTTCATCCAACCATATACAAAATCATATTCATGCCACGATCGCCTAATCGCAGGAGCTGGTTACGCCCGCCTCGGATGCAACAGCAAGGATTACCTCGCTTTGCTCGGTGGTCCGAATAAGTAATAAATATATTAATAATAACAGTTATCCATGATTTCATGCCACGATCGCCTAATCCGGTAGGGCGGCAGTCTCGAATAGCGGCTTGAAAAGGTCTGCAACAGAGAACTGCTTTGCTTCGGCATCTCTCGGTTCAAATCCGAGTCGTGGCGTAGTGGTGGCTCCGGTTGCTGAGCAACTAGGAGCCGCCTGAGTTTTTACGAGATTTTTTCTAAAAATCTCCGGTAGATTATCTTTACCGAGTCGTGGCGTTTTCTTTTTTATCCCTATTCCTTCCGGGAGGGATCAGACACCCATCTCTTTCTCCTTGACTGTGCTCAATATGAGCTTGGTGTTCGTCCTCTCGACGAAATCAAGCTTCTGTATCCTCTTGAGGAACTCGTCAAGGCCCCTCCTGTTCCTGAACCTTGCGATTATTGCCGCATCAAAATCGCCAGTCACATCATAGCATGCGACTACATTTGGGCTTTTCGCTATCTTTGATTCAACCTCATTGAATCTGCCCTTTGACACCCTCATGTCTATCATCACATGGAACTCATAGCCTATCCTCTCATAATCAAGCTTAGTGGTATAACCCTTTATTATCCCCTCTTTCTCGAGCTTTTTTGCCCTGTTCATCGCTGTGACTACAGAAACCCCTGCTTTTTTGGCTATCTCCCTGTAGGAAAGCCTCGGGTCTTCGAGCAGGGCATTGAGAATGCCTTCATCTGTCTTGGTTATTGTGTTGCTTGGTTCCATCTTTAAGTTATGTTAATGGCCTTTTTAGGCATTTTCAAGCTTAACATTTGTTAAATCTTAACTGTTTTATATATCATTATATTAACAAATATTTAAATTTTTTGCTTTTTAATTTACAAATTTTAACTAAAACACCAAAAAAATATTTAAAAGATAAAGAACTAATCTGCTTTGGTTTTTTTGAAAAAAAATGAGGCGGGACACGAAAACAAAGGGGGGTGATCCACAGATCATGCTCATCTTGTGTCCTGCCTCGCTATGATCATCTGGATCAAAAAATAATCAGACCATAAAAGAATGACCTGGGAAGGGACGTAAAAAATGATCACACAGAGCGGCGAATGCGATTACAGGACCGATCTTCAGAATAAGGAGAAAAAACTGAGGGAGATAGTCATGGGCATGCCCGTAAATGAGGAATCCGCTAAGAGATGCATAGGCCTGGCCAATGGCTATATCGAGTTTCTTGATGACACCCACCACACTGGCGACAATGCCTTACTGGCAAGGATGCTGGAGATTTTTGATCTATATCACCAGCCTTATATCAAGGCAGGAGCTCCTTTCAATCCTGATTTAAGATTGAGATATGAGGTTGCGCTTGATGTCGCCGAGAGGGCAGGACTTAAAGAGCATAAAACAAACCTGGCTGGCAGCCTGAATATATTGGGTGCTTTTCCGGCTGCATCCTCGCCTGATCCTTGATCTTGTCATGAAAAAACCGAAACATTTACATATCCCTTTTCTTTCATCCTTCCATGCTCTTCAACATAATCAAGTTTTTGGTGCTTGCAGCCATATCCCTGATTGAGCTTTTCTATATAAAGGACTATTTCCTGAATTATCTTGCTGTCGTAGTCCTGGCAGGGGCATTCATAATGCTTTCTTTGAGCATGATGGTCCCGCCGCCAAATAAATGATGGCTCTGCGCCAAATTCAGAACTATCTAATCTTAGGGTGATTTACTCCACAGTCACTGACTTAGCCAGATTCCTCGGCTTGTCGATATCGCAATCCCTCATCTCTGCGATCTTATAAGCCAGCAGCTGGAGGGGCACGACTGCAAGGACAGGCGTGAGTATCTCGTCAGTTTTAGGGATGAATATGACATCATCTGCATATTTCCCTATCTCCTTGTCGCCTTCTGTCGCTATGGCTATTATCTTGCCGTTCCTCGCCTTCACTTCCTGCATATTGCTGACCATCTTTGAGTAGACAGAATCCTTCACTGCTATCGCGACTGTCGGCACCTGGTCTGTGACCAGGGCTATCGGCCCATGCTTCATCTCTCCTGCTGCATATCCTTCAGCATGTATATATGATATCTCCTTGAGCTTCAATGCGCCTTCAAGCGCCGTTGGATAGTTGATGTTCCTGCCCATGAATATGAAATTATATACCTTAAAATATTTCTTTGCTATCTTATCAATCTGGTTGCCTTCTATGATCTTCTGCATGAGGATGGGCAATTCTTTCAATCCCCTTATCTCTTTTTTTGCGAGCTTCTCTGCGAGAAGATAGAATATTATCATCTGGGAGGTATATGCCTTCGTCGATGCGACGCCTATCTCAATGCCTGCCCGGGTATATATGACAGAATCTGCTTCGCGGGCGATCGTCGAATTCATCACATTTATTATCCCTAGCGTTTTGGCCCCTTTCTGCTTCGCAAGCCTCAATGCCGCAAGGGTGTCTGCTGTCTCCCCTGATTGTGATACGGCTATGAAAAGGTCGCCTTTCCCGATCAATGGGTCCCTGTACCTGAATTCAGAGGCTGCGTCGACGATAACAGGTATCCCTGCAACCTTCTCGATTATATATTTTCCCACTAATCCTGCATGATATGCTGTTCCGCATGCAACGACAAATATCCTCCTTATGGCGTCCGCTTTCATGCCCTTTATCTCGACATTGAGGGTGTTCCTTATCACATCGGGCTGCTCGCATATCTCCTTGAGCATGAAATGCTCATATCCCTGCTTCTCAGCCATGGTAAGGTCCCAGTCTATCGCCCTTATCTCCTTCTTGATCTCCTTTCCGTTCTTGTCGAATATCCTGACAGAATCCTTTTTCACGAGAGCCATCTCAAAATCATCAAGGTAGATTATCTTTTTTGTATATTCGACAATTGCAGAAACATCGCTTGCGATCAGGTTTTCGCCTTTCCCGATCCCTATGACGATCGGGCTTCCGTTCCTTGCGACAACTATCTCTTCTTTCTCAGAATGGATTATGCATAGTGCATAGGTTCCGTAGAGCTCTTTTATCGTTGCGCTAACAGCATCCTTAAGATTACCTTTGCTGCTCTTGTAATTCTCTTCGACCAGATGGGCGATGACCTCAGAATCCGTTTCAGAAGAGAACTTGTGCTTTTTCAGCCTGTTCTTCAGCTCAAGATAATTCTCTATTATGCCATTATGTATGATTGCGATCTTCCCGGAGCAATCAAGATGAGGATGGGCATTCTCGATGCTCGGTTTTCCGTGCGTGGCCCATCTTGTATGGGCTATGCCTATGCTGCCATGCATCTTCTTCCCGTCTGTCTTTGCAAGGTTCTCAACCCTTCCGACAACCTTGTTTATCGCCAGCTTTTTGCCTGATATGATGGCAACGCCGGCAGAATCATATCCGCGGTATTCAAGCCTTTTAAGGCCGTTCACAAGTATAGGATAAGCTTCTTTATCCCCTATATAACCTATTATGCCGCACATAAAGACCAAAATAGGAGGTTTATATTTAAAAGTTGTGGAAGAAATGGCTCTGTCCTAAATGAAGGTTAGCATCAATTTGTGAGGCTTCTTCCATATGGGAATCAAGACGAGAAGAAGGTTGCCCCCTACGGGGAATCTCGGCCTTAAGTTGAATAAGCAGAAGCCGAACCGATGCTAACCCGAGCGAAGCGAGATTTAGGACAGAGCCGGAAGAAATAACGCTCTAATAATCAGATATCAATCCCATATCGACCTTGAGGATATCCTTGATGCCCTGAAGATGGTCGATATCAAGGGAAAGTTCGTTTGTCTGCTCGTATTTAGGTATGACATTGGCTCTCGTGCAGTTCATATGCCATCCTACCTTATACTGCTTTGTTCCACAGATCTCAATAACATCTTCCATGATCGAATCCAGGTCTAAGCCGAACTGCTCTGCAATAGGCCTGATGTTGAAAAAGACAGTATCCCTCTCATTCAGCATGTGCTGCTTGATCCGGTTCAATGCATTTATATCCTCTGTTGTAGCCATATTCTTGTTAAATAAGGATATGAGTTTAAATAGTTTGTTATAAACTACCATACAGTAGTTAAAATAGAAACCTTTATATAGGGGTCAATCAGATTAAGGATAAGGTTGATCCTATGGATGATAAGAAACCAGATTATGCGAATGTACTTGTAGTTGATGATGAACCTCTTGTTCTAAAGACAAGTGCAATGATTGCCGAAAGAATGTGTAATCTTGCTGCGCATAAAGCAGGAAACAGGAGTGAAGCCATAACCTTATTTAATAAGTTATGTTCTGAGGGAAAATATGTGGGTGTGCTTATCACAGATAATGATATGCCTCAAGAAGATGAAGGGATAAAGCTCATTCAAGAATTAAAAGCGGTCGATCCTTCACTTTATACGATCATACAAAGCGGCAGATTCGTAGAGGAAGATATAACCAGATTGACTGGCACAGCCGCTGATTCATGCCTTTCTAAACCTGTGTCCTTAAAGGTGCTTGCTGCAGAGATAAATAAGGGTTACCAGACATACCAAAAAAGGATGGAAAAATAAGATAAAGTTTTTGCGGTCTGCAAATCGAAAATAATGTCCAAATGAAACCTCTCCAGGAGATAATTGAATCATATCCAGATGGTCTGGTTGAAGACAGCAAAGAAGGCCTTGAAGGCCTTGACCGGTATCTTAGGACGCATGATTATTCTTTAGGCGCAGAGGATATAAGATATATGGCCTATCTTATAAAGGGGATAAAGTCAATACGGGAACAGAAAGAGCCCCAGAAAACTCTTGGATCATGTCTTGCGGGGATTATCGTGCAGGAATATCTTCTCAAGGAGCTCCCCGCCGGAATGAGATCAGAGTTTGCGGGAGATGATGCTGAGTTTAACAGACTGCTTTCCATAGGGGGTAACCCTAGAAAGATGATGACGATTGCAAAAAAATACGCCCCTTATCTTGCCAAAATGGACGAGAGGATAAAAAAATTAGGAAGAAGCGCCAATGAAGCTGCAACGCCGGGGAATTATGAGCTTCATTATGTAAACAATGCTTCTCAGGGAGTATCTTCTTTTGTCCAGATTGCAGAGAGGAAACTAAGAATGGAAGAAGATAAGAAAAGAGAGACAAAATAAAAGTTTTATGGTTTACCCATCCAAAGGCACCTGGGCGCCGGATTTGATAGGATGACCCATCTTCCCAGCCTCTTTTTGCAGGATTTCGACCATGTCGGTCTTCTCCCACGTGAAATCCGGATCATTCCTTCCGAAATGGCCGTATGCTGCCGTCTTCTTGAAGATTGGCCTCCTCAGATTGAGGTGTTTTATCAATGCAGCAGGCTTCAGCGGGAATGTTATCCTGACAAGCTCTGAAATATTTTCCTCAGGTATCCTGTTTGTGCCAAAAGTGTGCACAAGGATCGAGACAGGCTCTGCAACACCGATGCAGTATGCCAGCTGCACTTCGCATTTGTCTGCAAGATCTGCAGCGACAATGTTCTTAGCGACATATCTCGCCATATATGCGGCGGACCTGTCGACCTTCGAAGGGTCTTTCCCTGAGAAGCACCCGCCTCCATGCGCGCCATGGCCCCCATAAGTATCTACGATTATTTTCCTTCCTGTAAGGCCTGCATCGCCTACTGGGCCGCCTACAACGAATTTTCCTGTGCCGTTTATGATGTATTTAGTATCGCCGTCTATCCATTTCCCGCAGACAGGCTTTATGACCTTCTCTTTTATCTCTTCTCTGAGCTTTTCTATGCTCACGTCAGGATCATGCTGCGCTGCAATGACCACAGTAGTTATCTTCTGCGGAACGCCGTCAAGATATTCGACTGTCACCTGGCTCTTCCCGTCAGGCCTGAGGTACGGGAGAAGTTTTTTCTTCCTCACTTCGGCAAGTTTCTGGCAGAGTTTGTGCGCCATGACTATCGGAAGAGGCATGAATTCAGGTGTCTCATTCGTCGCATACCCAAACATCATTCCCTGGTCGCCTGCACCCTGCTCTGCGCCCTCTTTTCCTGCGGCAGCAGATTCATTGACTCCCTGCGCGATATCAGGGCTCTGCTCGCTTAATGATACCAATACCCCGCAGCTGTCTGCATCGAAGCCGTATGACGGGTCATCGTAGCCTATCTCCCTTATCGTATCCCTGACGACCTTCTGCATGTCGACATAGGTATTTGTCGTTATCTCTCCGGCAATGATCACAAGGCCCGTCTTTGTCAGCGTCTCGCACGCCACCCTCGCATTAGGGTCATCTTTGTATATCGCATCCAATACTGCATCAGAAATCTTGTCGCACATCTTGTCAGGATGGCCTTCAGTCACGCTCTCAGATGTAAAAAGGTATCTTCCTTTTCTTGTCATTTTTATTCCCCCTGTTTTTTATCCATATTTGTTTACGCATATCTGCTCTTTCAGACAGTACATATGGAAGAGCCAGATTGTGTTTTTCAGGGGCATTTATAAATCCTTCTGCTCAAAATATTCCGATAAGAATAAAAAACCTATTATCCATTTATGGATGATATTATCCAGAAGAAACACTTTTAATGTATTTCCTTGCCTTCTCCTTGAAATCAGCCTTCCCGAACATGTTCCTAAAGAGAGAAGAGCTGCTCTTCAGCTGGGATTCAATGAGCTTTTTCTGCTGCTTGAATGAGCTGTTATCCTCTTTGAGTTTTTTAGCGTACAGTTCCACATAATCCAGATCGGTCTTCGGTCTCATCTCAGTTCCGCCTTTATGATCTTTTCATATTCCCTGAATTTCTCCTGCTTTAGGATATCTGAAAAAAACGCCCTTAAATGCCTTGCATCCTCAATATCCTTCTTTCCTGCCAGTATCATCTCTTTGTATAATATCTCAAATTCTATGGGCGGAATCTTGAATTCAAAATCCTTCACTTTTATCTTCTGCGGATGATTGAACTCAAAGAACTGGGCTTTCTTGGTATGATCGACAGGGATGAACTCAATATTCGGGAACATCTCATTCTTCCTGGCAAATCTTATATGGTCCATCTTCCCGACATAAGAAAAAGCCTCTTCAGATGTATCCCCTTGATAGCACCAAAATCCTGCTTTCAGCAGATCATCGAACAAATCACTGAACCTTTTTCTTTCAAATTTTGGAACAAGAACATCAATATCCTCGGTTCCTCTTGCCCTGCCTGTTGAGATGCTGACAAAACCGCTTACGACAAGATAATCGGCATATTTCTTTAATACCTTAAGGAAATCCCTAAGAAATATGTCTAATTCTGTTAATTCTCTATTGATAATTATCAAATCACCTTTTATATTGTATCCTTTTGTCATATTCATAATAAGGGCTTCAGCATATATAAATCTTATTGAAAATCTCGCCATTTGCGAGATTTTCAAGACTAAAAATTGCCCAATCATAGCAAGTCCATAATACTCCGCCCTTCAGGGCGGAGATAAAGCTTGCAATTCAAATGGGCAATTTTTATTATGTTGGCATGTCCAGTGACCACTGGAATCTCCCGATATATAAATCCCCTTATCAACTTCTTGTCACTTGCGAAAGAACTTTTGCAAGTCTGAAAATCCCAGACGAGTTCGTGAGTCGGGATTTTCTTTACAATTGCATGCTCGAAAGTCCGATTGGTAAGAAAAAATCATGTGTCGAAAGTCCGAAAGGTATAAAATTGGCTGTCTCGAATGTCCGTTTTTTATTCTTTTAAGAATAATACCCTCAATCAGTTTTAAATAACAGCAGGGAAAAAGTTCCTGTATGGAAGCATACAGCAGGCTGATAGATCTGGTTGGGGGATTCTCGCCAGTCCATACAGTCCTGGCAAGAGGCGCAGATGCAGAGCTCTGTTATGTCCATGGCAAAGATACTGGCAATGACCCGCAGTACTGGCTCATAGAAAAAAAAGGCAAGAACATAACCCTCACAACACTGGGGCTTACAGGGATTGTGCAGTCTGTCTCCATGATCCGCGGGCACAAGCGTGAGCATCTGCTTGAAAGGAAGAATGGTTATGGGAATTTCAGGTCTTACACAGGCCAGCCTGTCGAGAGGCTTCTGGCTGCAGCCTATGATTCGATATCCGGCTTCGAATTCAATGATCCCAGGCACAAGGAACTTTTTGGCTGGAGGGCTGACCAGATCATCGCAAGGTTCGGCGAGATGAAGCAGCTCTATGATGAGAAAGACATTGTTCCAGAATACAATGATACTATGGTCATAGCCAAGATCTCAAAAAGCTGCCCGAGGGCATGCATATACTGCCCTGAACCGAGCGCACAGGGCATCCAGCTTTATGATATGGACACGATAACCCATAATATGTCCATGGCAAAGAATCTTCATGAGAAATACCACGGCAGATTCATCAATGAGATGAACGAAGGGTTCCTTAACACATCAAGCATACTATGGTTCCATCTTGCAGGCCGATATCTTGATGATAAGGCATGGAGAGAGGAGATAAAGGAGGATAATCCCTGCATCGAGAACCTTCTTGGAAGGGCAAACCTTTTCGGAGAGAAAAGCACAATCCGCCTGAAAGAGCTTGTCAGAAGAGGCGCAAAGGGAATCATACCTGACCCAAAGGACATCGTTGGCGTATTCAGGGAGCATTTCCCTCACCTTGAGAAGATATACACTTTCATGGGCGTGCCTGAGACGAATGCGACAAGCGAAGGATATCTCAGTGAGCTGTTCAATAATGCAGAGGGCATAAACAGGGTTCTTGTCGGCATAGAATCAGCGCATAATCCAACATCAAGATTCCTGGGCAAGAAAGAGACTGCAGAGGACAAGACAAGGGCAATAACAATGCTTCAGAAGGCCGGTTTCAAGGTAAAGGTGATAGTGCAGGTAGGCGCCGTAGGCGAAGGTTTCTATCATGGCGGCAGGTTTGTAAGCGGCAGGGAAGGCCTTGAGGAGACGGCAGCATGGCTGAAGCAGACAATGGGGAATTCTTACAATGGCAAGACAGGCAAGATCCTTGTCTCAAGATATGTCCCTGTGGAAGGAACGCCCCTGGCTGAGATGCACAATCATATGAGGAATATAAGGCCTTATGGCCCCAAGAATTCGCCTGAAAAGGAGGTTAGGTGGTTTGTCAGGAGGCTGCAGAAAGAAGGCCTGGATGTAGTGAGCATTGTTGACGAGGATTATGAGGTTGCAGTCCAGGAGAGAAGGGCAATCAGGACAGGTGCAGGCAGGAAAGAGACAAGATCCAGGAATTTTCAGATCCCGCCCAGCCATTTCATATAAGAATACAATTGGATGGCGAACATTATCATCCTCATATTGATGTCATAAGCGACATCAACGCCTTTCTTTATTTCATATGTCTTCTTCGCTATGCTGTCGAAGATAGCAAGCTCATCCTGCGGCAGCCTGTTCCTCCTCTCGGCGAAGCTTGTCCTCTTCAGATGCTCATCAACATCGACATGGAAGAATGTCCCCTCTTCCATCCCCTGGACGATCGCCTTTATGCTCTCAGTATGGGCCTCATGCACCATATCCCAGAACAGGAGATTGAAATTCTTGTTGCGCAGGATGGTCTCGAAGACAGGGCTTATCTCTGAATTGAACCTCGTCTTGTCTTCCCTTGTCTTGAGCGAGGGCATCTTGTTTATGAGCCCGGCTATCTTTCCTGTCGCGGGGAACTGCCATGAGAAGATCAGCTTTGCAAACTCTATGCTGGCATTAAGATGCTTCTGCATCTCCTGGAGATCAGTATATGCCCTCTTCAGGTTTATCTGTTCTGCATTCTGGCTTCTCTTGGAAAGATAGATTATCTCCTGCATGGCCAGGGGAAGAAGCCCTGCTGTCTTCTCCATCTCTGCTATGTCAGAATGTTTTACCATGAATCTTGCAAAATCAGAGATGACATGCTCTTCTGTCACAGGAAGCCTTATGTTCTCTCTCAGGGCTCTTATTATTGGGACGCTCTCTATGTCTGCAGATTTAGGATTCAGCGCCTTTAGCTCATGCACGAATATCATTGGCCATATGATTTATGCCCTGCTTAAATATTTTTCTTTTTTTCAGCAATATTTATAAAAAACATGAGGTTAATGCCCCCAATGCATAATCTCACGAAGAAAGAGCTTACAATATTAAAATCCCTGGACACCCCGCGCAAGATCCAGGATTTTCTGGAGACATTGAAGACGAATTTTGAGGATGAGACATGCTTCTCTCCCCGCACAGTCCTTAAGAGGAAGAAAGCGCACTGCATGGAGGCAGCCATGCTCGCAGCAGCAGCCCTCAGGGTGAACGGGAAAAAGCCATTGGTCGTAGATCTGACCACTACATGCGATGATGAAGACCATGTAATTGCCGTGTTCAGGCAGCATGGCTGCTGGGGTGCGATATCGAAATCGAACCATGCTGTCCTGAGGTACCGGGATCCGATATACAAGACGGTCCGCGAGCTTGTGATGTCATACTTCAATGAATATTACAAGGACAATGGGAAGAAGACATTGAGGTCTTATTCTAATCCTGTCGATCTCTCAAGGTTCGACAGGTCGGGCATAGAATGGATGACAGACGAGGATGATGTTTGGGATATCCCTAATTATCTTGCAGAAGTGAAGCATATCCCTATCCTGAACAGGAAGCAGATCTCCGGCCTCAGGAAGGCGGATTCTATCGAGATAGAGGCAGGGAATATAGTGAAGGAGAAGAAAAGACAGATTAAGCAAAACTAAAATAAGACCATATTCCGATAATAATATAAATAACCCCTTATTATTCTCATTTATGCCATACGAAATAAGCGAGATCAAGCATATAAGGAAGAAATTGGGATTGACACAGTCAGAGTTGGCCAAAAGGGCCGATGTCTCACAGTCATTGATAGCGAAGATGGAGGCAGGCAGCCTTGACCCCACATATTCCAACGCGAAGAAGATATTCAATGCCCTTGACAGCATCGCCAGGAAAAAAGAGCTCAAGGCATGGGAGATAATGGAGACAAAGATCGTCTTTGCGGATCCGGAAGAGACGGCAGCAGATGTCGTGAAGAAGATGAAGAGATATGAGATCTCGCAGCTGCCCGTTGTCGAGGGGAACAGTCTCATAGGCATCGTCTCTGAATCCATCCTCCTTTACGCAATCCTGAACAACAAGAAAGGCGCGATAAGGGAGATAATGGAAGATGCCCCTCCCCTGGTGTCAAAAGACGCCTCTATTGTCGTGGTCTCGGACCTCCTGAGGCATTATCCTCTTGTCGTTGTAGCAGAGAAAGGCAGGCTTAAAGGCATAATAACAAAATCGGACCTCCTGAGGAAAGTGTTCAATAAATAAATATAGTTATGAATGAATCAGAATTTATTGTTTGTTCCCGTTCTTGTTCTCTTCAAGGATATTCTGCATCTCTATCTCCGTGTTCTCTGAGGCATCCTTGAACCTCTCGCCCATGCTGTCCTCGAACCTCGAGCATGCCCTCTTCTCCTTCCAGTAGAACCAGCACGCTTCCTTGTGCTGCTTGTATTTGAGGCAGTCTTTGCATACCATTGGGAAATATTAGTTTATTTGATATATAAATTTTGTGTAGTAGTTGATTTTAATATAGATTGCGCCATGGGTGGCGGTGCTACGGTCAAAACCTCGCTTTGCTCGGTTTTGCCCTGCTCGGCAGCCCGGAGGGCCCATCCCCAGCCTCGCGCACGCCACCATGGCGCTCGACGAGCCGGGGGTTGCCCCCTACGGGGTGGCGAGTAGGGCTCCGAACGAAGTGAGGAGACCGTTGAGCCGACATGATGGTGGCGTGCGGCTGATAAAAACCAATTCCCTCATTTTCTTTCAGAAATCTTTATATAATCTTGAACCCACATCCCCCAAAAAGGTGATATCTTGCTAGCAACAGGCAGACAGGTTCTACAGAAGGCCAACAAGGGCAATTATGCAGTCGGCGCTTTCAACATAAACAACATGGAATTCCTGCAGGCGATAGTCTCGGCCGCAGAGAAGATGAAAAGCCCCGTGATGATAGCGACTTCTGAAGGGGCCATAAAATATGCAGGATTATGCCTGCTCAAGAACATGGTCTATTGCGCAGCAGAGAATGCCAAAGTCCCTGTTGTCCTCCATCTCGACCATGGCAGGGACATGGACGTGATAAAAAAGTGCATCGACATAGGTTATACTTCTGTCATGATAGACGCCTCCCATCTTGAATATGATGCTAATATAAAGACTACAAAACAAGTCGTCCAATGGGCCTGCAGGAAAGGTGTCAGCGTAGAGGCTGAGCTCGGGACCATAGGAGGGGTAGAGGAAAAGATATCTGCAAGGAAGATAATCTATACTGATCCTGAAAAAGCGGTTGATTTTGTAGAAAGGACAGGCATAGACAGCCTTGCTGTCGCCATAGGCACTTCGCACGGGGCATACAAGTTTGCAGGCGCCGCAAGATTGAATCTCAATGTCCTCAAAGAGATAAAGAAGAAGCTCGATATGCCTTTGGTCCTCCATGGGGCATCAGGCCTTCCTGCAAAGGTCGTGCAGAGGGCTAAAAGGAACGGCGTGAGGCTCGGAAAAGCGGAAGGCGTCCCTGATTCCCAGATAAGCCAGGCAGTCAGGCTTGGGATAAACAAGATAAACACTGATACTGACCTCAGGATAGCATTCACTTCTGTCATCAGGGAGAGCTTCAGGAAGAACCCTGCAGAGTTCGACCCAAGGCATTACCTCGGCCCTGCAAAGGAATTCGTCCAGGAAGTTGTCGAGCACAGGATAGGTGTGTTTGGGGGCAGAGGAAAAGCATGATTGTGGTCTTTTCTGAAAGAACTGAAAAATGGGAAAATACAAGCACCATTTCAAGGAACCATGGAAAAGATCATTGGCAAAAGCAGCAGTTTACAGGGTTTTCATTCTCCTCCTTGATTTCACAGTCGTCTATATCCTGACAAGAAGATATGATATCGCATTGGGTTTCATGGTGATCAGCAACATCTACACTACTGTGGGATATTATGCCCATGAAAGGGTTTGGGACAGGATCAAATGGGGCAAGGTCATGACCAAGAACTCCAGCAACAGGAGATAGCCTAATCTAAGATTGTAAGCCTTAATTCTTCAAAGAAGCGTTCATCGCCTTCACAGCAACCTCTAGCTGAGCCTTGTCGGGCTCCCTGACAGCAAGCCTCTCTATCAGCAGGCCCGGCGAGATTATCGCATGCACTAGCCAATTGTGCCTCATCTTTCCGCTGAGCTTGAGGAATTCATAGGAGATCCCTGCGATCAAAGGCAGGAGCAGGATCCTGAAAAGCAGCTTCATCCAGAAAGAGAAGCCTTGCGGTATGAATGAATACACGAATATGCTCACTACGAAAACTATGAGGATGAAGCTCGTCCCGCATCTCGGATGCAATGTAGGGAATTTTTTGGCATTATTCACGGTAACTTTCCTGCCTTCCTCATAGCAGTTGACGACCTTATGCTCTGCTCCGTGGTACTGGAAGACCCTGTTTATGTCTTCCATGAACGATATGAAAAAGATGTATGCTGCGAAGAACAGTATCTTTATCATCCCGTCAAGTATATTGAACATGACATAATTCTCCTGGATTAACTGGACCCTCTTTGTTATGAGCTGGGTGAGTATCAAAGGGATGAACTTGAACAGGAGCAGCGCAAAACCAAGCGCCAATGCAAGGCTGAAGATGATCTGTAGCAATGTAAGGTCTTCCTCAACCTCGTCCATGGCCTCATTCGCGGAATATGTAAGCGCCTTTATCCCAACAATAAGCATCTCGAAGAGATTTACGACTCCCCTCACGAGTGGCCAGCCCAGGACAGGGTACTTGTCTGACAGGGGGGTGAATTTCCTTTTCTTGACCTTTATCTTGCCGTCGCTTTTCCTGATCGCAATCGCTATATCATGCCTGGTCCTTATCATCACACCTTCAATCACAGCCTGGCCGCCTGCAGTATATACTTCTTCTTTCATAGAAAACCCTTGATCACTTCTTCTTCCTTTTCATGTCCTCTTGCCTTTTGACGGCGAAATAATAGACTATCGCTGCGACAATGCCCAGCAGCACAAGGACGACTATCCAGACTATCTTTGTCGATTCATCCCTGAATTCCCTCTTTGCGCAGTCTATTATCATGAGGATCCAGAAGACTGTGGCCGCTATGGCTAAGCTTATGATTAATATAACCAAGAATATGATAAGGCAGATCAGCACGATCCCGCCAGCGATGAGTCCTTCTGCTCCCATAAGGGGCTGAAAGAGGGGTTTTTATTTAAAGGTTGCTATTGAATTAATTATATCCGAATAGTTTATTATATTCTTTATGGTCTACAATATTCAGGACAAACAAGAATATCTCTATTTTATTTCCTTCTATCGTGTAAATCATCCTCCAATAATTCGATAATTCAACCCTATAAAGATTCTGGATTCCCTGTTTGATAAACTCTTTTGGTATCAATCTCTTAGGGATGGGGTCCCCATATTGGGGATTGTCTTTCAGGATTGTTTTTATTCTCTCTATGGAATTAAGGATGCTTTTGGCTTCTCCATCCTTTCTTTTTTTCAGCTCAAGATAGCTCTCTTTAGCTTTATCCTTCAATAATATCCTGACTTCTTTCCCGAAGAACATGATCAGATCTCCACAGTGTTCTCAAGCATCTTTTTCAGATGCTCGGGCTCACTGTATATCCACTGGATGCCTCTTGGCCCATATATGATCTTTCCGCTCCTGAAAAGGTATTCAAGGATTATCTTGAGGGTCTTGTGCATCACCTGTTTTGGGAGCTTTTCCTTTATCTCAGAGATCTTCATGGGGATATCCCTATGCCCTTTCAGGAAATCCTCCACCATAAGCACAGTATTGAGGTTAGGATACCTGGAAGTCTTGTGGTTCTTTTTCTCAATCATCTCAGTCTGGTTGAATTGGAGTTTTTGCATGTTTTGCCTCGATAGTATCAATTGATACTTATTAAGTATCAGGTTATATATAAAGGTTGTGGTTTGGGTGGGAGTTATAATCTTTGCCATGCTCAAGGCAGCTAATGCTGTGATGAGTTCAGAGAGTGTAAAGACTGCTGTGAAGATAGGGAAATATCTGGCGTAACCTTAGGCGATAACTAAGGTTATTGAAGAATGTCGTAACAAAGGCCGATGACTTGGGATTATTCTTATAATCTTCTCTTTTTCGCTATTTAAACCATCCACACTTACTGGGAAGTTGGTCTTGTTTTAACGCATATCCCTTCTTCACAAGTTTCATCTGCACCCTTACATGGATTTAATGAATTACACGGTGTTGGTGCATATCTAACACAATGATTATTTACACAAACTAAAGGTGAACCACAATCACTGTCAGAATTACATTCAACTTGCCCTCCTTGATTACAACCACTAAAAACTAACAGTGCAACAGCCATTAAGATTAATATTGCTTTTTTCATTGTTGACCCCCACCGCCCTGTACACATACATTATCTTTTGGGTCAGTTTGTGTTGAACAAACTTCTCCTTGTCTACAATCATCATTTGAATTACATCCTTTTATTGGTGGGCAATCTTGTATGCAATTTCCAACATTTTCACCCGAAGTTGTTTCACATACACTATTACCGCATTTCACACTTACATCAGTATTCCTAATATTACTGAGTTTTCCACAACCACTAATTAAAACCAACATACTCAAAACCAACAAGACCAATATTGTTTTTTTCATAATATCACCTTTTTAATCGCAGCCGGGAATTCTGCGCGGTCTGAGCGATTAGCGAAGACCCGCAGTTGAAAGGCTGCCGCAGTTTTTATATTCCCATTATTCTTCAGAAGCAACCATAGCCGCGCGCCGCTAGCGCGGCGCCTCAGGGCTATGGAGACTATAACATGACAAGCATAACTAGCGGGAGCTTTAAATCTATCGGTCGCGACACGCGCAACAACTGGGTCACAATGATGTTCGTGACCAAATATCGCTACAATTGTTTCGGCAAGCAGTCTCATATCGATACGTGCAC
>Ga0210057_1001184_pt1 | contig 40263 bp, 43 predicted proteins | sample CryGeyCG2114_010_2_FD_183968 | JGI IMG/M metagenome (GOLD analysis project Ga0210057, IMG submission 183968) | Groundwater microbial communities from aquifer - Crystal Geyser CG10_big_fil_rev_8/21/14_0.10 (SPAdes) (version 2) | ecosystem: Environmental > Aquatic > Deep subsurface > Groundwater ... | reverse complement strand
GGATAATCCCAAACGCCTCGCTACACGAAATACATGCGTATCCACGGCAATACCTTCGTTCTTGGAAAAACACGCCCATAAAATAATCGATGCAGTTTTGCGACCTACGCCGGGTAACTCAAGAAGTTCCTCCATCGTGTGAGGCACGTTGCCTTTATGCTTCTCAAGCAAGATCGCACACATCTCCTGAATGTGCTTCGCTTTCATGCGAAATGTTCCACAGGAACGAATGTCATTCTCTAATTCTTCTCTCGGAACTGTCACATAGTTCTTCGCAGTGTTGTACTTTTTGTACAGCATCTTACTCACCGTATTCACACGCGCATCCGTACACTGTGCGCTCAGAATGGTGACTACAAGTAAGTCTAACGGCGTGCGATAGTGCAGAAACGTCCGGGGGGGCTTGTAGAGAGAACGCAGTTCCTGAAGAACGCCCTGTACTGTCAACTTCGTTTTCGTGACCATAAAACATCATTCATTTTACACTCACCACCCTATGCTTCCACCTCTCACAGTTTTTGATGTCGAAACAACGGGACTCGACCCGAGAAAAGGATCTCGCATTATTGAGATCGCGGGCATGCGTATCGAACACGGCATCATACAGGAAGAGTCTGCATTCACCTCATTCGTCAATCCTGAATGTTCTCTCCCCCCGGAAACACGGCAGATTTCAAAACTCACCGATGAAGATGTGAGAGAAGCGCCAACAATTATGAACGTCTTGCCGGACTTCCTGGCATTTGCCAAAGGGTCTATCCTGGTCGCGCACAACGCTGCATTCGATAGAGGATTCTTGGAAGTGGAGAAAGACCACTGCTGGGGATACATCGAACTTCCGGAAACATTCTGCACCATGAAGCTCAGTCAAAGCTTATTCCCGCAGGAATTTCGCCACAACCTCGACACGCTTGCGAAGCGCTTTGAACTGCGGTTACCAGAGAACCGCCATCGTGCTCTCCCGGATGTCCTTCTCACGGCAAAAGCACTCTTGAGAATGCTGGAAATCGGGAAAATTACGCACGTAGATGAATTACGAAAGAGGGCAAGTTTGGAGTATGCTACAGCGTAGTGGCCATTCTTCCGATCATTACCGGCACCGATAAGGCTATCTTGAGGCAGAAAACAGCACCCGTGTCACGTGTCACCAAAGAGATACTGAAGCTTCTGAAAGACATGGAAGAAACCATGGAAGACGCACAAGGATCTGGAAACGCTCTCGGTATTGCCGCTCCGCAAATCGGTCAATCGCTGCGCGCATGTCTCGTGCGCATCGACGACAAAATCCTCCCTCTCGTCAACCCTCAAATCACATGGAAAAGTAATGAACAGGACATCATGGAAGAAGGCTGTCTTAGTCTTCCCGATATCTACGTACCGGTTCCGCGAGCACTCCAGATCAACATCACCTATACAGATACGAAAGGAAAACCACAGGAACGCGGATTTGAGCACCTATATGCTCGCATTATTCAGCACGAACTCGACCACCTTGATGGTATCATAATACTAGACTATATATAAAGAAGTATGTCTAGGCTGGAAACCATTATCGGCCTGGAGATTCACGCTCAAATGAACACCAAAACGAAAATGTTCTGTGGGTGTGACAACGATGCCTTTGGCAAAGCTCCCAACACAACCATCTGCCCCATCTGCACAGGACACCCGGGAACCTTGCCCGTTCCTAATGCAGAAGCAATCCAGAAAGCCATTCTTGCTTCTCTGGCACTGCAATGCACCATACGAGAGGAGTGTCACTTCGATAGAAAGCACTACTTCTACCCCGATCTTCCCTACGGATTTCAGATCTCCCAGTACGACTTCCCTCTCGCAGAAAAGGGAACACTCTCATTTGAGATACACGACAGTAGCGGAAACATAGAACGAGAAGGTACGTGCGGCATTACGCGTCTTCATATGGAGAACGATGCCGGAAAACTGACCCACAGGGGAAGCAGCACGCTCTGCGATTACAACCGTGCCGGCACACCGCTCATGGAAATTGTTACAGAGCCGGATCTTCGAAGCAGTGAAGAAGCAGTTGCATTCGCACAGGAACTGCGCCGCATTCTCGTTGCAGTCAACACATCGGAAGCAGACATGTTCAAGGGCATGATGCGATTTGATGCCTCCATTTCTCTGCGTAAAAAAGGTACGGACAAACTCAACCCGCGCAGCGAGATCAAAAATCTCAACTCATTTAAGTCGCTGGAGAAAGCGGTCCTCTACGAAGAGAAACGTTTGACGAAACTCTGGGAAGACACAGGCGGACCGCTGAAAGGCAACATCACCGTTGGCTGGTTGGATGATGAAGAGAAAACCAAGGTTCTCCGTGATAAAGAAGGAGCGGCAGATTACCGCTACTTCCCCGAACCGGACATTCCACCGCTGCAGTGCAGGAAGCAAGATATTGAAAAAATGAAAAAGACACTTCCTTCGCTTCCGCGTGCAATGAAGAAACACTACACTTCTCTGCATCTGAAAGAAAAACAGGCACAACAACTCATCGACCAGCCCAAACTTCGCTCCATCTTCGATGCTGTCTACGAGAAAACGAATGATGCAAAGCGCGCTGCAAGTTTTGTACTCACCCAACTTCTCGGCTTTCTCAATGCCGCAGAGAAGTCTATTGATGACGGACCGAACGTGGCAGCACTACTAGAACTCATCGAACAGATCGATAACGGCACTATTTCTGCAAATGCCGGGAAAGAGGTATTGGGTGTCATGGTGCAAACCGGAAAATCCGCTCTGGCACTTATTGAAGAAAAAGGCCTTAGGCAAATCTCGGATGACCGCGTTCTTGAAGATCTCGTCCGCAAGGCCATCGAATCAAACCCGCAGGCGGTTGCTTCTTACAAAAACGGCAAAGAGCAAGCCCTCGGCGTTGTTGTAGGGTGGGTGATGAAAGAAAGTAAGGGACAGGCAAACCCTGCACAGGTAAACCAACTGCTCCGTGGTGCTTTGGCTACATAGTGAGTTCTTCTTACTCCACCCGCATCATGTATTGTCCCGTTTCCGTATTCACCCGTACCGTATCCCCCTCGTGTAAAAATAGTGGCACGTTCACCACAACACCACTTTCCAATGTGGCGGGCTTGGTGCCGCCCGTTGCGGTATCGCCTTTGACGCCAGGCATGGTTTCGGCAATCTTCATGTCCACGGTAGGCTTCAATTGAATGCCAATCGTCTGGCCGTTGAAGATGACCGCATCCACTTCACCTCCTTCTACAAGGTAGGATACCGCGTCACCAATAGTATCCTCCGAAAGCGAAAACTGGTCATAGTCATCCAAGTTCATGAAGGTGAACATTGTTCCGTCGTTATACAGGTACTGCACTCGCCGGTATCCCACATCTGCCGGCTCAATCTTCTCACTCCCCTGAAAGTTTTGAGCAATAATCGCCCCTGTCAGGAGATTTTTTAACTTACACTGCATATTCGCCTTACTCTGGCTTTTGCGTCCAAACTTGGATGAGATCACTAAGTACGGCGTCCCATCAAGATTCACTGCTCGCCCAGGCTTGAGATCAGTAATGTCATACATGGCCTAATTCTAGCCCTATAACACTCCTGCATCAATTTGTCGCCTTCTCAGATCCTGCATTGCAGAACGAATGGAGCGAGAAAGCTCACTTTCCTCAGGAAAACTCGCATAGAGTTTGCGGAGAATGCGCCCTTCATCACGGTGACCTTCCAGCAAGACCAACTCTTTCAGCAGCTGGTTGCGACGGCTACGCGGCAGAGTGTATGTCACAAACACACGGTACCGGACTCCTTCGATGAAGGATGCGATTTCCTCTTCACTCAATGACGGCGGTTCGGCACTCCTGCGCGGCAGGTAGGCAAGAACACCCTGCAACACTTCTTCTTCGGCAGTAGTTCTTTCTTCTTTTTTCAACAAGAGTGATGAAACACGAGAGAGAAGCATGTACACCTCTCGCCGAGCCACGGCAGAAATTCGGTTCTCTCTGTAAAGGGTCAATGACGGTTCTAACACCAGAAAACGCTCCAAGAGTTTCTGCACATCATCAGTACTCTCTGTGAGAGCAATAAGGTTATCGAGAAGCACTGCCTCATCCGCTCGGTCTTCCATCACATCTCCCAGTGCGGCGCCTGCCTCGAGCACAACCTGTTTCAGCAGATATACATCATCGTCTGGCAATACCGCTCCCATAGTCGCAGCATTCTCCATGAGTTCGGACTGGAGAAGTTTCTTGACAAAGACATCTTGGTCCAAATGACCTGCTACTGCCAACATGGCATCTTTATATTCCTCCAGAGGAACCTGCACCTCTGTATGCCCATTCTTCAGAAGAGCAACAACTTCATTGAGACGTTTCTCCGCATGAACAAGCTGCTTCTTTACGCGTGTTTCTTCATCAAACGTGAACAGCGTGTCAACAGCTTCAGCTGCACGCTTCACCGGATACAGTGGTGAAGTTGGCAAAATACCTGCCAGCGCAATGCGTTGCTCCTTCTGCCACTGTGCTACCTCTTTGCGATGTACAGCATCACGGTTGAGATTCTGCTCAGTCCAACCAAACGTAAACTCACGCGGCTGAATATCCGTTACATAAGACTCATCACTCTGCCAGAGTTGTGTCCGTTGTCCCGCAATGAGAGAAATGATCCGATTGCCACGCACGACCTCAGCTCGACGGTTCCACACACTCACCTCCAGAAGGGTGCTTTTTGCAATCGACACACTTCCTTCCTGCACCAGCACTGTTCCAAAATCCGTCTGTATAGCCAGTGGTTCTACCGTAAACGGTAACAGTCCCTGTACCCAGACCGTTCCTTCCTGGAGCACAAGACTTGGCTCACCTAAATCATCCTGTGGACGATCTGCCAAATCACGCACTTCCACTATGGTCGATGGTGCCAAACGTACGACTCCGTCATCATGAAAGACAATAGTCGCTTCACTACCACCGGCTGTACGAAGTTGTTGATGACCCTCTAGCACAAACTCACCAGTGATCGGTTCCCATCCTCCGGATGCGCCCAGCACGTACACCGTCCCTTGTGTTGGCAGAAGCATCACAGGAGAATCTGCCACAGTGGGCGAGGCGAAGAAGAGTAATGGACTCGTGCGAATGACCACAGCTACGGCTATAACAGCGGTGGCCCATTTCGGAATAAACCATCGAGATGACAAAACAGGAAAGGACAGTATTCTTGTCAGCACGGTGTTCCATAACGCACGCTGCATGTGTGGTAGCGGATCGAGTGCATCTTTCGCATTCTGCAGTTGTCCCACTGAGGAAACAGTCCCACGCACACGCATCCATACATCATGCTTCTGCCGATCAGTGGCAGAAAGCAGAGCACGGGCGGTGATCATCTTGGAGAGAAATGACATGTCTATACAGAGAAACGAAGAAATTCGGCTTTTGTTACGTAGAAAACTGAAACTGTGGCGAGAGTTGCGCCTCCAACTTGCGCAGGGCTCGTAATTTGAGCACACGCACACCTCCTTCTGTCATATGAAGCACTGTTGCGACTTCTTTATGCGACAAATCCGCAATAAAAGAGAGCACAAGAACCTCGCGGTAACGCCGCGGTAATTGGTCAAGCGCTTCGCGAACTATGTGTACTGCCTCCTGCTCAGCAAATCGTCCTTCAGGCGTATTGAATTTGTCGGTATCTACAAGGTTCTCTGACACTTCTTCAAACCCACGTTGTGCACGGTAGACATCAATCACCGTATGGCGTGCAATGCGAAAAAGCCACGCGGAAAAGGGAATATTCTTCTTTGAAGTATAGGTATGCAACTTTTCCCACGCTTTCACAAAAATATCCGCCACTGTGTCCTCCGCCAGGTCTCGAGGCAGACGAAACGCCGCATAGCGATATACTTGCGGAAAAAAGACATTGTAGAGCTCTTCAAATGCATCAGTATCTCCATCCTGCGCCTGCAAGACACACTGTTGCAGCTCTTCCTCTGACAGAGATTCTATGGCCATAGGAATAGAAGTATACCTGTGTAAACGAAGAAAATCTGCGTTTTGTTACGATTTTTACTCCCATTCGATCGTTCCGGGGGGTTTGCTGGTTAAATCCAAAAACACGGCATCAATGCCCGTAATACGCAAAAGGGAGTCCTTGATACGCATAAGGACACTATTCGGAAACGATGTAGCCTGGGCAGTCATTGCCTCCTGAGAAGTCACAGGACGAAGCACAATCGACTGTCCTCCAGCACTGGTCCCCATGGGCAAGAGAACGACAGGGCACTGCCATAGTTGCTCATACAGACCTCCCAGACGCAAAGCCTGATGAACAAGGACATCTGCTTCACGCAGCAGATCCGCACGATCACGGCACACGTCAAAATTGCTCACAAAAAACGATACGGGCTGTTGATGAGAAAGGGAGAGCACTGTGCGATTCACTTCTGTGAAACGATTGGGGATCTCCGTTGCCAACTCCCAGAATTCCTTCCAGTGCATCTCGGTATACTGTAGTGGCGATCGCCCCGGAAACAGTGCGACTGCTTTCCGATAACTGCGTCCGTCACCCTGCACACCAACGGAATTGATGGGCAGAACCGCATGAGGCATAAGAATGGGAAGTGCACCCTTTGTAGGGTGTGAAACAAATGAGCGCGGCGAACAGAGAATGCGCACACCAAGCCCCGGACCTGGAAATGGGTGTCGCCAGACAAGTTCATGCGGTAAGCCGATCGCTTTACCAAGCATCCGGACTTCATCTTTGTAGAGGTCTTTCAGAGGCTCGATAACGCGCCCCTCTTCAATCATCTTCTCAACCAATGCAACGCGATTGTGATGGGTCTTAATTTTGTCAGCATGTTTCGTGCCACCAGACTCGATCGTATCGGGGTAAATCGTTCCCTGGCCGAGGAGATAGGTTGCAGGTGATAAGTTATAAGTTCTAGAAACTTGTTGTTGCACTTCAATGAACGTGTCCCCAATCACTTTGCGCTTCTCTTCCGGATCGTATATTCCCTTCAGTTTCTGAAAAAAGATACGAGAGGCATCTTCCATCATCAGGTTATCGAAGCCAATAGCGGACAAGGCAGACACTACTTCTGCAATCTCCCCCTGACGCATGAGACCTGTATCAACGAGCAGCCCCTGTACGCGACCGGGGCCGAGCACACGATTGAGAAGTGCAAACGCCACAGTGGAATCCACTCCACCAGATACCAACATGAATACCGATCGATCACCAACCTCATCACGAATCTGCTTCTCGATCTTTGGCAGAAACTCCTCAAGAGACCACGGCGTCGTATCACACTGACCAACGAACGCTTTAAGAATGTCCCTTCCCTGTTCCGTATGCACGACCTCAGGATGAAACTGCACCCCAAAGAATTGCCGTACAGGATCTTCAACGGCCGCATGGACGCAGGCATCAGATGTTGCAGTACATGCAAACCCTTGTGGTACTCTCACTACTTCGTCTCCGTGACTCATCCACGCCGTAAATGTACTCGCACCCAACTTACTCACCATATTCACCCTCGCCTTTCCATACTCTTTCACTGCCCCTCCCCGCACCTCGCCTCCAAGCGTCTTCACCATCCACTGGAGTCCATAGCAAATACCAAGCACTGGTAGACCCAAATCAAAAAGACAAGGATCCCCTTGTGGAGCTGCCTCGTCGTACACACTCTGCGGCCCACCGGATAAAATAATGCCCGCAGCTTCCCGCAGGTCATCCGCGGAAATTTCCGGCTCCCGAATCTCCGCATACGCCCCGCATTCCCGCACCCTCCTCGCCAGCAAATGCGCATACTGGCCTCCGAAATCGAGAACGACAATAGCGCCTGGTCGAACAGGAGAAGAGGTCATACCGAAGTGTAGCATTTGCATCTTCTCCTGAAAACCATCACTATCATCCGCTATGCAGCACCTCACAGAAGATCGCTATGCCAACAAAAAAGCCTGTCAGGACTTCCTCAGAAGTATACAAATGCAATGTGAGATGGCCGAACAAAACACACTGGATCAGTTACAGCAAGGCAAAGACCAGACATTCGTTCTACGACAACTACTCCAAATCAAAGATGCCATAAGTCAAAACTACGGCAACTTCTTCGCTCGACAACAACTCTTCGGACCCGATGCCATCCACGCTATCACTCTCACAGTGGAATTCGTCCAAGAAACACGCGCTGATCTTCGCACCCTTTTGGGAAACCGACATACACAGGATATCGAAAACGCCCTTTACTGCCTGCGTGCTCTGAGTAGAGATGCCGATATATATGCAGACGTACTAAAGAACAGAGAATATAAAGCTACTAGCAACTAGATCACGAATGCAGTACGTGCTATACTATTAGTAGTTGATTTCATACACATATATACCATGCCTGAAAATACTGACAACTGGAAAAATGATGACGATGAAAACATCCTTCCGGAAAACGTAGAAGAATGGGAACAGGAAAACACTGCTTCTGATGAACCTCCAACTCCAGAACAGATAGATGAAATATTCTCGCCAAAACATGTCGACGAAACAATGAGACAAATCGACGTAACAGTTGAAGGAACACAACAGGAAGAGGAGGCTAAAAAAAGAGCAAAAGAACACTACGAAAATCAGTAATGCGTAGGTCGAATTTTTGTACTGAGGAGTACCCACACCGTATATGCCACAGCACTTGACTCCCATGAGTGGAGAAAGAGTGCAGTGATACTGATGCCAAAAAGAGTGGGTAGTAGGTAGTGGGTAGTAGGTAGTGTTTTGAGTAAGAGGACGATCAATACAGCGAACAGCACCATCCCCGCTACCCCTAACTCAATCCCCACCTGGAGATACCAGTTCTCCGGAAGAAGCGGGCAGGTACATAGTTCCTCAGGTTGCACCTGCTGCTTACCAACAAAGACACACAGGCTCGGATGCGCCTCTACCCAGGACGCATCTGCGCCTTCTTCAAGAAACACACAGGGATCACTCACACGGTTACTCGCTGGACCGGCAGTACCAAGCCCAAGACCGAGAGGATTCTGTGCAAGGATCTGACTAGCTTCGATTGGCCGGGCAAAATGATCACGGGAAGAGGCAGTACGTAAGATGACATCTGGAAAGATCACTCCTCCAAGAACAACAAGAACACCGGTGAGCACGATCAATACACTGAGAAGCTGTGTACTGATACATTTCCTCTTCACCCAGAATGCAACACCAACCACCACTGCTGCACCAATCCAGGCAGAACGGGAGAAGGTTAGGGAGAGGGCAAGAAGTAAGAGAAGTAGTAGAAAAACATATCCCCCTCCCCTTAATCCCCTCCCTCGAGGGAGGGGAGCCCCCCACTGACCACCTCTCATCAGAGCTGTAGCCATACTGAATGGGATCAGGAGCCAAATGCCAAATTGGTTTGGACCACTCAGTGTACTTTGAATACGACGCAAAGACGTCCCACCAATTTGCTGGAAAGCGGCAATCGGCCCGTCGGGGATGTAGAGGGAATGAAGATCACTGTATCCCAACCATACAAAAAACGACTGTGGAAGGAAGAACGTCAGAATGCCATACCCCGCAACCACGCCCCCTACAACAAGGAGTATGACAACAATACGTTTCTGAAATTCTTCCGACCAGGAAACACGGCGGAGAACGAGAAAAAGACACAGGGGAAAGAGTGTGTACTTAAAACCATAGAAGGTAGCGGGTAGAAGGTAGCGGGTAGAAGACAAAGAAACAAAGGCTCCAAGAGTAATCATTCCCAAAATAAGTCCATCAAGTACATCTACTCGCAGAGACACGAATCGTTTACCACTATCCACTATCCGCTTCTTCACAATCTCACACATTGCCACCAGCAACACTACACCCAACACTGCCTCCTTCCACACCACCAACCCTACTATCGGGGCTTGGGCGATTCCTGAAAGAAGACGGGTTCCCACCGTCACCAAAAATGCATGGAATGGAAGAAGCCCAATCAATAGGAGAACAAGCCATTCGCGAGCCCTTTGTAACACTCCTACAACCTACAAGCTCTCATCTACAACCTCAATCAAAATCTGTTATACTGCGGCATACATATGCCAAAAAAGCGAATACTCGTTACAGGCGGAGCAGGATTTGTAGGATCGAATTTCTGCAATGCACAGGCGGAGAAGTACGACGTAGTAGCACTCGATAATTTGTTTTTGGGAGATCCGGAGCATCTGTCGCCATCCGTACAATTCATCGAAGGTGATGCAGCGGACAGAAAGACACTCGACTCCTTGGGAACATTCGAATACATCGTGCATTTCGCCGGCACATCATCGGCTCCGATGTTTCAACAACAACTCATTGAATCCTACAAAAACAGCCTTTTTTCTCATTTAGAAACACTGGAATTCGCAAACCGTATTGGTGCAAAAAAATTTCTCTACGCATCGACATCATCCCTCTACGGGAACACGCCACCCCCCCTCAACGAAGAGCAGCGGCCACTGCCCACCAATCACTACTCCGTGACGAAAATTGCGATGGAACACATTGCAGAGTGTTACCAACGCACGCATCCACAGTTACAAACAATCGGCTTTCGCTTCATGTCCGTCTACGGACCCTGCGAGGAACACAAAGGCATCTACGCAAACCTCATCAGCCAGTTTATCTGGGCCATGCGTCGCGGTGAGCAGCCAATCGTCTACGGTGATGGCAAGCAGACACGCGACTTCACGAACGTGATGGACGTTGTGCAGGGCATGACGCTCGCCATGGAATCGGGTAAAGACCTCCGCAACACGGTCTTCAATATCGGCACAGGAACCGCGGCAAACATTCTCGAAATCATTGCACTGATTAATGGCGTGCTCGGAACAGACCTGAAACCCAACCACATCGAAAACCCCGTCACCGAAGGATACATCCGCCTGCAGCAGGCGGACATTTCCAAGATTCAATCAGAACTCGGCTTCACACCCTCCGTCAAACTCGAAAACGGCATCCGTGTTGTCGTAGAAGAACTCAACAAACACACGACAACATCTCCCCGCAACCGCACCCACGAAGCCAATGCGGTTCCGAAGAAAGCCTAGTTTTTCATCTCCTCAGGTACTTCCAATCTCAACATCTTCAGGCACATTGGCGCAATATCCTTCAACCCTGTGGTTTTATCCAAATCACTCTGCGAAATCACACTGGATTTCACAAATGTCTGGACCTGATTAGTTGTGTGACTGGGATTTGCTGTCTTTCCGTCCTCAAGAAGCATGCATTCCGCATTACCATGATCCGCGGTGAGGATCCACTCGTAGCCGTGTTTCTCAAGAACAGGCAAAAGTTTGGAAAGATTGCGATCCACGGTTTCACATGCAGTAATGGCTGCATCCAATCTCCCTCCATGCCCGACTAAATCCGGATTCGCGTAATTCACCACTATCAATGCATAGTGTTCCTTCACAGCATTTTCACATACCACGCGCGTCACATCATCCGCACTCATCTCCGGTGTATCTGCATAGTTAGGCACCTTTGGTGATTCAACAAGAATACGTTCCTCCCCGAGATATGGTTCGGTACGCTGCGCATTGAAGAAGAAAGTCACATGCGCAAACTTGTCCGTCTCTGCAACACGCAACTGCGACAGTCCCGCCTCCGCTACAGTCTCACCCAGTGTGTGACGCACATCTGCAGGAGGATAGGCAACAGGTAAATGGCTGGAGTACGGACCCATGCATGTGACATCGTGCACCCGAATGGGACGTGGAAACTCTGAAAAGTCTTCATCCTCTAATGCACGTACAATCTGGATCATACGGTCCGACCGAAAGTTAATACAGACAACCACGTCTCGAGAAGCAATAGTACGAAAAGCGGATGTTTTCAGAGGACGAATATAGTAGTCCGTCTTTTCTTTATCTTTAGCATGCAGGTAAAAATTTCGCACACCAGCACGTATGTCATCCACCTCTTCACCTTCTCCTTGCACAAGAAGATCGTACGCAATCTTCGTGCGATCTCTATACTGTTGATCTCTATCCATCGCAAAGTACCGACCTACAAGGGAAGCAATTACTCCCAACTGTTGTTTGGAAATCTCTTCTTCCAGCAAAGAAAGTTCTGTGCAAAAGTGCTGTTCAGGCACATCACGACCATCACTAAAAAGGTGCAAAACCACTTGCGGCACTTTCCTCTGTTTAGCCAGTTGCAACATCGCATGCCAGTGGTTAATAGAGCTGTGCACTCCTCCACTGGAGTACAAACCAATGAGATGCAGCGGGACCTGTTGCTCCTGTGCCCGCTTGCATGCGTGAACCAGTGCTACATTTTCAAAAAAAGCACCTGACTCTACTGCACGGTTAATTTCTGCAAGAGGTTGCCAAACCACTCTCCCCGCCCCAATCGTCAGATGTCCCGGCTCGGAAGCCCCCTGCTGACCCTGAGGAAGGCCTACGGCATTTCCTGCAGCCTCCATGAGGCAATGCGGCACCTCCTTTTCCAACTTCGCAAGAAACGGCATGTCTGCTTGTGCACGCGCGTTCCCCTTACTCGCTTCTGCAACGCCAAAACCATCGATAATAACAAGACAAACACGGTGCATAAGCTGCTATCATTCTATGCTCGTTTTTGCTATAATAAAACAAGTAATGGAATTACACACACTCCATAGAAACAAGTATGTGGGAACGGTGTTCTGGGCACTCGTACTCTGTGTAACCATCGTGACGGTTGCCTCCTTTCTCGGACGAGCGGCACGCAATTTGAATGCCGCCGTTATTGATAAACCGGACATTGCCATTTACCTGCTGCTCCCGGAAGAACATATTTTTGCGACAACTCTTCTCAAAGAAGAGGAGAAGGAACGACACTACATCGCCGAAACCTCCGATGGTCCCCTGTTTGTAAAACTCGTCAAAGGAGAAAGGGAATGGTATGTCGCGACAGTGGAGAAACTCCACTAACCCGACACGGGGTGTCGCCCATGCCGCAAAACAAGATATGGAAACACCACAATTGCATTGAGAACTCTCCGCCAACGCCACGGTTCTCTCACCACTCTCCATAGCCACTCTAGTCCCATGCGCTGCATCCACAAAGGAGACCGCTTCGTTTTGCCTGCAAGAAAATCAAACGTTCCCCCAACTCCCATAGCCACATGCACACTGGGCATTTCTTTGAGGTACGTTGCTATCCATTCATCTTGTTGGGGTGCGCCAAAAGCCACCAGCAGCAACGTGGGTTGTGCAACATTCACCCGTTGAACAATCTCTTCTACATCCTCACTGCGAGGAGAGCCCTCGTATGTTCCCACAACCTGCAACCGTGGATTTTTTTGCAGGAGTACGTCTCCTGCTCTCTGCCCTACACCTCCCTTCCCACCTAAGAGAAACACTCGCACCCCTTCCCCCAGCGTTGAACAGAGCTCCTGCACCACGTCTACTCCCGCCACTCTTTCAGGCAACTCTTGTTGCGTGTGTCGTGCCGCCCAGAGTAATCCTGCGCTATCCGGAATATTGAGTGATGACAGTTGCAGCACGGCAAAAAAGTCCGGATGAATACTCGCACTCACTAACATTTCGCTATTCGGTGTTATCACATGGTGTTGCGTGTCCGAGTAGCACATTTTCTGAATGCGACGTACAGCTTCCCGCTGAGTCAGAGCATCGATAGGAATACCGAGAAGGGAAATGCGGGGCATATGCAAAGGATAGCCGAAGGATGAACACGTTACATCCGGATCCGAACCACCTTCACCCTATTCGTTTTTCCTGACAACATCTCTATATTCCCAAAAGGCACGTCAAACTCCTTCGCCAGAAACCGCGTCACCTCTCTGTTCGCTTTTCCACCTTCTGCTGCCGCTGCCAACTGTATTTTCACGCTTCCGTCATCCAGAAAACCGGTCACACGGGACTCGGACGCATGTGGACGCACGCGCACGGTGAACGTCACCACACCATTATCCTTCAGTTGCTGGTGAAAAATTTGCAGCATTTATAATGCCAACAGGAACATAGCGCTCAATGCAAACCCCATGCCAATGAGCTGTCTCACACCGATACTCTCATGTAAAAACACAAGAGCAAGAAGAATAGTAATCAACGGATAGAGTGCGGTAACTGTTACGACTACCGACGCCTTCCCTGTACGCATCGCCAGAAAAAACGGAACAAAACTCACATTCACCGCCAAGCCCGCAAGGATCGCGTAGAGTGAGCCACGCGTGAGTACAGGAGGCGGCGTACCGCCAAACCAGAGGGCAATGGCAATCATCGGAATACTGAGAGACATTGTGTAGAACATTGCTTGGTACACATTCATATGTACTGCTGCAAGTTTTGTGAAAAATCCCCATAACCCCCAACCAACCATCGTCATACATGCAAAGAGAAACCACGATGACATGCTGTTCATAGTAAATGGTGACGGCGCCACTTTTCAATCTCCTCATGATGTCCGCTGAGTAGTACATCCGGAACCCGTATACCTCGGAACTCTTCCGGTCGTGTGTAGTGCGGATACTCTTTCTTGCGGTTCAGCGCTTTCGAAAAACTCTCCTGCTCTGCAGACTCTTCTTTCCCAAGAACATCCGGTATCTGCCTCGCTACTGCATCGATGAGAACCATTGCAGGCAATTCTCCACCTGTCAGGACATACTGACCAATGGAAATTTCCTCATCAATCCAACCACCATCGATCACTCGCTGATCAACTCCCTCATAATGTCCGCATACAAGCAATAACCGATCCATTGCTGCCAACTCCTCAACACGCTCCTGTGTAAGTACCTTTCCTCGTGGAGAGAACAGTATGCGGTGGGGAATTGCACCTTCCTGGACACTCTCAATTGCAGCAACAAGTACGTCTACACGCAGAAGCATCCCCGCACCACCACCATAAGGCTTGTCATCCACCTGTTTATAGGTCCCCAGAGCCCAATCTCTCAAATCATGAAGGTGCACAGAGAGACACCCTTTCTCTTGCGCTCGCTGGAGAATACTCTCGGTCAGAGGCCCCGCAAACATCCCTGGGAAAAGACTCAGTACATCAATCTGCATAGGTACAGTATACTGCAAATAGCATGCGTAAGCCCACTGTCGATATTCTCATGCCAACGTACGAACCGCAGCCCGAGTATTTGCTCGAGGCCATCGAATCGATCCTGGCACAGACAGAAGGTGACTGGCAACTCTTCATAAACGATGACGCCTCGCAGACAGATGTGTTCGATCTTGTAAAGCACTATTTGCATGATCCCCGTGTACATTTCAGCAAAAATGAGCAGCGTCTCGGTATTGGCGGAAACTGGAATACTTCTCTACGCAAGTCTAATGCAGACTATATGCAGTTTCTCTTTCAAGATGACGTCTGGAATACAAACTATTTAGAAAAAACAATCGACATAATGACAAATTATACAGACATCAGCCTTGTCTCCGTACACCATGCATACACCTGTACCAATTCCATTGAAACCAAAGGACACTACGACTTTGTGAATACCTACAAAAAGAACCATCTGCAAAACGGTATTCAGATCTCTGCCCTTTTCCTTCCTCAGTGGCTGAGGAGCGGACTCTACCCCAATGTGATTGGTGAACCGAGTTTTGTGATGATGAAACGAACTCTCATTGAGAAAGTGGGGGCGTTTCGCGAAGACCTGAACCAATTTCTCGATGTGGAATACTGGATACGTTGCCTGCGTCACACAGACTGGTACTACCTCGATGAACACCTCGGTACATTCCGCGTCCACAAAGATGGCACAAGCGTTCGTAACTACGAAAGTGGCGTCGGTCTCACAGAACGCTTTCAATGTCTCTGGGAATGCTACAAAACTTTCCCTCAAGGAAGTCCCGAACGCAGAACGTTACGCAATTCAGTTCACATACATCTCGTACATATCGTGAAGCAGTGTGTGAGAAGAGGACTGCGAAAGTGTAGATTGGGAAAAGGCCTGCTATACTAGAGCCTTCGTATGCCAAACCTTTTTGCCTTCATCGCAACTGGCTGGGAACTGTATAAAAAACAACCTGTACTCAATCGCATAACTCTATGGATACTCTTTCCGGCTATGTGGCTCTCCAGCATACTCAATAATCCTGTGCTCTCCCCCCTGTCCTCCAATGACACAGCACTCTTCCCTCTTGGGTTAATCGGAGCAGTCATCATCATTGTTCTCGTGTCTGTAGGACAAGTAAGTACACTGCTTGTTGCAAAAAGACTACTGGGACACCCCGCAGGACGTAATCGCACATCCATACGACAGGTATTGAAACAGTCACAAGGGTTGATTATTCCGCTGCTCCTTACAGGAGTACTACGCGCATGTTTCACATTCTTATGGGGGCTGCTTCTCATTATTCCAGGAATCATGTACTATATTCGCACGTACTTTTACGATGTCTTCATTGTCAGCGAACACCAGATGTACCGAAGGGGACTACGAGCAAGCACTACCCTGGCGCAAGGGAAAACCCTCACCATCCTTCTCTACATTATAGGCATGTACTGTATTCTCTTCGTGCCTGTACACATTCTTTCCTACGTACTAAACACAATACTTGCCCCTCAAGCCCCTGTAACGTACATAGCTGTTCACGCTATCGACAGTATCCTCATAGCATATGCGACCATGTTTGAATTACTCACAAAAACCGCATTCATGAAAGAGTTGAATGTTCCTCTGCCAACAATCAATACCGTATCAAATACACAATAGTAAACACACATTATGTCGCATAACCTATTTTTTCACCCCCATCTCTTTTAAGACGGCATCAAATACGTTGGGGTGGTGAACCGCAAGCTCGCTGAGCACTTTACGGTCAAGACTGCACTTACTATTCTTTAAAGCATTCATGAATATGTTGTAGCGCACTCCTCGCCCTCGAACCGCGGCATTCAAACGCGCAATCCAGAGAGAACGAAACACACGCTTCTTCTTACGACGATCTCGATACGCGTGCTGGCCAGCTTTTAATAGAGCTTCATTCGCCCTCTTAAAGGTCGAGTGACGCATATCTAAATACCCTTTTGCCAACTGAAAAATCTTCTTGTGACGACGCCGACGAACGAAACCACGTTTTACACGCATAGAGAAGAAAACATTAGAGGTATGGTACCAATGCCTGCATCGCTTTCTTATCCGTCCCAAGCACACGTTGTGCACGCGGAAGACGCTTCTGCCGCTTACTCTTCTGCTGCAAAAGGTGGTTCCTGCTATTACGCTTGAGCATCAACGCACCTTTTCCGGTACGGCGGATGCGCTTCTTTGCGCCACTATGGGACTTCATCTTTGGCATGAGCGCCATGCTAAGCGGGAAAGAGCGATATTGCAAGAAAATGTGTCATCCAGAGTTATCTTTTTGGACGAATAACGGCAATAAACTGATTTCCTTGCATTTTCACCTCCTGCTCCACCTCAGCAACGTCTCCCATCCGCGTAAGGAGATTTCGCAATTTATTGGCTGCAAACTCTTTATTAGTCATCTCTCTCCCTCGTAAACGTACCGCCAGTTTCACCATATGGTGTTCTCCCAGAAATTCCCTGGCGCGATCCATAATACGCTCCAAATCATGCGTATCCGTACGAAAGCTAAAACGAAGCATCTTCACTTCTGTTGCCTTGCTATGGGCACGCTGGCGTTTTTCTTTCTTTTGGAGTTGATAGAGAAAATTGCCATAATCCCCAATTTTCACAACTGGCGGCTTTGCTTTGGGAGATACTTCGATGAGATCTAATTCCTGCTCTCGCGCACGACGAAGAGCTTCCTCACGAGGAATTTCCTCCGGTTGTCCTTGTTCATCGATAAGAAGAACATTCGGCGCAGTAATACTCTCATTCACGCGAGGACGCTTCTCGTTCTTGAACATGCGACGAGATGATGACTGTGTTCTTTTCTTACGCAGAAAACAAAAGGGGAAGGATATGGAAAAGATATACAGGAGAAATTACTGTACAGAGCAGATACTGTAACGGTCAAGAACGCGAATAGGTTTCCAGCTCCAGGTGCACACGCGCTCGGTCGGCAGAAAGATGGCGAACTGCAACGGTATTCAGAAGAAAGAGCTGTGGCGGCCAAAGATCGGCAGACTGCAACATGCGGCCAGCTTTGCTGCCAAGCAGAGAACGTACCGGACGAAGAGGACCGTCTACAAGATCCTGAAAAGTATCTAGCAGAGATGCTGACACAAAAGACCTCCGCACTTGTTCTTCAAAGAGACGGGGATTGTTACTGTACTGAAAGAGATCTGCTCCTAGAAACTGTTCAAGGGCAATGATGCCCGCAGGATTCTCTTCTTCCGTTGCTTGTAACAGGTCAAGAAGATCTTCCTCACGGAGAATATCACCAACGGATAGGTTTCCCGCCAGCTGCACAAAACGTATGAGATCGGAAGCAGCATCGGACGACACCTCGACCGTGAGTGATACCGGTTGGACCGACAGACGCACTTGCTCTCCACTGGAAAGATGCGCTTGCACTGCATAGGTATCACCAATGTACACAGGAGAAAATGCGTAGAGAGATCCCTCTTCTCTCAGCCATTCTTCTAGCACACCCACGAATCGTATGAAGCGCTGGTACTCCTTCTGTGAAGGAAGAATGTACATGCGTACGATTTCCTCTTCGGCGCTGCCAAGAAGAAGTGACTGAGTCTCCGCTACGCGAATTTGCTCTTCAAGGGAATGCAGCTGTCGTTGTAATGCAGGAATTTCCGCAAAAACGGGGAGTTGCAGAGAGGCAACTTGCCGTACAACAATGACATGCTCCAGAAGAAGGAAAGCAGAAACGAGTAAAAATACACACCCGCTCATGTAGAGCATGATCGGATGACGAGACAACCTTTGAGAAAGAGAAAAATGACTCACAGAACTGGAAATGTTGAATGGACAACAGCGACATCAAGAGCAATCGTAAAAGAAAACGGTGCGAAGAACTCGCCAACATCACTCTGTTCACGACGAAAAACCGGTAGTTCCACGGCATGAACCCATGGAATGTTCTGCAGTGAATCAGCAATATGTGCCAAAAATGTCACACTCTGCATGCCCGCAAAAACCGCACCCTCTACAAGAAGAGCACTCTGCTTGGCGTCGTATTTGAGAGCATAGACACGCACCTCTCCTTTCTCTGGAGGAACGGCGTGACGCAGGAAACGTTCGATCTCTTCTTGGAGAGCAGCAAATGACACGCGCCGATGCTTTTCCTGTTTTAACGCAAAAAATAGAGGATCTTGTCCCGGCAGAATGAGTTGGTTGCGCACATGCTGCGCTTCCAATACAGCTGCACGAAGTCGTTTGTTATAGGCAACAAGACTGCGAATATCCATAGATTTCCCGTAGACTTCCGTTTGCGTGAACACAGGCAGAAGAAGTGTCCACGACAGAAGCAGGAGTACTGCAAGTACAAAAAAGAAGAGAGAAAACGGAACAGCCATGCGACGACAGATCTCCTGAGATGAGGGAAGGCCATGAGAGGGAATATCTGTATTTGACATAAAGATATCCCATTATTATAGCGTACTTTAGGACAAAAGACTATATTCATGTATACTACATATACGACATATTTCTCCCCCCTTTCTGCATGGAAGAGTTGATTCAAAAACTCCAGAATCTGCGCGACGCTCTCCATGTTGGAAAGGACTCTCTTTGAAAAAAGACATATTCCACAAACAATAGAAAAGCTGGAAAGACAGTCGCAAGACCCCACTATTTGGAATGACCAAAAAGCTGCGAATACTCTGTTTACGGAGCTTCGGACACTCAAAAACCAATGGGGACCGGTACAGACACTTCTCACATCCGTTGAAGATCTTCTCCTCCTGGCAGAAGATGCGAAAGAAGCAGATGCAAACGACCTTCACAAAGAACTGCACGTTATCGAGAAGCAGTGGGAAACCTTGCAGAATCAACTGTACCTCAATGGAGAATTCGATCACCGAAATGCCTTCCTCACAATCAGCAGCGGTGCGGGAGGAACAGAAGCACAGGACTGGGCAAGTATGCTCCTGCGAATGTACCTGCGCTACGCAGAAGCAATGCAATGGAAGACGACACTCATCGAAAAAACAGACGGACAGGAAGCAGGCATCAAGACGGCAACAATACTGATAGAAGGCGATCCTGCATATGGATATCTGAAGTGTGAACGGGGCACGCACCGCCTGGTCCGCCTCTCTCCTTTTAATGCAAAAAATCTGCGCCAAACAAGTTTTGCTCTTGCGGAAGTCATTCCTGAGATCACGGAAACAAAAGAAATTGATATCCCTGCAGAGCAGTTGCGTATCGATACATTTCGCTCAGGAGGTGCAGGCGGCCAGCATGTGAATAAAACGGAAAGTGCCGTGCGCATAACTCATCTTCCTACCAATACCGTTGTCAGTTGTCAGAGCGAGCGCAGTCAGCAACAAAACAAACAACACGCAATGAACATGTTGCGTGCAAAACTTCTGGAGAAGAAACGCGAAGAGGAACAGCAGCAGAAGTCCGCACTGCGGGGAGCATCACAGAGCGCTGACTTTGGTCAACAAATCAGAAGTTACGTCCTCCACCCCTATCAGATGGTCAAGGATGTACGCACCGGCGTGGAAACGAGTAGTACTCAAGGAGTGCTCGATGGCGACATCCAGATCTTCATCGAAGCAGCACTGAAGAACATACAAAGAAAAGAGCCCTCGTAGGAGCCCTTTGTCTTTTCAAGCGAAGAGAAAATTAAATGTCGCGCTTCTGCACAGTACCACGACCGTTCTCCTTTGCTCTCCAGCATGCACGCTTCACCATCTTCACGAGCTCTTCATCGACTCCGTCACCGAAGTCACCAGCCATGCGAAGACCTTCCGCATTCACGAGTTCCTTCAGCTTGGATACAACAACGTGTCCGCTCATAAGAAAAAGGGGTAAAAAGGTAAAATACGGCTGAATTGTACTGGTCCCAGAATCAGATGCAAGAGATTTCTGCAAAATAAAGGGGATATAGGCCTAAAAGATGCAATTGACAGGGAAAAACAATCTTCTCTCCTAACAAAAATTGGAGAAAAATTGCTTTAAAATTGGCTTTCGAAAGCCAATAATTACCAAAACAGAGAATAGGAGAAAAAGGTAGTCCACCTGCCCTGGAATGGCTTGCCATATGAGCGTGCAAAAGCGAGTCGAATGGCGGAGGGAGAGGGATTTGAACCCTCGAGGCCCTTTCGGACCTACACGATTTCGAGTCGTGCGCTTTCGACCACTCAGCCATCCCTCCATCCCCAGTTCTACGTCCCTTCCTGCCAACTGGCAAGGTATTGCGCCTGCTCTGGCGTGAGCTCGTCAATGGAAATTCCCATTGCTTCCAGTTGCAGCTTCGCGATCGTATCATCAATGTTCGCGGGTAGGGTAACCACAGCATTGGGCAATGCTCCGCGATGCTGTACAAGATACTCGCAGGCCAGTGCCTGACCACAGAACGATAAACTCATCACTTCAGACGGATGCCCTTCGGCAGAGGCGAGATTCACCAACCGCCCTTCGCCGGCAAGATAGACCGTCTTGCCAGATCGCAGCACATACTCATCAAGGTAGTGACGCACGCGGCGCTTCGACGAAGCCTGTGTTTCCAGTGCCTTCACATCAATCTCGTTATCGAAGTGACCGGAGTTAGCAACTACCGCGCCATCACGCATCTTCTCCATGTGCTCCATGCTAATAACGTGCAAGTTTCCTGTGACCGTCACAAACAGATCTCCAACTGACGCTGCATCTTTCATCTTCATCACACGGTGTCCATCCATCGCAGCCTGCAGCGCACAGAAGGCATCGACTTCCGTCACAATAACCTGCGCACCCAGTCCCTTTGCACGCATGGCTACGCCCTTTCCACAACTTCCATATCCCAAAACCACGACAGTCTTCCCCGCAATGAGAAGATTCGTGGAACGGAGAATACCATCGAACGTTGACTGTCCCGTTCCGTAGTAATTATCCATCAGATGCTTTGTCTTGTTATCATTCACCGAAATCACCGGGTAGCAGAGCACACCCTCACGTGCCATCGACTGCAGACGAAGAATGCCCGTCGTCGTCTCTTCACATCCTCCGATAATTTCACCGAGAAGTTCTGGATGTTTCGTATGAATTTCTGTCACCAAGTCACACCCATCATCAATCGTAATATCCGGCTTCTGCCCAATCACATTCGTGAGATACGCATAGTAGTCCTCTTTCGTCTCCCCCTTGTACGCCCAGATGAAAACATTCTCTTCTTCTGCCAATGCTGCCGCGGTGTCATCCTGCGTACTTAAAGGGTTACACCCCGTAATAGCCACCCTCGCGCCGCCGGCAGTGAGCGTTCGTACGAGAACCCCAGTCTCCTTCGTCACATGCAATGCCATCCCAATGGTCAGCCCATCAAAAGGTCGCTCTTGGACAAAACGCTCCTTCACCTTCATGAGTGCACCCATACGCTTTTCCGCAATCTCCAGATTCATACGCCCCTGCGATGCAAGGGAGAAATCTTTGACGGCAGATGCTGTTTGAGAGGAAGTGAGAGTAGGCATAGAAAAAGCATAACATGTCTGAACAATGATTCACATGATGAACAGATTTGCATGATTCCATGTGAAAAATCACGCTAATTTTATAATCCTACAAATCAAGGTTCAGACAGATACAGTAACCGGCAACACTGGCAACTCCTTCCCATAGGTGATGGCCGCCCGATTGAGGACTTCGTTGAGATCGAGCGTATCCAGGAGTGTCCCCTGTTGTTCTACCACTTTAGAAGCAATGGCTGCTCCCAGTTTCGCCGAATCAGATAGAGGCCATCCGCCTATCATCCCTGTCAAAAATCCTGCACGGAATGCATCACCTGCACCCGTGGGATTCACCACATGTGCTGCTTTGCAAGCAGGCAACACTGTTTCACTTTCTGGCGTATAGATCGTGCATCCTTCACCACCATGGGTCACAACGACGTATTCTACTTCTTGTAACACGTCGTCGACAGATGCCTGTAGCAAATCTGCACATAAACTCCACTCATAAGCGTTCACGATAAACCCTGTAGCAAAATGGAGGGCACGTCGCATCTCATCCGGTCCCATACCAAGCATTCCCTGACCAGGATCAAAGAGACAAGGAATATGATACTGAGAACACCACTGCATTGCCTGCATCTGAATACGGGAATCACGCGGACTCACGATGGCATACCCAAGAGCATTACGGACATGCGAAAGATCTGGCCAGTCGCCTTTTGCATCTGCACCTGAGTGAAAAAAAGTAATTTGTCTCTCATCACTGTCCGTTGCAATAATGGCAGTTGGCGTCACATCATCATCACGCTGCTCAATACACGAAACATCGATGGAGTGCTTCGCCAAGTGATTGCAGTAGTCGCGGCCGTCGCGGCCCACTGTCCCAACTAGTAGTGGATTCTGCAAAAGTAGTTTCAAATTCCACGCAATATTGGCACCGTTTCCACCGAAATGCCTTTCATAGTGATGCGTTGTGAAAGACACCGACAACTGTTCCAGATTTACCTCTTTCAACCCCTGTTCAAACGAGCCTTCGTAATGAAGGAGGAGGTCGTAAGCGATAGAGCCGGTTATCAGGATTCGATGTTTCATAGGCTTTCCACGGCTAATCCTAAACCTGGCCCTCATCCTAACCTTTCCCTATACTCTTGTCATGCAAATCGCCATTATTGGCACCGGCTACGTGGGCTTGACGACCGCTGTCTGCTTTGCGGAATTCGGACATCAGGTCGTCGGCATGGATATCGATGAGAAGAAAATCACGATGATCAAGAGTGGCAAAAGCCCGATCTACGAACCGGGACTGGAAGAGATTCTTCAGAGAAACTTAGCAAGCGGCCGTCTGATTTTCACAACAAATCTTGCCGAAGCGATCGACGAATCATCCGTTGTCTTCAGTGCCGTTGGCACACCGCCCAATGAAGATTTCAGTGCCGACTTACGTATTGTGTACCACGTGTGTGAAGACGTCGCGCGTCTTGCCAACCATAATCTCGTCTTCGTCAATAAATCCACGGTTCCCATTGGGACAGGAAGCGAATGTGAAGCGCGCATGGCTGCCATCCTGCAGGAACGCGGCCTTCCCTACCACATTCCCGTTATCTCTAACCCGGAATTCCTTCGGGAAGGATGCGCTGTGTCTGACACGCTCAAACCAGATCGCGTTCTTGTCGGAATCAACAATAACCCCATTGCGAAAGATTTGATGGAAGAAATTTATCGGCCAGTGACGCGAACGGAGAATCCCATCATCTTCATGAACCGAGAAAGTGCGGAAATCGTGAAGTACGCAAGCAATGCCTTCCTCGCAACCAAGATCTCGTTCGTGAACATGCTATCTGAACTGTGCGAAGAGAAAGGTGCAAACATTCGCGATGTAGCAAAAGGGATGGGACTCGATCATCGCATTGGTCCACGTTTCCTCCATGCAGGAATTGGCTATGGAGGGAGTTGTTTCCCGAAGGATGTGAAAGCACTCATTGCTCTGAGTCGTCACACCGGCATTCCTATGCCCATCGTGGAAGCAACACACGAAATCAACGAAAGACAGAGGCAGCGCTTCTTTCAGAAACTTCTCAATGCACTCCCTGAGCACGCCACTGTCGCAGTATGGGGACTCTCCTTCAAACCGAAAACAGATGACATGCGTGATGCACCAAGTTGCGACCTCATTCCGCTACTACTCGAAGCAGGCCACACCATCCGTGTCTTTGACCCTGTGGCTATAGAAAATGCCAAAGCACGCTTCGGAGAGCGTATCCAGTACGGAACATCTGCACTCGACACTGCTACCGGAGCAGACGCGGTGATTGTTCTCACGGAGTGGGATGTCTTCCGTGGTATCAACACACAGGAACTGCGACACGTCATGCGAGGCACGCACCTCTTTGACGGACGCAACATCTACGAACCCAAAGATATTCAAAAAACAGGACTGACTTACCATGGCATCGGCATCAGCGAAGACCACTGCTACACTACCCCCGCCTTTCCCCATTCTCATGAACGAATCCCAGAATCAGCCATCCAGACAAATTGAACGCGTGGAAAAGACCATCGTCAAAACCGGCGGTTTTGCGCGTTTTCTTGCAACACTCTTCTTCGGAATATTGATCGGCGTCGGCATCGCTGCTTTCTTCAATTCCTGGTTGAGTGCAAAGGAAGATAAGAAACAGTTCAACGAACTTCAGAAGCAAGTTGAAGAACTGCACATGCAAATGGGAGCAGACCGTCTTCCCAAGCAGGAAACATGAATATTCTCCTCACAGGATCAGCAGGATTCATTGGGTTCCATACGGCGCAGGCTCTTCTGAAGCGTGGCGATACGGTCGTTGGATTGGATAACTTCAATCCCTACTATGATGCTACCCTGAAAGAAAAACGAAACGAGGCACTAGAACAGCACAAGAACTTCAAAATCATTCGCGGTGACATTAAAGACAGTGCAACACTTCAGAAAGCATTCGATCTCCTGAAAACAGACGACAAAGACTACGAAGTGGAAACACGCGTATGCCACTTGGCAGCGCAGGCAGGAGTGCGTCACTCAATCGAACATCCGAATGACTTCATTCAGGATAATATCCTCGGTTTCCATACTGTCATTGATCTCGCACGACAAAACGACGTTGGCGGACTCGTATACGCTTCCACCAGTGCCGTCTACGGCGATAACGAGAAAACACCTTTCAGCGAAACAGATGCCACCGATGACCAGGCATCTCTCTACGGTATGACGAAAAAAGCCAATGAATTGGAAGCGCGCGTCTACCACAAACGCTACGGACTGCACTCCACGGGCCTTCGTTTTTTTACCGTATACGGACCGTGGGGACGTCCAGATATGGCTCTGTTCCTCTTCACAGACTGGATTCTCAACAATCAACCTCTGCAAATCTTCGGAGAGGGAAAAATGCGCCGCGACTGGACGTACGTGGATGACATCGTTTCCGGCATCCTCAGCGCACTCGATAAGAATTTTCCCTGTGAGATTTTCAACCTTGGAGGCGGACACACAGAAGAACTCATGGATTTCGTGAAGATGATCGAAGAGTGCTGTGGAAAAGAAGCAGAGAAACAGTTCCTCCCCATGCAACCGGGAGACGTCGTGCAAACTGCAGCTGATATTGCAAAAGCGCAAAACCTCCTCGACTACGAACCCAGGACACGCATACAAGAAGGCATTCCAAAGTTCGTTGAGTGGTACCGGGAGTACTACAATCACTCCAAAATATGAATGAAGAAAATGTCAATACGACACTGATCCTCGGAGCAGGGCCGGCGGGAATGGCAGCAGCTATGGAACTGCATACGGCAGGAACAAGAGTGCACGTTATTGAAAAAGACACACAGGTGGGAGGTCTGGCAAAAACACTGACATTCAAAGAAGACGTAGGAGTATTTCGAACGGATATAGGACCACACCGTTTCTACAGCAAAAATCCCTACCTGTACAAATTCATCGAAAATCTCTTACAGGAGAAATGGCAGAAAGTACCACGTCTCACACGATTTTTCATCGGTGGGACATTCTATCACTACCCTATTCGCCTTGGAGATGTGCTGAAGAAAATCGGCCTCTGGAATGCCTGTCGCATTCTCTGGGACTACTTGTGTGAACGCACGCGAAAGTACGTTCACCCACGAACAGTACACTCATTTGAAGATTATGTTGTCTCCACGTTCGGTCGAACGTTAGCGGAGTTTAATATGCTCAACTACACAGAGAAGATCTGGGGCATACCCTGCAACCAAATCAGTATTGACTGGGCCGTGCAGCGCATCGGAAACTTAAGTGTCGTCGCTACGATCAAAAAAATGTTTATCAAGCGCGGCGGACCCAAATCTCTCGTCGACACATTCTACTACCCTTCAGAGGGAACAGGACTCATTTACGAAGCTATTAAGGAAAAACTGCTAACTGGAAACCAGCAGCTGTCTCTCGAAAGTGAACCTGTCACAATCGAACATGCAAACGGTGCTGTGACTCAAGTCACCATTCGCACACCACAAGGAGCCAAACTCATACGGCCTGCGTATGTTGTAAACTCCATTCCTCTCACGCGTTGTATACAACTCTTCTCTCCTACTCCGCCAGAGCACGTCATTCGTGCTGCACAGTCGCTGCGTTTTCGCTCACAAGTATACCTATTCCTGACGGTCAACAAGCCATCAATCACTACAGATAACTGGATCTACTTCCCCGACAAAGATATCCCCTTCGGACGCATCAGTGAAATGCGCAATTTCAGTTCGCACATGTGTCCGAATGGCATGACATCTCTTTTCGTGGAATTTTTCTGCTTCAAGGGAGATACAATCTGGAATGCATCGAAAGAGGAACTGTTCGAGATGTCCATCGATACATTCGAGAAGATACACTTCTTCACTCGACAGGATGTTCTCAACATCCATCTTCTGAAAAAAGAACATGTGTACCCCATCTACGACCTGCACTACGCAAAGCATGTGCAAACCGTCTTGGAATGGACAGATAGTTTCTCCAACTTCTACACCATCGGACGCCCGGGACGTTTTCGCTACACCAACCAAGATCACTCCCTTGAAATGGGCATTCATGCGGCAGCATGCATCTTGAACAAACAGAAGTGGCAAGATACGTTTGGGAAAGAAGATGAGTACCTCGAACAAGGGCATATCCCAGAAACAACCACTAACGAGACATCCACACCTCCACAGAAAGACCGGGGACCTGTCGCCACGAGTTCGGGATCTGGTCGCAGGGATTCAGACAGATGATAGTAGCGGCACTGTCCAGAAACTCCGGTGTATACTTTCGGACCGGCCACGCGCTTTCATACTGCCACTGGTGACCAAAGGACCCCTGAATCAGTATCTCTCCAGAAAGCGACGTTTCTTCCAAACGCTGAAAAACCATACGCGCAGTACTCGGAGAAAGCACGGGAGGAAGAAGCCACACTGTCATAGCAGTGACACTAACGAGTACTGCGTATGAAGGAACAAGTGGCAACGTCTGCCAACGTTGTAGGAGAAGAATACTGCCTCCGACAAAGAGCGGAAGAAAAAGTATGTCGTAGTAGTCACGAAAAGAAATGAAGATGAAAAATCCCACAAGAAACAGGCTTCCCAAAAACCCCCAATGACGATGACGCACCATGCCTGCGAGTCCCAGCACCGAAAGAACTATGCTTCCTCCCGTGAACAACGTTCGCAGTAAAAAGTAGAACCACCACCAAAGGGGAATATCGGTGTTTTCTGTGCCGGCATTCACAAAACTCGCAAGAATGAGAGGGTTCGTGAGAGCGTAAAGAAACACGAGCCCTATGGGAATACATCCGTACACCACAACGTCAACAAGAGAACGGCGGTGAAAAAACAGAAGAAGGAAAACAAGGGGCATGTAGAGCACTGCCTGGTACGCAGTATAAAGGGAAACCAACCACAGGGTTCCAAGGAAGAAAGCAAACAGAGGCTTCTGATGCCACTCAGGACGAAAGAAGAGCCAGACGAAGAGCAGCCCCTGTATCGCCGTCAGCGGCGACATGATGATGGCACCGCCCCAGAGAACCGTACTCGCGGCAAAGAGCCACCCTGCACACAGAAACAGTCTCAATCGTCGAGGAAGTGTCCTCGCTGCATCCCACACAAACCACGCAGCATGCACCAGCAACGTTGCAAACAGAATACGCCAAACCCATTCCTGAGCCACCCATCCATCAGAAAGATGAAGCACCCATCGTACAAGAGGAGGTTGAGGATAGGGAATATTGAGTAAGTACTTCGCTTCATCCGTGAGCACCCCGCCAATGGACTGGACCCACGCAAGCACGCTTGCATAACACTGCAGGCCAAAAGCTACAAGAGCGTAGCTACGTACACGTCTGTAATCCATCGGAATAGAAAAAATCGTAACACTGAGTATGATCTTCTCCACGCCCATGACGTCGATACAGGAAACGGAATCCATCCCTGCGTACATGCCGCAATGCGACATCCGACATCAACCATCCTTTTCCTTCAGTTATACTCTCCAGAGACTGCCGTACCTGTTGACGTACACCCGCATCCAAGTACAGGAGATGCAGATTCCATGCGCGGATGCCGAGCAGAACACACAGAACTGCACTGAAACAGACAAATACAATATGCCATGCACTGCGTCTCCAGAGCAGTGAAAGCATTTGTCTAAAGAACTGCGTCTGAACACATGCGTTGAGTTTGCTGGACCCCCGTGTACGTAGTCGAAAGATCAGCGGTATTTCCTGCACACGTGAACGACGCGGCATTGTTCCCAGGATTTCCAACAAAATTTTAAATCCACGCGGACGAAGTTTATCACGGATATCGGCGAAGACGGGCCGCGATACAGCAAAGTATCCACTCATAGGGTCACGTACGCGATTCGTGCATACAAGCCACGCGCATGCTGTTGCAACGAAACTGGCAAAATGTCGTGCGTGCGCCCACCCCTCTACGCTCCCTCCAGAGACATATCGCGAACCAATAGCGATGTCCGCTCCGGACTGAATAGCTGCATACAAACGAGGCAGCAATGCAGGATCGTGCTGACCGTCGCTATCCATCACTGCAAGTACGTCCCCCTGGGCCGCAGAAAACCCCTCCACCACCGCAGAGGATAATCCCCGCCGACCCATACGTCGCAAAACGCGCACGTACGGACGGTTTTCCGAGAGCGTTTCGGCGAGTTCCCACGTCCTATCCGGAGAATCGTCATCCACAATGATCACTTCAAAAGGAGTACCATGCAGGGCAGTCTCAATTTCTTCGAGAAGCTCCGGCAGGCTTTCTGCTTCGTTGAATGTGGGCAAAATAAGTGAAAGCACGAAAACAGTATATCCTAGCCCTAACCCTAGCCCTAACCCTGGATCATCCCTATACTGACCTCTCATGCGCATCATTGTTACCGGCTCCTCCGGCACCATTGGCACACGCCTCTGCGAAACACTTCTCGCAGAAGGCCACGACGTCCACGGTCTCGACTGGGTACCCAATAAATGGAATGCGGATATCCAGCGTATTACTACAGAAATGGATCTCCGCAACTGGGGCCAGATCGATGCCGCCAGAAGTGGATTGCAGGCAGACCTTCTGATCCACCTGGCAGCCAACGCACGCGTCTATGAACTCGTCGAACACCCTGACCGCGCACGTGACAATATCCTCACCACATTCAACGCCCTCGAACTTGCGAGACAGAATGCCATTCCACGCTTTCTGTTTGCTTCCTCACGTGAAGTCTATGGCAATGTACACGCGGAAGTGTACGCGGAAGATATGGCAGACATCGATGAGTGCGAGAGTCCGTATACCGCCAGTAAAATGGCGGGAGAAGCCTTAGTACAATCCTACCGTCGCTGCTATAACCTCGAAACCATCATCACGCGCTTCAGTAACGTGTACGGCATGTATGATGACTCCAACCGCGTGATTCCGCTCTTCATACGACAGGCCCAATCCAATGAACCAATGACAGTATTCGGCAAAGACAAGTATCTCGACTTCACCTACATCGATGACACGGTGCATGGCATTATGCTCTGTGTTGAGAAGTTCGACACAGTGAAAAACTGTATCTATAACATCGCTTTTGGAAAAGGAAACTCCATTGTGCGCCTTGCAGAAACGGTCAAAGAACAACTACACAGTTCTTCACCCATAGCCATCAGCATAATGCGTACGGGAGAAATCACACGGTACGTTGCAGATATTACAAAAGCACGACGTGTGCTGGGGTATAATCCGCGAACGCCATTTGATGAAGGAGTCAAAAAAACCATTCAATGGTACAGTGAACACCTCTCTCATGATCGATCACTCGCAGGACCCAAAGCAGGCTAGAGAAGTGTACGACACGTACTGGGAATCGACCGAAGATTCGTATCCCCACTACCCTACGATTCGTCATCGGAAGAGATGTATTGTGAACGAGATACGGAAATTTCTTCGACAGGCTGATGGTGACACATCTATCTTTGACTTCGGCTGCGGTGAAGCTTCACTCCTCACCAGCATCCAGCACACATTCTCCATTCTTCCAGAAAACCTTGCCGGTAATGACATTTCCGCACTTGCCGTCAAACGCGCACAGGAAAAAATTCCCGAAGGAACGTTCTTTCACAGTGCATTTCCTGAGACCAGTCAGACATACTCTATCATTATTTGCAGCGAAGTCATTGAACATACGACTGAGTACGCCAAAATTCTCCAGTGGATCTTTCACCATCTGAGCGCAAACGGCCTCCTTATTCTCACAACTCAATCCGGCCGTATCCACGCCTCTGACCGCTACACACACCATACTCAACATTTCAAAAAACCCACCCTCGACGCACTCCTGAGAAAGATTGGCTTCACTATTCAGTCATCCTCGCTCTGGGGCTGGCCGTTCTTTACTATGCAGAAGTACCTCACCAACCTCAATTTCGACCATATTCGTGACCAATACCTCGAAGGAAGCATTTCTTCACGTAAAAAAATCGTATTTGATACCGCTTATGCAGCTTACAAACTCCACGACCTCATCCCCTTCGGGCCTCAAATCTATATCACAGCGAAAAAGTAATCCGTTGCGAAGTGTGGGTCTCGTGGGTCCCACACTGGAGCAACACAATTAAGGGAAGAGGATGCTCCTGAAGGAGAAACCGCAGGTGTCTCCTTCAGGATTTTGTCTCGTGATACACCCTTTCCGCATTCACCTCCCAGAGATTGGAATCGTCCGTACGACCTTCGATGATATTATCAACCGCCGTCATTGCCGTGAGCATACTGTGGTCCTGATTGTTGTACCGGTGCATACCGTTGCGACCAATAAGAAACATATTTGGGATGGTGTTCACATACGTGCGAATGATGTCCATACGATCGTAGGTTCCAAAGTACGCCGGATAGGTCTTGGGCATGCGTAGTACACAACCGTCTACGACATCGGCACGGTCGATGAAGCCGATCTTCTCCATTTCCGCAATTCCCAACTCTTTCATTTCCTCATCAGAAAGGTTCCAAATCTCGTCACCTTCATCGACAAAATATTCCAAGCCAACCCATATCTTCTCTCTATCTTCAACCAAGTACGGACTCCAGTTGTTAAATACTTGTACGCGCCCCACCTTCACATCTCCTTCTTGGACGTACACCCAGTTGTCAGGAATGGCTCTGTTTGGTTCTTTCTTCCCTTCCTTCACATGCAGTTTTGTCAACAGAAGTCCTACAGTAATAAAATCCCGATACACCAACCCTTCGGCGACCTCACACACGTCCGAAGGCGGAGCCGGCTGCACCATCTTCATAAGATGCTTCATAGGCATCGTGGAAAAGAAGTAGTCACAATCCACGCTGCGCTCCTCTCCCGTATGCATATCTTTCATGGTGACAGATGTGACAGCCCCACTTTCAAGTTGCACACCGGAAACCAGCGTATGCATATGTATTTCTCCTCCCATACCAGCAATCTTCCTTGCTACGAGTTCCCACATCTGCCCCGGCCCGAATTTGGGATAGTAGAACCGCGTAATCAAACTCGTCTCACGCTCCTGCTGCGATTTTTGAAAATCACTGCTCAGAAGATCTTTCACAGCATGAGAGACCGCACGTTTCAGAGAAAGTCCTTTGATGCGCTGCGCTCCCCAGTCCGCTTTAATGTCGCTGCACTTCACCCCCCAGACCTTCTCCGTGTAATCCTTGAAGAAGGTTTCATACAGCCTGCGTCCGAAACGATTGACGAAAAACCCATCCAGATACGTCTCGTCTTTCTCAGGAAACACTTGAGATTTCATGTAGCTAAGTCCTATGAAAAATGTATTCCAAAGCCCTAAACGTTTTGCCACTGTAAACGTAATAGCAATCGGATATGGGAAGAAATTCCGCCGATAGAAAATACGCGATAGACGCGGCCGTTGTAGCATGACTTCGTCAGTGAACTCAGGATCTGGACCACCTTCCGCGTAATCCACTTCATGATCTTTCACGTGTGTATCGGCGGCCGGAGCACCCTGAAGCGGCATAACATCGAACCACCAGTCCATAACGCGCCCGCTCTTACTGAAGAACCGATGGCCGCCAATATCAATGCGGTTCCCTTTGTAGTTGTACGTCTGGGCAATGCCGCCAATTGCATCGGTAGTTTCACAGACAATCGGATGAATGTCCGTGCGTTTCAGAAGTTCATATGCAGCAGTGAGTCCTGCTGGGCCTGCGCCTGCAATAATAGCCACTTTTTTCGACACAGATGCAGTCTATCACACCGCCCCCTCATCCACCTCTCCTACCCTCTTAAACACAAACCCATGAGAGAGGGAGTAATTCCAAAAAGCCACTATTGCAATGGCAAACGCTTTTGACAGCATGTAGTGAATACCTGACCAGAAGAGAAATGAAGCAATCCCCACGTTACACGTAAACCCTATTCCATAGACAAGAAGGAATTTGAGAAACTGTTGTCCATGTCTTTTTTCGTGATTGTTAAATGTGAAGTACTTATTGGAGAAGAACACGACAATAAGTGCGAGACTCGTTGAACCGATATATCCAATGTAGGGAGTGACGCCCAGAATCTGTACCAGAAGAAACAATATCGAGAAATCTATCGATGCACCAATGCCGCCACAGACCGCGAAACGCATGCCTTGAAAGACATGTTTGTGAATGCAGGGATTGTGGAAAAGGAATTTCATAGGAAAAAGCAATCAAACCCTTATCGCGCCCCCTAACTGTACCCCTACTTTCTGACAATCTGCCTCCAACATAAGTTTCGCTAGTTCCTCCACAGTCGTCTTCGGAACCCACCCAAGCACATGACTGGCCTTCGATGCGTCACCAACGAGAAAGTCCACTTCTGCAGGGCGATAGTAGTGACGATCGACCTTCACAATCACTTTTCCTGAATGTCTATCAACGTAGTGTTCACCTTCACCTTCTCCCCGCCGCTCATACCGAATACCGGCATATCCCAAACACAATTCTAAAAACTCGCGAACAGATGCGGTACGCCCTGTCGCAATCACGAAGTCTTCCGGTCGTTCCTGTTGCAACATCAACCACATCGCTTCGACGTACTCTTTCGCATACCCCCAGTCTCGCTTCGCATCCAGGTTCCCGATATGCATACACTCCAGCTGTCCTGATAAAATCTGCGCAAGGCTCAGTGTAATTTTTCGCGTCACAAAGTTCTCTCCGCGGCGGGGGGACTCATGGTTAAACAGGATGCCATTCACTGCAAACATGCCATAACTTTCACGATAATTCCGCGTGAGGTAGAAAGCATAGGCCTTTGCGCAGGCATACGGACTGCGCGGATAAAATGGCGTCTCTTCATTCTGCGGAATGTGAGTGGCCTTTCCGTAGAGCTCACTCGAACTCGCTTGGTAAAATTTTGCATCAATACCACTGGTACGAAGCGCTTCCAGGAAACGCGTCGTTCCCAGTCCCGTCACATCACCCGTGTACTCCGGCGTATCAAAACTGATACCGACATGACTCTGCGCGGCAAGATGAAAGATCTCATTCGGACATACCTTGTGCAAAATACGAATGAGGGAGTTACTGTCACACACATCTCCGTAGTGCAGATCAATGGGAAGAGCAGGTGTATTGACATCAGAAAACAGATGATCAATGCGACTGCGGTTGAAGGTGGACGCGCGACGCACAATACCATGTACTTCATACCCCTTTTCCAGGAGGAGTTCCGCAAGATAAGAACCATCCTGACCTGTAATACCGGTGATTAATGCACGTTTTTGCATAGAATGAGCCTCCACGATAGCAGAGTGATACTTCTGATACCAGACCAAATTTTTTTATAATTTGCAATGCAGTACAGGAGGAAGGCAATGTCAACTGCAGCGGGAATGAGAAAAAACCACCACCCCAACTGGAAGACTTCCCCGTGATTGAGGTGGAAGTAGAACCACTGAAAGTGCAGCGTGAGGAGGACAACCGGCAGCCAGAGCGGATGCTTCTTGAGAAGAGGAAGCGCGGCAAGGATCAGAAAGAACACTCCCGTCTCCATGTAGAAATGATCCATATGGTCAAGCATAACGTTCAGTCCGATGCCAATGATGGCTCCGAGTCCCAATGCGAGAGGAAAGAGCCTGTTACGAAAGTGTGCGCGAGGAGAAAACAGTGTGAAGAGGCCAAGCATCGTCAGTATCGGCGTTGTCTGGAGCATATTTCCGTGTCCCGTCCGTGCAGGCTCAACGAAATAATAGTTGTGTATGGAAAAAAGAATCTGCACACCGTGCATGAAGTTCAAAAACATCCGCTTCGGTCCCTGCCAAATACTCAATACCGTCTGTTCCTGGTGTACACCGACATTGATACCACCCGTCTGGAACAGTTGAATGATAACGTAGAGAGCGGAGAGACCAAGACCCAAAGCAATAGTTGTATAACAAGAAAAACGGCCACCCTTTCCTTTTGGCCACACTGCTAAAATCAACGGACCCAATGCCACGGCAAAGGGCAACGACGTAATCGCAAACGCCCACGGTACGCAGGTCCACCATCGTCCTCTGACCGCCCCGATAATCGTCAGAAAAAAGAGAAGGTTGTAGATCGCCACCATCCATCCACGAAGTGCGGAGAACGACAGAAAAGGCATAAGCGCAATGATCGACGCAAAGAGAATGCCCTCCCACACACCATCCCCCCCTTCCTGAGAACGAAAGAGCTCACGAGCAGCAACGAAAGCAAAGAGCGGAAGAAGGATCCCTGCCGCCATTTGCATGTGAATTTGCGTCATCGGCGACTCTGTCAGCCAATACCACGGTACCGACAAGATATTCATCCCGTGGAACCCCGGAATCGAGAGATCTAACGTCCCGCCCGCAAGCATCTCGATGAACTTCTGATAGTAGAAGTAATCGTCATTCGGCATAGGGGCGGCAAGCAGCATGACCAGCCCTGTCACCGCCACGACAAGGAGGATATATCCCCAGGAAAGCCAGTAATGTGGCTGAAAAAGACCCTTTTTCACAAGTACTGCCAGTATAGCAGGATATCGCTATACTGGTGCACCCATGGAAAAACCCGCCCTCTGCATTGTCGGTCTGGGGTATGTTGGCCTACCTCTGGCCCATGCCTTCGCCATGAAACAGTACCCTGTGTACGGTTTTGATATTTCAAAAAAAAGAATTCAAGAGTTACAACAGGGAAGGGACGTCACGGAAGAACTCACTCACGCAGAACTCGCACAAGCACAGATAACGTTCAGTGTCGACCCACAGGTCATCAGTCAGACAGACATCATCATTCTCGCAATTCCCACTCCTGTAGATAGTGAGAACAGACCCGATCTCTCCATGCTGGAAGCCGCAAGCCGCACCGTTGGAGAGAACATGCGCAATGGTGCCATCGTCGTCTACGAATCCACCGTCTATCCGGGAGTAACCGAAGAAGTGTGCGGACCCATTCTAGAGAAAGCATCTGGACTCACTTGTGGACAAGACTTTACTCTTGGGTACTCACCGGAACGCATTAATCCAGGAAGTCGCAGAGGGGCCGCACATGCCGCAGATCAAAACCGCACGCTGGCAAACATTGTGAAAGTTGTTGGAGCACAAGACGAAAAAACACTCAGGGTTCTCGTTGAGCTCTACGCATCTGTTGTGACTGCCGGCGTTCACCCCACCAGTTCTATCAAAGTGGCCGAAATGGCAAAAGCTATCGAGAATGCACAACGCGATCTCAACATCGCCTACATCAATGAAGTTGCGATGCTCTGTAACCGCATCGGCATTTCGACCAAAGAAGTGATTGAAGCCGCAGGGACGAAATGGAACTTCCTGAAATTCACCCCCGGGCTCGTCGGCGGGCACTGCATCGGCGTCGATCCGTATTATCTTGTGGAAAAAGCGAAACACTTCGACATGCAGACACATGTGATTACTGCGGGTCGCCGTGTGAATGATGACATGGGACACTTCGTTGCAGAACAAATCATCGCATCACTTGGTAAAGCACCGGCCGAATCACACATCCTCGTTCTCGGATTAACGTTTAAGGAAAATATGCCTGATACCAGAAACAGCCGCTCTCGCGATGTCATAGGCCACCTGCATGCTGCCGGTTGCACTGTGGAAGTCCATGACCCATATCTGAGCGAAGAGACCATCCGTTCCATGAACCTCATACCCGGATCTCTGCATGCTCCCTACGATGCCGTCGTCCTCCTCGTCATGCACAGTGAATACCTCCAAAATGACGGAGAGTTTGTCCTCTCTGCAACGAAAGAAGAAGGACTAGTATACGACCTGAAGTCGGTATTGGATCGAGAAAATGTGGAAAGACAAGGAAAAAGGTACATGGCACTGTAATAAAAGAAAAATGTCCGAACGAGTGGGTCTCGTGGGCCCCGCTCGTGCAGGACACCGTTTTAAGGGAAGGGGGCCCGTGGGGGAAACCTACGGTTTCCCCCACGCTCTAAAATTCCACCTGATGCTTTGCATCAAACAACTCCGCATCCTCCACCCCTTGTTCTTTGCGCAATGCCTCCAAAATAGGAAGTGATGTCGTGCCACGACGCGGGCGAACGCCATAGGTGAATTCCATACGATCTCCATGCGCATGTGCACTGAGGAGACGATACGTGTCAGAAAGTTTTGCAAGTTGGGCTTCATACGCTGCCGTATTCAATGTGCCGGCGCCGCCGTTACACATGAGACGCAGAATGCTTTCATGTGTACTGGTCATACCGAAATTCATCCATGTGAGTAGCAGAATCACCGCACAGACCAGAACTGTTGTCAGTACTGCTAACCAGTACATCTGCGCCCCCATTGCCAAACCAACGGCAAGCACAAAGAGAATGTACGCCATGTCTTTCGGATCTTTCACAGCCGTACGAAAACGAATCAGGGAAAATGCACCGAGAATTCCAATTGCACGCAGAAGGCTGCCACTCGCCACCATCATCACTACGGATCCCAATATGCCAAGAAGGACGAGAGAGAATTGAAACGACTGTGAGTAACTGAGTCCCCGATGTGTACCGCGGTAAACCAACGCAATCAGAAAAGCCAATACCAAACTGCCCACAAGAGCAATGAGCATGGTTACGGGGTCAAGACCAATCACAGTGCCGACATCAGGGATGACAGGTTGCATGGGAAGAAGTTTAGTACAAGTGGAACATTAACAAAACCCCATATATCTCCTGTCAAAAGGCTGCTCTGTGCCGAAGAGAAATGGCTGTAACGCCGAAACAACCATCGCATACTTGGAGTACGCCGTCCGCACGAGCTGCATCTCCTGAATGACCTCGTGAAACCATGCAGGAATCGCGTGATTACACTTAAGCTCCAGAACACAATATCTGCTCACGCAGGAACGAAATGCCTGCGCACCGAAAAGATGCGGCGGATACCATACCCCCTGTAACTCACAGTCAAGCGTGATGCGAAATTTGCGATCATGCTTCCCGACAAACGGCATGCGCTCATAGCGAACCAGGGCCGTCGGTTGCAGGTTATACCAACCGCGTAGAAGTTCTGCTTCGGCTGTCACCTCTTCTTTGGCTTCCACACGCTTGAGAATATGTCCAAGAAGATGCGGCATGGGATGCTTCTGCGATAGATGCCCTACAGAAAGAGAGAGGCGATCTTTGGACACCACAAAATCATGTCGCCTCTTGATTTCAAGAAATGAAGAAACATCTTCCGAAAACTCACTTGCATACGTACGCAACCGCAGTTTTCTGCGGGACAGAACCCCTGCATCCTTCTCGCGCAGAGAGTGGTAATCCGCGGAATCAAAATACAAGGAAAGTACAGGATAGCGCGTATGTCCCTTCCCCTCAGATAGCAAATACGGATCAACCTGTACATACGGCCAGACCCGCTCAATGAATTGATGGACGTAACGTGTTGGGAGAATGTACTTCAATTCGATACGACGAAAATGGAGTGGAGACTGCCGTTGTTGTTTGGAACGTAATGCGATCATTTCTCAAGAGTGATAGTGGAACCGTTCTGACTCTCCTGCTGTTCTCTGTTCCCCTCAAAATGACTGTGACGCACAGTAACAGTGGACGGACCGAAAATAGGTTTTTTGATATACGCACCGACAGCAACATCGTTTTCCATAAATATTGCTCCTTCCACGTCGACAACAGATGCATCCTTGACGGCAATACCGTAGTGACAACCGGTCAGCTCCACATCGCGTATGCGCAGAGAAGAGTGTTCTCCGACACTGATGCACTTATCGCCAAACCCTTCGATACGCAGGTTGCGTACGTCAATCTCCGACCAGGAGAGGTCCACTCCATCACCGTTACTGTCCAGTCCCTTATCGCTAATGATAAACGTACTGTCTTCGAGTACTCCCGAAGGTGCCGCGTCTATATCCAACGCATCCGCATAGGAGTTCTCAAAATGTAGCCGCACAAGATCGACCGGAACGTATTTGATATTCAACGCATCGTCCCCATGAGAATTGCGGAAGATGCTGTCGCGAACAGTCACAGGACTGTTATGAAATGCCAGCATGCCTGAGGCGAACATGTCATTAAGGAACATTTGTCCGCCACCGTTAAACTCTGCCCACTGCACCTCGCTCTTCTCCCGGGCATTTGCCACAACAAACGAACCCCAGGGATGCTCTGTAAGAGGTTCGACATAGACAGGATTTCCTTCTGAACCCTGAATGATGACCGGAGCATACGAGAGAAGCGACACGCCGCTCCCCATACGCATACGCGTGCCCGGAAGAATCTCTACACGCGTCACACTCGACGGAATAATAATATGTTCGGCAAACCGGTGAGATCCCGCTAAACCTATGCCGCCACTCTCTGTAGGGAAGAACTGCGGATAACGCCGCAAAAATACTTCACGACTCGCATACGCAAGAGGCAGATGCTCAAATGTTCGGTCATCGATGATGATTTCGTTGAGAACATCGGCCTTTTTGCCTGTCACCGCATTGCGCATACGCAAGTTCAACGGAAAATCCGCATCGGTAAGAGCGGCATCTCCGCGAATACGTACAAGGAAAAATGTATATCGCGTATGTGGAGCTGCTTTCACCACCTCTCCTTCACCGATCACCGGATCACCCGGCGCGAGGAGAGAAAGCAGTTCATCGGTTGTTTGAATTTCCCGTCGCCCCTCTTTATCCGTCTTCTCGCCCAAGGCAAGCAGCACTGCCGTATCACCGTCATCCCACATCCCATCACCATCATCACGCAGAAGCTGCACATCACCACGCTCGACGGCTTCAATAAGATCGTCGGACCCGTAGAATCCCGCAAAACGTACGGGGCTGATCCCCCTGACCGTTCCTTCAATAGTTGCCAGAAGACCGCTTTCCTGCTGT
>Ga0210057_1001180_pt1 | contig 40356 bp, 30 predicted proteins | sample CryGeyCG2114_010_2_FD_183968 | JGI IMG/M metagenome (GOLD analysis project Ga0210057, IMG submission 183968) | Groundwater microbial communities from aquifer - Crystal Geyser CG10_big_fil_rev_8/21/14_0.10 (SPAdes) (version 2) | ecosystem: Environmental > Aquatic > Deep subsurface > Groundwater ... | reverse complement strand
TAATGTGGACCCTAAGAGATTCGAACTCTTGACCTCCTGCTTGCAAAGCAGGCGCTCTAACCAGCTGAGCTAAGGGCCCCTTACTATTATTAACACTTCTGAGATTATCAAGTTTTTTTTCACTAGTCAATTTATTTTCGTCGCACTAGTCAATTTATTTTGGTTGGCTGTATTGTAACAGCGGACTTAAGACCCAAGTCATGAAACTATTACCGCTTCCGGTCATGGTAATAATACCAATAATTAATAGAATTATTCCAATTAATTTATACCCCAATCTTGAACCGCCTTCTGATCCTAATTTATCTTCAAACCAAGCGATGCGTCCAAAATTATTTAAAAACCATTCAGTTTTAATAACCAACATAGCTCCAGCAGCGGTCATTAGTAAGCCTGTAAAAATATACATATATTTGTGCAGTATTTAATTATTAGATTATTTGAAAAAATATTGTGGCTCAGAATATTTAAAATATATTATCTAAGATTATTATACAACATTTTTTTAAATTATCTAACGTAATTTAAAGGATTGGTTCGTGCTCCTTTTATTAAAACTTCAAAATGTAAGTGCGGCCCAGTTGATCGACCGGTTGAACCCATTAAGGCAATTATTTGTCCTTTAACTACTTTTTCTCCGGGTTTTACTAATAACTTAGAGGCATGACCATAGCGAGTTCGTATGTTTCCGCCATTATCCAATAAAACAGTATTACCATATCCTCCATTCCAACCTCCTTGGGCTACTAAAACAATTCCGTTATCGGCAGCGTAAATAGGCGTTCCAATTTTATTGGCAATATCAACGCCGGTATGGCGCCAAGAATAGTATTGAGTAATATAATGCCCAACTGTCGGCCAAGCCATACCTGAACCACTAGTCTTAGAAACTGGAGATTGTATTAAATCACGAATTACTGATAAACCAGAATTATTAGATGTAGAACTTACTGCCGCTTTGGCAACATAAGTGCTAATTGGCCTGGCACCAGGAATAATTATTTTTTGGTTTATTTTTAAACCAGACTCTAAATTATTAGCACTAAGAATTTTGTCGGCATCAACACTATATCGGTTAGCTATACCGCTAACAGTATCACCGCTTTTAACATTATATAAAATTCCGCTAGCTGGCAGGATTGTTAGTTTAGCACCGGGTTGGATTAAACTATAGGCTGTTAAATTGTTGGCCCATAAAATAGTATTAACAGTTAAATTAAAATAATTAGCTATGCCACTAACGGTATCTCCGGCTTTAACTACATAATCAATAGTACTTAGTCTTTGAGATGATGTCGCATTATTTCCATTTTCAAAATCATTGTTGGAGCCAACATTAATTAGGGGTTTAAACACTAAATTATTTTCATCATTAAAAATTGGTAAATTGTTTTGGTTGGTATTTTCTCCAGGACCGACAAGAGGTTCTTTGTTTAAAAGATCAGGTTGGTATGATTTTTCAGCCTTTTTAGCCAATAAAACATTATTAGGAATGGCGGTTTCTTCAATTAGTATTTCCGGGGTGACGGTATCAAACTCTGGTAATATTATGTGAGTCAGAACAGTCTTAGAAATATTATTTTCAGCGGCTTTAATTTGGTTAAGATTTATTAAATTAATAGCAACCGCTCCGATAGTTAAAACAGAAATAAAGAAATAGACGGACTGGTTGCGCGTCATTTCGTTGATAGCTTTTTTTGTTAAATCGTTTTTCTTTATACGAAAAACATTATAATATATTTTTATTAATATATTATAAAAAATATCTTTAAAGAATAAACGAAAAAAACCGGCAATCATCCGGAATAACTGAGTAAGTAGTCGACCGCCGAACCCTAGGGTATTAATAGATAATAAACCTAGTTCAACGAGGATCTTTTTAAATTGTTGCTTAATTGATGTCCTGATATAATTAAGATTAAGCTTGTTATTATACTATCATTTTTAAACTTTTATCGTCAATTTATGCTATAATAAAAAAATAGAATTTAATTTATTTGTTTTTATGTATAAAATTGTTTTAATACGCCACGGAGAAAGTACTTGGAATAAAAAAGGCTTGTTTACGGGCTGGGTTGATGTTGCTTTAACTGCTTTAGGTCGAGAAGAGGCCAAAGAGGCAGGGAAAATTCTTAAGAAAAATGGTTTTGTTTTTGATTTAGCTTTTACTTCTTTTTTAAAACGAGCTTCAGTAACCTTGAAATTAGCCTTGCAAGAATTAAAACAAGAAAAAGTGCCAATTAAAGTTGATTGGCGATTAAACGAACGACATTATGGCAATCTTCAGGGTTTAAATAAATTAACGACAGTAAAAAAATTTGGCGCCAAACAAGTTTTACTTTGGCGACGTGGATATAATTTTAGGCCACCAGAAATTACCAAGCAAAATTCTTGTTATCAAATATTAAAAGAAAGATATAAAAATATAGAAGTGCCGAAAACTGAAAGCTTAAAAGATGTGGTCGGACGCGTAGTTCTCTTTTGGCAGCAAGAAATAATTCCCGCTTTAAAACAAGATGAACGAATAATTATTGTGGCTAGCGGTAATAGTTTGCGTGCTTTAATAAAATATTTAGATAAAATAAGCGCCTCCGAGGTTGTAGAATTAAACATCCCCTATGCAATTCCTTTGGTTTATGAACTTGATAAAAATTTTAATCCTCAAAAACATTATTATTTAGGGGATATTAAAAAATTACAGATGGAAGTTAATAAAATTAAAAATCAGATAAAACCTAAAAAATAAAATAATTAAGCTTGAATAAAAGTAAAAACCGCCTTAATAATTGGCGGTTTTTTTGGCTTAAATAATTATTGGGCTATTCAACTATTACAGGAAATGGTTTTTTATTGTCATAAGCTTTGGGACCCTCTAAACAAAATTGAGCGATATGTTTTTTAAAATAAGGTATTTTAGCATCCTGAATTTTACCAATTAAATAATAAGTTAGAGACATAATTAATCCAAAATCAGTAGTGGTTGGCAATTTTATTTCCCAGCGACTAGTTTTAATTCCAAAATATTTATTTTTATCTAAACTTATTACCAATTCATTATTTAAAGGGTGGACAAATTTTGCATGTCGGGCTTCACCAAAACTAAAAGCACGCAAAGATAAATGGGGACCAAAAAGTTCGTCTTTTTTTATTCTTAACATCGGCGCTAAAGAACCAAATTTATCTGGTAAAATAAAAGAATAAGCTGAGTAGTTTCTAAAATTTTTCGGTAATTTAAGACTTTTTATGAATTTTTTAATATTTTCTGATTTTTCCTGGCTAGCTCCCAGCAAGATTCCTAGATAAGTAGACGTATTATAAGTATATGGTTCGGGAAGTTTTTGATAAGTTATAACCTTATCAGCTATTTTAGCAGCGCTAGAGTTAGGGCTACAGGTCAGTAAAGTTGTTTTTAGTCGATATTTTTTAGCTAATTTAATTTCCCAAACAGAATCTTTTTCGCCGGAGGCGGAAATAATTAAAGCTTGGTCAATATTTTTATTTTTTATTAAAGGCTGATAAGTTTTTATAATTTGAGTAAAATTACTTTCATCAGCGATTATTGCCGGCTGATTGCTAAATAAAATTTGTGCGGTATTATAGGCATTACCACTCCCGATTACTAAGGGAAAATTGAATTGTTTAAGATTTAAGAAGGGCGGACGGTTTTTACTGAAAAAATTTAGAGCGGCCATAACACTTTCGTCGAGATTCGGGATATTTTTACTATTCATATCATTAGATGATTTCCGTTTTGTTTTTCATTAAAGCGAATAACTGACGGTAAATTTTCTTTATTTTATTTATATTTTTATTATAATTCATCTTGATTTTTATTTCAATTTACGTTACAGTTATTTTAGTAATTTATTTAAATTATTCTTATGTCAGGACACTCTAAATGGGCGACTACTCATCGCCAAAAAGAATTAGTTGACGCTAAAAGAGGAGCAATCTTTACGAAGTTTTCCAACATAATTACCATTGCTGCTCGTTCCGGCGGTGACCCTAATGCTAATCCGTCTTTACGAGCTGCTATTGATCAGGCTCGGGCGGTTAGTATGCCAAAAGATAATATTGAGAGAGCTATTAAGAAGGGCACTGGAGAATTAGGAGGAGAACAGGTTGAGGAGTTATTTTATGAAGGAATTTTACCGGCCGGAATTCAAGTAGTGGTTAAATGTTTAACTGATAATAAAAATCGCAGCGGTTCAACGGTGCGTCATTTATTTACGAAAAATGGTGGATCATTCGGGGCGGTCCTTTGGAATTTTTCCCAGCTAGGAGTGATAAGAATAGCGAGCGCTGAGATTGCCGCTAAAAAATTAAGTAATGAAGCCTTGGAATTAGAGTTAATTGATCAAGGTATTTTAGATTTTGTAAAAGAAGAAGAGGGAATTACTGTTTATGCGGAAATTAAAGATTTTCAAACTGTTCGAAGTTTTTTAGAAAATAAAGGTTTAGGACTGGAGGCGGCCAATCTTGAATATGTTGCTAAAGAAAAAGTTAAATCAGATCCGGAATTAAATGAAAAAATGGATAAATTTTTTGAAGAGTTAGATAGTAATGAGGATGTTAGTGATTACTACTCTAATTTGATTTAAAAAGTATTTCTATGCTTAAAATTATTTTAGGGATTGATCCGGGAATTGCTGATACTGGTTATGGAATTATTAAAGAAGAAAACGGAAAACTAAGTTGTCTAAGCTATGGCTCTATTAAGACTAAGCCCAGCGACAATCTTATTACTCGTTTGGAAATATTGCATTATGAGTTAGATAAAATTATTAAAAAATATCATCCTAAACTGGCCGCCATTGAACAATTATTTTTTAATAAAAATGTTCGGACGGCTTTAATTGTCGGTCAGGCTCGTGGGGTTGCTCTTTTAACACTACAACAAAATAAATTAAAAGTGTTAGAATTTACTCCGGCACAAGTTAAGCAGGGAGTAACATCTTATGGTCAGGCTTCTAAAAAACAAGTGCAAAAAATGGTTAAATTAATTCTTAATTTATCAGAAATACCTCAGCCTGATGATGCTGCTGACGCCCTAGCGATTGCTTTGTGCGCCTTAAATTCACGAATTTTATGCTTAAAAGATTAAAAATAGTTCAAATTGCTTCTGAAGTAGCTCCTTTTTCTAAAACTGGTGGGCTGGGAGATGTTAGTCGTAGTTTATCTAAAGCTTTGGAAAGGTTGGGGCATGAAGTTATCATAATTACTCCGCTTTATGGTCGTTTAATTAATAAACCGGCCAATAAACTGAAATTAATATTTTCTAATGTTACTTTGCGATTAAATTCAACTGAAACTATTCAAGTTAATTATTGGCGTGGTTACTTAATGCCTGATTTGCCGGTTTATTTTGTAGAATGTAAAAAATTTTTTTCTAAACATAATCGTCTTTATGGTTCGAGTCGGGAAAATGCTCGTTTTTTAGTTTTTAATGTAGCAGCTTTGAAATTATTATCTCTTTTAAAATTTGAAGCTGATATTATTCAATGTCATGATTGGCAAACTGGCTTGATCCCTTATTATTTAAAAACCGCTTTTCGTTATTCCGCAACCTTAACTAAAGCTAAAACAATTTTTACTATTCATAATTTAATTTTCCAGCTTGGACATAATTGGTGGGAAATTCCTTTGGTCGATAAAGATTATGGGCATAGTCGCCTGCCTCATACTGAAGATCCTAAACTGGAACATATAAACTTTGCCAAACGAGCGATTTTATCAGCGGATTTTGTTAATACGGTAAGTGAACAATATCGAGAAGAAATTATGACTAAAAAGTTTGGTCAAGATTTACAACGTATTTTAAAAAATCGCTCTGATCGTTTAATCGGAATTATTAATGGTATTGATTATAATACATATAATCCGGCTGATGATAAGGGCTTGTTTAAACGTTATTCCTTTAAAAATTTTAAACCGAAAAGCGTTAATAAAACATATTTACAAAAAATTTTTAATTTACCAGTTGATAAAAATATTCCTATTTTATGTACTACTTCCCGACTTACTTTTCAAAAAGGTTTTGAATTGTTGATAAAAGTTTTACCGCAATTATTAAAAATTGATTTGCAATTTATCATTATCGGTTCCGGTGATAAAAAATATGTGGCCGCTCTGCAAAAAATTGCCCGTAAATATCCTAAAAAATTAGTAGTTATTCCTTCCCATGAAGCTAATCAAAAATATGAAACCCTGGTTTATGCCGGAGCGGATTTATTTTTATTACCTTCTAATCACGAGCCCTGCGGTATTAATCAATTAATTGCGATGCGCTATGGCTGCGTTCCGGTTGTGCGAGAAATTGGCGGGCTATATGACACGGTTGAAAATTTTTCCCCGAATACTAAAAGCGGCACCGGTTTCACCTTTAAACATGAAGATGAATTTTTTTTATATAGTGCCGTTATTCGCGCTTTAGAAAATTATAAAAATAAATTAGTTTGGGCGAATTTAATTAAAAGAGTAATGACTCAGGCTCATGGTTGGGAAATTCCCGCGAAAAAATATTTAGAACTTTATAAAAAAGTTTTAAAAGTTTCTAAATAATTATTAAAAATTTGTATGTTGTGGCTTAATTTTTTACATCTTTATCAACCGGCTAATGCTGACTTTTATAGTATTAAAATTACTTTGGATAAAAGTTATTGGCGTCTTTTAAGGTTAGTTGAAGAACATCCCGAATTACGGTTTACTTGGAATATTAGTGCTTGTCTTTTAGATCGTTTAGATATTGGTGGAGAAATGGCTTTTATTAATCGTTTACAGGCTTTAGTTAAAGGCGGTCGAATTGAATTAACTTCTTCAGCGGCCTATCATGGTTTTTTGCCGTTATTACCGTCTCGAGAAGTAATTAGTCAGATTAAAGAAAATGAGACAATTTTAAAAAAATATTTTGGTAAAAATTTTAAGCCTAGTGGATTTTTTTTACCGGAAATGGCTTATTCTCCAGAAGTAGCGAAGCTTATTAAAAAAATGGGGTATTCTTGGATTATTTTAGATGAAATTGCTTTTAGCGGAGCCGGTAAACATCGTCCGGAAAATGGAAAATTTTATCTGGATTCTGTCAGTGGTTTACGGGTAATTTTTCGTGATCGAAAATTTTCTAGTGCTTACCCCCCAGATAAATTATGGGATATTTATCAAAAATTAAGACAAACTAAAAATAGTTCTAACAATATTTTAAATCTTGGTGTTCTTAGTAAACCAGAAGTTTCTTTTAAATCTTCGGACATTTATTTAAGTGCGACTGATGCTGAGCTTTATGGTTTGCGCCATGAGGATCCGACCGGTGAATTAGAAAAAATTGTTAAAATACCTGATTTAAAAACTTTAACGATGTCTGAATGGTGGGAAATAAATAAAAAAAATAAATTAGAAAAAATAAATATTTATAAATCTTCTTGGGAGTCTACTGCTATAGAAATAAAAAATAAACAGCCTTATTATTTATGGAACAATAAAAATAATAAAATTCAAACTGATTTATGGAAATTAGCTAATTTATCTTTAAGTTTGGAAAATAAATATAAAAATGATAAGAATTTTTATTGGTATCATTGGCATTTAGTTCGTGGTTTGGCTAGTTGTACTTTTTGGTGGGCTAGTGCGAGAAATTTTGTTAAAATTTTTGGTCCCTATGCCTGGAGTCCGGATGATATTGAGCGCGGTTTAGAGGATTTAGTTCGTTCGGTTCGGTCCTTGGATAATATTAAATCTAAAAAAGTTAAGTTATTAGCAGAAAAATATTATTTACAAATAAAAAAACGGATTTGGGAGGAGCACTGGAAAAAACATTGGAAAAAAACCATCCTAACCGAGAAGGGCGTTTAAAAATATGAATAAAATCTTACAATTATTTGATGAAGAATTTGTTATTGATTTATTTAACAAAGAAGTTTTACCTCACTATCCAGAATTTACAAAAATAGTTGGAGTAAAAATTAAACCTTATAAAAATTTAGTTTGGCGGGTAACTTATCACGTTGTTATTGGTTTTGATGTCCGCTTTCTAAAAATAAACGGCGAAGAAGAAAAAGTTTTAATTGTTTGCTCAGCTCATAGCGAGGAGCCGCGAAAAAATATTTATTTGGCTTTAGAATATCTATGGGCCACAGGTCTTCATGATAAGTTTATTGATTTACCCGAACCATTGTTTTATTCCGAAGAATTTAATGGTACTTTTTATCGAGGTTTGAGAGGGGAAAATTTATTATATTATATTCGCCATCAAGAAGCGGATATAGTTACAGAAATTGTCAGCGAGGCAGCTAAAATTTTTGCACGTTTACATTCATTACCCAACGTTTCTGAAACTAATTTTAATTTAGAAAACTCACGAATTAAAACAGTTGTTCCAGGAATAACTAAAATTTTTCGAGAAATGGGGGCTAGATATAATAATAAATATAATGATGATTTAGTTAAACTTTATGATTATTTTATTGAACATGAAGAAGCATATTTTTCTAAAGGCGGTCAATCAGTTTTAATCCATGGCGATGCTCATCCGGAAAACATTATTAGAACCGCGCCTAATCATTTAGGATTGATTGATTTTACTGATTTATGTTTAGGTGATCGAGCTCGAGATATTGGAACTTTCATTCAACAGTTAGAATATAAAATTAGAATTAGAGATGAAGCCTGGTCTAATAAAATGAAAGATTTATTTTTAGCAACTTATTTAAAAGAAGCCAATCTTGATTTAAGCGCCGATCTGCAAGCCAGAATTAATTTATATTATAATTGGACTGCTATCCGTACGGCCACTTATTGGTTCTTAAAATTTGATTATAACGAAAAAAGCGCTAAAAGCCTGTTAGAAGAAGTTAAAAATAATTTAAAATCAGAATTAAAATAATAAAATTAATTTCTCATAATAAAGATAACTAACTTCTCATAATAAAGCTCAAAAAATATAAGCTAGTTTATTAAAACATTTACATGGCTATAAATAAAAAATTTATAATCGCTCATTTGCACGTGGCCGATAAAAATAATAAAGGAGATCTGGCGATTGTTTTAGCTGTTCAAGAATTATTACGAAAACAATTTATAAATTGTCGAATAATAGATATTCCTGTTGATGTTTTAAAAAATGGCGGTTCAATTTATTTAAAGAAAATAAATTCAGCAGATTTTGTTGTTATTGGTGGCGGTGGGATTTTTTATTCATATTTTTTACCATATAATACCGATTTTATTAAGAAAATCAAAAAACCAATAATAATTTTTGGGGTTGGTTATATTCGGGAAATAGGTGCTCCAGAGTTAAACTCAGTTAGCGCTCTAAGTGTAGCCGCCTTAGTTGATTCAGCCGTGCTTGTGGGAGTGCGTGATAACAATACTAAAAAGTTTTTGCTTAAATATGGAGTATCAGCGACTAAAATTAAGGTTATCGGTGACCCGGCAGTTTTATTGTCAGAGGTAAAACCAACTCAGTTTGAAAAAAAAATAATTAGAACGTCTGCAAAAAATAAATCAGTAAAGTCATTAAAACCATTAAAATCATTAAAATCATTAAAACCACTTATTAAAATTGGTTTAAATCTTAATTATTCTGGTTGGTTGGGATTCGGAAAATGGCGAGAAGATATTTTAAATTCATACCGAACAGTAGCGGAATATTTTCAAGAAAATTTTCAAGCGGAAATATATTATTTTAAACATCATCCGGGAGAAAATAATATTTATCCTTATTTAAACATTAAAAATTTAAAAGTTATTGATTTAGTTCCGCGTCAGCAGAAATATGTTTACGGGCAAATGGATTTAGTAATTGGTATGATGCTCCATTCCGGAGTTTTAGCTTTTGGCGCCGGAGCACCAGAGATAAGTGTTGCTTATGATTTACGAAATTATAGCTTTGCTGAATTTATCGGCCATCCAGAATTAGTTATTGATTTAGCTAATCTTAAAAAAGGAGAACTTTTAAAGAGAGCCAAACAAGTCTTTACAAAAAGAAAAAAATGCCGTTTAATATTTAAGCGTTTGTTTATTTTTATTAGTAAAAAACAAACCGATTTTCTACGAGAAATAATTAAACACATTTAATATAAACATATTTAAGATAAACATAATTAAAATTTTATTTTTAATTTACCTTTCATTTTTTTATGAATGACGAGCCCCCGAGTATTAATTTAATTAAGAAAAAAAATATTTCCGGTTTACTGCCGGTGATTGCCGCTTTTGTGGGCAATGCTTTAATTTTTATCGCCAAGCTTATCGGTTTTATTTTAACCGGGTCGGGAGTAATGTTTTCTGAAGCTATCCATAGTTTGGCTGATACTGCTAATCAATCTCTTTTAATTATTGGAGTACGAAAATCAACTCGTAAACCGGACAATCTTTTTCCCTATGGCTACGGTCGGGAAAGATATATTTGGGCGCTTATTTCCGCCTGTGGTATCTTTTTTATTGGTTGCGGAATAACGATTTATCATGGTCTTAATAATTTGATTAATCCAGCCTTAAGTCATTTTAGCTGGGTTAATTTATATATTTTAATAGCTGCTTTTTTTATCGAATCTTTTACTTTATATTTAGCTTTACGAGATGCAAGAAAACATTTTCCTGAAGCAACTATGAAAAAAATTTTTAAAGAAGCTGATCCGACAACTCTGGCTGTTATATATGAAGACGGCTTAGCGGTTCTAGGTATTTTAATAGCTTTGAGTAGTATTTTAATTAGTTATTATACCGGGCAAAATTACTGGGACGCGCTTGGATCAATTATTATTGGTTTATTGTTGGGTGTGGCGGCCATCCTATTGATTGTTAAAAATAGAAATTATTTGATTACCAAATCAATCCCTCCGGACATTGAACAATTAGTTATTGAAATTTTAAATAATGATCCTACGGTTGAAAAAATACTGGATTTTAAATCGGCTGTCTTAGATGTTGATAAGTATCTTATTAAATGTGATATTGAGTTTAATGCCTCCTCTTTGATTAAGGGATTGTTAAGACATGATTTTTTAAAAAATGAATATGAAGAAGCTAGGGAAAGCTATGAAAATTTTTTAAAATTTTCGGTTGATTATATGGATAGAGTACCACGATTAGTTGGGAAAAAAATTGATGATTTAGAGAAAAAAATTAGAGCTAAGGTTCCTCAAGCAATATTTATTGATATTGAGATTAATTAAGCAAATTAAAGCATTTTTAAAAATGCTTTTTTAATAAGAGCGGCTATGATATAATCTTTGTATAGTTAAGGAAAAATTAATTAATTTTTTAGATATGGCTCGTAAGAAAAAAAATCGAAATCCTCTGGACTATGCAGTTTTACCGGAATTTAATTTAGACGATCGTGCTAAACGAAGTATTTCTTTGGTTATTTTATTGGCTTTTGGACTGCTTAGTTTTTTAGGTTTATTTAATTTAGCCGGTCATTTTGGAGAATTTATCGCTAAATGGTTGGAAGTTTTTTTCGGTTATGGTAAATGGTTAATTCCGATAATCTTTTTATATTGGTCTTTGTTACTTATCAATTTACTTAAAAAGACCTTGAAATCCACTGATTATTTAGGAGTTTTTTTACTATTTATTTCTTATCAAACATTGTTTCATTTTTTTATTACGCCAGCTAATTGGGAGAGTGCGGCGGCTTCGGGTACTGGCGGCGGTTATTTAGGATTATATTTAAGTAAATTATTTTTTTATATTTTTGGTTTTTGGGGTGGCGTCTCAGTATTAACTGCGCTATTTTTAATTTCCTTGGTTTTAGTTTTTAATACTCCGCTTACTAAAATTATCGGGCGAGAAAGTTTAGTAGCAAAAACTTTAAAGTTATTTGGTGTTTTTTTCCGAAATTTATTTTATGATTCAAGTTCGGAGGATGAAGAAGAAAACGAAGGACAAAAATATATTAGTGAGGCGCGGGAAGAAATTTTAAGTGCTTGGCAAGAAAAATCTATCCCTGCTAAACTTGAAAAAGTCGAAGATACCGTTAATGATCTTAGTGAGGTAAATGATGATGAAATTATTAATCCGACTGCAGTTAAGAAAAATAAAACCGCTATTCAAGAAAAAATTGTTTGGCCAAAACGAAACATTAAAATTGATATGCCCTTGGAATTATTAAATAATAAATTCAGCAAGGCGCATGGTGGAGATATTGAGGCTAATCGACTGAAAATTCAAAAAACTTTAGAAAAGTTTGGAATTGTAGTAGAGATGGGAGAAACTAAAGTTGGCCCAACCGTAACTCAATATACTTTTTGTCCGGCCGAAGGAGTTAAGTTATCAAGAATAACCACTTTAAGTAATGATTTGAGCTTAGCTTTAGCTGCTCATCCGATTAGAATTGAGGCTCCTATTCCCGGTCAATCTTTAGTGGGCGTAGAGGTTCCTAATCGCGCTAAATCTATTGTTGGATTGCGAGAGATTTTAGAGGATAATGCTTTTAAGAATCGTAAAAATAATTTATATGTCGCTTTAGGAAAAGATGTGGCTGGCACTGCCTGGCTGTATGATTTAACTCGTATGCCGCATTTATTAGTGGCCGGGGCGACTAACTCTGGAAAATCAGTTTGTTTGAACGCTATTATTATTAGTTTATTGTATCAAAACAATCCTTCCGATTTACGTTTTATTATGGTTGACCCCAAGAGAGTAGAATTACCGACATACAACGGAATTCCTCATTTGTTAACTCCGGTTATAACTGATGCTAATAAAACAATCAATGCTTTGAAGTGGTGTTTAAATGAAATGGAACGGCGTTATGATGTTTTAAGTAAGGTTAATAAAAAAAATATTCAGTCTTATAATGCTGCTAGTAAAGAAAAATTACCTTATATAGTTTTTATTATCGATGAATTAGCTGATTTTATGATGACTTCCGGAAAAGAAATGGAAGCGGCGATTATCCGCTTAGCGCAAATGTCGCGGGCGATAGGTATTCATTTAATTTTAGCGACTCAACGGCCGAGCGTGGATGTTATTACTGGTCTTATTAAAGCTAATATTCCAACGAGAATTGCTTTTTCCGTAGCCTCCTTAGTGGATTCTAAAACAATTTTAGATTCATCGGGTGCAGAAAAATTATTAGGACAAGGCGATATGCTTTTTTCTTCCGCGGAACTTTCTAAGCCGAAAAGAATTCAAGGAGCTTATTTAAGTGACACGGAAATAAATGATGTTGTCAGCTATATTAAAGATCAAGCCGGTCCGGCTGATTATTTAGAAGGAGTAACTGATCGTCAAAAAGTTGGCGGTAATGCTGGAGTTGGTTTAGATGGTAATCATGGCGATGAAGATGAGTTATTTGAGCAAGCTCAGGAGCTTATTATTAATGCCGGAAAAGCTTCAACTTCTATGCTTCAACGACGATTATCAATCGGTTATGGACGGGCAGCAAAAATTTTAGATATGCTGGAAGATGCTGGAATTATTGGTCAGAGTAATGGATCTAAACCGCGTGAATTAATGATTAGTAAAGAGCAGTATGAAAATATGCAGGAAAACTCTATTAGTGGTATTCCCGTTCATGATCGAGCGACGAGCTTGGCGCCAGATAATTATTTAGAGGAAGAGGAAATTGATGATACAGAAGATGAAGTTTTAGTTTTTAAAAATGAAAAAAAAGTCAGTTCGGAAGTAGCTGAAGAAAATAATAATAAAAATAATAGCAAGGAAGAAACTTTTGTTGAATCAATTGATAGCAAGGAAGAAACTTTTGTTGAATCAATTGATAGCAAGGAAGAAACTATTGTTGAATCAATTGATAGCAAGGAAGAAACTATTGCCAAGCCAATTAATAGCGATGATGAGGCTGTCATTGAAGAATTAGAATTAACAGATAGTGAAGAACAAGAAGTAATAGATGATGAAGATGAAATTTTAGAAGATATTAGAAAAGGAGATAAGGATTTAATAAAAAAAGAAAAATTTAAAGACGGTAGTTCTAATAATAATGAGTCCGGTAAGAATAAAAATAGTATTAAAAAGCCCAACCCTCTGGATGACGATGATGAAATGTTTTTTGCCAAATAATTTTTTATTTATTGTAAAATCATGTTAGAAAAAATAAAAAAAATTATTCCGACGGGAATTTTTTTAGCTTTACAACCGATTTATCATTTTTTGTTTGCTTGGCTGGCAGCCTTATTTTATTGGTTTCCCAGTCAAAAATTAATTGTTATTGGTGTGACTGGCACGGCCGGAAAAACTTCTACGGTTTATTTAATCGCTCGGATGCTGACTGAAGCTGGTTATAAAACCGGTTTTACTTCAACAGCTATTTTTTCTGATGGTAATCGAGAATGGTTAAATGATAAAAAAATGACCATGCCGGGAAAATTTTTTATTTCTCGTTTATTGCGTCAGATGTTAAAAAATAATTGTACTTATGCGATTGTGGAAACTACTTCCGAAGGTATAAAGCAATTTCGTCATCAATTTATTAATTATGATATTTTAGTTTTTACCGGTCTTTATCCTGAGCATCTTGAAGCTCATGGTAGTTTTGAAAAGTATAAAGAAGCGAAAGGAAAACTATTTGCACATTTAAAAAAATGTTCGACAAAATATGTTAATGACGGGCATCAGGTAGTAAAACCCCACAATGAACTTAAAAAATTAGATTTACACCGTATTGTTAAAACAATCATTATTAATGGGGACGATGTTCATACTGATTATTTTTTAAATTTTTGGAGTGAAGCTAAAATGGTTTATTCTTCAAATCCGGCATCTTCTAACGAAGTATTTATTAATAAATTAAAAGGTGAGGCAATGGTTAAAGATTTTACTTTAGTTAAGGGTTCAAATATTAAAGCTAGTTTTAATGGTACAAGTTTAAATATTGATAATCAAAATATTAATTTAAAATTATTAGGAGAATTTAATGCTATTAACGCCTTGGCGGCGGCGGCTGTTGGTTTGAACCAGAAATTAACTTGGCCGCAAGTTAAAGCCGGTCTAGAAATTGTTCGCGGTCTAACAGGTAAACTAGAAATAATTGATGCTGGTCAAAATTTTACAGTTGTTGTTGATTATTCTTTTGAACCCCTGGCCATGCAAAAATTATATGATATAACTCGACTTATTCCTCATAATAAAATTATTCATGTTTTAGGTTCAACCGGCGGAGGACGCGATAAAGCTCGCCGTCCTATTTTAGGTCGTTTAGCTGCTGAGAAAGCTGACTTTGTTATTATAGCTAATGAGGATCCTTATGATGAAGATCCGAATGCTATTATTAATGCCGTGGCAGCTGGAGCTGAAATATCCGGCAAAGAATTGAATAAAAATTTATTTAAAATTTTAGATAGGCGAGAAGCTATAAAAAAAGCGCTAGAATTAGCGCAAGAAAACGATTTAGTGCTTTTAACCGGAAAGGGAGCGGAACAGTTTATTTGTGGACCGCATGGCCAAAAAATACCTTGGGATGAACGGGGAATAGCGCGGGAAGAAATTGTGGATAAAATGTGTATTGACAAAGATCAGTAAATATAATATTATAAATTTATCTTAACACTTTTTACTTAAAAAGTGACATGTCAAAAAAATAACTAATTGAATAACTTTTGCAACTCAGACCAGATGGGATGGGCATTTTTTTGTTAGATGAATTTTGTCTTTTTAATTTCTCTATTTTAAAATATACGTCATATGTCTAAACGAAAATCATTTTCTGAAGTGGTTGAGGTTATGCCTGTTCCGGATTTAATTGAAATCCAAACAGACAGTTATAAATGGTTTTTAAAAGAGGGCCTAGCTGAACTCTTTGATGAAATCAACCCCGTGACCGACTTTATCGGTCGGGACTTAGAATTATATTTTGAAGATTATTATTTAGACGAACCAAAATTTTCAGAATTAGAGAGTCGTGAAAAAAATATTACTTTTGAGGCGCCGCTTCGAGTTAAAATGCGACTCATAAATAAAAAAAGTAAACGGTCTCTTGATCAAGAGGTCTTTTTAGGCGACTTTCCTTTAATGACTGACAGAGGAACCTTTATTATTAATGGTATTGAAAGAGTTGTTGTTTCTCAATTAATTCGTAGTGCTGGGGTAATGTTCACTGCGGAATTTATTAAAGGAAAAAAATGTTATGGCGCTAAAGTTATTCCTAATCGCGGTGCTTGGTTAGAAATTGAAACTGATATTAACAAAGTAATTTGGGTTCGTATTGATCGTAAACGTAAGGTGGCGATTACCTCGCTCTTGCGTGCTTTTGGTTATGAAACTGATGAGGAATTAATTAAATTATTTGCGGATGTTGATTTAGTAAAAAATTCTGATGAAAAAACTTTTATAGAAGCTACTATTGAAAAAGACGCTGCTAAAAATGAAGCGGAAGGTTTACAGGAAGTTTATCGACGTATTCGTCCGGGAGATTTAGCTTCGGTTGATAATGCTCGACAATTAATTCACTCTATGTTTTTCCGTTTTGATCGTTATGATTTTGGTCGTGTTGGACGGTATAAATTAAATCGTCGTTTTAATATCGATTTATCATCTACCGACAAAGCTAATCGCATTTTGCGCAAAGAAGATTTGGTTTTAATAGTTAAAGAAGCTATTAGATTAAATATTACTAAAGAAATAGAGGATGATATCGATCACTTAGGTAACCGTCGTATTCGAGCAGTTGGTGGTTTAGTACAAAATCGTTTTCGAGTTGGTTTAGCGCGTATGGAACGAATTATTAAAGATCGTATGTCAACTTCTGATGTCGCTTCTTTAACGCCATCAAAATTAGTTAACGCTCGTCCGGTTATTGGAGTTATCCGGGAGTTTTTTATGTCTTCTCAGTTGTCACAATTCATGGATCAAACTAATCCTTTAGCTGAATTAGAGCATAAACGTCGTTTATCAGCTATGGGTCCGGGTGGTTTAACCCGGGAACGGGCCGGTTTTGATGTGCGTGATGTTCACGCTACTCACTATGGACGTATTTGTCCGATTGCTACTCCGGAAGGACCAAATATTGGTTTAGTGGGTCATTTGGCTAGTTATGCTTATTTAAATAGTTATGGATTTTTAGAAACACCTTATCGAAAAGTTATCCATGATAAACGTGGCAGTCATGCTACTAGCGATATTGTTTATTTAGATGCTTTTGAAGAAGAAAAATATATTACTGTTGATGCGACTATTCCGATGGATAAAGACGGTTATTTTATAGTTAATAAATTTGAGGTAAGAAAAAATGGCCAACCGGGTATGTCGGAAGTAGATAAAATTGATTTTGTTGGTATTGCTCCTAATCAAATTATTTCTATTGCCACTTCACTTATTCCATTCATGGAACATAACGATGGTCAGCGTTCTTTGATGGGTACAAACATGCAACGTCAGGCTGTTCCTTTAATTAAAAGTGAAACACCGATTGTTGGTACGGGCATGGAAGCGAAAGCGGCTCGTGATAGCGGTCATGTTATTTTAGCTACTGAAGATGGTGTTATTACTAAAATGGACGCGGGCAAGATTGAATTACAAAATAAAAAGGGTGAAAGTATTGTTTATAATTTAAATAAATTTTTACGTTCTAATTCTTCAACTTGTATTAATCAACATCCGGTTGTGGAGATTGGTCAAAAAGTTAAAAAGGGTGATATTCTTTCGGACGGTCCGGCGATTGATAATGGTGAACTATCTTTAGGACGAAATGTTTTAGTAGCTTTTATGACCTGGGAAGGGTTTAACTATGAAGATGCGGTTATTATTTCTGAGCGCATGGTTAAAGATGATATTTTTTCCTCTATTCATATTGAAAATTATACTATTGACGTTCGTGATACTAAATTAGGACCGGAACTTATTACCAATGACATTCCTAATATTAGTGAAGAAAAATTAAAAAATTTAGATGAAGAGGGAATTATTAATATTGGTGCTCAAGTGTCCAGTGGCGATATTTTAGTTGGTAAAATTACTCCAAAAGGAGAAACAACTTTATCGGCTGAGGAAAAATTATTACGAGCAATTTTTGGTGAAAAAGCTAAAGATGTTCGTGATTCTTCTTTATATCTTGAACATGGAGAACATGGAAAAGTTGTGGATATTAAAATATTTTCTCGTGAAAATGGCGATAAATTATCGGCTGGAGTTTTAAAATCTATTCAAATCGCTGTTGCTAATTTACGAAAAATTCAGGTTGGAGATAAAATGTCCGGTCGTCATGGAAATAAAGGAGTTATTTCTCGTGTTGTTCCCGCTGAAGATATGCCATATATGGCTGATGGTACTCCGATTGATGTAGTGTTGTCTCCATTGGGTATTATTTCTCGTATGAACCTTGGTCAGTTGTTAGAAACTCATATGGGTTTTGCGGCCAATAAATTAGGCTATAAAGTTGTTACTCCAGCTTTAAATGGAATTACTGAGGCTCAGATTAAAAGTGAATTAAAAGCCGCCGGATTACCGGAAGATGGAAAAGTTATTTTGTATGATGGAAAAACCGGTTTACCTTATGATCATAAAATTACTGTTGGCCATAAATATCTTTTAAAACTTAATCACATGGTTGAGGATAAGATTCACCAAAGAGCGATTGGTCCTTACTCTTTAATCACTCAACAACCTTTAGGCGGTAAGGCACAATTCGGTGGCCAAAGATTTGGTGAAATGGAAGTTTGGGCTTTAGAAGGTTATGGCGCGGCTCATACTTTACAGGAAATGTTAACTATTAAATCTGATGATGTCCCTGGCCGCAGTAAAGCTTATGAAGCTATAATTAAAGGCGAAGAAATTGAAAAATTAAACGTTCCTGAATCCTTTAATGTTTTAATCAGAGAATTAAAAGGCTTGGGATTGAACGTTGAACTTTTAAATGAAGAATCTGATCAACCAGCCTCAGAAGTTGTCACAGAAATTGATGAAGAGATTCAAGCCGAGGATAAATTAATTAATAATCAGCCGGAATAATTTAAAATTTTATGTTAAATCCTATAAAAACTAGTGATTTTTCCGCTATTCGTTTACGTTTAGCCAGCCCCGACGAAATTCTTGGCTGGTCACATGGAGAAATAACTCGACCGGAAACTATTAATTACCGAACACAAAAACCGGAAAAAGATGGTCTGTTTTGTGAAAAGATTTTTGGTCCGACTAAGGATTGGGAATGTGCCTGCGGAAAATATAAAAAAATTCGTTATAAAGGAATCGTTTGCGATAAATGTGGCGTGGAAGTAACTCGCAGCATTGTTCGTCGTGAACGTTTAGGGCATATTAGTTTAAGGGTTCCGGTTTCTCATATTTGGTTTTTACGTGGCCTATCTTCTAAAATCGGTTTACTATTAGGCTTAGGGATTCAATCTTTAGAAAAAGTTATTTATTACGCTAGTTTTATTATTACTGACGTTGATGAAACTTTAAAACAAGCTACTATCGATCAGGTTAAAGCGGAATATAAATCAAAGATTAAGAACATTGATAATGATTACAATGTTCAGCTTAAAAAAATTAAAGAAGATGCTGATAAGAATAAAAATGGAGCTGACAAAAATGAAACTAAAACTGATAAACTTAATGAAAAGAAATCTGATTCTAAAACTGATTCTAAAAATGTAGGTGCTCCAGAATTAAAGGATCTTGATAAATTAAAAGCAGAACGTTTAGCGCGTTTAGAAGAAGATTTTGAAGTTGTTCAAAAAGAATTAAAAGAATTAAAACCCCTTTTAATTTTATCAGAACAACAATATCAAGAATTAAGTAAAAAATTCGGTCATATTTTTGAAGCTTCTATTGGAGCGGAAGCAATTAGAATTCTTTTAGCGAAAATTGACTTAGTTGCTAGTGTTACTCAGTTAGAAGAAAAATTATTAACCGTTATTGATTCTAAAAAAGAAAGACTTATTAAACGATTAAAACTTTTAAAGAGTTTTCGTAATAATAATATTCGCCCGGAGTGGATGATTATGACAGTTATGCCGGTCGTTCCTCCTGATTTACGTCCAATGGTAGCGCTTGATGGCGGGCGTTTCGCCGCTTCGGATTTAAATGATTTATATCGTCGAATTATTAATCGTAATAATCGTTTACAGCAGTTAATCGATTTAAATGCCCCAGAAGTTATTTGTCGTAACGAAAAAAGAATGTTACAGGAAGCGGTTGACGCTTTGATTGATAATAGTGCTCGTCATACTAAAACTGTTACTGCCTCTACTGGTCAAAAACGACAATTAAAATCTTTGGCTGATACTTTAAAGGGTAAACAAGGACGTTTTCGTCAAAATTTATTAGGTAAACGCGTTGATTATTCCGGTCGTTCTGTAATTGTTGTTAATCCTCATTTGAATTTAGATCAATGTGGTTTGCCAAAAATAATGGCTTTAGAATTATTTAAACCCTTTGTTATCTCACAACTTATTAAACGAGAAATTGTTCATAATGTGCGTAGCGCTTCACGTTATATGGAAGCGGGTCATGATGAAGTTTGGGATATTTTAGAAGAAATTGTTAAAGGATCTTATGTTCTTTTAAATCGTGCTCCGACTTTGCATCGCTTAGGTATTCAAGCTTTTCGGCCAATTTTAATTGAAGGTAAAGCTATCCAGATTCATCCTCTTGTTTGTACTGCTTTTAATGCTGACTTTGATGGTGATCAAATGGCTGTTCATGTTCCTTTAACTAAAGAAGCGCGGCATGAAGCGGAAACTTTAATGTTATCTACTCATAATTTATTAAAACCAGCTACCGGCGAGCCGATTGTTGCTCCGGGCCAAGATATTGTTTGGGGTACTTATTATATGACTTTGGCAGAAAAAGGTTATGAAACCAGGGCCGCCGAAAGTTTACATTATTTTTATAACTTTGATGAAGCTCTGTTAGCTTATGAAAATAACGGTATTGCTTTACATGAAGCGATTATGGTTGTTTTTAATGGTGAAAGATTGAAAACTACTATCGGTCGTTTAATTCTTAATTCTTTGTTACCAGAAAAATTACAATATATTAATGATGTTGTTGGTAAGGGGAAATTAAAAGATTTAATAAGAGAATGTCTAAGAATTTATGGTGAAGAAGAAACCGTTAAATTTATTGATAGTTTAAAAAATCGTAGTTTCGCATTTATTACTAAATCTGGATTATCTTGGGGCTTTGGAGATTTGCCTAGTTTGCCGGAAAAAGATCGTTTGATTGAAGATACCAATAAAAAAGTAGAAATAATCCAGGAACAATATAATGAAGGTTTATTAACTGATAGTGAGCGTTATGCAAAAGTAATTGAGGAATGGACAAACACTAAAGATAAAATTGCTGATATTTGTAAAAAGGGTTTACTTGATATTTTACCAGTTTATTCCATGATTGATTCCGGAGCACGTGGTTCTTGGGCACAACCGGTACAGATTTTAGGCATGAAAGGTTTAGTAACCTCTCCTTCTGGAGCAATTTTTGAATTACCGGTTAAAGGTAATTTCAAAGAAGGTTTTGGTGTTTTAGAATATTTTATTTCTACCCATGGTGTTCGTAAGGGTTTGTCAGATACTGCTTTAAGAACAGCTAATGCCGGTTATTTGACTCGACGTTTAGTTGATGTTTCTCAGGATATAATTATTTCTGAAGATGATTGTGGCGACACGATTGGCTTAGATTTAAATCGTTCTGAAATTGAAAAAAATGGAGAAGATTTCTTTAAACGGATTACTGGTCGTTATGTAGCTAAAGACATTAAAGATCAGAAAAATAAAGTTATCTTAAAAGCGGGAGAATTATTAGATGAAGAAAATATAAAATCATTAAAAACTAAAGATATTTCTGATATTTGCGTGCGTTCTGTTTTGAGTTGTAAAATGCATAAAGGAATTTGTGCTAAATGTTATGGCTGGGATCTAGCTTACAATAAAAAAGTAAAAATGGGTTCGACGGTTGGTGTTATTGCCGCTCAATCTATTGGTGAACCGGGCACACAGTTAACGATGAGAACTTTTCACTCTGGTGGTGTAGCTGGGTCAGACGATATTACTCAGGGTTTACCGCGTGTAGAAGAAATTTTTGAAGCTCGTTCTCCAAAGAAAAAGGCTTTGATTTCTGATGTTACTGGTCGAATTAAAATAGAATTTGCTCAAAAAACAATTAAAGATCAGGATGGTAAAGAAATTTTAGTTGATAATCCTCAATCTAAAATTCTTAGTATTTTTTATAAAGGAAAAGATTATGATAAATATTATTTTTCTGAAAAAATTAATGAATTAAAATTAGCTGGAGGCTTAACCGCTAAAGATGCTAAAAAATTAGAATTAAAAGTTTTAGTTAAAGAGGGGGACCAGATATCTAAAAATTCTGAATTATTTAAAGTAGGCGGAGATAAAGTATTAGCTAAAACAGCCGGGGTAGTTATTATTACTGATAAATATATCAGCATTACTAAGGAGGTAGAAAAAATTAAAGAATTTTCTATTTTAAAAGGAACAATGATGATGGTTAAAGATGGTGATGCTGTTGAAAGAGGAACTCAGCTAACTGAAGGCAGCTTAGATTTACGAGAATTATATAAATTAAAGGGTCGTTTAGAAACACAAAAATATATTATTAAAGAAATTCAATATGTTTACGGTTCCCAGGGACAACCCTTGAATGATAAGCATGTGGAAATTATTGCGCGTCAGATGTTTTCTCGTTATTTAATTAAAGAAGCTGGTGATGCTAACATTTTACCGGGGGAAACCGTTGAAGAAGAGGTTTTAGAACAAGCTAACAAGAACTTGAAAAAACCGGCTAAAGCAGAACGTTTGTTAATGGGTATTACTAAAGCTTCTTTAACAACCGATAGTTTCTTGTCGGCGGCTTCTTTCCAAGAGACCTCTCGAGTTTTAATTGATGCGGCGGTTAATGGTAAAATTGATTATTTAGAAGGTTTGAAAGAAAATGTGATTATTGGCTGTTTAATTCCGGCCGGTACTGGGTATAAAGGTAAGAAAAAGCGCCTTGACTATAGTAAATAGAAATTAAGAAAAGGGGGTGTTTACCCCCTTTTTTTATTACTAAAAATATCGTAAAATAGAAGAGGATATATGTTAAAACCGTTTTCTACAAAATGGCCATTTTTGTTTAAATTACGTATGTTTTTTGGGTTAATAATAATAACCCTGGTTTTAATTTTATTATATTTTAAAATTGTTCCTTTCGGGTTGATTACTTATAGTCGCAGTTGGCCACTTAGCTATCAATTAGGTCAAGGATTTATTGGGGATTTTAGGTCTAGCACACGGATTGATTTAAATGTTCCGCAAAGCAATAAAATGGTCCTTGATCAGGTTTATTTTTTATTGTTTACTCCGCGAAGATTTGATCAAACAACTATTACTATTCAATATCTTGATAAACTTAGATCAGATACTCCGCTTATTGAACTGGGAATTTTAAAAAATAAATTAACTGATAGTTATGATTTTCAAGCTATTTTAAATAATACTAATGAGAGTAACGGTTATAAAACAGCTAGGGCAACATTTGATTTATCTAACGCTGATCGCAGTTCCGGTAGTTATACTTTTACAATTTTTGTTCCTGGATTAAGTAAGCAAGTTAACTTAGGTGACCAAGCTAGTTTAGCCGACCAAACAGATTTAGTTGATAAAATAGTTTTAGTCGGTCAAGATGATTTAGCTAACCATATAGACATAAAAAATTATTTAGAAATTAAAAAAATTACTATAAATTTAAAAGGGAAAACATTATGGCAAAAAATTTGGGAATTATAATACAAGAATTTTTTTATTTTTGTTTTAGCGCTTTGTTATTAGCGATTATTTTAGAAATTTTTTTTTCCAAAATTATTTTAGTTTATTTTAATATAAATTATTTAGTGGCTTTAGTTTTTATTAGTGGTTTTGTTTTATTAATTAAAAAGTAGTTTTACACGTCTTTAAATATTTAAACATTTATTTAGACTTTATTTAATCTTATGTCTTTAAATTATTTTTTTAATCCACGAGCGGTAGCTGTTATCGGCGCCTCATCTAATCCCGCTAAATTAGGTCGGCAGGTTTTAGACAATATTATTAAAAATGGTTTTAAGGGTGGAATTTATCCTATTAACCTAAAGGAGTCTAAAGTCGCCGGCTTAAATGCTTATTCAGATTTAGCTAAATTGCCTGCTAAGGATTATCCTTTCCTGTTAGTTATTGTTGCTATCCCCGCTAAATTTGTCTTAGAAGAATTAGAAAAATGCGCTGTTCTGGGTATTAAAAATATTGTGATTATTACAGCCGGGTTTAAAGAAGATGGCAGCGAGGGGAAAATATTGGAAGATAAAATTGTTGAATTAGCCAGGAAACACAAACTTAATATCCTTGGACCTAATTGCTTGGGTTTGATTAATACTTGGCAAGGATTAAATGCTACTTTTGCCAAAGCTGACAAAGAAACAGGAAATAGCGCTTTATTATCGCAATCGGGAGCCATTGGTGCGGCGGCTTTAGATTGGTTAAAGATTAAGGATTTTAATTTTGGTTATTTTATTAGTTTAGGCAATCAGGCGGTTATTGATGAAAACCAGATTTTAGAATATTTAGCTCAAGATTCGCGAATTGATTTGGTAGTAGCTTATTTAGAAGAAATCAAAGATGGTGGAAAATTTATGGAGGTGGTTTCTCGTTTATCTAAACATAAGCCGGTAGCTATTCTTAAGTCGGGAATTAGTGCCGCTGGCAGTCAGTTAGCCTTGTCTCATACTGGTTCTTTAGCTGGATCGGTGGCGGCGGTTAGGGCGGGTATTGAACGCGCCGGAGCTATTTGGTTAGAAGATTTAGAGGAATTATTTAATCTCTTATTATTATTTCGTAAAGAATCCTGGCATAATATTGGGCCACAAGAATTATACGTCATAACTAATGCTGGCGGAGTAGCAGTTTTAACAGCCGATGAAATTAGTCGTCAAAACGTTCCTTTCGGTAATAGTTTAGATTTACTAGGTGATGCTGATGCGGCCCGTTATGAATTAGCTATCAATGAAGCTTTAAAAAATAAAAAAATTAATAATGTATTAGTTTTATTAACGCCGCAAACTTCTACTGAACCGGTAAAAACAGCCCAGGCTATTATTACGGCTGCTAAAAAATATCCTCACAAATTAATTATGACCAGTTTTGTTGGGGGCTTAGAAATTAAATCCGCCAGAGAAATGTTTGCTAAAAATAATGTTCCCACTTTTGATTTTCCCGAGGAAGCAGTCCGCAGCTTTAAAAAATTAATTACTTATAAGGCAACTTTAAAAAACATTAAACCCTATAAAAAACTAATTTTAAAACATAATGTTAAGCCGGTTAGCGATGATTATTTAGACTCTTTTAGTTTGCTCCAAAAATATAACATTCCTGTAGTTAAAACTGTTCATTTTTCTACGGATAAGTTAAAGGCTTATAAATATCCTGTTGTTCTTAAAATCACCGGACCAGATTTTTTACATAAAACTGATTCCGGTGGGGTAATTGCTAATCTTAAAACAGCGGAAGAATTGAAAAAAGCGGTTAAATTTTTAGAAACTAAAAATCGCCAAGCTTTGCAAAATTGTAAAAATTATTTAGTAATTCAGCCGCAAGTTGCTAAATTTCAAGAAATTATTTTAGGATTTAAGCGCGATAAAGCTTTTGGGCCATTAATGATGATTGGCCAGGGAGGTGTTTACACGGAAGTTTTTAAAGATTTTAAATTAGCAATTAGTGATCTTGATCAAAAACGCGCTTTAGAACTTATAAATGATTTAAAAATTTATCCTATTTTGAATGGTGCCAGAAATCAAAGGAAATATGATCAAATAGCCTTAGCGGATGCTTTAGTTAATTTAGCTAGATTAGCTAATGAACATCCGGAAATTTCTGAACTGGATATCAATCCTTTGTTTGTTTATGAAAAAGGAGTAGCCGCCGGGGATGTGAGAATTATTTTATAATCTATGTACAATTTTAAAAAAATTATCGTAGTTTTACCGGCTTATAATGCTGTTACTACTTTAGAACGAACGATTAATGATTTACCGGACATGGTTGACGAAATTATTTTAGTTGACGATGTTAGCTGTGATACGACCGTGGAACTTGCGCGTCGCCTGGGTTTGTTTGTATTTGTTCATGAAAAAAATGGCGGTTATGGTGCTAATCAAAAAACTTGCTATCGCTTAGCGCTTGATCATGGTGGAGATATTATTATTATGATCCATCCTGACTATCAGTATGATCCGAAATTAGTTAAATATTTGGTAGAATTTATTAGTGATAATTATTTTGATGTAATGCTTGGAACAAGAGTGCGGAGTCGTCGAGAAACGTTAGCCGGAGGTATGCCTTTGTATAAATATCTAGCTAATCGTTTTTTGACTATTTTTGAAAACATTGTCAGTGGACAGAATTTATCGGAGTGGCATACCGGTATGCGAGCTTATAAAAGAGAAGTGTTGGAAAAAATTAATTGGCAGGATAATTCTAACGATTTTGTTTTTGATAGCCAGGTTTTATTTCAAATTGTTGCCAAAAAATATCGGATTGGAGAAATACCCGTTCCGGTGCGGTACTTTAAAGAGGCTTCTTCTATTAATTTTAAGCGAAGTTTAAAATATGGGTTAGGAACGGTTGTCGTCGGACTTAAATATTTTTTTGGTTTTAGAAAGTAATTATAATGATTAAAAATTTTCAAATGCAAAATTGGATAAATTTAAAAAGTTGGCGTCCCTACTTTATTATTTTTGTGGTCGGCTTTTTATTATATAGTCAGACTTTTCTTTTTGGTTTAACTTATCTGGATGATAATACTTTAATATTAGAACATACTTCAATATTGCAGAATGTTAAAAATATTAAAAATATTTTTTCTACTGATGTTTTTATGTCTGGGGGCGGTTCTAAATTTTATTATCGCCCTTTGTTAAATTTATCTTTAATGTTAGATAATCACTTGGGGGGGGTTTTACCTTTTATTTATCATTTAGATAATATTTTACTTCACATCTTAACTGTTATTTTGTTATTTTGTTTATTAGATTGTTTGTTTAAAAATAGAATTTTAGCTTTCTTTTTTTCCTTAATTTTTTTAGTGCATCCCGTATTAACGCAGGCGGTCGCCTGGATTCCGGGTCGCAATGACTCGCTGTTAACAATTTTTATTTTAGCTGCTTTTTTAAGTTTTCTTAAATTTTTTGAATATCCTAAATTAAAGTTTTTAGCAGCTTATGCTTTCTTTTTTGGTTTGGCTCTTTTTACTAAAGAAACGGCAATTTTTTTACCGATTTTAATAATTGTTTATTTTATTAGTATTGGTCGAAAAACTTCCCTAGCTTTAATTGATAGGTTTTTGGTTTTAATTATATCTCTTGTGCCGGGTTTTATTTGGTTAATAATGCACAGTTTAGCATTTTCTAAGGAAAACATCAGGGTAGGTTCGGCTATCGGATCAGTAATTAATAATTTACCTAACACCTTGGCGATGGCCGGAAAAATGATATTTCCTTTTAATTTAAGTGTTTTACCGGATGCCTTGGACTCGACCATGTTATATGGAATAATAGCTTTAATTATTTTAGTAGTAGCTTTAATTTTTTCTAAACAGAAGAGATATGATTATTTGTTTTTTGGAGCAACTTGGTTTTTAGTTTTTTTCTTACCTCCCTTTGCAATATCTAATAGTGTTCCTTATTTTTTAGAACATCGCTTATATTTACCAATAATTGGTTTCTTAATTATTTTAGCGGAAATTGATTTTATTAAGAATTTGAATTTTAATAGGCGACGAGTGCAGCTTATTAGTTTATTTGTGCTTTTAATTTTATCAGGAATTACATTTTATCACAGTAAAAATTTTTCTGATCAAATTACTTTTTGGCAGGCGGCCGTTAAAACTTCTCCACACTCTCCACTAGCACAAAAAAATCTGGGAGCAATGTATTATTTTGAGGGTGATTATAATCAGGCTATTAATCACGACACACTGGCTCTCAGCTTAAACCCCCGAGAACCGATGGTACATAATAATCTTGGAGTTATTTACATGGATCAAAAAAAATATAGCGAGGCGGAAAAAGAATTTAAAAAAGAACTAGAAATTAATCCCGGCTATGATAAGGCTTTAAATAATTTACAAGACTTGTATTATCGTCAAAAACAGTTAAGATAAATAAGTTAAAATATAATTTTAGATTCAGGAATTTTAGTTTAAAGAGTTAAGATATGACTTTAAGAAATATTTTTAAAAAACAAATTAACAATATCACAGCCGCCGCGGCTTTAGTGGCTTTTTCATCTTTAATATCCCGTTTTTTAGGGGTTTTACGTGATAGAATTTTAGCCGGTCAATTTGGAGCAGGGCGGTCTTTGGATATTTATTATGCTGCTTTTCGTGTTCCTGATTTAATTTTTAATATTATTGTTTTGGGGGCTTTATCAGCCGGTTTTATTCCAATTTTTACTTCGATTATTAAGGATTTTAAGTGTGAACATGATATTGGCGATAATGAGAATATAAAAAATTCTGAAGCTTGGGACTTAGTTAATAATATTTTGAATTTTCTATTTTTTGCTTTGGTTGTTTTATCAATTATTGGAATTATTTTTTCTCCTAGTTTAATTCGTTTAATTACTCCTGGTTTTAATGCTGAAGAACAGGCTTGGACGGCATCATTAACAAGAATAATGTTTTTGTCTCCTTTATTTCTAGGAATTTCAGGAATTTTAGGCGGCGTGCTTCAATCTTTTAAGAGATTTGTGGTTTATTCATTAGCGCCGATTTTTTATAATTTAGGTATTATTGTCGGTGTCTTATATTTCGTTCAGTGGTGGGGCTTATATGGTTTAGCTTGGGGAGTTGTTTTGGGTGCAGTTTTACATATGGCCATTCAATTGCCGGCTGTTTATCAATTAGGTTTTCGTTATCGGTTTAAAATTAATTGGCGGGATCCTAATACTAGAAAAGTCGGACGAATGATGATCCCACGAACATTGAGTTTGGGTATTACGCAAATTAACTTAGTAATTGTTACGGTGCTAGCTTCTAAATTACCCGATGGCTCTTTGGCAATTTTTAATTTTGCCAATAATTTACAATTTTTTCCTATCGGTATTTTTGGTGTTTCTTTTGCTATTGCGGCTTTTCCGGTATTTTCTGCTAATGCTTTCGATAGAGACAAGTTGGTTGATAATTTTTCGCAAACTTTTCGGAAGATTTTATTTTTTATTATTCCGGCAACGGTTTTAATAATTGCTTTACGAGCACAAATTATTAGAGTAGTTTTAGGTTCGGGAAAATTTAATTGGCAGGATACAATTTTAACTATGAATACTTTAGGTTTTTTTGCTTTAAGTTTATTTGCGCAAGCTACTATCCCGTTAATCATTAGAGTTTTTTATGCTCGGCATAACTCTTCTATTCCTTTTTACGCGAGTTTTATCACGGTAATAATTAATACTATTTTTGCTATTATTTTAGCGCCGCGCCTGGGAGTTACCGGTTTAGCCTTGGCTTTTTCTATCGCTAATATTGTGGAATTTATTATTTTATGGATTTGGTTGTCCTTAATGATTGGTGGACTAGACATAAATAATACCGTCAAGGCAGTTGTTAAATTAACTGTTAGCGCTATTGCAGCGGGGGGAGCAGCTCAAATTACTAAAGCTTTAGTTTGGCCTTTTATTGATATGACTAAATTTAGCGGAGTTTTTGTTCAACTGGTTGCGGCCGGTTTTATCGGCGTTTTAGTTTATTTAAGTTTTTGCTATTTTTTACGTAGTGAAGAGTTGACCGGCTTTTTAAGGTCTTTAAAGAATAGACGCTTACTTAAAAAAGTAGAGCTTGGTGATCAAGGAGAAGCTCGCGGTATTTAATTTGCGGTATTTAATCTTGTGATGTTTAAATTATTATGTCAAAAATAAATAAAATTAGAAATTTCTGTATTATTGCCCACATTGATCACGGCAAGTCAACTTTGGCTGACCGAATGTTAGAAATTACCGGTACGGTCGAAAAAAGAAAAATGAAAGAACAGATTTTAGATGGTATGGATATTGAGCGGGAGCGGGGAATCACTATTAAATTACAGCCGGTTACCATGAATTATCAGGGTTATCAAATGAATTTAATTGATACCCCCGGGCATGTTGATTTTTCTTATGAAGTTTCACGTTCACTGGCGGCAGTAGAAACTGCGGTTTTGTTGGTTGATTGTACTCAAGGAATTCAAGCTCAGACTTTAGCTAATTTATATTTAGCACTTGAGCAGAATTTAACAATCATTCCAGTAGTGAATAAAATTGATTTACCGGCGGCTGATATTGAAAAAACCAAAAAAGAAATTATTGAACTTTTAGGTTGCCAGCCCGAAGAAATAATTTGTTCTTCCGGAAAAACTGGAGCCGGTGTTAAAGAAGTTTTAGAGGCCGTGATTTCTCGGGGTAGTTCTCCTTTAGAGCCGAGCGAAGCAAATTTAATTAATAATCAAGAATATTTACGAGCCTTAATCTTTGATTCTAAATATGATACTTATCGCGGGGTAGTTGCGTATATTAGGGTTTTTAACGGCTCTTTAAAAAAGGGTGACAAAATTAAACTATTATCTAATAGCGTTGAAAGTGAAGTTTTAGATTGTGGAATTTTTAAACCGGATTATGTTTCTACAGAAGGTTTACAAAGCGGTGAGATTGGATATGTTATTACTGGTTTTAAACAGGTGGCGGATTGTCGTGTTGGCGATACAGTAACTATTAATAATAGTTTTTCTAATTCCGTTGTTCTTAGTCCTTTGCCGGGCTATAAAGAGGTGCGGCCAATGGTTTTTGCGGGAATTTTTCCTCATGAAGGAAATGATTTTAAGGAATTAAGAGAAGCTATGGAAAAATTAAAATTAAATGATGCTGCTTTAGTTTATGAACCGGAAAGATCGGATGCCCTGGGTTTTGGTTTTCGTTGTGGCTTTTTAGGGCTTTTGCATTTAGAAATTTTTCAAGAACGATTGCGTCGTGAGTATAATTTAAATTTAATTGTTACCGTGCCTAGCGTTGCTTACCGTATTACTAAAAGTAATGGAGAAGAAATTATTATTCGCACCCCGCAGCGTTTACCGGAACCAACTCAGGTCAAATCCATAGAAGAGCCTTGGGTTAAATTAGATATTATTACTCCTAAAAAATATTTAGGAAATGTTATTAATTTGGCGCAGGACAAAAGAGGAATTTATAAAAATACTGAATATATTTCTACTGATGGCGACGATAGTCGAGTTTTATTGCATTATGAAATACCTCTAGCGGCGATTTTAACTGATTTTTATGATAAGATAAAAAGTGTTTCCGCCGGCTATGCTTCTATTAATTATGAATATTTAGATTATCGGCCGGCTCAGGTAATTAAAATGGATATTTTAGTGGCCGAAGATATTATTGAATCGTTAGCAACTATCGTTTATGAAGATGATGCTTATAAAGAAGGTCGAAAAATTGTGGAGATTTTAAAACACAATTTAGGCCGACAAATGTTTGCGGTTAAGATTCAGGCAGCGTTGAATGGCAAAGTCATTGCTTCGGAAACCTTATCGGCTATGCGTAAGGATGTAACCGCTAAATTATATGGCGGGGATGTTAGTCGTAAAAGAAAATTATTGGAAAAACAAAAAAAAGGTAAGAAAAAAATGATGGCCGCCGGCAAGGGAAGTGTAGAAATTCCTCCGGAAACATTTGTTAAAATTTTGAAGAGATAAAAACTATATGCTAATATTAAAATTTTGAAGAGATAAAAATTACATACTAATTAAATAATTTATTTTAAAATATGAAAAAACAAAAAATTATTAAAGTTTTGTGGATTATCCTTTCTTTTATTGTAGTTTTTTCAATGGTTGCCTGGACGGCATCAATTGGTTTTTAGTTTAATATCATGAAAATTTGGAAAATTTTACCTTATGCTAATGCGGAATTTTTGAGCAAGCATCTGGATATAAATCCTGTTTTGTTGCAGTTATTTTATAACCGCGGCTTAAAAGAATCGGCGGATATAAAAGAGATTATCAATGATTTTGATTTTTTTGATCCTTTTTTATTTAGGAATATGGAGGCATCCGCTGAGCTTATTGTTAAACACATCAAAGCCGGAAGTAAAATAGTAGTTTATGGAGATTATGATGCTGATGGAGTAACATCATCGGTCATTTTGTTGGAAACTTTAAATATTTTACATGGGATTGTTGAAGTCTATTTGCCGGATCGCGTTACCGAAGGTTATGGTTTAAATAAAACGGCCATTAAACAACTTGCTGATCAAGATTTTAGATTAATTATTACCGTTGATAATGGTATTAGAAACAAGGAAGAAGTTATTTATGCACAGTCTTTAGGTCTAGAAGTTATTATTACCGATCATCACGTTCTTCCGGAAAAATTAGAAGATTTACCGCCGTGCCTTTATATTAATCCCTCCGATCAGCAAGATAATTATCCTTGGAAATATTTAGCGGGAGTAGGGGTCGCTTTTAAATTAGTAAGCGCTTTACTAAGTAAGGCTAACTTAACCGATAAGCAGAAAAAATTAATTAGTGATAAATGTTTAGATTTGGTGGCAATTGGAACGGTTACCGATATGGTTAATCTTTTAGGGGAAAATCGACAATTAGTTAAAAGAGGTTTAAAAATTTTAAATGATAGTAAGCGTTTAGGCTTAATTGAATTAATAAAAGAAGCTAAAATTAATCGCAGCCGTCCTTTGGAGGCTTGGAATATTGGTTGGCAGATTGGGCCGCGCTTAAATGCTGCCAGTCGTTTAGCGCATGCTAACAGTGCTTTTGCTTTATTAACCACGACTGACCCCGCTGAAGCTAAAAAATTGGCCAGTGAACTTAATGACCGTAATATTAGTCGTCAAAAAATTACGGCAGAAATTACTGCGCAAGTAGAGGAACAAATTGATTCTGCTAATCTGCCCTTGGTTATTGTCGCTGTCGCTGGTTCTAATCAGCTTTGGAATGAAGGAGTTATTGGTTTGGTCGCGGGACGGATTGCTGAAAAATATTATCGACCAACTTTAATAGTAACTCGTTTGGAAGGGGAAGAAGAGGGAGCCAAAAAACTTGTTTTTAAAGGTTCGGGGCGCTCTGTAGAAGAGTTTAATCTGATTGCGGCTATAGAAAGCTGCTCGGAACATTTAGATAAGTATGGTGGCCATCCGATGGCTTGCGGTTTTTCTCTTCTCGGTGAAAAAAAATTAACTGCCTTTAAGAAAAAACTGGAAATTTTAGCAGCCAAAAAATTAGATTCCGCAATGCTTATTCCTAAATTGAAAATTGAAACGGAATTAAATTTTTCAGAATTAAGTTTAGACTTAGTTGATCAAATTAATGTACTAGCTCCTTATGGACAAAACAATCCTCAACCGCGTTTTGTTAGTTATAATTTAAGACTGGACGATATTGTTACTATGGGTCTTGATAGCCAGCATATTAAATTACATTTGTCGTCAGTTGATAAGGAGAGTGGAAAAGTTAATAGTTTTTGGGCCTTAGCTTTCGGAGCAGCCCAAGAATATAAAGAATTTAAAATTGGCGATTATCTTGATTTGGTTTATTATTTAGAAATCAATGAATTTAATGGGCGTCGTGATGTTCAGTTAAAAATAGTAGATATAAAATTAAGTGAAGTATAAAATATGAGTAAATATATGAGCAAATTAATTATTTATACAGATGGTGGTGCTCGTGGTAATCCTGGCCCGGCCGGTATTGGGGCTGTGCTTTATAGCGATGATAAAAAAATTGTAGCTGAAGTTTCTGAATATTTAGGAGTAGCTACTAATAATCAAGCGGAATATCAAGCGCTTATTGCCGCCCTTAAAAAAGCTTTAGACCTTGGCGCTAAAGAATTAGATTGCTATTTAGATAGTGAATTAGTAGTTAAACAATTGCGCCATGAATATAAAGTAAAAAATAAAGATTTAGCATCTTTATTTTTAACCATTCATAATCTCGCCCTAAGTTTTAAAAAAATAACTTATACTCATATTCCTCGAGAGAGAAATCAAGCGGCGGATAAATTAGCTAATGAAGCGATGGATAAATTTAGTTAATTTTACATGGCGAATTACCGCTTACCCATTCAAAATGCATGGAGTCGCAAACGTTTTTATATTCGCCGCCCCAACGGAAACCATTATTTTTTAGAATATTTATAAGATTTTGTGGAATATCTGTTTTACATGGTCTTTCTTTAGAACTATAATTAGGATTTTTTGTTGGATTAATATCAATAGCTATTCCGAAAGAGTGGAGGCTTTGTTGGTTGGGATCGTTAGCATTAGCGCGCCAATTGAAGCCGCCACCGCTCGTGTCGGTTGATTTATAGGTTATTCCGGCGCTAGTAATTTGTTGTTGAGCTTTATTTAAAGCAATGGCCATTTTATTATTTACTCTATAATTCTTATTCAAGAAATTAACCGTAGTGAGATTTGTACTGACTTCCTGTTCACTAGAACCATACTGTTCATGTACGCATTGGAAAAAGGCGCTGTTTGATCCCTCTGACGTCTCATTTCCAGGCGTAAGCTCCGCGTGTTGAACCGCCCCCATAATAATCGGTTTAAATTTTGTTAGTTCTGGATTTACAGTAAACAGTAAAAGATAAGATGTCATAACTATAACTAATCCGGTGACACTTCCTTCAATTAATTCTTTAGCTTGAGTTACCTTAGAGGCGTCTCCTCCGGAAATTAGCCATAAAAGACCACCAGCCATTAAAATTATGGCAGCGAGAATTCCCGCGATAGCTACTCCGTAATTATAAAGACTATTTATATATTGACCGATCCAGGGAATACTTACGGAATATTTTCCGTCTGCTGATACTTCTGATTGAATGGAACTTGAAGGAGTTAAAGTTAAACCGGGAATAGGGATTTGAATATCTGGTAAAATAAATTTTGGTGGAACATAAGTCGAGGCAGTGGGTGCTGAACAACAGCAAATATATATTGTGGTCGCACCACTGGAACTTCCTGATGGTTGCGCACCATCACATTTTAGTTGGCTGTCAGACTGAGGACGAGTTTCTCCTGTCTGACAACCTCCAGTAGTATTTGTATGAAAGGCTATTTTTGGGTTTGTTGTGATTGATTCAGAACGCCAAGTACAACTCGCCTTTGTAATAGTAGGCGAAAAAATTATTAATAATAAACTAAAAAATATAATTATTTTTAATTTTTTCATATCTTTTTTAAAAGTTTTCTTCTTAAAATTTTCTAAATCTTATACTTTTTAATATTTTCATCGGCTAATTTTTGAATTTCCTTAATATCTTGAGTTTTAAGATGCTTAAATCTTCCTTGGAGACTTAGATATTCATTAACCGTCTTTGCTTGAAAATTATTATTAACACTTGAGGCACTTAATTGTCCGTCAGTATATTCTAAAAGAGGATAAAGGCCAGTGGCAACAGCTAATTTTCCCAACATTACCGCTTCGTCTGTTTTTACCTTCCAACCCGGGATACAAGGAGATAGAATTTGCAAATAACTAGGACCGACCACGGATAGAGCTTTTTTTATTTTATTTGTTATATCATCTGGATGCCCGGCGGTTGATTGGGCGGCATATTTTAAACCATGAGCTAGAGCAATAGCTAACATATTTTTTTTAACTTGTTGTGAGCCGGCGGATTTTATTCCAGCCGGAGTAGTGGTTGTAGAAGCATCATAAGGAGTTGCGCCGGAAGCTTGAATACCAGTATTAGAATAAGCTTCGGTATCATAACAAATATATAAAATATTTTCTCCTCTTTCCCACATACCGCTAATTAATCCGATACCGATATCATAAGTTCCGCCATCGCCGCCCTGGACAACTACTTTAGTTTTTTTGTCACCTTTTTGTTTTAGAGCGGCCTGGATACCAGAGGCAACGCTAGAAGCGTTTTCAAATAAAGAATGAATCCAGGGTAGACCCCAAGCACTTTGCGGGTAGGCAGTTGTAGTTACCTCTAAACAACCAGTGGCATTAGAAATAATAGTATCTGGCGTTAAGCCGCGCATAACTGACTGGACAGCGGAAAGTTGCCCACAACCAGCACAAGCATTATGTCCCGGAGAAATAAATTGTTGGCTATTTTTCATGTTTTTAATATTAAGGATAATAGCACCACAAGCCAGTATCACAGTCTCTTCCCCCACTCCAGTCGCCTGACCAACCGGAAGGTTTATTTTTTAAACATTTAGCTCCAACATCGTTACCACAAACTTCATTTTCTTTACCAACCCCCATTAGACAAGTATGATTGTAGCACCATAATTTTTTATCATTATCTAATCGTTGGGATAATATAGAAAAGCATGCTTCACCATCAGAAGCAGTAGAACATTGATCCATATTTTTTCCTCCGCAACTATAAGTATCCCCGGTCCTACTAAGTTCTGGAGTAACTTCGGTACAGGGCATGTTTTCAAAGCTAGCACTGCTATCCGTCTCCTTTATTGTATTGCAAACGCTTTTTATTGTCCCTGTGCATTTGGAGATATTCTCAGAATCTCTTTGAACGCAACACCCAGGAATTACACATGAATTGGTGATAGAATCTACATTATAAAAAAGAGTTCCATATAAATTTTTAATATTTAGTTTAAACGTTCCTTTATTCGCCTCGCAGCTAACACTGCCACTCATTTCAGCCTTTTTATTATTATCATTTGGATATTCACAGCAACCAATAACGCTTATTTTTATTACTTCTGTTTTTATTGGTTTCATTTCTAATAATCCGGGATTAACGGTATTTAGTAATATCCAAGAACTAAAAAGAATAACTAAACCAGTAACACTACCGCCGATTAATTCTTTGGCTTGAGTTATTTTAGTGTCATTACCAGCTGATACTAACCATAAAACTCCTCCTCCCATTAAAACAATGGCTGCTAAAATACCCCCAATCATTAAACCGTAATCGTATAAAGCCTTGATGTATTTAGCGAGTAAGTCGCTAGTCATAATTCCATCACCATAACTTCCAACTTTAGTTGATAATTGATTAAAAACAGAGCCCTGGATAGGAAGTTTTATTTGCGGAGTAAAAATTAAAGGAATATAGGCATTGTTATCTGTTGATTTGTTAATTTGCGCCTTAGTTATTCCTGGTAAAAATAAAAAAACCGTTAAAGACAGTAAAATTAGTATTCGTGTTGTTAATAATTTTTTCATATTTTTTATTTTAGTCCATTAACAATTTAATAATTAATTTGTTTTTTTATAGTAACAACATAATAATCCGTTATAGCACATTCTTCCTCCACCATCATAATGATAATTATCAGATTTACAAGCACCTAAAGTAATTTGATCTGTGCATTGGCCACCTTTTGTTCCACAAAAATCACCTGTTTTTATACCAACACTTTGTATGCATACATTATCATAACAGTGGCCAGCCGTTCCACAGATATCTCCTTTAGATTTATTTTCACATGATACTCTAGTGGCGTTATTACACTCTGGTGCAGTATTACAATCTTGATTAATATAATTTCTTGAAATTGATTTTATTTGACTTACCGAACCATTAGATAATAATCCATCCCCTGAACAATATGTGGAAATTTCTTGTTGGCATTCTGTTGATGTTTGATCATTTTTCTTTATTGTTGCCACACAACAGCCTGACGATACACAACTATTAGAAGCAATATCAGCCAGTTTATTTGGTTCAAAGGTATTATCTTTACAAGATGCCGATGTTTCACTGGAAACTATTTTTGTTGCTTTGTTAGTGCAGCAACCTAAATTAAAAGAAGCTGTTTTTATTACTTGTGTTTTAATAGTTTTGTTATTTACTAATTCTGGATTAACTGTAGTTAATAATACCCAAGAACTAAAAAGAATAACTAAACCAGTAACACTACCGCCGATTAATTCTTTGGCTTGAGTTATTTTAGTGTCATTACCAGCTGATACTAACCATAAAATTCCTCCTCCCATTAAAACAATGGTTGCTAAAATACCTCCAATCATTAAACCGTAATCATATAAAGCTTTGATGTATTTAGCTAATAGATCGCTAGTCATTATGCCCGTAGTTTGATCATAAGAACCAACCGTGGTTGAAGCTTTATTTAAATCGGAGCCTAGAATGGGAATTTTTATTTGGGGAGTAAAAATTAAAGGTTTATATTTAGGTGCGTTATCGGTATTTGCTTGAGCAGTTTGAGTAGTTTGTACAATTTCTTTTGTTTGAGTTGATGCTGATGAAGATCCATAATAGCAACAGCAAGTGCCTTGGTTAAAAATTCCTTTTTGTTCACATAAAGTAGGAAAGCTATTGCTTGCTGTTTCTGATGCATTACAAGCCCCTGGAATACTTACCACGCGACAGGTCATATCATTTATTGAGTAATCCTGCGCCTTAGTTATTCCCGGTAAAAATAAAAAAACCGTTAAAGACAGTAAAATTATTATTCGTGTTGTTAATAATTTTTTCATATTTTTTATTCTAACTAATAAATTTTAAATAATTATTTTTTTTGGGAGCATCTTTAATTATATTGATAAGCATTTTTTGATTTACATCTCGTCCCCCTAAACCAACAATATAATTTTTTAAATTAAAATTATTTTTATTTTTTATAATTTCTTTTGAGCTGTTTATTGAAGCGGCAATATCTAAATATAAAGGTCCGCCTTGTCCTAGGCTAATCGCTTTTTCTAAAACAGCTATATTTTTAGTTAGTTTTATTATTTTAAGTATTTCTTCATTAGGGAAGGGGCGGTAAACCTTAATTTTTAACAAGCCGACATTTTTAAAATTTTTAATTGTTTCCTGAATTGTTCCTACTATAGAACCCATGGCCACTAAAATTGTTTCCGGATTTTTAGGACCATAATACTCAATTAAACCGTTATCAATATGAGATAAATTTTTATGATTAGATAATTTTTTATTTTCCAGACTATTATTAAATTTTTCGCCCAGTATTTTATTTAATAATTTATATTCCTGTTTGATTATTTCTAAACTGTTTGTTAAATCGTTATGGAGTGCTTCGCGAGTTTCCATATAAGTACTTGGTCCGAAAAAAGCTCCGAGAGTTACGGGATTATTAGGATCAAGAAAGGTTCCATTTTTTGGTTGATATTTTGGTAAATATTTGTTAATTAATTTTACGCTGGGGATAATTACCGGTTCATAGGAATGTGTTAAAATAAAACCATCAACATTAATCATGACTGGTAATTTAAGTTTTTCGGCGAGTTTATAAGCTAAAATATGTTGATTGACCGCTTCTTGGTGGTTAGTAGCGAATAATTGAATCCACCCGGCATCGCGAATGCTCATCACGTCGCTGTGATCGCACCAAATATTAATTGGCGCTGAAACGGCTCGGTTAGCGCAAGTAATAACAACCGGTAGACGCATTCCGGAAATATTATAAATAACTTCGGTCATAAGTAATAAACCTTGGGAGCTCGTTGCGCTATAAACCCGGACTCCAGTAGCGCTGGCTCCTAAAATTATTGAAGCGGCGGCGAATTCACTTTCGGCGCGCACATACTCAAAAGAAGCTTCGCCATTAGCTTTCATTTTCGCTAAATCTTCGACGATATGAGTCTGGGGAGTAATTGGATAAGCAGAAACAACGGCCGGAGAGATATTCTTAATCGTTAAAGCAATCGCATTAGAACCTTCAAGAATTTGTTTCTTATTTTCAGACATAATTTTTTAGATTTTATTCATTAACTACAGTAAACGTTAATAATTATTTTTATTTAATAATCATTTTCCATTTTTATAGCTTTTACCGGACATTCCTTAGCGCATAAAGCACAGCCCTTGCAATAATCATAATCTGTTTCCGGTTTTAATTTTCCAGGAAATTTTTTATTTATTTTCATAACAATACATCCCTCGGGGCAAACTTTGGCGCAGAGTGAGCAGCCGATACAAGCTTTCATGTCAGTAACAGGTTTTTCTGTTCTCCAGGGACCGGTTTTATTTTCTAAACTGCTGTTAGGTTTAGTTATTAAGTTAACTTTAGATTTTAAATTAACCTTTTTAGATAACTTTTTCAATAATTTTTTCATAATATTTTTTCTAACCTGGTGGCAACTCAGATAAGTTTATTTTTCAGATAAGTTTATTTTTTATTAATTTTAGAAATTTCCGCGATGGCGGTAATATTTTTTTTAATAATTTCTTCTCCCTTGTCGGCAAATTTTACAGCAACGGCTTTTTCTAAAGATTTTAAAGAAATAATCCCAGTATATTTAACTAGCGCTCCAAGAATAACTGTGTTGACTATATTTTTTCCTAAAATTTTCAAAGCGATTTCTGTGGCTGGTGAAAAAAATATATATTTTGATTTTAAATGTAAATTTGGCCAACGATTTTCTGGAGCATTAATAATAATTTTTGTATTTTTATTAATACCATAAAAAATATC
>Ga0210057_1001178_pt1 | contig 40392 bp, 32 predicted proteins | sample CryGeyCG2114_010_2_FD_183968 | JGI IMG/M metagenome (GOLD analysis project Ga0210057, IMG submission 183968) | Groundwater microbial communities from aquifer - Crystal Geyser CG10_big_fil_rev_8/21/14_0.10 (SPAdes) (version 2) | ecosystem: Environmental > Aquatic > Deep subsurface > Groundwater ... | reverse complement strand
TCACACACGTGAAGAAGAAAGTGGGGCTGCATGGAGGTCTGAGAATCCATCAGAAACAACCGATGATTGAGGAGTTCCTACGAGGCGAGTGATCTGTGTTTCAGCCTGCAAAAATGTCCACTTTACCAATCGTTCCCCGGTTGGTTTTCTGGGGCAGGAATCTAGAGTATAAGTCTTTATTCTTCGGATCTGATGACCCTTCTATTAAAGACTTAAGTCTTCATCCTGAACCCCCTATTTATGGGGTCTGAATGGGGGTAAAAGACACCGCCATCCGACCCACCGCCCGTTCGGGCGTTATATCGCCCAGTGATTACCCCACAAGGGGGTTACCACTGGGAGTAGCTAGAGAAACGAATTGTGATGCGACAACCTCAAGGTTGTTGCATGTCCCTCCTAAATAGGTGTCCAATGGACACGAAACGCTACATATTTACTTTAGTGCCCATTGTGGTTTTGTCACTAATTTTTCCTACTTTTTTTCTTCCTCCATCCAGCAGTGGCTCCCAGGCCCATAAGAGCACTTGCCAGCAAGCCGGGCCCGCTATGGGAGAGGTCTTTGGAACCAACAGTTGTTTCTCTTACAGGTCCGGTCTGCAAAACAGGTGGAGCGGCCATTGCCTGGTTTAGAACCGGAGGAGCAGGGTACGTAGATACCGGCACAGAGAGTGCTTCCTGTGGTCCTACCCGTATGGTTGTAAAGACTTCCGGTGAGCCAAATCCCAGTGCATTGAGTGTGGAAATGCCAAGACCGTATTCACCGGGCGTCACTTTGGGAATCTGAATGTTTCCTATGTTTCCGGCAAGAAGATCCGGTGCACCAAATGTTTTTCCGCCATCACGTGACTGGCGTACGGAGTAGTAGGCAATAGCTTGTGGGTTTTTTGTTTCCCATGTTGCCCGCACAAAGTACGTACCATCCAAAACAGAGGAGGTAGTAAGTTTTAAATTGTGCACAGGTGCAGGTGGTTGCAGTTGGTCCTGCACTGCAGCTGTGGGTGCCTGTTCTGCCAGCCCCGCACTATTCCCTTCGTGTCCTATAAAAGTCGACTGCCGGTTTTCTTCGTCCAGTGGCGAACCATCCTGTCCATGCAGTGGTTCAGAAAGCGAGAGTCTGTATGTTCTCCCCGGGACCTGCGTATTTGTTTGTACAGTTACCTCTTCGCCATCTATAGTCACACTCTCTATATGCAGAGCGTTTCCTTCGGAGTCCACTATTTCAAAGGCCTGCGGAGCGGCTTCCGGTTCCACAAAAGGTCGTGAGGAGAAAATAAGATGCAACTCCGTGGGGGAAACAACATCCGTAAGAATCAAGTGGAATGTTCCACCCAGATCCCTCTGCTGCCATTCCGGAATATTCTGAGATTGATCTACAGGTTCCTCCTGTTTGGTAGGGCGAATAATAGTAAAGAGCGCTTCGGCGGGTGATTCCGGCTCCTGCGGTGCCTGCTCCGGAGTAATTTCCTGAAGGGTAGGTGTTGTGGTTGTGCTTTCCGGTTCTTTCTGCGGGAGCACCACCGCTTCTTCCGTAAAGAGTTCACTTTCCACTCCTTCGGTATTTACTGCCATAACAGATACGTAGAGTGTTTTGCCGGCAGGACGGTATTCGAGTGTAGAAGACGTGCGAGCGTCGGGTGTTGCTTCAAAATTTTCATACAGGCCGCCGCTCTCAAGAATCGACTGGTTGCCGCTGTAGTACACACGGTAATACGCAATGTTCTGTTCCGGGGATGCATTCCAGCTTACAGTCACGGTACCTTTCTGAGCTGTTGCCTGTATTCCTGTTACTGCGGAGGGGGCGGCGGTCGCCTGCGCAAAAAGCACTCCCGGCACAATAAGTGCGGTAAGCAGGACACTAAAACGAAACAGGCGATTCTGCATGAGGTTTTCATACTATTGTATCATATCTCTCTTATTTAGAGAAGTCTCTTCTGCAGTCCAGTTACCAAAACAGCTACTCCCATCCACACCGTCATACTCACAAGCCCGATAATAGTATAGATCTCACTGTGGAGAAACGGCAGAAAGAGCCACAATCCTGCTGCAACGAGTCCGGTAAATACCAGCCACCTAAGCAGATCTGTGCGTGCCAGATACATGGGCAATACATGCAAACTCTGTGGAAAAAGCAGAAGAGCCAGCAAGCAGTGCACGACAATAGAAACTGTTACTGCTCCTACAAATCCGTAAAGGGGAATGAGCAAAACATTCAGTGACACAGCCAGCACAGCTCCCAAAAGGAGTGAGAGCACCAGTTGCCTCCATTTGTGTCTGGTGAGCAGGACGTAGAAGCTGTAGAGCACCAGAGCGTTAAGCAGGAGGGGGATACTCATAAGGTGCAAAGCGGTATCCGATCCCGGGTGCCCCGGAGTGCTCAGGTAGGCATCGGTAGTGAGGAGCTGAATAAGTGGACGTGCCCAGAAAAAAGCGAAGAGAAATGAGATGGATCCAAATACCAGCAGGACCAAAAATGTTTTTCCAAGTAACTCCTGTGTGTCTTCCCCCTTCGCATCCCGCTCGCTTAATACGGGGAGCGTAGAGTTGAGCAGAAAGGTTGGAATGATGTAACCCATGTCTGCCATACGCACCACAAATCCATAGTAGGCATTTTGCAGTTCAAAGTCCGGTCGTAAAAGAGCGATCATGGTCAGATCAAACTGGCGGTAAAGTGCCATGCAGAAAAATGCGATACCAAAAGGTGCCGCTGCCCTCAGAAGCTTTAGAAAGAGTTCCCGGTTGAAGTGCGGGCGAATCCGCATGATGCGGCTGCCAAAAAGCATGGAAAGAAGAAAGAGCACACAGGCTCCCAGTCCTCCTATAAGCAGGAAAATATGATAGATGCGGAGGTCTGTGCTTCCCCGCACTCCCATCCAGATAAAAAATCCAACAAGAGTTGTAGTCAGAATCCGCTGTGACACTTCGGCAAAAAATACATAGTGCATCTTGTAGTGCACCTGAAAGACCGTGCGCACTATTCCGGCAAGCAGAGTGAAGAACGGAACGAATGCTGCGATGGTTACACCGAGCGGCAGCGGTGTTCCCCGCCACATAGGCATGAGCCATACGAGAGCTAAGGCTAAGGTTAAGGAAAGGAACAAGATCATACAGCGGATCACTACGAGAGTTCCGAGTACTTCCTCCTTCCCTTCCCTTCCCTGAGCAGAGTCGAGGGGTGCCTTACTTACTTCCCGCACCGCAACGGCATACAAGCCGAAGTCCGCAAGAATTCCAAAGAGTTGCAAAAAGCCGTAAGCGGAGTTGTAGTTTCCGGCCAGTTCCTTACTTAGCCCTATAGCCACAAACTTCACAGTAAGAATACTGAGTGCGGCCATGGTGACCTGGCTCCCCAGTTGCCAGAGGGTGGAGGTGGCTATTGCTTTTGTGGTCATCGGGGAGATTGTAGCTTTTCTATTGTGATGGGCGTAGTCGAACCAGATCAGAAATACGCCCCAGTCGTCTTTGTGACCGTAGGTAGGGAAGGGCAGGGGGCTTTGCCAAAAAAGCACCCCTGGAAGTTGAGCGCTTTTGACGTAGAGTTGGTGCCGAAGCACCTATGTTGTCCTTATAGGATCAACTTAACCAGGGGGCTGTCTCATCGTGCATGAAGCTTTTTTACGTAGGACTGGGGCTTCAATGGGTGGCCCGTTTGTGTCCTATAAAAAAAGCATCAAAGATAAGATACGAAAAAATTAGGCGCATCTGGACATATTGTCAAACTATCTTCGCACAATATATACCTCTTTTTTTGGCATATAAAAGCCCTGTCATTTAGTAGACAATTTCCCTTTTCTTCAGTACCATCTGCCCACAGAATGTCGCTTTCATTCAAACACCTTACGTCCACAAAGCAGCTCACACGAGATGACACAGACGCTATTTTAAAGGTGTCTCAGGACATGGAAACGTTACTGGAGAAGAAAGGAGGAGATAACCGACTTCAGGGGAAAGTTTTAGCGAGTCTCTTTTACGAGCCCAGCACCAGAACACGGCTGAGTTTTGAAACAGCTATGCTTCGCCTGGGTGGTGAGGTGGTCACGGCAGATGGTTTCCAATTTAGTTCTCTGTACAAGGGAGAAACGATCGAAGACACCATTATGGTGGTGGGGCAGTATGCAGACATTATCTGTATGCGGCACCCCGAAGGGGGCAGTGCAGACAAAGCTGCAAGCGTGAGTCCGGTTCCATTCATCAATGCAGGAGACGGACCCAAGCAGCATCCCACCCAGGCCATTTTAGATCTCTACACCATCCAAAAGGAGATCGGTCACATAGACAATCTACACATCACCATGGTGGGTGATCTGAGGTATGGCCGCACGGTTCATTCCCTCAGTTTTCTCCTGGGTCTCTACGAAAACGTTACGTTTACACTCGTCTCCCCGGCAGAGCTCACTATGCCCGAAAAGGTCACAGACTTCTTCAAGGAAAAAGGAATTTCATACACGGAGTCAGAAGAGATGGAAAAGGCACTGGATGCGGATATTGTCTACATGACCCGTGTCCAAAAGGAGCGGTTTGCCGACCAGTCCGAATATGATCGTCTCAAGCTCAAATACATCCTCACCCCCAAACACCTGGAAGGCAAAAACTGCACTATTATGCATCCACTTCCAAGAGTGGGAGAAATAGATCCCGCTGTGGACAGTAACCCCAGAGCCGCCTACTTCCGTGAAGTGCGTAACGGAATGATTACCCGCATGGCACTGCTCAGTATGCTTCTCCAAGCAGCGTGAATGGAACATTACTCATAGTCGGAGGCACCATCATCCACTCCACCGGAGAAGACCCCAAACCAATCCTTCAGCAAGCTCAGGATGATTCGGGACAAGGCAAAACGAACATCCTTATCCAAAATGGAAAGATTTCCCTCACATCATCGGATGGCATTGCAGATGAAACCATGGATGCTTCCGGTCTCCTCATCTTTCCCGGTTTCATAGATGCTCATGTGCACTTTCGGGAGCCGGGGCTTACACACAAGGCAACCATGGCATCCGAAGCGGCAGCCGCAAGAGCCGGTGGAGTTACTACAGTTTGTGAAATGCCCAACACAAATCCTCCCACATTCACGGTGGATGCTTTTGCAGATAAAGTAGAGCGGGCAAAGAAGATTACCGACTGCGATATTCGGTTCTTTATGGGAGCAATTACGCACGATCATCTGTCGGAGTTGCGCAAGCTATGGACCGATCCCTCACCAGAAATGAAGAGACTCAAAAAGCGCTGCTGCGGGCTCAAGCTCTTTTTAGAAAACTCGACAGGAGATCTAAAAATAGAGCCAGAAGTGGTAGAGGAGGCCTTTCGACTCTGTGCCGAAATCCACTGTCCTATTACAGCGCACTGCGAAGATGCTCGTTTGAATGAGGCAGCAAATGCAGAAATAACAGATGAAGGTGTTGCTTCACACAGTCTGCGCAGACCGCCGGAATCCGAAGCGACTTCCATTGAATATGTCATAACTCTTGCCCGACGCTATGGCACCATGCTTCACATAGCACACCTTTCCACCGGACTCGGATTGGAACTTGTGCGATTGGCAAAAACAGAAGGGCTTCCCATCACCTGTGAGGTAACGCCACACCATCTTTTCCTGAATACCGATGATTATGGGCGCCTCGGCACCTACCTTAAAATGAATCCACCTATTCGTTCTACAGAAGATAATGCTGCCCTTTGGCAGGGGATCAAAGATGGCACCATTGATATGGTTGCGACTGACCACGCACCGCATCTCAAAGAAGAAAAAGAGGTGAGCCCTCCCCTCTCCGCCCCAAGTGGCGTGCCGGGCGTGGAAACCATGTTGCCCTTACTGCTCACAGAAGCTCAGCAGGGGAACATTACCTATTCGGATATTGTCCGACTTTGCTTCATGAATCCCAACGAACACTACCGCCTCGGCAAAGAGGATATCGTCGATGGTGCATCACTTGATCTTGTTCTTGTTGATCCTAAAGAGGAGTGGGAGATTCACGGAGAGGAACTCCACTCGGCTTGTGGGTGGACACCGTTTGAGGGGAGAAAGGTAGTGGGGAAGGTGATTCGAGTATTGAGTTTTTAGCCCGAAGCCCTCACCCCGCCCCGACGTTTGGGTCGGGGCACCCCTCTCCCGTTACGGGAGAGGGGGATGTTCCGCCATAGCGGAACAGGGGGTGAGGGCTTCGGGCAACAGTCAGAGAGTCCTGTATGCTAACGATATGAACCTTGCCCAAAAACGACAAATCACCGATGCCATCATCCAACTGGAATCTCACCTGGAATTTTCTACTGCATTACACCCTGTAAATACAGAAGAGCAGAAGAGTCAGTTCCTTTCGGGGGAAATTCAGGAACCGTCTTTTGTGTATGCACAGCAGGGAGTTTCAGATATTGCCTTTCCGGACGTTGCGGTAGAAACAGAGCTGGACGCCCTCTATAGGGATCGCATAGGTTTCACCAAAAGTCTGGTACTGCTCTTGGGACTCATTGGTAGTGACCAGGAATTTTCTTCTCTCAGTCAGGTTTTATTCTCTGTGGGGCACATTGGGAAAGAGCCTGTGCTTCTAAAGAAAAAGGAGGAAGCCACGGTGTCTGCAGAGCAGGTTGTACAAACATTCCGACAGGCGCTGCTCTCCTGCAATCTTACAGATTGGAAAGTAGAAACCTCCCATGCCTGCTCCAGTCGTCTTTTTGTAAACCAGTGGACCAAAAAAGTGGTGGTTCGGGAAGATGTTTCTCTTACAACGGAGGAGCTCAGCACACTCACCCGTCATGAAATTGGTGTACATGTTCTGCGCTACGCACGGGGCTCGGCGCAACAAGAACCTCTGCTCAGAGTGGGCACACTCCTTGGTCGTCTGGGAGAAGAGGGTGTGGCTTGTTACGTGGAAAATCCTCAGGGGCATTCCCGCTGGTATCTGCGTCACTTGTCCGTACAAACAGCGCTCAGTCATTCTTTCCGGGAAACATGGCAGGTATTACAGGAGAGTGGTTGCAGCCCCGAAGAAGCCTGGGTGCATACACTCAGAGTGAAGCGAGGTCTTGCAGACGGAGCATCCCACGGGGCATTTACGAGAGATACACTCTATGCCCAGGGGTATGAGGAGATTCTTCATTACGTTCAAGGAGGCGGGGATCTGGCCCCCCTTCTTTCGGCACCCATTCATCATCAGGAAGTAGAGCTCCTCAAGAGAGAAGCTCATTTGCATATCTTCCCTCTCGTTCCTACACTGCACAGCAATGTCTGAAGCCCTTAAAAAAGTACTGGACTCGTTCCTCATTCTCCGTACCACCCGTCGTGCGTCATTTTGTCTGGGCCTTGAATATCTCAATACGTCGCATTTTCTGTGTGTGGCACAGGAAGATACCGGAGATTTTGATGCGGTACATGCATTATTTCCATGTGTCCACTCGGGCAACCGGGCAGCTTCCACTTCCGCCCTCCTGGCACATCCCGTTGTTACGGAAGCAGTGGCATCTGCCGCAACAGAGGTGGCAGTCATTCCGTATGTAAACAGTGCAGGTATAGAAGCAGTTTGTGCCCAAAGCGGCTGGAAGCTCTTTGCTCCAACCTCGGCACTGGTTCATGAAATGGAGAGTAAGGATTCGGCCATCACCTTTTTGCGTGAGGTTTGTCCCGAAGCCGTTATCCCCTCTCTCGTGCAACCATTTGGTGAGTGTTCATGGAAGAAGGGATCAATAGGGTGTGCCATCCAGCGGCTGGATCAGGTGTATACCGGCGGGAAGGGCACACTGCTCCTCCGCACAGAAGACGAATTTGCAAAACTCACCATCTCTGCCGATGAAGTCGTAAAGTATGCAGACTTCATAGAAGGCCCATCACTCAATATCAATGCCGTGGCAACACCGGAGGGAACAGTCACAACAGATTTTTCCCTGCAGATCATCGGTCCGCCGGAGTGCAGTGTGAACAGCGCTGCATACTGCGGTAACGACTGGGATAGCGCATCAGTCCTTCCTTCTACTATGCAGGAAGAAGTGCATCGTCTTACAAGAACGGTGGGAGACGCCCTTTCTGTACGAGGGTACCGTGGATGGTTCGGTATGGATTTCCTTGTCGACTCTGCCTCCAATCATGTGTACGTCATGGAAATAAATCCCCGACTGCAGGGCTCTACCAGTATGGTAACCATTACCGAATGCCTGGAGGGTCTCACACCTCTTTGGGACCTGCACCTCATGGCCCACCTTGGTATTCCTCCGGATCTTCCGGTGGATGCCTACAGTGAACAGTATCGCAATACCACGCACGGAGCGCATATTCTGGTGCGCATTGGCGATCAACCTCTCACCTTTTCTTCTGCCTGCCACTCGGGGCTCTACACGGAGAGTGATGGAAAATGGGCACACACAGGCAACAGTATTCAGTTGGCAGATGCACGCAGTAAGAATGGTATGGTGGTACACGGTCTTCCACCACTAAGAAAACAAATTGCGGCACATGATCGTATTGCCACTATACAATCTCCTTCGCAGGTATTGGAAGGAACACATTCCTCTGTTTTGCGGCCATCTCTTCGGTCACTTATTGCTCTACTGAGGGAAGGGTTTTCTCTTGTAGTGTAAAGCGCACGGTGCGTCTTATACTTGTGTTCATACTCTTGATCGTTAGAATCAATCTGTCATGAAGAAAATTCCAGACAGTTTTCGCAGTTTTACAGAGGAGCAATACCCCTTCTTCGTCAAAATTCTGGAAACAGATAATCCACCCGGGGAGGAAGATGCCATGGCAGAACTGCTTCGGGAGGAAATGGAAGAACACCTTGGGGCAAAAACACGGAAGGATGCGGCAGGCAATCTTCTTGCGTACCTGGGTGAAGGCAAAGATGCCTTTCTGCTCGGAGGGCACATGGATAGCGTCATGCCCTGTAAGAATGTAAAAGTGGTTCGTAAGGATGATCTCGTAAAAAGTGACGGGCTTACCGTGCTTACTGCAGACGATGGAGCGGGCATTTTTGAAATTCTCACAGCTCTGCGTTACATCAAAGAACAAAATCTTCCCTGCTGCCCCGTGGACCTCCTCTTCACTGTTGGAGAGGAAGTAGGAGGAGTAGGCGTGCGGAAGCTCAAGAAGGACCATCTCCGGGCACGGCATGGCATGCTCTTGGACCGGGCAGCCCCGGCAGGGGTCTTTGTGATAGCCGGACCATACAAGCGCAATTTTCGTGTGGTGTTTGAAGGACGGGCAGCACATGCCTTTGAGGCGGAAAAAGGTGTGAGTGCCATTCATATGGCTGCGGCGGCAGTGGCACAATTTCCGCAGGGTAAAATAAACAAGAGTCTCTATGCCAATATCGGAAAAATTCAGGGTGGAGATTCGGTCAATCAGGTTGCAGAGAAAGCTACCATAGAAGGAGAAGTGCGTGCGTTTACGTCGCTCGCTGCAGAAACTCTTTTAGAAGAGTATCAGCGCATCATTGATAGCATTCTCTACAAGTTCAGTGCCTCCGGTGGTTTTGTGCCAAAGGCGCACTTGGAATACACCTCACGCAGAGAGGGGTATCACCACGAAGAAAATATGTCGCTCATTAAAACCATCTGCTCCATTCATAAAGAGATGGGCATAGAAACAAGTATGCAGGTCACACGGGCCTGCAGCGACGCAGGGGATCTTACCAATAAAGGTATTGCAACCATAAATTATGCAAACGGTGCGCAGCACGTGCATACCAAGGAAGAGTCAGTCAGCATGAAAGATGTGATCCGTATTTCCTGGGTTATTGTGCAACTTCTGCAACACCTGGGGGAACATCCGGAAATCCTTGCTGCAGACTAGTTTTTGATAGACGTCGAATGTCGTATGCAGATTTCCCATATACGATATACCACATACGACATACTATTTAGAGTTCCAGTAACTCACGTATCTCCCCAAAAGATTCAACACATATTTCTGCCTCCTCTCCCGCCGTTGCCGGTGTAAACTCAGTCCATAGCAAACAACTTACCATTCCTGCAGCATTTGCAGCTTCCACATCAAACTGCTGGTCGCCAATGTAGATGCAGGCTTTAGGGTCCACTCCCAGTCGATCTGCAGCAAGGAGCAGGCCATCCGGCTCTGGCTTTCCGTGGCCGGGAGTATCATCGGCGGCAACAATTGTTCTTACAAGAGGAGAGAAGCTAATTTGTTCTTCCATTGCCTCTATATAACTTTTGTGTGACCCTGTTACAATCCCTGTAGGGTACTTATCTGCTGTTTTACGGAGCAGTTCTTCTGTCCCTGCAAACCAGAGTGGTCGAGTACGTAATATTTCTTCGTAGCGCTGGTCACGTTTTTTACGAAAAATGTTAGCAGTATTAGTATCCACTCCAATGTCCTGCATAATTTCATCAAATGACGTATTGAGCACGTATATCTCATCTAAAAAATCCTGCCCAGAGATATCCACTCCAATATCTCGAAGTGAATGCATATAGGCTTCCGCCCAGTAGTCAATGGTATTGACAAGTGTGCCGTCGAGATCGAAGAAGATGGCAGAGTAGTTCATACATTTATAATAACGTATTAAGGTAAAAATCTATTCGCTGCGCCCACACTCTTCGATGGGTTCCAGTCTTCATTCTTCGAGCTACGCCCGGTAGGCAGAATGACAGCGGGCAACTCACAGAGATAAAAACAAAAGCCGCTCCTCTTCGTGAGTGCGGCTTTTGCGATTAGATTTCCATAACAATCGGTATGACCATCCCCCTTCGTCCACCTCTGGCGAACCTTGGCGGGACGAGAAGTGGTAGTGGAGGGAAAAATCATTACTAGACCTCTACTACTATGGGAACGATCATCGGTTCCCGGTCCAGCTTGCGGTCAAAGTAGCGGAAGAGTGCACCGGTTACCGCACGCTTAAGGGCTTTGCGGTCGGTTTCACCACGATTCAGGGCATCTTCATATGCCTTTTTTGCTGTTTCGATAACCTCCTGTGTAATTTCCTGCTGCTCGGAACCGTAAATGAGGCCCCGTGTAATCACATCGGGGTTCCCCACCAGCCGCTTACTTTCTGTATAGGCACGGAAGAGAATGGCAATCATGCCACCCTTACTCATGACCTTGCGGTCGTTGAGCACACGCTGGCCTTCGCCTGCGCTGCCACGTCCATCAATAATCACATCATTCACAGTCAGTTTCTGTTTGCTCTTACGGGCGTTACCCTGGGCGTCAAATTCCAGAATTTCACCATTGATGAGCATGTGGAGTTGGTTCTCCTCATAGCCAATGGTTTTGGCAATATCCGCATGCGCCTGACGCATGTGCGGTTCGCCGTGTTCAGGGATAAGATGTTTTGCTTTTACCAACCTGTGCATCATCAGCAGGTCATTCTGATAACCATGTCCCGTGGTGTGCAATGCGAGCTCAGCATTCGTTTTTACTATTGCGCCCTGCAAGTGCAGGTTATTGATTACCTTGGCAACAGAACGTTCATTTCCAATAATAGGGTTGGAACTCAGGATAATAGTATCGCCTTTTTCCACAGAAATTTGCCGATGGGTTCCAAGACCAATACGTGCAAGACCTGCATTTTCCTCACCCTGGCTCCCTGTTGTAATAATCAGAACTTCCTTTGGAGGAAGCTTTGACATTGCCGGGCTTACTTTGCGTATGAGTCCACGGGGAGCTTTGATGTACCCCAGGTTTTGAGCAATTTCTATGTTGTTCAGCATACTTCTCCCCGAAACAAACACTTTGCGGTCAAATTGTTTCGCATGGTCGATTACCTGCTGAATGCGATTCAGCAATGAACTGAATGTGGAAACAATCACACGTCCCTCCGCATCACGGATGAGCTCGTAGAGCGTCTGAGAAATCTGGCTCTCACTCATACTCACACCCGGTTTGGTTGCGTTGGTAGAGTCGGCAATAATTGCCAACACACCTTTATTCCCCAGCTCAGCAAGTCGCTGAAAATCAGCCGGAGGCTCATTTGTAGGTGTAAGGTCAAACTTAAAGTCTCCCGTATGCACTATGGTTCCATAGGGAGTGTGCAGTGCAATGGCTGCGGCATCCGGAATACTGTGTGTCACACGGAGAAATTCAATTTCAACTTTTCCGAGTCGAATTTTTTCTCCGTATGCTACAGGCTGCAATTGAGCCTTACTGGTGAGTTTTTCCTCATCCAGTCTCTTGCGCACCATAGCCATGGTTAGTTTTGTGCCATAGCAGCGTGGGAAATGCAGTTGCGGCAGTAAGTGCTGCACTGCTCCTATGTGGTCCAGGTGACCGTGCGTGAATAAAATTCCCTTTATACGGTGTTCTTTACCCCGTAGGGAAGAAATGTCCGGGACGAGATAGTCGATCCCAAGCATGTCCTCATCGGGGAATTGCAGACCGAGGTCTACCATATAAATGTCTCCATCCACTTCTATGCAGATGCAGTTGCGCCCTACCTGTTCAAATCCGCCAAGGGGATAGATGCGCAAGCCGCTCTGGCGTATGGGACCCGCCCCCTGTGGCTGTCTTGCAGCCTGGGGAGGCATCCCCCCGTGATGTTTGCGAGGTGCTCCGAAAGGAGCGACCCGCTTTCCTTGTGGTGGGCGGAATCCGTGCCGCGTTCGTTGTGAACGTTTCGGTGGTGTGGGCCGCCCTCCCTTTCCTGGTTGCGCATTCGGTTCTCCTCGCAACCACTCTCCTACTGTCTTCATGTGTAGAAAATTGTGTAAAAAATAGAATAGTGATAATTCACTGTTGCTACAGTACTCTTCTCAGGAGTAATTAGCAATAGATTATTTGTTATAAAGTGCTTTTTTTGGCTTACAATAAACAAATTTTTACTTATGAAATTTGTATTTCTTACATTTACTCCCCGGAGAATTTCTCTGTATTGTCCATCTTTTCTCTCCTCTTTCTTCAATGAAAATACCTTCAAAATTATGGAGGGAAGCGAGAGTAAATCCTTCTCTCCGGAGAGAGGGCAGTCGTTTAATCGATGACATTTTGTACGCAAACACAATAAAGCAAACTTGCTCGTATTTATGAACATAAGGTAGCCTGCGTACCTGATGGCTATTAGCGTCCAGACTGGGCATACAAAAACGATCGGCGGAGTAAAGCTTGCGGCGACTTCCGCAACCTCTGCGCTTGGTGAACAGGTGTGTTTTTTACTGCAGGTGCATGCCTCTGCGCAGGAAGCTAAAACACTGGAAAAAGAAACGATGAACATCGTCAGGCATGCCCTTTTGGAAACAGAGGGAGATGCGGCCGCCCGATTGGATGGCTCACTCAAAGAACTCAATGGTCTTTTTAAAGGGCTTTTGCTCGCCAGAAAGATAGAGGATATTCATGCTATTCTTGCCATAGTAGATACAGAGCAAACACTGCACGTTTCCCATGCGGGCCGTGCAGAAGCCTATGTGGTGCGAGCGAGTTCTGCCAGCCAGATAACCGAATATAGTCGTGGCAAACCTACGCCGGCTTTCGTGCACATAGCCAGTGGAGGGCTGGAGGCAAAAGATGTTCTCATTTTCAGCACGCAGCGTCTTCTGCGTGCACTTACTCCTGCGCAACTTGCACAGCACGCACAGCGGGGTGACCAGTTACTTGATGAAGTAAAGGTGGAACTGGAGGCCGAAAAAGAAATGGCGGCACTGGGCATTTTTCAGGTGGAGGGAGCAAGAACAGTACGTTCATCCGGAGCACTCAAAACTGTAAAAAGCCGCCGTTCCGGCAGAAGGGGCAAGCAGACGTCTCAGGCATTTGTGGGGAGAATCCTGGATGCTGTAAAAGGTCTCTTTGAACGTCTACAGGACACTGTCTCTTCTGCAGGTTGGCTTGCAGTAGCACAAAAGAAAGGAACTGTCTTTATGAAAGATCTCAAAGATCCAACACGCAAGAGGAGGGCGCATCTTCTGCTCCTTGCAGGTATTTTTATTGTTTTTCTCTTTGTCTGGACAGTTGTTAACCTCTCCACATATAGCCAGAGGAGCAAGAGCCGAGCAGAACTGGAACAGATTATTACAGAAATAGAGTCGGATCTTCGCACAGCCGAAAACAGATACCTCACCGGCGAAATGGATTCTTCGAATGCTATTTTGGAACGTGCGGAAGAGCGTGCAAGACAAGTCATGGACAATGAAGATAAGCTCTTTAGGTCGCAGGCGCATGATCTCCTGAGTCGCATTCGCACAAAGCGGGAAGAAATCAACAATATTATTCGCCTCTCCCCCAGGGTTGTAGTGAGCATGTCTGCAAAGAACCCCAATGTGTCTGCCCGGGGTCTTATAGGAATTGCGGACGGAGAGTTCGCCTCCTATGACCAAAATGCAGTCTACAGAGTTCTGCTCAATTCCATAGACGATCCCGATACCATTACTGAAGGTGCACAAATTCTCTACGGTACCTACTTTGACCGCTACAAAACGCTGGTTTTCCAGACCAGTGACAATAGCGTTATAGAGCTGATTTCCAACCAGCCTACTTCCATGAAAACAGAAGACCCGGCCGGCTGGATAACCGGAACGGATGCTGCTGCCTGGTTACGATATGTGTATGTCCTCTCTCCGGAAAATAATCAGATTTACAAGTATGAGCGTTACTCCAATCGCTATGCAGCGCCAAGTGAATACAATGTAAACGGAGATCTTTCCGGCGCCATAGATATGACCATAGATGGCAGTGTGTATATTCTTAAGGAGCATGGGGAGGTCATAAAACTCTTCCGTGGCGAACAGCGACCGTTTGTTATTCGCCAACTTCCGGGCAACATATTGGAAAGCGCCACCAGGATCTTTAAGGTCTTAGACGGAAACCTTTACTTCCTGGATTCTGCAAACAAGAGAGTGGTGGTTGTGAGTGATGGCGGGGCGACCGGTGAGTCCACCTACTTAAAACAGTATGTCTTCGAAGGCTCTGTAGACATTCTTAAGGATTTCTATGTGGATCCTGAGGAAGCACGGCTGTATGTGATGGATGCAAAGAATATCTTTGCTGTTGACCTACAGTAGTTGGGATTTTGCGTATGAGTACTTCCACTTTGTAGAATCAGGAAGTAAGAACTAAGATAAGAACCCAGGGAAAAAGTTCATAATTCTTACTTCCTGATTCTTAATTCAGCGTAATCTTGTGATGTGAAGATACTCGTCTTTGGTACCTTTGACCGCCTCCACCCCGGCCACCATTTTCTTCTCTGCAAAGCGCAAGAGCGGGGGGAGCTTTTTGTGGTTGTAGCCCGGGATGCCACAGTGCAGCGCATAAAAAAAATCATCCCGCAGCAAAACCAGGAAGAACGTATGCAGGCCATTGCATCCGCATATCCCGGTATAACCGTTCTACTGGGCGATGCGGCAGACTATTTGGTTCCCGTGCTGGAAGTCAACCCCGATCTCATTTTACTCGGCTACGATCAAAAGCTCCCTCCGGGTGTGGCAGAAGAGGATTTTTCGTGTCCTGTGGAACGACTGGAGGCATTCCAGCCGGAGCGGTGGAAGAGTAGTTTACTCAAAAAATAATCTGCTCCCCTTATCTGAAGTCATCTACAAATCCGAAGGTACGACTAATGTTCTTTTCGCCCGTAAGGGCAATACTGGTTCTCTGCAAGCCGGGTCAGAAAAAATATCCCGAAGATGTGCCACCATGGGATCTGAGATTCTTGGGTCCATAATTTCCAGTGTTATTTCTTCACCCTCAACCCCATCTATATTCGTCGTACCTCCCACAGATAATTTTCTGCATTCCCTAAGAATTTCTTCTTTTGTTTCCATAATCTATTCCAGGAAAGTTGATTCCAACATATATATGAGACTTTCTCCAGTCTAGGCAAAAGGGCACAAATTTGCTATACTTATAGGAAAACTCAAACAATATGACACAGGAACCAATAAGCAAAATCGGCCGAACAGGCCGTTCCCTTCTCCGCCAACTTACAGGTGCAGTTGTGGGCGGCAGTCTTGCTCTGGGCATTTACCATGTGTACACCTTTGGTGCACCTCTGGTGACAGCATGGCTGACTGTTCCGCAAAAACAGTATTCTGTTACAAATACGGAGAATGTAACCGTACAGCAGGATCTACAGGAAGAGGAAATACGACGTATGACACAGCGTGCAAAATCTATTGTGAACAGGTTCGGTAAGGAGGTGCCGGTTCCGCCTACGGTAACACCCATTCCTGCCAACTGGGATATAGAAGCAATTGCAAACGAGGATGAAAATACCTGGGGCAGCTGGGATCCTCAGCAAAATAAAGAGACAAGCACCCACATCGAGGAAGCAGAGCAGCCGCAACCGGAAGCAGATATTCCTCCGGAAGTTGATGTTCCACAGGAAGAGGAAAAAGGGAGCAATACGCAAACACAGGAACAGGCTCCTGCAGATATCGCCTACATGCAAGAAGCTACCCCCGTTGTTCCACAGTGGAATCCTGCACCGGTGCAAACTATGTGGGCACAACCGCAGGAGGTTACACAAATTCAGAGTGCCTCTACCCTGCCGGATTCCGGTCTGGGTCTGTCGGTTGCCACATTTCTCACGCTCTGCGGCACATTGGTTCTACAGCGCCGCCGCATACTCGCATTCGTGCGGGGATAAACGGTGTGTTACGCTGGAGGATGTGTCTCTCCTCTTTTTTCTGTGCGGGCTCGTCTTCGGAAGTTTTGGGAATGTGCTCATCTACCGTCTGCCGCTTCGTCGCAGTATACAAGGACGATCCTGTTGTCCCCACTGTGGAGCCGTACTGCGTCCGCAGCACCTTGTTCCTGTTGTCAGCTTCCTCCTCCTTAGAGGGAAGTGTAGTGCGTGCAAAGAGACGTTGAGCTTGCAGTATCCGCTTGTGGAACTTGCATCGGGATTACTGGCTCTGGCTTCTCTTTCCATAGCACCTACACTTTTAAGTGCCGCTGTTCTCGCACTCGCACTCTGGTTGCTCCTGATCATAGCCGTAATTGATGCCTATATTCAGGGGATTCCCGATGTGCTGAGCGCCTTCTTCATTACTCTCTCCTGTATCTACACCGTTCTTACAGGGGAGCTGCAGCCTCTTGCCTTTCTTATAGGTATTGGCTTTTTTGCACTGCAGTGGTTACTGAGTAAAGGAGAATGGATAGGCACCGGAGATATTCTTCTGGCCGTAGGGTTAAGTGCTCTCCTTGGTACATGGGAGTCTGTACTCTTCATGCTCTTTTTTGCCTACATTACGGGGGCTGCCGTGGCCGCAGTTTTGCTCCTTACAAAAAAGCTCACCAGCAAAAGCCATATTGCCTTCGGACCTTTTTTGGCACTGGGAACTCTGGCCGCACTCCTAGTTGGGGAACGCATGATGTCATGTATTCTTTCTTCTCTACAAGCCTGTGAAGGCTTGTTACAGTTCTAACTGTGGAGCCTCTGAGATTATTTGACATTAAAAATACGGGGCTCACCCCATAAAAACAGGAAAGCCCCGTGATGTCGTCAGTCTTGAAGCCTTTTTTCGAGACGCATAGGCGTTCGCCGCTGCGTATCTCCTCTAACTTGCTCTCTTACACAAATCAGGGGAGATACGCAGAGAGGACAATGCTGACCCAGTCATACTAACTATTTATTGCATATATGTCAAGCAATCATTCTTATCTATATAGCCGATTTAAGCCATTTTCTTGGACTATAGGGTAGTCTCCAGCATAATTCTTAAGAAAATGAAGATTGTTGCCCAGAACCGGCGTGCTCGTTTTGATCTTGAGATTTCAGATACCCTCGAGGCGGGAATTATTCTTACCGGCCAGGAGGTGAAGTCCTGCAGAGCGGGCAACGTGCATCTGGCAGGATCCTATGTCTCTTTTTTGGGTGGCAAGCCCCTTCTCCGCTCCGCAAAAATTGCAGTCTATGCGCATGCATCCGGTTTGGAGGAATACGATCCCGGCCGGGATCGCCAACTTCTTCTTTCCAAAGTAGATCTGCGTAGGTTGCAGTCCGCTTTGGATGAAAAGGGTATGACGCTTGTTCCGCTGGAAGTGCGTGCCGGGAAATACATCAAAGTGCTTCTTGGTCTTGGCAAGGGAAGAGCTCGTTATGATAAACGACAAAAAATAAAAGAGAAGGATATAGGGAGGAGGCTGAGGAAGGGTGAGGACTATTAGTATCTGTGAATTATGGATTTAGAATTGAGATTAGGTACCAAAAAAATTGTCTTAATTCACAATTCTTAATTCTGCTCTTCACATGTGTCTATGTATACTACTTACAATGTCCCTCCTCCCTCCCCAAATTCAGCAGACCATAGATGAGTTTTCCAAACTCCCAGGTATAGGGCCCAAGTCTGCGGAACGCCTTACGTTCCATCTTCTCAGGAGTTCCAAAGCTTCACCGGAAGGTCTGGGAAAGGCTCTGACGGCACTTAAAAATGAACTCAAGTATTGCACGGGTTGTCAGATGGTGAGTCTGCAGGAGCAGTGTTCTATTTGTGCAGATGCTTCACGAGATCGCAGCACTATTTTGGTGGTAGAGCATCCGCTCGAAGTTATTTCCTTTGAGCGTACTTCCTATAAAGGTCTTTACCATGTGTTGCATGGAGTACTCTCTCCCATCGACGGTTTTGGTCCTGAGCAACTCAAACTCGCCGAGCTTATAAAACGCTGTACAGAGGGTGGCATCACGGAGGTCATTGTTGCCACAAATCCGGACGTAGAAGGCGAAGCTACGGCAACCTACATCTCACAAAAATTGAGTGGGGTAGTACCATCTGTTACACGTCTGGCACATGGTCTCCCCATGGGTGCAGACATCGAATTTGCAGATCAGGTAACGCTAAAGGAGGCGATAGCGGGACGACGTTCTTTGTAATTATATCAGTCGTTTGCTCGTTCGCTTGTTCCGCAAATAGAGAGGAGAACGAGTAAACGAGCGAACGAGTAAACGAGTGAACACTCAGTGTCTAAAACTCCTCACTCCCGTAAAAACCATCGGCAGAGAAAGTTCATTTGCCTTTGCAATCACTTCCTCATCTTTTACAGATCCTCCCGGCTGAACAATAGCAACAATTCCATGTTTTGACGCTTCTTCTATGGAATCCGGGAAAGGAAAAAAAGCATCGCTTGCCATTACAGAACCCTTTGCATTCTCTCCGGCACGTTTGGCAGCAATGACGGTGGAGTCCACCCGGCTTGTCTGGCCGCCGCCAATGCCGGTGGTAACCTGGTTCTTTGCAAAGACAATGGCATTACTCTTGGTATGTTTGACTACCTTCCAAGCAAAGAGGAGATCTTCTATCTGTGCGTCAGTTGGTTGTGCATCCGTTACACAGGTAAGATCTTCCTTTGTGACCACTTTTGTATCTTCATTTTGCACCAACATTCCTCCAAGCATGGAGCGGTACGTTATCTGGGTTTTCTCCTGAGGACACACGTACCGGATAGTACGGATTTTTGGCTTCTCTTTCAGTAATGCAAGAGCATCTTCTGTGAAGTTGGGAGCAATAATGACTTCGGCAAAAATCTTCTGGTCCAGAATTTTTTTTACGATCTCCCCGGGGCATTCCCGATTCAGCGCAATGATGACACCAAAGGCAGAGAGACGGTCGGCGTCGTAACTCCGCTGGAATGCCTCACATATATCCGTATGCGTGCCCACCCCGCTGGGGTTAGCATGTTTTATACAGGCGGCAGTGGGTTGTTCAAATTCGCAGACAAGATTCATAGCACCATCGGCGTCCAAAATATTTAAGTAACTCATCTTCTTCTCTTCCTGGAGCACCTGCCATCTCCGCTCCTGACCTGCAATATCGTAATATTTTCCCCACTGATGCGGGTTTTCGCCGTAACGCAGATTCATGCCGTTGGTGAGCAGAAGGCTGCTATTTCTCCCGGCTGTAAGCGATTCTACTATACAACTGTCGTAGGCTGCCGTGCGGGCAAAGACCTTTTCGGCCAGCTCCTTTCGAAGTTCCGGAGACGTATCACCATTCTCTTTCAATTCTCTTTCTACACGTGTGTAGTCATCGGGATCACAAATCACAGTGACGTGTGCATGATTTTTAGCTGCACTGCGTAGAAGTGTAGGTCCGCCAATATCAATTTGCTCTATACGTTCCGCTTCAGATTTCGTTTCGTCCTTCGCCGTTTCTTCAAACGGGTAGAGGTTTACTACAACCAAATCAATGCGTTGTATACCCTGTGCCCTGGCTTCTTCGCAGTCATTTATTTCATCACGGCGAAAGAGAATGCCCCCCATAATCAGAGGATGCATCGTTTTCACACGCCCCCCAAAACATTCGGGAAACTGCGTGGCCTCCTCTACGGAAATAACGGGTATTTTGGCTTCTTCCAGGGTTCTCTGGGTTCCTCCGGTAGAGAGAATTTCATACCCGAGTTCCGTAAGTGCCCGGGAGAATTCTACAATTCCGGACTTGTCGGATACGGATACCAGGGCACGTTTACTCATCAGAAGGAAACAGGAAAAGAACCAAGAAGAAGTCTACAGACAAGCTTTTGGCTTGCAAGGAACAAGTTGCGAATATTCTTTGCCGGTGAAGATTCTCAGGGCAGAGGCGAAGACTGCTATGTATTGCTGTACATAGCTTTTTCTGCTAAAATAAGAGGATTTACCGGTTCAACCTATGCCTGCAAAAAAGCAGCCTGCGGAAACAGATACAAAAGCGGCAAAGCCAAAGACGGGCGGTAAAAAAATTCTTATTGTGGAAGATGAACATCCTCTTGCACATGCGCTTGAACTCAAGTTCAACCATGAGGGTTTTGAAACCAAAACATGCAGCAACGGTGCAGATGCTCTGGAGGAGGCTACAAAAATTGCATACGACATGATTCTTTTGGATCTCATTATGCCGCAAATGGACGGGTTTACGTTTATGGAAGAGCTCAAAGCCAAAAAGAAGAGGTGCAAAATCATTGTGCTTTCTAACTTAGGTCAGGACGAAGATCTTGTCCGCTCCAAGGAGCTTGGTGCCATTGATTACTTTGTAAAATCCAATACTCCCATAACAGACATCATCAAACGGGTGAAGTCTGCACTGTAGCAGTCATTTTACTTCTTTCGCATGCCACTCGCAGATACAGACATCGGCAAAATACTCGTGGAACAGAGTTACCTCTCAGAGGAAGAGCTGAATACAGCTCTGCTGGAAGCAAAGGACCAGCAAATTCCTCTCATCGAAATTCTGACGGAACAGGGTCTTATAAGCCAAAATCTTGTGCAGAGCGCACTCGCCGAACACTACAAACTGGAGTATTTCGATCTGCAATCTCATCCTCCCGGTGTAGATACTATTTTTGCTCTGCCGGAAGCAGTGGCACGCAAATACTACGTCATTGTTGTGCAAAAAGATGAAAAGTCTATCACTGTTGCAGCCTCCGATCCTCAGCAGGAACACCTGGAAGAAATCATTCGTATGAATTTAAATAAGCAGGAGGCGTATTTTACAGAAGAAGAAACAGATGGAAAAAAAGAGAAGAACAAAGATGAAAAAAATGAAGAGAAGAAGGGAAAAGAAAAACAATCAAAACCAAAAAAGAAAAAGAAGTCCGGAGGTGGACTGTTTGGTTTGGGGAAGAAGGAAGACGAGAATGCCGATACCTACAAAGGAAAAATTACCTACGTCTATGCATCTAAGGAAGGTATAGAGGCTATGTTCCTGCGGTACCGCAAGCCGCTCGCCACACGTTTTCAGCAAATTGTGGATGCAGAGAAGGAGGTTGCGCCGGAAATTCTGGATGAAATTATCAACGATGCCATTCAACTGCGTGCATCAGACATTCACTTTGAGCCGCAAGGGGAAAAATTATCCATTGTCCGTTTTCGTGTGGACGGTGTCATGCACGAGGCCGGACGCATCCCCAAAATTTACTACGAGGGCGTGGTGAACCTTATAAAAATAGAAAGTAACATGCGTATAGATGAACACTTTGCTCCCCAGGACGGCGCCATTCGCCACTCTGCTCCGGACGGATCTGTTACAGATATTCGTGTATCCATTGTTCCCGTGGTGGATGGTGAAAAAGTCGTGATGCGTTTGCTCGCTTCCTACGTCAGTCGTCTCACGCTCAATGCACTGGGGTTCTCCAAAGAGAACCAGGAGACCCTAGAAGCGGCAGCACACAAGCCCTTTGGGATGCTTCTCACTACAGGTCCTACCGGCTCCGGAAAATCTACAACGCTCTATGCTCTTATCATTCTGCGTAATACACCCGATGTGAACATTTCCACCATCGAAGATCCGGTGGAGTATAAAATTGCCGGTATTAATCACATACAGGCAAACCCCGAAGCCAACCTTACATTTGCCACAGGGTTGCGTGCTCTTGTGCGTCAGGACCCCGATGTGATTCTCGTTGGAGAAATTCGTGACGGGGAAACCGCAGAAATAGCCGTGAACGCAGCGCTCACCGGTCACCTGCTGTTTTCCACCTTACACAGTAACGACGCAGCAACTGCCGTCCCCCGCCTTATAGAAATGGGATTGGAGCCTTTCCTTCTTGCTTCCACGCTCGAGGTAGTCATCGGCCAGCGTCTTGTACGTCGCATTTGCCCCTACTGCCGCTACAGCTACAGCGTAACGGGGCAGGAGGCACGTACTTTCTTTGCGGGTGCAGAAAAGTTTTTCCAGCGTGGCAGTACCACTCTCTACAAAGGGAAAGGGTGCGACTCCTGTGGCAACACCGGATACAGGGGACGTATCGGTATCCATGAACTACTCATAGTCACGCCGGAAATTGAGGAACTCATTATCAAACAATCCACAAGTACAGACATCAATCTCCTTGCCCGCAAGCAGGGTATGAAACTTATGTTTGAAGACGGTTTTGCAAAAGTGATGGCCGGCATGACCACCATAGAAGAGCTGATTCGTGTGGCCGCACCTCCCGAAGTTATTTTTGAAAGACATGATTAAGAAGCGTTCGCCATCAAAGGCTGCCAAGTCAAAAAAGCAGAAAGCGAAGAAGGGTGCTGAAAAATCAACCGAAGTGCAACTCACACAAGACAAGAATTCTCAGCAGGCAGCGGAGAAAGCAAATCCTTCTCAGGCATCTGCTCCTCCTAAGGAAAATAGTTTTGGCAGTCGTACGCAGGCAGCTACAGGTAAAGTGAAAGAAACAAAACAGGTGGCGGAGGAGCCCAAAAAGGAAGCGAAAGAACAGCCCAAAAAGAAAGGATTTCTTGCCCGTTTCATAAAGAAGAAGGAAGCAGAAAAACCAACGGAACAAGCGGCAGTCATTCCCGAAAAAGAGGGGAACTTTCTCATAGAAGTAAAAGAGCGGAAAAAGAAGGGGTCTCTCACCACATTCTTCCAGACACTGAATTACCTGGGGATGGGCAAGTACAGGCACCTGTTTATTCAGAGTCTGTCTACCATGTTAAATGCAGGCCTGCCACTCCTGGATTCTCTCCGTGCCTTTCAGGAAGAAGTGCGGTCGAAGCCGGTAAAAAAAATGGTTGAAAAAATTTTGGTGGCTGTGGAAAACGGCAGTCCCATGTGGAGGGCGATGGAGCAAACATGCTTCTTTACGCCGTATGAAGTAGCTCTGGTACACATCGGCGAAGATGCCGGCAACCTTGCCCGCAACATGGAGTATCTCTCTGTCCAACAGGAGAAGGACCATGCCCTGAAGCAAAAAGTAAAAATGGCAATGATCTATCCCACCATTGTTCTCTCCATGATGTTTGTTATAGTTATGGGTTTGGGCCTTTTTGTGCTTCCGAATCTGGTGCAGGTTCTGTTTTCACTGAACGTGGAACTTCCCCTCACAACTCGCATTGTCATCAGTATTACCCATCTCTTTGAAGCGTATGGCATGCAGGTCGTCCCTCTTCTCATTGTGCTCTTCATAGCTCTGGGACTTCTCTCGAAATTTACCCGCTTTAAGGCTGTGACACAGTGGTTTATGTTTCGTATACCGGGTATTGGTCGGCTGGCTAAAGAGGCAACTATTGCTCGTTTCGGTGTCATTATGGGTGGGCTCCTCAAGGCAGGAGTTCCACTGGTGGAATCTCTGGAGTCTTTGGTAGAAGTGACACAGGTATATTCCTACAAAGTTTTCTACGCACATCTGCTCAAGCGCATAACCGTTGGCGACTCATTTGCCAAGGTTTTTGCTGCCACTACACATGCAAGGAAACTTCTGCCTGTGTCTGTCCAGCAATTAGTTGTGACGGGAGAACGTTCAGGTACACTCTCGAATACTCTGCTGAAGATAGCCGATATTTACGAAAAAAAAGCCCAGGAGACAGCTGAAAAACTTCCCATCATTTTAGAGCCGATGCTTCTTTTGTTCATAGGAGGGCTCGTCGGCACCATTGCTTTTGCTATTATTGTACCCATCTACAGTGTTGTTGGAAATGTTGGCGGGTAACAGCACTTCTTCCTCTCTTCCTCCATGGCAAAACACAGGGCATTCACAGCAATAGAGACACTGCTTACACTGGGCATTATTGCCGTGACAACCGGTCTTTCGGTTCCCATGTACCGCAACTTCCAGATTCGCAATGATCTGGATTTGGTCACGGAACAAACCATTCAGGGTTTGCGACGTGCACAGGTTCTTGCACAATCCGGTGAGAGTGACTCTGCCTGGGGTTTTTATGTGCAGGATGGTGTGCTGTATCAGGGCGAAGCGTATGCAGTGCGAGATGCGGAGTACGACGAGCATTACCCCGTTCCCCCTACCATTAACACATCCGGACTTTCGGAAGTTTCTTTTTCCCGCATAGAGGGGTCACCCAGTCAGACCGGTGAAGTTATTATTCAGGCCATAAACGGCGAAACACGTGTAATAGTGGTAGGGCTTGACGGTGTGTACTCCTCTACGGGCATACAGGATGCAGTGGAGGAGGGTTCTTCCGGTGGAGGCTCCACTTCCGGAGGAAGCACATCGGGAGGTTCCACATCGGGAGGTTCCACATCGGGAGGTTCCACATCGGGAGGTTCCACTTCCGGAGGGAGTACCTCAGGAGGAAGCACATCCGGAGGTTCTTCGAGTGGCGGTTCCGGTTCCGGCGGATCTTCCAGTGGCGGTTCTTCCGGAGGTTCAGAACCTAGCTGCGAAGATCGTTTTGCTGTTGCAGATGACGGGCAAATTACGACCACAGGAAATGTGAATGCAGTCTTTACTGTGCTCGGATCTCAAATTACCTACGGGGCAGGCGGACCGGAAGTGCAGGTTCATGTAGATGTAAGCACCAATGGCGGAACAACCTGGATGTCACTCTTTAATGGGGCAGATGTGGATGGGGGTGAAACAGAAACTGTTTCCAACATTCCCAATGGCAGTCAGGTTTTGCTTCGGGTCAATGGTCGGTATTCATGGCTCTTCAATAAAACATATATATCCAATAATTCCGACGGTCATATAGAAGTTTTGAGAAATGGCGATCTCCCACCAGACTACGAGGCATTCGACAACCAGAATGACCTTGCAAGTTTCCTCGGCACCATTCTTCAGGATGGCGTTGTAGGTATTGGGGAGTACGATGCTGTTTTTCTGGCAGAACTGGGAGACTTAAATGAGAGTTCCGCAGATTTCCAGGATGCGGTTATACAGGTGACTTTTAGCCAGCCGGAAGGGAGTTGCTCCACCTCAGACGACCCCCGCTTTAAAGTGCATTTTAACCGTGTGGAGAACGTGGGTCAGGGTGATGCGCAGAACAAAGTGTATGTGGGAGAACAAGGAATGCTCTTTGGAGAGGATGAATGGATTCCACTTATAAATAGCGGGGTTGTTCTTGTAGATAACTTCCTTTCGGAGGATGTTCCGGGTCTCGCAGCCTGGCGGAGTAACGGCTATCTTCGAGTGCTTCTTCATGGTTCTCATAGTCTGGGGAGTAAAGAAATCGTGGATGCAACGGTCTCCTTCCAAAATGCAGGAATCACTTCTGTGGAAAACGACACAGGACAAAACAAAACAGAAAATCCGTTTGATAGCATTGTCAATGATGGAGCCGGTGGAGATGAGGTCACTGTTGCTGCTGACAATCTTTCAGTTTCGTACCAGGCACGTGTGACTACCGCTGATGATGGAATTTTTATTCACTGGGAAGAGCAAGATGGTGCAGGTGTGGATGAAGGCGGTTCAAGTGGAGGTAGCAGCAGCGGAGGGAGTGATGAAGGTACGGGTGGAGAGAGTGGTGACGAGAGTGGAAATGATGCGACTGATAGTAGTGAAGACAGTGATAGCGACAGTGGTGGCGGTGATACGGATGAGACGCCGGATCCCTGCGCAGTTGCCTACACCATTACTTCCGACGGTAAAATTACCATCAACGAACCGGCAGATGTAACATTCCGTGTACGTGGTTCCCACATGACCTATGGAACACGTGGCCCGGAAATTCGGTCCTATGTCAGTGCGAGCTTTGACGGGGGAGAAGGCTGGCAGTCCCTCTTCGGGTTCCGGGATGTGGACGGAGGAGAGCGCCAGACGTTTACCGATATCGCTTCCGGTTCTCAGTTGGTTCTCCGTGCAGAAGGTCGGTACTCCTGGCTCTTCCGCAGTCATTCTGAGAATGGTGACGGCACGGGACGTGTAAAAGTTCTCAAACGCAAAGATCCCCTACCCGGAACAACGCCATACAGTAACGTAGGAGACTTAAAAGACTTTATGCGTTCGCTGATAGATGGAAACAGAGTGAATATAGGCAAGACGTCGCTGCTGCTCCTCTTTGAGTTACAGGATTTAAGCAGTGATTCCGATTACCAGGATCTGGCGACAGAAGTAATTTTGGAAAAACCTGCGGGCGGGGGCATTTGCGGATCATCCGATGATGGAGATGAAAGTGGAGATGAAGGAAGTGGAGGTGATGATTCCGCCTCCGGAGAAAGCTCTTCTTCGGGTGGTTCTTCCGGGAGCAGTTCATCGGACGGTTCTTCCGAAGGAGACAGCGGTGAGAAGATGACGATTTGTCACTTCCCTCCCGGAAATAAAAACAATCCACAGACCCTTTCCATTTCCTCTTCTGCCTGGAAGGCACACCAAAAACACGGAGATCGTGAAGGAGCCTGCGAGAGCGATGCCGACGGAGATACCATCGCAAACAGTCAGGATCTCTGTCCCGATACCTACACCCCGGAGGAGGTGCCGACTGCGTACATGCTCTTTAAGAAATTTGCACTTACTTCCAACAGTCCCATATTCCGCAAAGGACCTCGAAAAAAGGTCAGCGAATTTACACTCGAAGACACACGGGGGTGCAGCTGCGAACAGCTGGTGGATGTTGCTGAGGGAAAGAAAGCCTATCACTTCGATCAATTCCCACGTCTATTACGTGAGGTACAAAGCCTCTTCCCCTTTTACACAGAGGGTGCTCGCAATTACGGATGTGGAATAGCAATCATACAGATGGTGAAGAACTTTGAGTAAGTGTTGTAATGGACAGTGTTAAGTCTTCCATGAAAAACAGTGATCAGCGACCAGTGGACAGATAGGTGCCATTGGTCGCCGGGCGCTATCCGTTTATTGCTTTTCGCTGGTAGTATACGAGGCACGGTGCACCTTTTTCCTTCTCAACATCGGTATCATAAGGGCTTCATGATGCTTGATGCCCTTATAGGAGTAGTAGTATTTGGACTTTTTATAGTGGCTGTGGGAGCGAGTCTTCTCTTTAGCCAGCGCGGATTTTTGGCAAGTGGCGACCACATGCGTGGTGCATTTTTGGCAGAAGAATCACTGGAAGCACTTCGCACCATACGCGATGCGGATTTTATTCTTCTCACTGCAGGTACATACGGTGTGCAGGTGGGTCCGGCCGGTACTTGGCAGCTAGCGAGTTCCGGATCTACAACATCAGACGGCTATACATCCATCGTAACCATTACCCTTCCGCAAGAAGATACGGTACAGGCGACGGCACGTACGAGTTGGAATCATGGGAATGGTCGTTCGGGCAGTGTTCTCCTTACCACAGAGATCACCAATTGGCAGGTGGAGCAGCCTATTGGCAACTGGAACAGTGTTTCCCAACAGGGGGCTTATACCGATATTGGAGTCCTGTTCACAAAGGTCATTGTGAAAGATGAGTATGCGTATGTGACCAGCGGAGACACAGCGGGTCTGTATATTTTTGATGTGTCCAATCTCAGCAATCCGGTTCGCGTAGCCAGTTCTTTTTCCCTTGGGGCGGCGGGGTATGATCTTCTCACTATCGGTGATGTGCTCTATGTACTGACGGCAGATACATCTGCAGAATTGCAGTCCTATAATATTTCTTCACCTACTTCCCTTTCTGCCGGAAATCTCCTGGATCAGAAAAATATTCCCGGTGATGACCGTGCCCGCTCACTTGCCTACTTTAACGGTACCCTCTTCGTAGGGGCCAGAGAGGATGGGACAGAACACGAACTTTATTCCTATAGCGCGTCTGAAGGAACTCTTTCCCTGCTCGATTCCCTGGATAATGCAGGAGGTTTTATGGATTTGAGCATTCATCAGGCCTATGCCTATTCCGCCAACACCCAAGATGTATCGGAATTGCGGGTAGTGGATGTGTTCGATCCTGCTGACCTCAGCGATGCTCCGGGGGTAGGGTACAATGTGACGGATGTATACGATGGCAATGCTGTTGCGACCTACGGCACTGCGGCATTTTTGGGAAGATTGGATGGTTCCAGCATAGAAGAACTCGTGATGTTTGATATTGCAGATAGCATAGTTCCCTCTCCACCGCCGGGGCCGTGGTACTACGAGGTGGGTGGGAATGCAGAAGACATTGCCGCAGAACCGGGTGGCCGATATCTGTTTTTGGCATCCAGTCATCCCAGTAAGGAATTACAGGTTATAGATCCCACTCTTCTCTCTCACGGCCAACCTGCAGAAATGACCTACTACGACAGCCCCAACGGAGCAGCAAAAGGAGTATATTACGACATCCTAAAAGACAGAGTGTTTTTAGCCACAAATGATGCATTTGAAATTATTCAGCCAGGTCCATAATGCCCCTGTGTACTTTCCAGAATCCGGCTGCAGATAAAAAATATCCTCCATCTTCCGTGGGACATACGGGATATATTTTTCTTCTCAGTGTTTTGGTAGTGGGCGCTATTTCCCTCGCCATTACAACATCTGTCTTACTTCTTTCCACCTCTGCCGCACGCACAGGACTTTCCCTCCGGAATTCCACCGAGTCTCTTGCTCTTGCGCAGGCATGCGCCGAGCATGCCCTGCTCGCCTTACGGAGCGATAGTGGTTATGTGGGAAATGAGACTCTTGCCATAGGGAATGGGACGTGTGAAATCCTTTCGGTAGGAGGAACAGGAAACGAAAATCGCACCGTATGTACGGAGGGGGTACGAGGGGATACGGCAAGAAGACTGGAGATTCTCATTATAAGACTCCTCCCCCGTGTCACCATTACCTCATGGCAGGAAGTAACGGATTTTGTTTCCTGCTCCTATTAAAATGCACAATCCCTTTCGCTACAGATCCGGCACATCACTTGTAGAACTCCTGCTCTTCATTGGTTTTTTTGCACTGGTCTCGGGTGTGGTGGTTGCGCTTCTTTTCTCTTCCAGTGAACAGCGTATTCGACAGCAGAGTATCGCCCAGGTGGATCAGACAGGTATTCAACTTCTCCAAACACTCACCCGCCGCATACGACGGGCAGAGCGCATTCTGGATCCTGCGTTAGGCGAAACAGGTGCTCTTCTTCTTCTGCAAATGGCTCAGGATGGAGAAAACCCAACCATTATTACACAGGGAAATAACGGCATGCTTGTGGCAGAGGGTACCACTGTTCGGTCTCTGACCAATTCAGGCAATACGATTATTTCAAACTTTGTTGCTCAGAATACTTCTCCAAGCACTACGCGGCAGAGCGTACACATTTCCTTCCGCATTTCCAGAACGGTGCCTCTTCCCACCAATCCGGAGTATGTACGCGTGTTTGATACTCTTGTTACTCTCTTCCCGGATGATCAGGAAGAAGGAAATTGTGGTTGTGGTGCCGGTACGTGCAGCAGTACGGGCAGTTATTCCTGGGGGTACTGTGATGCAGGTTCTTGTCTAGAGGCAAATACCACGCTCTCCTGTACACAATAGTTGTATCTATGAGTATTGATCACGATGATATACACGAAATGGGTCAAGGCAAACATGCTGTACTGCAATAATATTTGGTACAATGGGCTCCAATTAAAGGATTACTCTTTCCTTAAGTCCTTTCTTACCACCCTTCCCCATTTCTTATGATCAAACCTTCCCCACGTATGGTGCGGGCAGGATTCACGCTCATTGAGCTCCTGCTTGTCATCGGTATTATTGCGATTCTGGCATCCATTGTCATCGTAGCCATCAACCCCACAAAGCAGCTGGGTGATGCGCGTGATGCACAGCGCCGCAGTGATGTGAACACCGTTCTCAATGCGGTATATCAGTATGCCATCGATAACAATGGCACATTGCCCAGTTGTATAGATACAACTGACCGCAACATCTGTCTGGTCAACGACTGTACCGGTGTATCCAATGGTTGTAACCTCAGTGCTCTTACAGGCACCTACCTCGTGAGTATTCCTGTGGATCCAAGTGGTGCAACAGGCAATGACACGAACTACAACATCCAGCTCACAGCAAGCAACCGTGTAACTGTGTCTGCACCTGCTTACGAACAGGCATCTGCGCTCATTAGCGTTACACGCTAATAGAACATATTTTTCGGTTAGTACACCCCTCGGTTTCGCCGGGGGGTTTTGCTTTTGGAAAAATGTGGTAGGATCAGCGGCAGCCTTCTGCACTGTAGAGTTCTGGGAGGCGCATTCACTCTTTTCTTCCCTTTCTCCATTATGAAAACTCTTTCCCCACGTATGGTGCGGGCAGGATTCACGCTCATTGAGCTCCTGCTTGTCATCGGTATTATTGCGATTCTGGCATCCATTGTCATCGTAGCCATCAACCCCACAAAGCAGCTGGGTGATGCGCGTGATGCACAGCGCCGCAGTGATGTGAACACCGTTCTCAATGCGGTATATCAGTATGCCATTGATAACAATGGCACATTGCCCGGGAACATTCCTACAAGTACTGCAGGTGAAATCTGTCGTGAAACACTTGCTCCGGCCACATGTACAGCAGCAGGTGACGTAAACCTCCGTATGCTTTCAGGCACCTACCTCGTGAGCATCCCAACCGATCCGCAGTACGCTACATCTACAGGATCGTTGTACTTTATTCTTCAGGACTCCAACGGTCGTATTACCGTTTCCGCTCCGGCAACAGAGCAGGCGGCTAGTACAATAAGTGTCACACGGTAAGAACACTGTTGTCTTCCAAACACCCCCTACGAGGTCGTGGGGGGTGTTCTGTTTATAGAAGCAGTTTTGTGTTATAATAGTAAGAATTGTGCCTGCATTCATGAAACAAACAGTAAAATTACACATCAAAGAATCCTCTCCACGCAGATCCCTGCTGTGGCGGGTAGCGGCATATATGCTCTCCATCTCTATTCTTGCTGTCTTAACCCTCTCTCTCACTTCCTTTTTCATAGCTCGTTCCTATGTGGAGAAACATGTTCTTTCTCAAGTTTCTTCTCTTGTTGCAGGAAAAGAAGACCTTTTGGAAGGTACGTTACAGCATAATCGTGAAAACGCCACACTTATTGCTTCTCGGCAAGATATTTTACGTATGGTCGAAAATGGAGATACAACCGGCTTGGACGCACTTTATCTTGAACTTATAGACCAGGGCATGCCCATAGCCGGTATGACTCTCTTCACACGATGGGCAGGCCCCATAGGGCACGTAAGTGTTGCAGTCACCTCTGTCCCTTCTCTGACACCCCGTACAAGTATTGAGCCTCATGTAGATCAAGGTGGGTGGAAGGGATACACGGTATTTGCTCAGGTGCGGGATGCAGAACATGCAGTGCGGGGCTATCTCGCTGTTCGTTATGACGCAGAAGAACTTTTGCGCAGCATTGTTTCTGCGGAGGTTTTGGGGAGTAGTGCGGAAGTACTTCTTGCACGGGAGAACGCAGGCGAACTTTCTCTTTTTCAGCAGAGCCTTACCGCACAGTTCCAAAAGCCGCTTTCACTCGGATCACTGGAAGACCAGTACCGGAATGGTGATACCCTGGCCCTTGCTCTTATGCATGAAGAAGGTGTGCAAAGCGGAGAGGACTATACCGGCAAACAGGTCTTTGCTTCCTACCGTTATCTTCCCACATTCGGCTGGGCGCTTGTGGTGAAAGTGGATAGGAAACAGGCACTCTCAGGGATATTTACACTGGGGGTCACGCTCGGCACGGTCAGCGCAGTCCTCCTTTTTCTTGCAGGACTGCTTTCCGTAGTGCTTGCTCGGGATGTTACAGAGCCATTGCGCAGGCTTACGCATCGTGTGGCAACACTGGGCCCGGGCCACTGGAACTATCGCAAGTGCGCTCATACAGGAGATGAAGTTGAAGTACTGGATCGCACGACAGCGAATCTCGCAAAGCGCCTGAAGTGTGTATACGAACATCTGGAAGAAGAAGTGCGGATACAAACAGCAGCCCTGAAGGAGCAGTACGAAAAGGATCACACCATTCTGGCATCCATTGAGCACGGTATTCTTGTTATGGATAAAAACGGATTTATAACGGATATGAATGCCGCCGCTAAATCTCTTCTTGGTTGTGACCCCACATCTACAATCGGGACGTCAGTCACAGGTGTATTGCGCCTGCATCAGCATAGGAAACCCGTATCTAAAAAACTACATCCGGTCATGCAATGTTTAAGTAAAAAAACTGCCGTACGTCCAAAACCGGAAATTCGCTGGAGTATTTTGCATCGCACAAACAATACCCTCATTCCGGTCATACTCTCTGTTACACCTATTTTGCAGAGCAGGAAGCTCTTTGGTGCCATTGCCGTTTTTTACGATATTACCGAAGACCGTCGGGTGGACTACTTAAAATCCGAGTTTGTGTCGCTGGCATCCCATCAATTGCGCACGCCACTTTCTGCCATTGAATGGTATGTGGAGCTATTCACCAGCGAAGGAGAGAAGAAGTTATCCGCAGAGCAGAAGGAGTATCTGAACGAAATAGACATAGCCACCAAACGTATGACAAAGTTGGTGGATGCACTTCTCCACGCTGCGCGTTTGGAGGGTCAAACCATAAAGCCAAAAATGGAAAACATCGAATTATGCAGATTCACAAATGATATGGCAGAGGAACTGCGATCACTTGCGAAAGCATCTCAAATCTCCTGTGATGTGCAGATTCCCAAGAAAAGGTGTGCCCTCTCTACAGATCCCATTCTCCTACACATTATTTTTCAGAACCTGTTTTCCAATGCGGTAAAGTATACGAGGGCAGGGGGTTCTGTGAGAATTTCCCTGCAGGAGAAGCGTAGTTCCTGTGAAATAACTGTGAGTGATACGGGCATAGGTATTCCCAAAAAAGATCAAGCACGTATTTTTGAACGGTTGTTCCGTGCGGCAAATGTACTGAAGGTAGATACAGACGGGAACGGTCTGGGTCTCTACATTTCCCATATGGCCATAGAAACACTGGGAGGATCTCTTCGCTTCACCAGTGCAGAGAATAAAGGGACAACCTTTGTTATTTCTCTGCCAAAGCACAGCAAAAAACACTGAAGTTCTTTCAGTGCTTTTGCCTGTGAATCCTGCATCTTCTGTACGCCGGGTTCTGTTCTTCCGCACTATGCGGAAGGATGATCATCTCTCTGGGGCCGTCATTACTGAGCGGCCTCGGTCTTTTGCAAGACACTGTGCGGAGGGGTATACGGTGCTCCGGAACCAGAACATAGTCCATACACCCAAATCCTCCTTGCACTACCAAGAGTTTGCCATCCGTTATGGACGCTACGACATATTGGTGGGCAAAGCCCATAACACTTGTCGTAACGGTCTCCGTAACGATCCTCGGTACTCCGAGGCGTTTCACTCCCCCGGCAAGCCGGGGGCTCGTCTCTGTGGCACTGGTCCTACCGTATCTTTACAGGATATATGATACGGCGACGGGTGTTACCCGCTTGGCGTTCCAGTAGTGCCCGGACGTTCCTCCCACCTACGCTCCTCACTTCGTTCGGAGCTACGGTGGGCGATCATCTCAAAGAGCAGGGCTTTAAAGTATGCCAGAAAGGGGTATTGCACACAACTTGGTCAGAAGGATTCTTCTCTAAAAAATCGGTATTTGATCATGGATAATTGGTCACAGGAAATATAGTATGCAACGGATAGTGCAATGTACGTATGTACTATCCGCGAGATCGCCACCTTAGCTCAGTTGGCCAGAGCAACCGCCTTGTAAGCGGTAGGTCCCGGGTTCGACTCCCGGAGGTGGCTCCACAGTTGAATTCGAGACGAACCCGAGCCCGCAGGGCGTTGAATTCGAGCTGAGCAAGGAGCGAAGCAGGCACCCGAATGGCAATGAAACTGGTACAATACTATGCGATGAAGAAGTCTGAAATGATCTTTGGCCTGCTGCGTATTCCCTTTGATGCCCTTGCGGTTACGGCAGCACTCTTACTGAGCTATCGCCTGCGTGAAGCCAATATTGACCTTATTCCCCGTGTGCAGCTTTTGGAGCCTGCACAAACGTTGCCATCTGTAGAGGTCTATTTTCATACGTTTGTACTACCCGGAATACTTCTGTTTCTTACCATTGCCCTTCTTCTCGGCTTATATGCCATGCGCTCTACGCGGAGTGCATGGACTGAGGTTGGCAGTATTATTGTCGCAGGTGCGCTTTGGCTGGTTGCAGTCATTGGGTGGTATTTTTTGGTCCGTAAGCAACTTTTCTACTCCAGAGTACTCCTCATGCATGCTACATTCTTTTTAGTGCTCTTCGTACTTACCGCGCGCGCATCCGTCGTGCTTTTGCAGCGCGCATGTTTACGGAGCGGCATAGGCATCCGCTTGGTTGTTTCCCTCGGCATGTCCCCGCTTGCGGAAGGTGCTACACAAACGCTCATTCAGGACATTCACTACTCGTACCTGGGGCATTGCCCCGATCTCTCTGCACTTAAAAAAATAACCGAAAAGGAACATATTGATTTGGTCATACAAACCGATCCGAATCCCGAAAGTATGGCAACCAGCACACTCATTGATTACTGTCGTTCTCAGCACATTGGCTACGCGTTTCTGCCACCTGTGTTTACCGATGTGCCACACCAACTTGTGACTGAGAGACTGGGGCTGTTCCCCATGATGCGTTTTCAGCCTACCCCTTTGGACGGGTGGGGTCGTGTGTGCAAAAGGTTGTTTGATCTGGTGGTGAGCGCTGTGTTGCTGGTTCTTCTTTCGCCTCTCTTTCTCATCATCGCGCTGGCTGTTTTGCTCACCAGTGGATGGCCCATCTTGTACATTTCATGGCGGGTGGGTCAGCCTGCTATAACACGCATTCCCATGTTGAAATTCCGTTCCATGGTGCGTAATGCAGAAGAGAAAAAAAGGGAGCTGGAACCTCTTAATCAACGCAATGATGGTCCTCTCTTTAAAGTAGAGAATGATCCACGCATTACTACTGTGGGGCAGGTGCTGCGCCGGCTCGATTTTGATGAACTTCCTCAGCTTCTGAATGTTCTTTTAGGTCAAATGTCTCTTGTTGGTCCCCGTCCTCATTTGCCGGAAGAAGTCGACTGTTACAACAGTCAACAACGCAGGGTGTTTGCAGTCAAACCCGGCATGAGCGGCTTGGCGCAGGTTTCCGGTAGGAGCAATTTGAAGTTTCAGGAAGAAGTGCGGCTGGATCTACAGTATGTGGAAGAATGGTCTCTTTTGCTCGATCTCTGGATTCTCTGGAGAACAGTTATTATTTTGTGTACCCGATCACGGAAACACTAGATCGTGTATACTTGCACTATGGCTCTTCCAAAGGAATCACAGGGCACCAAAATCGCAGTACTCGCGCTCGCTCTGGTGTCTGTGTATCTCGTGGTGCAGGCTCTTGCAGCTCCGGAAGAGCGTACGAGAACGCCACAGTATCCCCATGCAGGAGAGTTATGTATGGGAGAATCCATTATGGTGGACTATCCCTACGGAGGAGGACTGCTCGGACCACATGAATGCAAAGTGCAATGTGGAACTGATCAGAGATATTACATTCTGTACACAAACGGACAGGCCACCCAGTGCGAACCTCTCCCGGGGTGCAGTGACTGGGGCGAAGATAATAGTATTTTATGTGAGCCTCCCATGAGTCAGTAGCGAACCGTATTTATTCTTTTTTAAACTGAGCAAGATACGTTTGAATGTCCTTTCCATAACTTTTGGACGTCAGACGGTCATCGGCCATGAGGACGTCTGCGCTCTCTTTACAAAAACTGCTGAATGTACGCAGTAGTCTGAATAGTCTGTGCAACAGACGGGCGAGTGCATACTGCGTAAAAGCGTTTTGGTAGTGCTCTGCGCGCCTGCTTAAAATGGCGTGTGAGGGGTGATCGAACGGAAGGTTGAGCAACAGCAGTCTGTCCACACTCTGTGATGGCAGGGTAATACCCTCAAAAGACCATGGTGTAATAAACCACAGAACCGTGCCTTTAGCGGCAATAAACTCTGCCTGCATCCGTCCCGTCCCGCCGCTCAGCCCCTGGCAAATAAGTGTTGTTCCTTTTTTTTCCAGTGTTTCCATATACTTAATGAAGACATTGGTAATACTGCGTTTGCTGCTCATAAGCACAATGGTCTTGCCTGGGGGAGGATTGGCCATGAGAGTTTCCAATTTCATTTCTTCCGGATATGAAATGCGAAAAGGCAGATTGAATGAAAGTGCAGGATCCATCTTCATTTCTGTTCCGGTGGGGAGAATCTCCGTGAGTGTATTGGCACTCATGGGAGGAATGAGCAGAGTTGTAGGGTGAATATTATAGAGATGTTGCTGCAAAAAGGTGCCTATGCGGTCCGGAGCGGAGTGAATGGAGAGGTCACCATTAAACCGCAGTTCTATATAGGCAATGCGTTCCTTTAGATTTTCCGGTTGTAGTATTTGTTGCAGGTGTGAAAGTTGCCGCAGGGCGAGCTGTGGTAGTTTCGCATCCTGTAGGGCTTCTTCCAGTATGGTACACATCCCCCGCACGTCCGGGGTTTCTAAATCGCCTATGGTGATGTAGCGCAGGTCCTGCGCATTTCTTGTGCGCTCGGCCCAGAGCTCGGCAATATCAGCAAGCTTCGTGAGTTTCTCATTCCCCTCCGCTGCGGCGCGTAAGTACGGCAGTATGCACTGCCAGCCGTACGCCTTGGTGGCGGTATCTTCCAGCATGGATGCGTCATCGATAATCACATGGGATTTCTCAGAGAGAGCATCGCGTCCCGTATGTTTAGGATCCGCCACAAATGAGAGGATCTGTCTGTGGTCCAGTAGTACCACACCGGGGAGGTCTACAAATTGCTCATTGTAGGTTGCGGATTCTTCCGTACAGGCCAGTTTGCCATTCCATACCGAAACTTCATCTCCATGCAGTGGAAAATCCCGCTGAGAACGGGGTGTGTACCACAGCAACTTGAGTGCCAGTGTGGCTTCGTCGGCCGTGAGTGACTTCTGTTCCAGGAGTGCATTCCCCATTTCCGTGTCCAGGAGCTGAAAGGGGGGCAGGAGCACACGAACTCCTTCCGGGAGGGAGAGCCGCTTCACGGTGGCTTCCAGGTTCTTTACAGCGATCCAGTGCACAGATCCCTTCTTCGCTACGGCAGTCCGGATGAGTTCTTCCAGTACGCCGGGTGCAGGTGGTTCCTCCAGAAGGGCCACTACACTGTCCGGTTTTTCCAGAGTCATGTTGCCTATGGGATCGTTTTGCTCCGCTTCCGGTGCTGGGGGCATACGCAGCCACACAGGATGTTCCTTTTGGGTCGCTTCGGGGAGTGCACCAAAGAAGTGCCGGTAGCCTTCCGGTGCTCTCTGCATAATTTCCTGTGCCTGTCCCCGTAGGTCTGCCGGTAGTTCCAAGAGTCTCTCCCAGCATCTGCTGAGGAGTTCCTGCGTAGCATGTACATCTCCGAGTGCACGGTGCACCGGCTCATGGTTTAAGTTGAGCACAGTGCTCATATAGCTGAGTGAGTAACTCTCAAACTCCGGAAATACCAGTGAGGCAAGCATGGACGTATCTATCCATGGCCGTTCACTCAAATCTATCCCTTCTCCTTTTAACATTGCCATGTCATAGGGAATATTCTGCCCCACCAGGATGGAATCCTCTCCTATGTGCCGTACAATCTCTTCCCGGGCATCCTCAAAAAGCGGTTTTCCTGCCAGGTCTGCAGACTGTATGCGGGTGAGTACTTCTACTTCGGGTGGAATATCGCCTCCAAAGGAAATGAGTTGCTCGTATTCATCTACCTGTTTTCCTTCTTCCATACGCACAGATGCGAATTCAATAATCCGGTTCACACGCGGAAGAAGACCGGTTGTTTCGGTATCCAGAATTACAAGAGGCAAATCAGGAAATTTCATACACCGATGGTAGCGGTGTTCGGCGCAGAGGCATACGACATTTATGCTTTGTTTTTATTGCTCCCCATATTCCCTTACACGCCAGAACACTCGTACAAGCATAAGGGTTTCGGCGCCTTTTATGCTCGCAGTTGCGTTTCTCACTCCATGATTTTTGTCTTTAAGCATTTCTAAGAAACCCACAATAACTCTTCCACTATCGTACAGTTCATTGTTCTTATCGTACTCTTCGGCCATTTCGTGCAGTATAACGCGAATTTTTTCAAGCAATGATCGTTGAAGATTTTTTTTGAGAGCAGGATTGTTATCTAATACAAATGTACATGTTTCTGCGATAAGAGCATTGGCCGTGTAGTCCCTTCTTTGGCGTGTCTCTTCAACTATTTCTGTCATAGCTTTTTCAGCATCAGCGCCACCGGCAAGAATACGTTGAGCATAGGTGTTTAACTGCGTATTCAATGCTCTTAGATTCTCTTTTGCATCATCTGAGAGCTCATTTTGATTTATTCTTCGGTCCAGTAGAACTTGAAGGAGCCTCTGATCTAAGTTGCTTCTATCCAATTGTTCCCGTGATCTTGCTGCCTGAATGTCTCTGCGGAATGCTTCAATTTTGTCTTTTTCCGCATCCACAAGATGCTCACGATGTTTTTGAAAGTACGCATCTGCTCGTCTTGCAATCTCTTCAGCTTTTTCAAATTGCTTATGTTTTATATAAATTACACCTAAAGACAAATGTGTCGCAAGTCCCTGGGTATAAACCCAATTGTGATGCGATGTCTCAGCAAAAGCCACATATTTCCTTTGTACCTCCTCCGCATGAGGCAAGGCTTTTGCATCCTCATTGGCAACACCGAACTGTTCTACAATTTCCTGACTCCATAGCGTTCCATGGACAAAATCTGCCAATGCCCTGTCGTCGGTAATAGGCTCGAAGTAGCCTTCATTTATTGCCAGGGCTTGACCATATCCCGTAAGGCTTGTTCTACTTGCATGTGCCCCTTTTTCCATCACTAATATATCATCATTTATTTTATCAAGGAGCACTATTTCTTTTGTATCTTCAGAACGCTTTTTGTCTCTGAATGCGGTTGCTTCAATTTCCAGGAAGTCCTCACGGTCTTTCCATATCGCATAGGCATGATCGGGTGCTATTGTCATGTAGATCGGGAAGCCGAGATTTTTTGCTATATGCATAAAACCTTCTGTGAGGAGATTACAGTCCAGATGGCAGTACTGTTTCCCTTCCCAGAGACGAGGGTTAAATGCCCTTTTCAACTTCTCTTCGGGATTGTACACACAGTTTTGTTTTAAGAATGCAGTTGCAATGTACCGGATCATTTTCCTCTTGCCGTCAGGACTCTTCTTTAGTTCTGCAATGGCACGGGTGATATCTTGCATGCCTGTTTCCTGGAGTATCATTTCTGCAACAATATTACTGGCGTTATTGAAGTAATTGATGATCTGCTGCCGAGGAACAGAGGGATCCATTTGTAATTCAAACTCCAAACGTTTCTCTACCGGAGAAAAGGCGTGACCATACTCATTTTCGCGCTGGTCAACGCGGTACACTTGTTCCGGAGTACGAAGAAAGTTACCCTCATACATTTTTTCGGGACGGATACTAAAAAGTTCTTCTTCTCTCTCATTTCTCTCACCTAAAGGAACACCCAATTGAAGTGTCTGCTGCAAATGACCTAGCTCACCCCTTAGCCGTTCCAGATACTTTCGTAGTTCCTCAACATTTTCAGGAATTTTATCATCACGAATCTTTATATCCTCTTCTCTGAGAATACCCTTTTCTAAAAGATCGTTAATCTTGTTTGTAATTGTGCTCCACATTTCTGCAACTTCCCTGAGAAGTTTTGCCTTTTCACGATTATTTGTTTGTGTGGCCGCCTCTCGTGCTTCATTCATTTTTTGGGAAGCTTTCTCGCGAATAGGTGTTTCCTTTTTAGCTTCTTGTCTCTTTTGTTCCTCCTGCTTCTTACGTGCTTCCTCCTCCTCCCTCTTCTTTTCCTCCTCCTCCCTCTTCTTTTCCTCCTCCTTCTTACGTGCTTCTTCTTCCTCCCTCTTCTTTTCCTCCTCCTCCCTCTTCTTTTCCTCCTGCCTC